>ENA-OQKK01000181-OQKK01000181.1-human-gut-metagenome-genome-assembly--contig:-NODE-181-length-21287-cov-3.714414_pt1 | contig 21287 bp, 18 predicted proteins | sample MGYA00242648_ERZ504797 | MGnify/ENA primary metagenome ERZ504797 (study PRJEB26092, sample SAMD00036412) | human gut metagenome | host: Homo sapiens | study: EMG produced TPA metagenomics assembly of... | reverse complement strand
TATACTTTTGAAACGCAATAGTAATAAAACGACCTTTATGAAACTACTAGCCTCTTTAACAATCCTGGGTTTAGTCATGGCACAAAGTGTCACAGCCCAAACGAATTACACAAAGGATCCGGAAAGCTGCACTAGCATTATGGTAGGAAAGAAAGCAACTACCGATGGATCAGTTATAACCAGTCATACATGCGACAGCTGGTACCGAACCTGGGTAAACATGGTTCCGGCAGAAAGTTATGAAAGGGATACTGTAATGAATATTTACGATGGCCGTATGCATACCGAGTTTGTAGCCGACCAGACTAATGTAAAAATCAAGGGGCAAATACCACAAGCTAGAAAAACATATGCCTTCATGGACACCTCCTACCCTTGCATCAACGAAAAGCAGCTGGGGATAGGTGAAACTACCGTAAGCGGACGCAGGGATCTGGAAAATCCCAAAGGTATGTTTATGATTGAAGAATTGCAACGTGTGGCATTGCAACGCTGTACAACAGCCCGTGAGGCTATCCGCCTGATGGGAGATCTCATAAAACAATACGGTTATGGCGACAGCGGCGAATGTCTGACCATTGCCGATCCTGATGAAGTATGGCACTTCGAAGTCTTCGGAGAAGGAAAAGATAACATTGGCGGAGTATGGGCGGCAGTCCGTATTCCGGATGATCATGTAGGCGTATCTGCCAACATCTCGCGAATCAGCACCCTCAATCTGAAAGATCCCGACCACTATATGGCTTCCGAAAATGTATTTGACGTGGCTAAAAAATTAGGATATTGGGATGGAAAAGAGCCTTTTAAATTTTGGAAAGCTTATAGCGGAAAGAATTACTCCGGCCAACTGAAATCCTTCAGCACCCGCGAGCACTTTATCCTGAATGCACTGGCACCGTCATTAAAGCTTGATTATGAAGCAGAAGAACTGCCTATCAGTGTAAAACCCGACAAGCAAGTATCTGTAACCGATGTTATGGCATTGCTCCGGGAAACATACGAAGGAACGCCGCTGGATATGACACAGAATCTGAAAGTTACGGTAAAAGATAGAAAAACCGGAAAAGTAGACACCATTATCAGCCCGAAAGCCAATCCGTGGATGCGTGGCGATGAACTGAATATGCTGAACGGTATTAAAAAGGGAGTTGTGAAATCAGTACGCAATATCGCAGTTCCGCAATGTGCTTATTCTACAGTTATCCAATTGCGCAACTGGCTGCCCGATGCAGTAGGCGGTGTGGTATGGTTCTCTATGGACAACCCCGGACAAAGCCCGCGCGTTCCGGTATTCTGTGGCATTACTGATTTCCCTGCTATGTATAAAATCTGCGGTAACCACCGCTATCGCGACGACGCCGCCTTATGGCACTATCGCCGCGCCAACAAACTGGCTGCTGTAAGATGGGGAACTGCCCGCAAAGTAATGGAAAAAAATATTCGTCATTTCGAGGAAAAAGGACAACGGGAACTTCCATTTGTGGAAGCACAATACCAAAGTATCCTTCAATCTAAAGGGGAAGAAGCAGCCCGTGCTTATCTCACAGACTACACGGCAGACTTTATAGGCGCCACCATCCTTCGCTGGGACGAAATGGCAAACCAATATTGGATTGAGTCACGCTTCGGCTTTTAATTGTTAACCTTATCATATTAAAAACAAACTTATGAAGACAAAAGTATTCACACTAGCCGCACTGCTATGCTGTGCATCAGCCATGTATGCACAAGAAAGTGGTTACAAATTCACGACTGTTGCATCACAGAAAGCAACTCCAGTCAAAAATCAGGCCTCTACCGGAACTTGCTGGTGCTTTGCCACCACTTCGTTCATGGAATCCGAACTGCTCCGTATGGGCAAAGGGGAATATGATCTTTCTGAAATGTTCATTGTACGCCAAAAGTACTTGAACCAATTGGAAGACAACTATTACCGGGGAGGCAACGGGAATTTAGGACAAGGAAGCCTTTCACACACATGGAAGAATGCTTTCAACCAAGTGGGTATCGTACCCGAGGAAGTATATCACGGAATCAACTATAACTCAGAAAAACATAACCATGGTGAAATGGTGAGATATATCAACGCTTTAGGAAACACAGCCGTTAAGATGAAACGTCGCAGCCCGGAATACTACAAGCTGATCAACAACCTTTTCGATACTTATCTAGGAGAACTTCCTGAAAAGTTCACTTACAAAGGAAAAGAGTACACTCCGAAATCTTTTGCCGAAAGTCTGGGTTTGAACATGGACGATTATATCGAACTGACTAGTTTCACTCACAAACCGTATTACCAGAAATTCTCTCCGGAAGTACCCGACAATTGGGAAAATGAACAAATGTACAATCTTCCGCTGGACGAAATGATGGAAGTTGCCGACTATGCTTTGACCCACGGATATACCGTATGTTGGGACGGTGATGTCAGTGAAAAAGGTTTTTCATTCAAAAATGGTGTAGCCATCAATCCGGTAGTGAAAAAAGCGGAAGATCTCTCGGGTTCCGACCGTGCACGTTTTGAGAAAATGGACCCTAAAGAACAAAGAGAGATGCTGGCGGAAGCCTACAAATTTGAAAAACCGTGTCCCGAAGTAAATGTCACTCCGGAAGTCCGTCAGGAAGGTTATGAAGCATTTGTCACTACAGATGACCACCTGATGCATCTTACCGGTATTACCAAAGACCAGAACGGGACCAAATACTATATCACCAAAAATTCTTGGGGTACAGAACGCAATACATTTGGCGGGTATCTGAATATGTCCGAAAGCTATGTACGTGCCAAGACTATTTTCCTCATGGTGCATAAAGATGCTATTCCGGCTGCAATCAAACAGAAATTAGGAATTAAATAAAAAAGAAAAGAGCAGGCGTCCGTTTTTCTAAAATAGACGCCCGTTTTTTGAAAACAGATATCCGGAGTCCCAATACATACTTGTGTTTTCAAATGGACATCTATTTTTTAGTAAAAGATTCATAATAACTATGACGAAAAAGAACTTATTTACATTAGTCTTATGCTTATTCTGTTTCGGAACCACAACTCATGCGCAACGTATCCCCACATTGGAGGAGGCCGTATACGGAGGACTGATCAAGACAGAAGGCGGAAGTAACGTGAACTGGATGAAAGATGGAGAACGTTATTCCAAAATAGAGAAAAATGCCGAGGGAGCATACGAAGTCACTGCCTACAAAGCAAAGGACAATTCCAAAGAAGTGCTGATCCCTGCCAATATGCTTTTGAATCCGCAAACAGGAAAACCTATCTCTGTCCGCAATTTCGTATTCAGCGAGGATAACTCCAAAGTATTGATCTATACCAATACCCGTCGCGTATGGCGTTATGATACCCGCGGTGATTACTGGGTGCTTAATTTGAAAGACGGCAAACTGCAACAATTGGGCAAAAGCTTGCCGGAAGCTACCTTGATGTTCGCCAAGTTCTCGCCGGATGCCAGCCGGGTAGCATATGTCTCCAGAAACAACATTTATGTAGAGAGTCTGGTTGACGGGAAAATCAACCAACTAACTCAAGACGGAAATAATGAAATTGTAAACGGAACATTCGACTGGGTATACGAAGAAGAATTCAACTGCCGCGACGGTTTCCGCTGGAGTCCCGACGGGCAATACATAGCCTATTGGCAAAGCGATACCCAAGGTACGGGATGGTTTGATATCATCAATAATGTAGATTCCATTTATCCTAAAATCCAACGTTTTCCCTACCCTAAAGCCGGAACAGCAAACTCCGCTGTAAAAGTAGGCTATGTATCAGCCGACGGTGGAAACACCACTTGGCTGGCTCTTCCAGGTGATGCACGCAACCACTATATTCCACGTATGGAATTCATTCCGGGCTGCAACGAACTGTTCATCCAGCAAATGAACCGTGCCCAAAACACCAATAAAGTATGGATTGCGAAAATAGGTGAAAATACCCCCGTCAATATCTTTACCGATCAAGATGCCGCATGGTTGGAAACGAATGACAATGTGCGTTGGTGAAAGGAACAAGTATTTCACTTGGGAAAGCGAACGTGACGGATGGCGCCACCTGTATCGTGTAAGCCGTGATGGTAAAGAAATCAAGCCCATCACCCAAGGAGCTTTTGATTATATTCAAGAAGTAGGTGCGGATATGGATAAAGGTTTTGTGTACTTTATCGCCTCTCCCGACAACTTCACCCAGCGCTATCTCTACCGGGCACGTCTTTTCGGCAATGGAGAGGTAAAGCGGCTAAGTCCTGTTGACCAAAGCGGGCAACATCGTTATATCATGTCACCGTCCGGCAAATGGGCAGTCCATACATTCAGTAACTCGGAAACTCCCCCTGTAATCGACATGGTGTCTTTCCCTGCCCATAAAAGTATACGTCTGATTACTGACAATGCAAAAGCCAAGGAGCAATACAAAGCCTTGGGGCTGCAACCGAAAGAATTTGTAAAAACCCGTTCAGGAGAACTGGAACTGGATGCATGGATGATCAAACCCGTAAACTTTGATCCCAGCAAAAAATATCCGGTCATAATTGATGTCTATGGAGAACCTGCCAACGCCACCGTGCAGGATGTATGGAGCGGAGGAAGTTTATGGCACCAGTACTTGGCAAACCTGGGGTATATCATAGTCAGCATCGAGAACCGTGGTGCCAATGCACCCCGTGGACGCGAATGGCGCAAATGTATTTATGGAGAAGTCGGAACCTTTGCCAGTGAAGATCAGGCAAGAGGCATCCAAGACTTGGCACGTCAATACTCTTTCATTGACACCGCACGTATCGGTATCACCGGCTGGAGTGGCGGAGGCAGCCAGACGCTGAACAGTATGTTCCGTTATCCCGATGTTTTCCACACAGGTATTGCCATTGCTTTTGTGGCCGACCAGCGTCTGTATGACACGGTTTATCAAGAACGTTATATGAATACTCCTCAAAATAATCCGGAGGGTTACCGCAAAGGGTCTCCCATCTCGTATGCAGCAGGATTGAAAGGCAACTTGCTGTTAATTCACGGTACAGGAGATGACAATGTCCATTATCAGAATTGTGAAATGTTGGTCAATGAACTGGTACGGCACGGAAAAATCTTCTCACAGATTTCTTACCCGATGCGTTCCCATGGAATTTACGAAGGCGAGGGAACCAGCTTGCATCTGCGAAAGACAATGGCTGATTACTGGCTGAAAAACCTGCCTGCCGGAGGAAAATAAATATGCCAAAATTCCTGCTGATATGATTATACAGTCGGCCATTCTGAACATTAGTGAAACTTTTCATATACATAAAATGATTAGAGTCCAAATTTTTCACAAAAGTTCGGGATGGCAGACTGATAAACCGATTTCGTTTTAGCAAGCTTAGCACTAAACACATAAACTAAATGAAGAAAATACAACTATTCTTATTACAATTTCTGTTAATATCTATTACGCAGCACACCAATGCCCAACTCCCTGTCAAAACAGAATATACCGTTGAGATGGGAGGAACATCGGGTAAAGGAACCTACGCGCCGATGTGGCTTACTGCCAACAGGCAAGGTTTATCTTCTGCCAATACCGAAAATGGTTATTTACGGGCAGGGATTGCACATACAATGCCATTAAACCAACATTTCGGCTTCAGTGCAGGACTGGATTTGGCAACCGCCTACAATTTCACCTCCTCCTTCATCATCCAACAAGCCTATGCAGACCTCAGTTACCGATGGTTGAACCTGAGTATCGGCAGCAAAGAACGCTTGCCCGAATTAAAGAATTCCAAGTTAAGCAGTGGAGGTATGGTAGAATCAAATAATGCCCGCCCCATTCCCCAAATACGCCTGGAAGTTCCCGATTATGTAGCCATACCAGGTACCCATAAATGGCTTCATTTGAAAGGACACATAGCCTATGGACGTTTTACTGATGACAAATGGCAGGAACATTTCACCTCCATAGGCAACCCATATACCATTGATGTACTTTACCACAGTAAATCGCTTTTCGCCAAAGTAGGAAACAAAGAACATTTTCCGGTAGAATTTGAAGGAGGAATACAAATGTCCGCCCAATTTGGCGGAGACCAATATATTGCAGGACAAAAAGAGCCTGTAATAGATATGCCTACCCGGTTTGTTGACTTTATGCGTGTATTGGTTCCTATGGCCGGAGATGATACCACACCCGAAGGCGAACAAGTAAACATCTACGGAAACCATGTCGGTAGCTGGAATTTTGCCGCAACAGCTTATCTTAACCGGTGGAAGGTAAAGATCTATTATGAACATTATTTCGACGACCACTCCCAAATGTTTTTCCAATACGGACGTTGGAAAGACGGACACATCGGACTGGAAATAACTTTTCCCAAAAACCGCTTCATTGATACTTTTGTATACGAAGGATTAGGAACAAAAGATCAAACCGGACCTATGCTGTATGATTCCTTTTGGGGGAAATTTGAAGAGCAAATCAGTGCTAAAAGATAATTATTATAATCACTACCTCTATCAAGGATGGCAGCATTGGGGAATGGGAATAGGTAATCCTTTACTTCCCGGACCTATTTACAACAAGAACGGACAGATTACTTTTATCAGCAATCGTGTACTGGCACATCACATAGGATTCTGCGGTTCCCCCTGTCAGTCGCTAAGTTATCGTATGCTGCTCTCCTACTCCCGCCATTGGGGTACTTATGATAATCCTCTGAATGAGATCAAGAAACAATTCAACTCTTTGTTTGAAGTAACTTATGCTCCACAACAACTGAAAGGATGGAGTTTCACTGTATCCGGAGCTATGGATCGCGGCAACATACTTGGAAATAATTATGGTGGAATGCTGGTTATCCGCAAACAAGGAATTATCAAATCGGGCAATAAATAGAAGTTTTAACTGTCAACCCAATCAACATATGAAACAAATATTATTATTCATACTCTTTATGCTGGGAATCAGCAGTTGTGACAAAGCTCCCATCAACGGCAAATTAGATGGCAGATGGCAATTAATGACTATAGAATATACTAATGGGAAAATAGAAGAATGTAACCGCATTTATTATAGTATCCAGTTACATTTGGTGGAAATCAGTGCCAAAGGTGGAAATGGAGGCACTCATATCGGACGTTTCTCTTATAAAGGAGATGAGGTAACCATGAGTGAATTCCGCCACCGGGGAGATGAAGAAAAACTAACGACACTGAATGAATTGAAACCTTTCGGACTTAATCAAGCTATTAATCATCTTAAGGTGGAAAAAGCAACAGGCAAGAAACTAATTCTGAAATCTGATTATGCACGCCTCACATTCAGAAAGTTCTAAAAAAATATACCACAGGCTATACAAACTGTCTGCCGATAAAATATCGGCAAAACAATTTATACGCTATAGCAGTGGCAAACCACTATACCGGATTTCTAGAAATCAATTTATCAGCAGAAATAAAACTGGTGCCACCACTCATGGAGCCGGCTTTACAAATATTGAAGCCGGCTTCATGAAACAAGTTCTTTACCTTCCTGTAGTCTGTGGTGAAATAAATTTATCTTCTAGGCTTGATATCCAATTTTACCGGCTTCAACATGTTTTCCGGACTTAGGATTGTATCCAACTCTTCCTTATTTAAAATACCATGTTCCAAAACCAGTTCATAAACACTTCTACCTGTTTCCAACGCTTCTTTTGCAATCTTTGTAGAGTTTTTATAACCAATAATCGGATTCAATGCGGTTACTACACCAATACTGTTATGCACTTCAATCTTGCAACGTTCCGCATTAGCAGTAATACCTTCTACACAACGTGTACGCAAGGTTTCAAAACCATTGATCATTAAATCTACAGATTCAAAACAACACTGTGCCATCACCGGTTCCATAGCATTCAGTTCCATTTGGGCAGCTTCGCCAGCCATAGTCACACATAGTTCGTTACCCATTACCTTATAACAAATCTGATTCATCACTTCAGGAATCACCGGATTCACCTTACCTGGCATTATAGAAGATCCCGGTTGCATAGCCGGAAGGTTGAATTCTCCTAAGCCACAACGCGGTCCGCTAGCCAGCAAACGTAAATCATTACATATTTTATTTACCTTTACGGCTATCCTTTTTAAAGCTGAAGCATAACCTACCAAGCAGGAAGTATCTGAAGTAGCTCCTACCAAATCTGACGACAATTTGAAATCAAAACCTGTAATTTCACACAATGCTTTCACACATTTTTCCGCATATCCCGGTTCCGCACAAATGCCTGTACCAATAGCCGTAGCACCCATATTTACTGTCAGGAAGTCTGCCGCAGCTTCATTCAAATGACGAATTTCATCTCTCAATATACTGGCAAAACCATTGAATGTCTGACCTAAAGTCATAGGAACGGCATCTTCCAGCTGAGTACGCCCCATTTTGATGATATGCGCAAACTCTTCTCCTTTCTTATGGAATGCACCAATCAGCGATTCCAAATAAGGCAGAAAACGAAGATGAGAATAATACATGCCAATATGGATTGCAGTGGGATAAGCATCATTCGTTGATTGCGAGCAGTTCACATGGTCATTAGGAGAGCAATATTGATACTCGCCACGTTTGTATCCCATAATCTCCAAAGCACGGTTAGCTATGACTTCATTAGCATTCATATTGGTAGAAGTACCGGCACCTCCCTGAATCATGTCTACCGGGAATTGCTCATGATGCTCACCATTTAAGATTTCCTGACACGCCAACACTATGGCATCTTTTTGTTCTTTAGTCAATAAACCTAACTCATAGTTAGCCATTGCAGCTGCCATTTTCGTAATGGCAAGACCGTTGATAAACAACGGATATTCATTTAGATGAAATTTACTTATTTGGGAAATTTTCTATGCCTCTTAGAGTCTGCACACCATACAATGCACTGGCCGGAATTTCGCGGGCACCAATTAAATCACTTTCTACTCGGGTTTCTTCTGTAAGTTTTGTTTCCATGATCAGGTTATTTATTAGTTTATCATTTCTTATTTTATACAGCAAAGGTATAAACTAACATTTTGATATCAAAATATAATCTGATATAATTTCAAAATATTATTTTATACTTATTTTTCGAGATAAAACGGATAACACGCTTACATTATGAAAGTTCATTCAGTTAACAAAGTCTTATATCCTTTGAAGTTCATTCAAAAAACAGACATAAAAAAAGGCGTCCATTCAGAACGCCCTTATTCTATTTTTTAACTTCGGAACTCTTATTTAACCTTTATTCTATCAAAGCCTTCTCCAAATACACCAATGACAGCACTTTGTGATACAAATGCATTCGGATCTATATCTTTTATCAAACGGAATATAGTAGTAGACTCACGTTTTTTTGCCAGCACAAACATCATTTTCACACCCGCACCGGTATAACAACCTACTCCGTCAATGAACGTCACTCCTCGATGAAGGTCTTTATTTATGCGATGCCCTATTTCTTCATGCTTCTTAGAAATAATAAAGAATTGCACTGACTGACGGGCACTATTTACTACCTGATCCAAGACAAAGCTGGATATAAACAAGACAACATATCCATATACCACCTTCTCCCAATCATGCAATACAAAATAACTGGAAGAGATAATAACCAAATCACACATCAAAATAACCCGGCCCAAAGTAATATCACGATACTTATTGACAATAGCAGCTATAATATCCGTACCTCCTGTGCTACCATTGGCAGAAAAAGCGACACCAATACCACCTCCGCAGAAAAAGGCTCCCAAGACACAAGCCATGAAAGGTTGGTCATGTATTAAAGACTCTCCCCCGGTCAAATCCTGTATGATAGGCAGAATAGAACTCAGCACAAATACAGCATAGATGGTTTTCACACTAAACTTCCATCCCAAAATAACCAAAGAAAGTATCAACAATGCTCCGTTTATTCCCAAATAGGTGTACTGAACCGGCAAATCGGTAGCCCAATAAACAATAGAAGCAATACCTGGCACCGCACCCGAAGGAAGGTCATTAGGTAACAAAAAGACGGTCCATCCAATAGCATACATCAGCATACCAAGAGCAATCAACATATAATCCCTTAGTTCTCTGATAATCCGTTGCTTACGCGTCGTAATAAAGACTGAATCCATGTGAGTTTTCCTTTATAAAATCATATTGTCCGCAAAAGTACAAAAAGATTGAATCACTTGGCTTCAAAAGGTGACATTTTTTCAAGTAAAAAGTCCTGTTAGTCCGATTTATCAAAAACAACAGTGCCTTTCACCCTTTATTATTCTTTAGGATGTAAATACCAATCTTTATAATCCGCGCCAAAAGAATCTCTCCACTGTTTAAACTCGGGATAATAGGTAGTAATAGACACCTTCTCTGAAGGCCATCTAAATTCACTGTTACTGATATTTATAGCGAAAGGCATATTATCTTCTGCTATATAATACATTGGGATACCATTGGAGTCTTGACTCAAATCACTACCCGTACCACGTAAACTCTCATCAGCTACGCTTGTCGGCTTATAGCCTGACAAATGTACTTCATGAGAACGTTTATTCACAAAAATGAAAGAATTGTAAGGCGGATAAGCATCCATGTCGCTTACTTTATCATATTTTTTAAATCCGATCACTACAGTCACAGGCTTTTTGAGAACAGGCTTTATATCAGAAAAAAGTATTAATACAGGCTTTTCTATTCCCGGCTCAAAGTTTTTTCCGATCACATTACCTTCTTGACTCACCTGCACCAAATCTATATGCTCCTTCCCTACGTAATCCAACTGAAAACCAAACCCATTTGTATAAGTAGCACCATCATTCATCGGAGTAAAAGTAGTAGTGGTGCGCACCAATGCGTTAGAAGATTTATCTTTCACAACTGTACTGGAATAATATATCACAACATCATTCATATCGTAATCATTCTTATCAGGCCAATTGTCCTCATAAGCCAAAGACCCTTTGACTACATACGAAATTTCACCCTTATTTACTTCATCCGGTATATTAGGAGTAGGTTCTACAGAAGAAGAAGCAGACGCCATAATAGCAAACTGTACATCATTAAAACGCATGTCCACATTATCTTCCATAGCCATAAAGAAACAATTGTCCAGTTCCGGATCACTTAACAAAACTGAACGTTGCTCTTTATTATCGTTATATGCAGGATTAGAATAACGAGGAAAAACACCCTTTTCTTTTCCAAATCCCATTCCCAATAAAATCCATCCAATATGAGTGCCTTGGGGAAATTCATCTTCATACTTGCTTTGTTCCTTATTCCAATATTTTAGTTTTATTTGCTCACCGACTAAAGATTTAGGAGCATTCCTACTGGAACGTGGAATCAGGATGGTCTTTTTTATGGTAGCTATGTCCACAGACTCTCCTTCTTTATAAGTATAATAAGCAACCATATCCTCCCACGCAGTAGACGAGAAATCAAAATAAGTCGCGACCAAACCTGTAGATTTAGTTATTACCATATCATTACTCCCTGAAGTACGTAGTTCCGGAAACCTTTCCAACAAATTACGATTATCTACTACTATAGAACGGCTTAAATTACTGCATCTCTCTAAAAAAGCACCGGGTATATCCAACTTTTCAGGCAACAAATAATCAGGAACCCCATTTTCATTCCAATTACCCAATACATCATATCCGTCAGGATAACTCACTCCTCCCATTACCGCTCTAGAATGCCCGTTGGCAGACAGTTGTGCCTTATAATCAACATAATTAAAGGTTAGTCCGTCAGATAGAAATTCCAATTCAACAGGTGATACGACCAACACATTATCAGTTACCAGCCATACCTTTTTCAAATAAGCCGGCAAAGATACTTTTGAAAAAAATCTACCATTCATATCAGTCGAAGCGGCATAAATGGGATTTATATCTTTTAATTCCCAAGTATTTCCAACTAATTCCATAGGATATTCATCATACAGATAAAAAGCAGTCTGTACTTTCATGCCATAATCAATGATAAGTTGACTATTACGGACAGTAGTAAAATCAAAAAAATCGTCTTTATTGATTTTTTCCTCCTCTTCTTCCTCTCCCCCCGTATATATATCATGCATATTACGCAAGCAAGACACAAAGAAAACTGATAAGCAGATGATCCAAAATTTTGTTTTCATAAAGTAGTGCGTGATTATTTTCGACAAATATAGCCATAAATAACTAAAAAACAACTAAATAGTCAGAAAAAAAACTGTCCCCCGACTCACGTCGGAGAACAGCCACAACACAAACACAAAATAAAACACGACAAAACTACTATGCAATTTTTTTAGCCTGCTCTATGTTTTGAATAACATAACTACCGCCAATCAGGTATTCACATATCCAAGAGGGGTTTCAGGTTATTTGCATCTATAAAACGCCACACTAGCGTCCTTTGTTCATCGGTCTTTCTAAAAATATCTTAATTCTTATTGAATTCCTCTTTCTCTTAGTTTCAGCTGCCAGTTCCAAGCCGAACGTAGAGTGTCCTCCAAATTGGCTTCTGCCTTCCATCCCAACTCCTTATTAGCAAAATCAGGATTAGCCCATACCTTCTCAATATCTCCGGCACGACGCCCCACGATCTGATAATTAAGTTTCACACCGGTAGCTTTTTCAAACGTATTGATCAGTTCCAATACAGAAACGCCTTTACCCGTTCCAATATTAAAGACTTCCACCTTCTCCTTCTGCTTGTTATTCAAAATGCGATCCATTGCGATAACGTGAGCCTTCGCCAAATCCACTACATATATATAGTCACGGATGCAAGAACCGTCCGGTGTATCATAATCATCCCCGAACACACTCAGTTTTTCACGAATACCCATCGCTGTCTGAGTAACATAAGGTAGCAAATTTTGTGGAACCCCATTAGGTAATTCACCTATTAATGCAGTGGGATGTGCGCCAATAGGATTAAAGTAACGCAGCATAATAGCATTGATAGGCGATCCCGAAGCAACTGTATCACGAATAATTTCTTCATTGATCTGTTTTGTATTACCGTACGGAGACTCAGCCTTCTTAATCGGAGCCTCTTCCGTTACAGGAAGAACATCGGGCTGACCATACACCGTACATGATGATGAAAAAATATACCTTCTACTCCATGTTTCGGCATTAACTCCAACAGGTTAATCAATGAAACCAAGTTATTGCGATAATACAACAACGGTTTTTGTACCGATTCACCCACAGCCTTGCTAGCCGCAAAATGAATAATACCTTTTATACCCGGATATTTAGTAAACAGCTTATCCATTCCCTCAAGATCCAAGCAATCCAACTTTTCAAATGCAGGACGGATTCCTGAAACCTTTTCTATATTATCTACCACATCGGCGCTTGAGTTGGACAAATTGTCCACAATCACTACGTCGTAACCGCTATTTTGCAGCTCTACTACCGTATGAGAACCGATGTAGCCGGTTCCTCCTGTTACTAAAATTCTTTCTTTCATAATACTTAATATTCTGTCGTTTTCTAATAGGTTCAAAACAACTTCGACGGGTAGATCCCTTTTCGTATCATATCATTGATACGAAGCAGGACTTGTATCTTGTCATCATGCGATACCAATCCCATCCATCTGGCAGGTGTCTCAATCACTTTCACCCTGACTCCGTCAGCAATACGCTCATTCATAAAAGCCGGAATAGAATAATGGGCTTTCATATCCATTCCATTCTCATCTATGAACTTATCGAACGCCTTCTTCATCTCACCGAATACCTGCGGAGTAAATCCCCACATATTCATTGAAACCAAGCTGTTGTCATCCAAAGCCACCCATTTATGTAATTCATTAGGATACATCGGATTTCCACTTATCCGTTCTACTCCTACACGGTCTGTAACGGACAACAGATATCCTTTTTCGTCCACTTCACAAATACCACGGGTAACCCCTCCGCTTTCCGCCAATACATTTCTCAGCCTGTAGCAAATATTGAAACTATGGTAGTCAGCTTCTCCCAACATCACCAGATTATTATATAACAATTCAAAACTTTCTCTTTGGTAAAAGTTCACGGCATTTATCACACCGAATGGAGAGTCAATCAACTCTTCTCCCATCAGAACAGCTCTTACCGAACCGTACAGTGCTTTGCGCTTCGGATTACGCTTTTCTTCAGGAATCGTTTCCACATCCTGATAAACATACTCCACTTCTACCACATGTTCGTATTTGCCTGATACCAGTTTCTTGAATTCTTGTTCAAAATGTCTGCTTATGACAAATACGATCTTATTAAATCCGACTCTTACGGCATCATATATGGAAAAATCTAATATTGTTTCGCCATTAGGACCTATTCCCTCCAGCTGTTTCAATCCACCATATTTATTCCCCATAGTGGCCGCGAGTACAATCAAGGTCATAGCCATTTAATCTCTCTATTAATTCTAATGCAAAAATAAGCATAAAAATTGAATTTATGGACAAGAACAATGGATTTCTTTCTAATAAAAAAGTCCGAAGCTGTGCTCCGGACTTCTGAATCGGTTTATTTTAACGATGAAGTGAATTTATTCTATTCCAAACAAAACACCCAAGCCTTTGTCTACACCTGAAAATCCCATGAATGCCATTGCCAGCAGACCGGCAGTAACCAATGCGATAGCCATTCCCTGCATTCCTTTAGGTATATTCACCAAACTTAATTGTTCACGGATACCTGCAAACAACACCATAGCCAAAGCAAAACCAAGAGCTGTAGAGAAGGCATAAACCACCCCCGTCAACAAATCAAAGTCTTTCTGGATTACCAAAATAGCCACACCCAGAATACAGCAGTTAGTAGTAATCAACGGAAGAAAGACTCCTAATGCCTGATAAAGGGCGGGAGATACCTTCTTCAAAATGATTTCCACCATCTGTACCAATGCTGCAATGACAAGGATAAATGCAATGGTCTGCAAATATTCCAACCCGAAAGCATCGAGCACGAATTTCTGGATAAGATAGGTAACAATGGTAGCGATGGTAAGCACGAATGCAACAGCCGCTCCCATACCCGTAGCTGTCTCAACTTTCTTGGATACACCGAGGAATGGACAAATACCCAAGAATTGTGACAACACAATGTTGTTCACAAATATAGCGGTGATAAATATCAATATATATTCCATTTTCTTACTTTTTACGGGTTATGCTTTCTTCAGTTTATTCACAATCGCAATGAGGTAACCCAATGCAATGAAGGCTCCCGGTGCGAGAACGAAAATCAACATTCCGTATTGCTCCGGCATAATAGCGATATCAAACAATTTACCTGTACCAAGGAACTCACGTACACCACCAAGGATGGTCAATGCAAGTGTAAATCCTAGTCCCATACCCAATCCGTCAAAGAATGAAGGAACAGGACCGTTCTTTGCGGCAAACGCTTCGGCGCGTCCCAGCAAGATACAGTTTACCACAATCAACGGAATAAACAATCCCAAAGTAGCATACAGCGCCGGCACATATGCCTGCATAATCATCTGCAACAAGGTTACAAATGATGCAATAACCACAATGAATGCAGGAATACGCACCATATCAGGAATCAGATTCTTGATAGATGAAATTACCACATTCGAACAAATCAACACAAACATGGTTGCCAGTCCCATACCCATACCATTGATGGCAGAAGAAGTGGTTCCCAATGTAGGACACATACCCAAAAGGAGTACAAACGTAGGATTCTCTTTGACAATCCCGTTCATCAATACTTTAAAATTATTCATAGTCTGCTCCTTCCTTATTTTTTGTTTTTACAATCTTGCTTTGGGCATTCTGCTTTTTTACAGTCCGCCTTGTCGCAGTTAGCAGGATCACATTTACCACCACAAGCAGCTTTGCAGGCAGCAGAGTCACAGGCTTGTCCGCAACAATCCTGAGTTCCCTCACATTGTGCCTTAGCTGCTTTGGGGGCATCGGCAGCAGTTTCAGACACCTGCTGTGTCGCACCGCTGGAACCATCCACATTTTGGCCACTATATGCCGCATAAGCATTATTCACAGCTTTCAGAAAAGCACGTGTCGTGATAGTAGAAGCAGTGATTGCATCTATCTGACCGCCATCTTTATTTACAACCAATGCTTTCTGTCCCGGATTCATACCAGTAATATCGCCTTTGCCGCCTTTCTTAAACCAATCGGCTGCCTTTGATCCCAGTCCCGGAGTTTCTGCATGACTCAACAAAGAATAGTCTATAATATTGCCCTCTTTATCGAAACCTACCAATACATTCAACGCACCACCAAAACCATTTGCAGAAGACTCTACGGCTGCACCAATAAATTCTCCTCCTTTGGTTGCTTTATATATCTTATAAGTAACGCCTTCCAATTCTATGGTTTCAGGAGCTTCGGCAGGATTATTGTCAAATCCCGGAACTACGATAGCAATGGCATCACTCAAAGCCTTGGCATTAGCCTGTGCAATGGGTTCCTTTGTCAACTCATTCACATAACCCAGCAATGCTCCGGCTACCACGGTTACGCCTGTCAGCACGATAACCATGTTTTTCAAAGATGATTCTAGTTTTTTCATTTCTTCACGACCTCCCCGAATCTTTTAGGTTTACAATAAGTATTGATTAACGGAGTGAATGCGTTCATAATGAATATAGCGAAAGACATACCTTCGGGATATGCACCGAACAAACGGATAACCACGGTCAGGAAACCGATAGCCACACCGTAAATAATCATACCTTTATGAGTCATAGGCGAAGTAACATAGTCGGTTGCCATGAAAATAGCTCCCAACATCAAACCACCTGTAAACAAGTGAGCCAACGGAGATGCGTAAGCAACCGGATCAACCAAATGCATCAGCCCGGCAAATACAAATACTGTCACTAGAATAGATACAGGAATATGCCAGGAAATAATCTTTTTCCATAGCATATATCCCAGACCAAGCAATAAAGCCAATGCACTCACCTCACCTAGTGAACCCGGGTTATTACCCAGAAACAGACTTAATGTATCGGGCAACTGACCTAAAGCATTTGCATCACCCTTTACAGCCATTTTCATCAATGCCAGCGGAGTAGCACCGGTTTCAGCATCGGTATAACTTCCCCATTGTTGAACCAACGGCCATGAAGTCATCTGCACAGGAAAAGAAATCAGCAGGAAGATACGACCTACCAGCGCGGGATTGAAAGGATTACAACCCAATCCGCCGAAAGTCATCTTGCCCACACCGATTGCCACCAACGCACCGATGATAATAATCCAAAGCGGCAAGTTGGAAGGCAGATTGAATGCCAGCAACACACCGGTTATAATAGCCGAACCATCACAGATGGTAGAGCGTTCTCTCTTCAAAATAAACTTGGTAATCGCCCATTCGAAGAATACACAGGCGGCAACCGAGGTCAAGGTCACCACCACGGCGCCCAGTCCGAACATATAAAATGACACCAGCAACGCAGGTATCAACGCAATGAGTACACCATACATATTCTTCTGTATGCTGTCACCGCTATGAACGTGAGGCGATAATGATACTATTAATTTATTAGCCATACTATTTTGTCGAATTATTTTTTAGCATTACGTGCACGGATGATACCGCCTACTGTGCCCTTACCCAAACGGATATAGTCCAGCAAATAACGATGAGACGGACATGTAAACTGACACGAACCGCACTCGATGCACGACATTACATCTTCTTTTTCTACTCTCTCCCAGTCCTTATGAGCTGAAAGTGTCGCCAACAAGAAAGGCTCCAATCCCATAGGACACACACTGACGCACTTGGCACAGCGGATACAGGGCTGAGCTTCCGCACGGGCAGCTTCCTTATCATTCATAATCAGCACACCCGAACTACCTTTACAAATGGGAACTTCCGTATTAACCAGTGCTTTACCCATCATCGGACCGCCACCAATCACTTTTCCCGTATCTTCGGGCAAACCGCCAGCCGCATCAATCAGCTGGCTCATCGGGGTACCCATACGGGTGAGGAAGTTGGAGGGGTTCTTGACAGACTTACCCGTAACAGTCACGATACGTTCAAACAAAGGTTTGTTTTTCTGAACGGCTTCATAAACGGCAAATGCAGTACCTACATTCTGAACTACCGCACCCACATTGATAGGAATAGCGGGAGGAGCAGGAACCTGGCGACCGATCACAGCATCTATCAACTGTTTCTCACCACCTTGCGGATATTTCACCTGCAAAGGAACTACCTCTATACCGGGATATTGAGCAGCCTTTTCAGTCATCAGCTTAATAGCATCCGGTTTATTATTTTCAATGCCGATATATCCTTTAGTCACTTTCGCAGCTTTCATCAGAATACTGACACCCACCAGCACCTCGTCTGCCTTTTCCAGCATCAAACGATGGTCGGCAGTAAGGTAAGGCTCACATTCTACAGCATTGATAATTACACATTCCGCCTTGCAGCCCGGAGGAGGAGAAAGTTTCACATGAGTAGGGAAACAAGCACCGCCCATACCTACTACACCTGCATTTTTCACTTTAGCAACGATTTCTTCGGGTGTGAGAGCACACTCTTTCACCAATGTCGAACTGCGGTCTATTGATTCTTCCCATTCGTCACCATCCACATCGATAAAGATAGCCGGCTTGCGGTAACCGCTAGCATCGATTACGGCGTCTACCTTGTTCACTTTACCGGATACAGACGAGAAGATGGCTGCTGAAACAAAGCCACCCGCCTCAGCAATCTTCGTACCTACCTTCACCACATCGCCTTTTTTCACGATGGCAGTAGCAGGAGCACCGATATGCTGTGACAAAGGAATACCGCTTGCTTAGGAAGTGCAAGTGTTTCAATGGCTTTGCCTGCTGACAATTTATTTTCTGCTGGATGTACTCCACCAATTCTAAATGTCTTCACTGTTATATCTTTTTAATTTTTACTTACTTTGAATTTTGATTATGCTTCCGTTTTCGGAGCCTCAGCTTTCACCGCTTCCGCTTTCGGAGTTTCCACCTTTGAAGCCTCTACTTTTACAGCAGGTTTTGCAGCAGCCTCACCAGCCGGCACTTCTACTTTCGGTTTACGTGGCGGGAAATTGATAGCTTGGATAGCCCCTTTCGGACATTCCGATTCGCATTTACGGCAAGACTTACACTTAGCCGGATCAATGTATGCCAAATTATTTTCCAACGTAATGGCTTCGAACGGACACACTTTCACACACTTTCCACAACCAATACAACTAGCCTTGCAAGCTTTGTTGGCAACAGCTCCCTTATCCTTGTTCACACACATCACCACTACGCGGCGGTTGTTCTTTCCTTTCGGACGAATTTCAATGATCTTACGCGGACAAGCTTTGCTGCAAGCCCCACAAGCTGTACATTTTTCTTCGTCCACTTCCGGAAGACCGGTTTCAGGATTCATGTGAATAGCATCAAACTGACACGCTTCCACACAATCACCACAACCCAGACAACCGAATGTACAACCCGTCTCACCACCTGAAGTGGCATGAGCGATGGCACACGATTTAGCTCCGTCGTACAGAGCAGTACGAGGGCGATTTTCACAACTACCGTTACATCTTACCACCGCAACTTTCGGTTCAGCAGCAACGGCTTCCAATCCCAAAATGGCAGCTACTTTCTCCATTACCGGAGCACCACCAACCGGACATAACTTACCCTCCAGTGAACCGGCATCGGCAGCCTTCACGCAGGCACCGGCAAAACCAGAGCAACCGGGATAACCACATCCACCGCAATTCGCCTGAGGAAGCACTTCGCTCACCTTGGCAATCCGCGGATCTTCATACACAGCAAACTTCTTAGAAGCGGCATACAAGATTACCGCGGCAATCAAGCCAATCGCTCCCAACGAAATTACTGCAACCAGAATTAAATCCATAAATTTTAGTTAGTTATTTATTAATTATTTTTTATTGGTTCAAGCGTAAATGAAAACTTCTTGCTCAACTTATTCCTGCATACATATATAATAAGGTAATACGGAAGCAAGGCTGACAAAGCAACAAGCGCCGACCTTAACTCATCCCCCCCCGTAAGACGCATGGAAATAAATAAAGTAATCAGCAATACCAAGAAAGGGATACCAAAAGCCAGCAATACGGCTTGCATCCCCATGGAAGTAGTACCATAAATCATCACCTCCTCACCTATGCGGTAAGAAGATGCCTTCATGTCAAAAACATCAATCAGTTTCTCTTTACTTTCAGATGCATTGCAATGCCCTTTCACACTACAAGCCGAACAGGCAGAAGTTTGTACGATTCTCACCCGCACGTGAGAACCTTCAATGTTTTCCACAATACCACGATGTTTGATTATATCGGTCATTTTTGCAAACTCTACATTACAAAACTGCGACAAATGTACGACTTTAATTGGATTCTAAGAAGTATAAAATGATATTTTCACTATAAAAATCGATTTTTTGTGTGGAGAAATTAAAATTAGAAGCAAGAAAAGGAAGAAATATTTAATTTTCCTCCTTTCTACTTGTAAGGTATATAATTTATTTCATTATCACATAGCCTGCATCCAACAGTTTTTGACGAATGGATGCTATATGTTCCTCGTTTCTGGTTTCCATAACGACACGAAGGGCACATCCGGTGACATCTGCACTCTCACTATTTCGCTCATGATGTACAGAAATTACATTTCCTCCCTGCTCTGCGACAATTTTGCTGACTCCCAACAGCTGCCCCGGCTTGTCTATCAAGTCCAAAGTTACTGCATAGGTACGTCCCGACTTCGCCATACCGCGACTGATGACACGGCTCAATATCGTCACATCAATATTGCCTCCGGACACCAGGCAGACAGTTTTCTTACCCTTTACCGGTACTTTATTGAACATGGCTGCGGCAACAGACACAGCTCCCGCCCCCTCTGCAACAATCCGCTGGCGTTCTATCAATGCCAGAATAGCTGCGGCAATCTCGTCCTCAGTCACAGTTACAACTCCGTCCACATACTGATTTACCAAGTCAAAAGTATTTGTTCCCGGCTCTTTCACCGCGATTCCATCGGCAAAAGTGGAAACAGAGTGAAGACGCTCAATACGCGAATGAAGAATAGAATTTGCCATACTGGCCGCACCCAACGCCTGTACGCCATATACCTTGACAGATGGTTTCAAAGCCTTCAACGCATAAGCCACTCCCGAAATCAGTCCTCCCCCACCAATGGGAACAATGACTACCTCCACATCCGGCATTTCCTCCAATAATTCCAAACCGATAGTACCTTGTCCGGCTATCACGTTCTCGTCATCAAAGGGATG
>ENA-OQKK01000180-OQKK01000180.1-human-gut-metagenome-genome-assembly--contig:-NODE-180-length-21291-cov-3.151814_pt1 | contig 21291 bp, 26 predicted proteins | sample MGYA00242648_ERZ504797 | MGnify/ENA primary metagenome ERZ504797 (study PRJEB26092, sample SAMD00036412) | human gut metagenome | host: Homo sapiens | study: EMG produced TPA metagenomics assembly of... | reverse complement strand
GCTATGATGTGCAGGCACGGAAAAAGGGAGTACCTCTCACGGAGGTGCTGAAAGACGAACCGTCCGTAGACCGCACATTAGCATTGATCGACGCTTTCTTGTCCACAGTACCCGAAGAGGTGACTGCCCGGACCAGTTTCGACTATTCGATGGATTACACCTCTTCCTTTTGGAGGAGACTCCGGCCACGGAACAGCCGGCTGAAGAAACGCCCAAACTCAAAGGCTTCGAACTGATTGACGATTTTATAGAAAAGAGCGAGAGCGACTCTCCCCTCTGCATGAAACCTTTAAGAGAAGAAATGCCATCTTCGCCAACCTCTTCGGACGAACTTACCGAAGAAGAAACGATAAAGGAAGAAGAGGAAGATGACAGCTGTTTTACGGAAACTTTGGCAAAAATCTATGTTAAACAGCAACGATATTCAAAAGCTCTTGAAATAATTAAAAAATTAAGCTTGAAATATCCAAAAAAAAATGCTTACTTTGCAGACCAAATCAGATTTTTGGAGAAATTGATTATTAACACTAAATCAAAATAAAGAAAATGTATTTATTACTTATTGGATTAATTGTGCTTGCAGCTCTTTTGATGTGCTTTGTCGTACTGATTCAGAACTCAAAAGGTGGAGGCTTGGCTTCTAGTTTTGCTTCTTCAAATCAAATAATGGGTGTTCGCAAGACTACAGATTTTATTGAGAAATTAACATGGGGGTTAGCTGCTTTTATGGTGGCATGTAGTGTGCTTACTGCTTATTTTGTTCCTGCCGCTCATACAGATTCTTCTGTAATCATGGAAGAGGCAGTGAAAGAAGGAGCTACTAATCCGCTGAATGCACCTTCAGGTTTCGCTGCTCCGCAAACAAATGACGCTGCAACAGAAACTCCTGCTCCCAGTGATTCGGCACAGTAATTATAGAGAAAACATTTTCCTTAATTAATAAGGATAAGCGTCCTGTTTCGTTTACGAAAATAGGACGCTTTTTTGTTTTAAGTTTTTTTGCTTTGATAAGTATGCTTTTGTACTTACTTTTGTTCTGGAATGTTTTTAATCTACAAATAATAAAAGAATCATGTTGAAATTCATATCATGGAATGTAAATGGCTTGCGAGCCTGTTATGATAAAGGTTTTGTTGATGTTTTCCATCGTTTAGAAGCAGACTTTTTCTGCCTGCAGGAAACAAAGAATGCAGGAAGGGTCAACTGGATGCCAAGTTTGAAGGTTATCACTCCTATTGGAATTATGCTGAAAAGAAAGGGTAATTCAGGCACAGCTATCTTTTCTAAAGTCAAACCGTTATCTGTGACATACGGTTTAGGCATAGAAGAGCATGATCACGAGACGGGTAATCACTCTTGAATTGGAATCGTTTTATTTGATTACTGTGTATACTCCCAATTCGCAGGAAGAATTGCGACGGTTGGATTATAGAATGAAATGGGAAGATGATTTCCGTGCCTATCTGAAAAAACTGGAAGAAAAGAAACCTGTCATTGTGTGTGGTGACCTGAACGTGGCGCATAAGGAAATAGACTTGAAGAATCCTAAGACAAACCGTAAAAATGCAGGTTTCACTGATGAGGAACGTGCCAAGTTTACCACTTTGCTTGAGTCCGGTTTTACGGATACGTTCCGCTATTTTTATCCAGAGCAGGAAGGAATCTATTCATGGTGGTCTTATCGTTTTAAAGCCCGTGAAAAGAATTCAGGTTGGCGTATTGATTATTTTCTCACTTCCGATTCACTGAAAGATAGGTTGAAAGGTGCACATATTTATACGGATATCTTTGGCTCAGATCATTGTCCGGTAGAATTGACAATAGAACTCTAAGAAACACTCTGAAAAAGCTTTTGTTTCAACACGAATCTCAGATTATCTATAATTAAAAGATAATCTGAGGTTTGTGTCGTTGAAAGACTCTCTCTGTTTTACTTCCGTAAATTATTGATTCTTGTTTATCTTTACTTTGAAAAAAATAAACTATAATGAAAAGTACAGATAGAGTTAGGTATAATTATTATTCTATTGATTTTGCTTGCGTGTCAATTGAGTTTATTACAAAAAGCCAGTGTATGGATGGAAAGTGGATTGCGTTCGGCCATTCAGAAGGAAGTTCTTATTTTTATAGTAGAGGATATCTCAAGTATTTGATGGTGGAATACCGTTTGTTCCCTGTTTTTATTATAAAGATTAGAATATGTGTACAGATTGTCAATATCGGAATCTTTGCTAAACTAAAAGATAAGGGATATTTGAACACAGCTCCGGCTGTCTTATAATTGGGAGAGGGAATAATCTGTTTATTATTGTATATACCTTCAAAAATTGTTTGTATTAGGACTTTCGTTTGAAGAAAGAGTTGGTCTGCTAGATGTGTAATTTTGTTCTGTAGACCGTGTGGCGTATAAAATTTGTAGAAAAATGGGGTTAAGATAAGGAAGTAAAGAGGTATTTGTGGCGCAAATTTCCCGTTTGGATGATTGCGCCATGAATAATATGGTTTACATAGCTACTTCAATAGCCAGTATCTGTGTTTCGGAAGTGGCTTCGATAGTGACACTTTCAATGTCCCATATACCGATACCGTCACGGCGTGAAAGGTTTTCGCCTGCTACATTAATCTCTCCTTCTATAACAAAAATGTAAACGCCTGTGCGAGGTTTGTGCATACGGTATATTACACTATGTCCGGCATCAAATGTACCTATTGAAAACCAGGTATCCTGCAACAGATGTGCCGGTGTGTTTCCGGAAGGAGAAATGAAAGTTGCCAGTTCGTTACGTTTCAATAACGGGCGGATATTATAATTATGGTACTCAGGTTTGGTTTCCTCTACATTAGGGATCACCCAGATTTGCAGGAATTTCAGATCTTCGGTTTTACTGGCATTGTATTCACTGTGATAGATACCTGTTCCTGTACTCATTACTTGAATTTCTCCGGGGGTGATGGTACTTTCATTTTGTACATTATCTCCGTGTCTTAAATATCCTTGTAAAGGAATGGATACTACTTCCATATTTTTATGCGGGTGCATGCCGAAACCTTCTCCGGGAGCCACTGTATCGTCATTCAATACGCGCAAAGCACCGAAGTGTATACGTCTGGGATTATAATAATCTGCGAAGCTGAATGTGTGGTAAGTTTTTAGCCATCCATGATTAAAATAACCTCTCGTGTTGGCTTTGTCAATAATCGTCTTCATAACTTAATGTCTTTTCTATTGGAATGTTGTTATTGATATAACAAATTAGAAGTTGAAAAGTTTGGAACATTGTTGAGTAATGAAAAAAACGGGGCGGTGTAAAATAAAAGAAGAGATGATCAAATCATCTCTTCTATAGAGCGGAAGACGGGGCTCAAACCCGCGACCCTCAGCTTGGAAGGCTAATGCTCTATCAACTGAGCTACTTCCGCAATTTTTTGTGGGCAAAGATGGATTCGAACCACCGAAGTCGAAAGACAGCAGATTTACAGTCTGCCCCATTTGGCCACTCTGGTATTTGCCCATTCGCTTTTAAGAGTCTATCTCAATTCTCTCATTGAGTAGGTTTGTTTCTCAATTGCGATGCAAAGGTACGGCTTTTTTTTGAATATGCAAATTATACAAGAACTTTTTTTCAAAAAATCTGCGTTTTTTGCAATTTCTCTTTAAAATCGAGCATTTTGATGGCAGTTATTGCACATTCATCCCCTTTATTTCCTAATCTCCCACCGGCACGGTCTTCTGCTTGTTGCATAGTATTGGTAGTAATCAAACCATAGATTACAGGAATATCTCCTTCGGCATTCAGTTGGGCAATACCTTGAGTGGTACCGGCACATACATAATCAAAGTGCGGAGTATCGCCACGAACTACGCAGCCTATTGCAATACACTGCATCTACTTTTCCACTTTTATCATTTGTGCAGAACCGAAAGTCAGTTCAAAACTGCCGGGTACTGTTTGTACTAAAATATTTTTATCTTTTTGCGCCATGTTTCTTCAAGGTACTTATGGCTCCTTCCAATAGGGGGCCGGTAATGTTATTGTTCCATTCGGATACTACGATACCGAAACGCATATTTTCTGCATTAGGAACTGAATTGAAATCGTAATCAGATAAGTTATGATACGCTGTTGCCATTGTTTTTTAGTTTTAGTGGTTTAATAAAAGAAAGAGGTTATCTGTACACAGGTGCAGACAACCTCTTTATATCATTAAGGTATATTCTTTTCTTATTTGATGGATGCACGTTCGATGTACTTATCAATGTCCATTGACTGGTAAGAATTGAAGTATTTTTCTTTCACCAAAGTGTATGCTTTAACGGCTTCACTATTCTTGCCCAACTTTTCGAACAATTGACCAGCTTGGATCAAATAGATAGGACTCAATGCCTGGCTGTCTGCTTTATCCGCTGCTTTCAGCAAAGTTCCTGCAGCTTTGTCCAATTGTCCCATTTCAGCATAACAGTTACCGATAGTTCCCAAAATGGCAGGGCTCACCAGCTGGTCTTTAGCGCTGAATTTATCCAGATATTTCACTGCATCTTCATATTTACCCAACTGTGCATAGCAGATACCTGCATAAGCATTGGCCAAATTACCAGCAGCGGTTCCACTGAATTCATCTGCTACTTTCAGAAAACCCTTGTAACCGATACTGTCACCATTCAATGCGGTTTCAAAGTTATCAGCTCCGAAATATTGTTCTCCTTTAAATAAAGCTTCTGATGCTTTTACTTCATTGGGGTCAGAAATAAAATGCTTATATCCCATGAAACCAGCTATGATAATCACTACTGCTGCAATAGTTCCAAGGATTCTTCCTTTGTACTTGATAAGGAATGCTTCTGAGGTACTCAGTGCTTCTTCCATATCTAATGGGTCCTGAGTGTGTTTTTGTTCTGCCATTTTTATATTTACTTTTTTATTATTTTTCGGATATTCTTTTTCGGTCAGCAAAAGTAGTTCATTTCTATGTATTAATGAAATTTACGGGCATATTTTTTAGTTTTCCCGTTTTTATCTCTAATTTTGTATCCTCAATTAAATAGAAGTTCTATGATACTGAAACGCATCTCGATATTGAATTATAAAAACCTGGAGCAGGCGGAATTGGAATTCTCGCCGAAGATGAATTGTTTTATCGGACAAAACGGTATGGGGAAGACAAATTTGCTGGATGCGGTTTATTATCTTTCTTTTTGTAAGAGTGCCACTAATCCTATTGATTCGCAAAATATCCGTCATGAAGGAGAATTCTTTGTAATTCAGGGTTTCTATGAAACAGACCAAGGTGAGCCGGAAGAGGTATATTGTGGATTGAAACGTCGTCAGAAAAAGCAATTCAAGCGGAATAAAAAGGAATATAACCGTTTATCGGATCATATTGGCTTTATTCCCCTTGTAATGGTGTCTCCTGCTGATGCGGAGCTGATTGCAGGAGGTAGTGACGGGCGCCGTCGTTTTATGGATGTGGTGATATCGCAATATGATAAGGAATATTTGGATGCGCTGATACGTTATAATAAAGCATTGACGCAGCGTAATGCTTTGTTGAAATCGGAACAGGAATTCGATGAGGAATTAATGCTGGTATGGGAGGAGATGATGGCATCTGCGGGTGAGGTCGTCTTTAAGAAGCGTAGTGAGTTTATTGCTGAGTTTATACCTACTTTCCAGTCTTTTTATTCTTATATCTCTCAAGATAAAGAGAAAGTGAATCTGGCGTATGAATCTCATGCTATGAGTGGGGGATTGCTGGATATTATCAAGGAGAGCCGTCGGCGCGACCGTGTAATGGGATATTCGTTGAAGGGAGTTCATAAAGATGACTTGATTATGCAGTTGGGGGATTTTCCGATAAAGCGGGAGGGGTCACAAGGACAAAACAAAACTTATCTTATCGCCTTGAAATTAGCTCAGTTTGACTTTTTGAAGAAAACGGGCGGCAATACTACTCCTTTATTGTTGTTGGATGATATTTTTGATAAACTGGATGCTTTTCGTGTGGAACAGATTGTAAAACTGGTAGCCGGAGATCGTTTCGGGCAGATTTTCATTACGGATACCAATCGGGATCATTTGGATAAAATATTGAAGAAGATAGAAAGAGAATACAAAGTCTTTGCTGTAGAAGATGGAGAAGTGACAGAAAGAAAGGAAATGGCTGAATGAAACGTAATGATGCGGAACAAATAGGGGAAATGATTCGGAAATTCTTCCGGCAGAATGCTTTGGAGGCGCCACTGAACGAGTATCGTCTGATACAGGCATGGAAAGATGTGGTGGGACCTGCCATTACTAAATATACGAGTAATCTTTATATTAAGAATCAAATTCTTTATGTACATCTCACTTCATCCGTGCTTCGTCAAGAGTTGATGATGGGGCGTGATTTATTGGTGAAAAATCTGAATAAGCAGGTCGGCGCACAAGTGATAGTCAATATTATTTTCCGTTGACAGGATGGTCTTCTGCTGTTTCTTTGGTATCCCCGAAGTTTCCTGCAATACTTCTTGTCAGGTGCGGATTTTGACGGATTTTTCTTATCTTTCTCGTAAAGTCCGCACTTGAAGAAGTGTAATGTGTAAGAGTAGCTTATGGAACAGTTCGTATCACGATAGATTCTATTTCAATATTCCATTCTCAGTCCAGACTTCATCCATTCTCCGGTCGAAAGGTTCGACAGGCAGCTTTTCGTTTACTTGAAAGTTATAACATATACCTATATTATAGGAATGAAGAAGAGGCAGTAATTTGTCATAATATCCTTTTCCTCTTCCCAACCGGTTGCCTCGGGCATCAAAAGAAACACCCGGTATAATGGCGAAGTCTATCTTCTCATACGCTGTAAATGCTTCTCCCGTCGGTTCCTCTATGTGATAAGCCTCACCGGTTTTCAGGTTTTGCCTGCCTGTATAAATACGAAGTTCCAACTCATCTCCTTTAACTACCGGCAGCAAAACTGTTTTCTGCCGGTGCCATTTTTCAACGAAGTCATGTGTCTGTACTTCATCATCCAATGAATAATAGAGCAAAACGGTACGGGCCGATGCAAACTTGGGATGCTGTTCCAGTTTCTCAAGCAAAGCAGCGGACTTCGTTATTAATTCGGTGATGCCGTGACGGCGCTTTTCTTGCGCTATCTGCTTGCGCAGTTGTTTTTTTAGTTCCTTCATCGCTTACTTTCGGTTCTATGGGTTGTTCGGGAGCTTTGGGAAATGATTCACCTTTATCCAATACTTCCAATGCTTTGAGGACAGTCTTGTCGCTCTTGTTCAAGTATTCTATATAAGCTTCCATGCCCAGCATGTTATAAATGATGTTTCCGTATAAATTTGTTTCAAACAGTTTCTGTGATTTATACATCAATATGTTGCGACGTTTTAGCCCTTTGTTCTCAGCGAAACGGGCGAATTGTTCCAAAATATTCTGATGCTTCAAATATTGCAGCAGGCTTTCCTCTGTTTCATATTTTTGCATTTCGGCACGGTGGTTGTCCGTATACTGGAAAGCAAACTGGATGGTCAGTCCGCGATTAACAGCCATGCGATAATAGGAAGTCATGCCGGTAGTATCCTGTGGTACAAAGATATCGGGCATAATACCTCCACCTCCATATACAGGACGGCCTAAAGAAGTTTCAAAGATTTGGCTTTGATCCTGCTTGATACTGTCTTGTGAGAAAAAATTCTCCGTGTTCGTAACGGGTCAGGATATCCATTTCATAATTTGCGTCATTACCTTTTACATACGGTTTCTGTATGCAGCGTCCTGACGGAGTATAGTAACGGGCAATTGTCAGACGGATGGCTGAACCATCGCTGAAGTCGATAGGTTGTTGTACCAGCCCTTTTCCGAAAGAGCGGCGCCCGATGATTGTCCCCCGGTCATTGTCTTGGATAGCTCCGGCAAAAATTTCGCTGGCAGAAGCCGAACCTTCGTCCATCAATACGACAATGGGCATTTTCTGGCTGCTTCCGGTTCCGTTGGATGTATAGTTCTCGCGTGGAGACTTGCGTCCCTGTGTATAAACGATGAGTCTGTTTTTGGGTAAGAATTCATTTACCATCTGAATTGCTGCACCCATATATCCACCGGTATTACCGCGTAAGTCGATGACCACTCCTTCGCAGTTTGCCTGATTTAGCTTGGCTAATGAAATCAATAATTCGGGATAAGTCGTTTCACCGAATTTGTTTACTTTTATGTAACCGAATTTGTCATTTAGCATATAGGCGGCATCTACACTCTTTACCGGTATGTCACCACGAACAATGGTGAAATGTAAAGTTTCTTTTTCTCCCGGACGAAAAACGCCAAGTTTTACCTCACTGCCTTTGGGACCTTTCAGTCTTTTCATGGATTCATAGTTGGTGACAATTTTTCCTACAAAGGCACTGTCATCCACTTCTATGATGCGGTCTCCTGCCATCAGACCCACTTTTTCTGATGGTCCGCCTTGGATGACATTGTTTACATGGATGGTATCTTGCTGGATGGTAAACTGGATACCGATTCCGCTGAAACTTCCTTTTAAGTCAGAATTTACAGCTTCCAGGTCTTTTGCCGGAATATAAGAAGAGTGGGGGTCCAGCTCACCTAGAATTTGCGGCATAGCATCTTCCACCAGTTCACCCATGTTCACTGTATCTACATATTGGTCGTCAATGATACGCAACAATGCATTCAGTTTGTTGGATGAAGTATTAATGATACCTAATTTGTTCCTGAAAGTGGTTGGCGTAAAAAGTTCCAATCAATATTCCGGTTACGATGCTTACTGCAACGATTACCGGCATAAAACGGGATGTTCGATTTTTGCTCATATCTTTATTTGCTATTATTCATTGGGATTGATATAGATTACTTCAATATTTGCGCGTTTCAATAAATCAAGCCCGTCTTCCAAACGGTATTTTTCTGAGTAAACTACACGTTTGATTCCTGCTTGGATGATGAGTTTGGCACATTCTATGCAAGGAGATGCGGTGACGTACATGGTTGCTCCGTCGCTGCTGTTGTTGCTTCGTGCTATTTTGGTGATAGCATTCGCTTCGGCGTGTAGTACGTAAGGCTTGGTGACTCCGTTGTCATCTTCGCATACATTTTCGAATCCTGCAGGAGTTCCGTTATATCCGTCGGAGATGATCATCTTGTCTTTTACGATCAATGCTCCTACTTGACGGCGTTCACAGTATGAATTTTCCGCCCAAATACTAGCCATGCGGATGTATCGTTTGTCGAGTTTGAGTTGTTTCTCTTCTTTCGTTTCCATTATTTCAGTCTTGCTTATTATGTGCAAATTGAATATAAGTTTTTTTCCCTTCGGGAGCTAGCAATAAAACATTGCTGTCACCTTGATAAAATATTGCATTATTCAATGCTTCTATGAACTCGTTGTTATAGCTTGTTGAAGGCGGAGTCTTGGTAAAGTTTATGTTTACTGTCCGGTCTTTTCCGTCCGCTTGCCATGTGCCTTCAATGGTTCCATTTTGTATGCTTCCTGTAAAAGTACCATCCGCTTTGAAAGTGATGTTGAAACCATGAATGATATCCAAGGCTTTTCTTCCTTCGGTTGCGATAGTCTTATCCGGATTGTGTGCCATTGCATTGTATTTGGGCTCTCCGTTCCGTTTGTCCCAATTTGCTTTACCATAGAAATCCACTACATGCCATGTGCCGCTTGCAAAGATTTCCTCTACATCGTCTTCATTGTTGCAACTCCATAAGAAAGGGAGTAGCATTAGTATATAAAGAATAGACTTTAGTTTCATATTGTTTGGTTTTTTAGTTGATGATTCCATTTCTTTTCAGCAAGGCATGGATACTGGGTTCTTGTCCACGGAAGCGTTTGTAAAGGGTCATCGGATGTTCCGTTCCTCCTTTCGAGAGAATATTCTCCCGAAAAGAAGCGGCGACTTCCTGGTTGAAGATTCCTTTTTCCTTGAATAAGGAGAAGGCATCCGCATCCAGTACTTCCGCCCATTTATAACTGTAGTATCCGGCAGAATATCCCCCCGCCATAATATGTGAGAACTGTACGGACATGCAGGTGTCTTCCACTCCGGGCAGTACTTGCGCTTTTTTCCATGCTTCTTTTTCATAAGCGCGGACATCTCCGTTAAATGTTTCCCGGCGGGTGTACCATGCCATATCCAGCAAGACGAAACTTACTTGACGCAGGCAGGCATAGGCCACATTGAAATTGGATGCATCTACAATTTTTTGGATCAGTTCGGCAGGAATGGGTTCTCCCGTCTGATAATGTCTGGCGAATGTATTGAGAAATTCTTTTTCTGTGGCGAAATTTTCCATAATTTGTGATGGAAGCTCCACAAAATCCCAATATACGCTGGTACCACTCATGGTTGAATAGGTGGTATTGGCAAACATTCCGTGCAAGGCGTGTCCGAATTCGTGTAGAAAAGTGTTTACTTCTGAGAAAGTCAGCAATGCCGGTTTCCCAGCCGATGGCTTGGTGAAGTTCATGGTAACGGATACGTGGGGACGGCTGTTGACTCCGTTTTCTATCCACTGCTCCTTATAGCTGGTCATCCATGCGCCCGAACGTTTTCCGGCGCGGGGGTGGAAATCTGTATAAAGTACAGCCAGGAAACTTCCGTCTTTGTCGAATACTTCATAAGCTTTTACATCGGGATGATAGACCGGAATTTCTTTATTTTCTTTAAATGTGATGCCATACAGACGGGTAGCCAGACCGAATACACCTTTCTCTACTTGGCTCAGCTCAAAATAAGGACGCAGCTCTTCTTCATTCAGATTGAATTTCTTATTTTTCAGCTTTTCTGAATAATAGGCCCAATCCCATGGCATCAGCTGGAAATCATCGCCTTCCATTTCGCGTGCCAATGCTTCAACTTCTGCCACTTCCTTTAGGGCGGCAGGGGTATAGGCATCCAGTAATTGGTTGAGCAGTTTGTATACGGCATCACTCGTTTCGGCCATGCGCTTTTTCAGTTTATACTCGGCAAAAGTGGAGAAGCCTAGTAAATGAGCCAGTTCCATGCGAATGTTTACCAATTGCTTGATGATGTCCACATTGTTGTATTCGTTATTGTGTGTACATTGGGTATTATAAGCCATATAGACTTCTCTGCGCAGTGAACGGTCATCACAATATTTCATGAAAGGAACAAAACTGGGAGCATCCAATGTAATGATGCTGCCTTCTTTTCCCTTATCCTTTGCTGTTTGAGCATAACTTTCCAATGAACTTTCGGGTAATCCTTCCAATTGTTTTTCCGTCAAAGCCAATTCGTAGTTATTTGTTTCTTTCAACAGATTCTGAGAAAAACGTAAGGTCAATATGCTTAATTCGGTATTCAGTTGGCGGAACTTTTCTTTTGCCTCACCGGTCAGGTTGGCACCGCTTCTTACAAAACCATCGTATGTCTTTTGCAGCAGTTGGGCGTCTTCACCTTTCAGTTGTAACTGGTCTTTTTGTTCGTATACGGCTTTTATACGAGCAAAAAGTTTTTCATTCAGACTGATGTTGTTGCTGTGTTCGGACAGTACGGGCATCATTTTTTCTGCCAATTCCTGCATCTCGTCACTGGTCTCGGCACTCATCAAATTGCCGAAAACAGTAGTTACGCGGTCTAGCAACGCACCTGATTTTTCCAAAGCAACAATGGTATTTTGGAAAGTCGGTGCTTCGGGATTATTGACAATTGCATCAATTTCCTCATTTTGTTCTTTCATTCCTTCCAACAAGGCAGGTTCATAATGTTCTATCTTGATAAGATGGAACGGAGCCGTGTCATGAGGGGTGTTATAGGGTTTTAAAAATGGATTTTTATTTTCAGTCATAGCACTATTTTATTGGACTTACAAATTTGCTAAAAAAAAGCATCACTATCCTCATTCTATTTACTTATTTAACAAAGTATATTAAATAGTTAGGTTAAAAATAAAAAGCACAAGCAGAAATGCCTATGCTTTTCATTTTTATGGTTTTTTTACCTGTATTATTTATTCTTTTCAGTCTAGTTTTTCCAACGCCGGAATGGAGATTTCCTTTCTGCTGAGTTGTACCAATCCCTGTTCCTGTAAATCATTCAGCACTTTTGACACATTGATTCGTGTCTCATCAATCAAACTCGCCAAATCCTCCATTTTGATTTTAAGGATTTTTTTTCCTTCGGGCTTCATGGAGCGCAGCACTAAAAAAATCAGTATTTTTTCTTCTGTATTACCTATGTGGCTGTTCCATAATTTTCGTATGCCACTTGTGCTCTATTACTCAGAATATTTAAATAGTTAAGGCGGAAGATTTCGTAGTTGTTCAGTTCATTCAATACAAATAACTTGTCTATGGTAACTATGTTAATATCTGTACGTGCTTTGTAAGTCGCTGTATAGTTGGTTTGCATGCCGAATAATGAATAGGGCTCTATAACGAAAGGACTTCCAAAAGTTTCAAATAAGGCGTATGAATGTTGGTTATCGGTTGTTTGGGAGATTATCTCCCCATTTAAGAGAAAGATTAATTGAGTGCAAGGTGCACCTTGTTCCACAATGATATCATCGGCGTTGTATTTACGAAAATGTAGCTTTACCTTGCCTATGATATTGGTGAAGTCATTTTTACATAATCCCTGGAAGAGAGGGAGTTGTAAAAGTGTATCATACATTGTAATTTCCATAAGTTCTGTTGTTCGTTAAGTTATAGTTTAACATACAAAGGTAACGATAAAACGAGATTTATTATTTATAGGTGGAAGAACTTTTATTTTTTTATTGTTTCTTACCGTCTCCTAATGTTTAAAAGCAGAATACTTGCGGACTGTATAAAAATAAATATATTTGCATTCAAAAAAAGGAGGAGTTTATGTTTGGATCATTTGATTTTCAAGAATTTTTAAGTGCGTTTATTGTGCTTTTTGCTGTCATTGATATTATCGGATCTATTCCTATTATATTGAATCTTAAGCAGAAAGGGAGAAATGTCAATGCTAATAAAGCTACCGGCATTTCTTTTGCTTTATTGATAGGTTTCTTTTATGCAGGGGATATGATGCTGAAGTTATTTCAAGTTGATATTGCTTCGTTTGCCGTGGCGGGTGCTTTTGTTATTTTTCTCATGTCTTTGGAAATGATTCTGGATATCGAGATATTCAAGAATCAAGGTCCTATCAAGGAAGCGACTTTAGTCCCCTTGGTTTTTCCGTTATTGGCTGGTGCGGGAGCGTTTACTACGTTGCTTTCCCTACGTTCGGAGTATGCTCCTGTAAATATTGTTGTAGCCTTGATATTGAATATGGTTTGGGTTTATGTGGTGTTGAAGTTGACAGATCGCATCGAACGTTTCTTGGGTAAAGGTGGAATTTATGTTATTCGTAAGTTTTTTGGAATCATTTTGTTGGCAATATCAGCGCGTTTATTTACTGCTAATCTGACTTTATTGATAGAGCAGTTTCAGAAAGCTCAGTAATATGCTGTTTTTTTACAGATAATAATGTCGGAACTCACCATAGATATTTTATTGGAAACCAACTGCTTTGTGTTGAATGGATATTAATCTGTGGTGAGTTCCGGTATCATTCCATTTGAATGGTAGCTGTTTGATATTTTGATACGCTCCTTTGGTGTCTATTTCTCGTTGATGATGAATTTCTTCATTCCGTCTGTAAAATAAGTTTCATATTTATCTCCTTCGCCTGAGCAAATAAAATAAGCATCCAGTTCAGGATGTGCTTCACAAAATGCTTTGGCTGAGTCCAGTCCCATCACCATGAAAGCAGTGGCGTATGCATCGGCACTGGCGCAATCTTTTGCAATGACAGTGGATGACAGGATACTATGTTGTACTGGATATCCGGTGCGTGGGTCTATGGTATGTGCATATTTCTTTCCACCTTTGTAATAGAAATTACGATAATTCCCTGATGTTGCCATACCTACATCACTAATGGCAAGCACAGTCTGTAACTCCTGGTTTACTGACAAGGAGTCATCTACAGGTTTGTTTATGCCGATACGCCAAGCGTTCATTTTGGAATTTTTGCCTCTTACCACTTACTTCACCGCCTTATATCTACCATATAGTTTTTTATCCCTTTACGTTCCAATAGCCTTGCTACTGCATCTACTCCGAATCCCTTGGCTATAGCGCTGCAATCCAGCATTATACGAGGGTCTTTTTTCATTATCCGGTTGTTCTGTAAATCTATTTTTTGATATCCTATCATTTGGCGTAAGCTGTCCACTATCAGTGAATCTACTCCTGTAGATTTTTTGAATCCGAATCCCCATGCATTTACCAAAGGTGCGACGGTGATATCAAAGGCTCCATGGGTTTCATCGGATATTTTCTTTGAGAGATGGAATACATGTACGAAAAAACTGTCAACTTCCGTCTTTTCATTGTGGTTTACGCGGGTGATTACGGAATTCGGATTGAAAGGAGAGAGGGAGTTGTCCACTTTCTTCAGTTCAGTTTCTATTTCTTCTTTCAGATTATCTTCGGACTGGTAGGTGATTTTGTATACTGTACCGAATACAAAGCCTTCATCCGTACGGAAAGGGGCTTGCTTTTTTAGAATAATAATTGTTCCTATTATCAGAATTGCTAGAAACGGCAATTGCCATGCTAATTTTTTTTTATTCATACCTGTATTTTAGTTAAGAAAGAAATAAATGTTCTATTAAAATTTTAACGCCGATAATAATCAAAACCAAACCTCCCCATAATTCCATGCGCAGGTTGAAACGCTTGCCGCAAAATACACCTATCAGACTTCCTAATGTTGAGATAACAAAAGAGGTAAAGCCGATGATGACAATAGGAGAAAGAATAGAAGTGAAAGAGTTTATTCCTACAAAAGCAAATGATATACCGATGGCCAAAGCATCAATGCTGGTTGCTATAGCCAGCGTAACAACCACTTTTAATTTAGTGGGGTCGAAGCAGCGTTTGTCTTCATTGCTGAAGCTCTCTTTTATCATACGCCCTCCCAAAAAGGCCAATAACCCAAAAGCGATCCAATGGTCATAATTCTCTATCAGGTGACTGAATCGGCTGGCGGCAAACCAGCCGATAAGCGGCATGACAGCCTGGAAAAGGCCGAAGAAGAATGCCATAATAAAAAAAGTGCGCCAGCAAATGCGACGCATGATAATTCCGCTTGTTATGGAAACTGTGAAACAGTCCATAGCAAGACTGATGGCAAGGAGCCATATTTCTAAAGTTGTCATTGGTTAAAATGGTAATTTGTATATTAAACTGTATGTTACTCCTAAGTTAGTCGAGTTGTTTTTTCCAAACCGGGAATATACCAAGGCTCGGTGTGTTCCGCCTTTTTTATGTTCATGCGTATACGGTAACGTAGTGACCATCCCATGTAGAAATTCTTGTACACATTTACCTTTATTCCTGCCAGCAGTTCTGCCCAGGTTACTGTGGTTTTAATTCCGTCATAACTGAAAGGAATTTCAGGAAATCCCCATGTAGGATCCTTCATTGTCGGAGCATCTACATCGTATGAAAAAGAGGTGAATCCGTAACGTATGCCTCCATATAGAAAACCAGGCAGATAGGGCTTCTTGAAAAAGAAGTTGTAGTTCATGCCTATGCGGAAATAAGGAGCTGAGGCTTTATAATGTATATTGGTACCGTCATCAGTAGTGTCGGTGGTTCCATATCCAATTTCAGCTACGGGGACATAACGGTTTTTCAAATTGACCTCCACGCTGATTTCTGTACTTGTAATGTCACCTCCAAAAATTTTGCTTCCCAGGCCAAATATATCTACACCGATAGTAGTTCCCTGATAGAAGGGTACCTTTTCTTCCTCTATGGTTGTTTTTTTTCTTGTGCCGCCAGTGTGGGGCTGTACAACAGCATACTACTCAGTAGCGTTAACAACGTAATATATGTTGAAATTCTTTTTTTCTTCATTATTGATGTCCGAATTTACAATCTCGATAGATTTTAGGTTATAGGTGGTGTATTTAATGTCTTCCACTTTATAAAACATCATGGTGCCACATTCTATATTCTGCAAGTAGGGGATATTCTGGTGAATGAGTGTGATAGTGTCACGCATCTTTTCCGTATAATGCAATACGTAGGTAGTTTTTGATGTATAACTCAAAGGCAGGCTCATACTGCTTTCCGCTTTATTGAATATCGTGTCATTCATCAATGAGTCTTTTACTACGGTTTCCTTAATAGTTCCATCTTCCAGTGTGTCACGTACAATCACATCGGTGGTGATAAATCCAGTGACGTCAAAAGCCGGACTGAATTTTACAGCTTGGTGTGTTTCTGCATCCAGAAAGTCGAAATGGGCAAAGGAATTGGTGGTAAGCGGACAATCGCTTTCCCCACAGCTTTGCATCAAGGTGCTTACGGTAATCAGGAGCAATAAGATAATGGCTGGTAGTTTCTTCATTTTAAAACTCTTTCTCTATTTTATAATTATTGCGTTCAGGAGCATTCCGGGCTATCAATTCTCCTATGAATCCTGCCAGAAACAGTTGGGTCCCCAAAATCATCAAAGTTAGGGCCAGATAGAAGTAAGGAGAATCAGTAATTAATATATAAGGTAAACCATGTGACAAGGCATATAGTTTGTTCGCTCCGATGATAATGACGGAAATGAAACCAAGAATAAACATCAATGATCCCATAAACCCGAAGAAGTGCATCGGCTTGATACCGAATTTGGATAAAAACCACAGAGTAATGAGGTCTAGATAACCATTGAAGAAACGGTTTAATCCGCCGAATTTTGTTTTACCGAATTTTCGTGCCTGATGGTGTACTACCTTCTCGGCTATCTTAGGAAAACCTGCATTCTTTGCCAGATAGGGGATATAGCGGTGCATTTCACCGTATACTTCGATGTTCTTTACGACATCACGACGATAAGCTTTTAGTCCGCAATTGAAGTCGTGCAGGTTCTTGATGCCTGAAACGGCACGTGCTGTGGCGTTGAATAGTTTGGTCGGAATGGTTTTTGATAACGGGTCATAGCGTTTTTGCTTGTATCCCGATACTAAGTCGTAGCCATCTTCTGTAATCATTCTGTATAATTCCGGTATTTCGTCCGGGCTGTCCTGCAAGTCGGCATCCATTGTAATCACCACATCACCTTGCGCCTTTTCAAAACCACAATACAAGGCAGGGGACTTGCCGTAGTTCCGGCGGAATTTGATACCTTTTACGTTGTCCGACTCCGAGCGTAGTTTCTCTATCACTTGCCAGGAGTGGTCGGTGCTGCCGTCATTGACAAAAATTACTTCATAGCTGAAGTGGTTGGCATCCATTACACGTTGAATCCATGCGAATAGTTCCGGCAAAGATTCTTCTTCGTTATACAAAGGAATAACTACAGATATATCCATCTTTTATTCATTTTTCTTTTTACGCATCACGATCAATGCCGTAGGGATAGCCATTAGCATCCCGTAAAACATATTTTGTGATATCAGTTGAAATGTCATTTCCAGCGGGGTAAGTCCCGACAGTAAATCTATCGCTTCTTCGAATTGGTTCAGTGAGGTTGTCAGTTCGGCTCCGGCAGTTTCTTGAACTGGTTTAAGATGGAACGGTATGCCTCGAATACGAATCCGCCATCTATATAGCGGAAGTAGATGTAATGCACTACCGCTACAAATAGAGAGGCGAACATATACATAAAGGTAGTGAATAGAAACGCACGTGAAAAAGTGATGCTTCCGTCACAATGCCGTTCTCTGAACTTTTTGGCAAATATGTATCCTAAAAAGGGTACTCCTATAGTCAGGACTATAAAAAGTAATTGTAGGAAAGGTATTCTCAATCCTAACGGGAAGAGCATGAATTTGAAGGCCCATAAAAGACCCATGCCCGTACCATAGCGCATGGCGCATTCCTGCAAAGTCGGTTTATAATTCGTCATTCTTTATTAATAAGTGCACAAAAGTACTTCTTTTACGGGAATCCGTCCTATAGTTATGGGTGAAAAATGTATTTTTTCTGCTAAAATCAAAAAAAAGTATTCGAAAGTATTGTAGTTTTGAAAATAATGTCTACCTTTGCACTCGCAAAACAAAAATGGGTAAGTCCTATACGGCCAGCTCCTGATGAATCCTCCAGGGCTTGATCGCAGCAAAGGTAGTTGGTTGTAGCGGCGCGATATAGTAAGCTTACCCACCCCCGCCTCTTTAGCTCAGTTGGCCAGAGCACGTGATTTGTAATCTCGGGGTCGTTGGTTCGAATCCGACAAGAGGCTCGGAAAAGCGAGAAGGACGAAGAAATCTTCATTCTTCTCGCTTTTTTTATTATATTTGCGCTGATATTAGTTTTAAGGTTGGTACAACCGTTATTTAAGAGTTCTTTTTTATGATAGAGTCACAGATTGTGGCAAGAGTATTGCCGTCTAAATGCCGTGAAGCGGTAAAGGTCCTTTTGCAGGAAGTGTACGGATATGAAGATTTCCGTAATTTAGAAGTTTATGATGACTTGTTCAAAGGTAAGGAAAAATTGCAATTGTCTCAAGGGCAATTAATTGAGGAGGTCATCATGGAAGCCGAAAAAGGGATCAAGGGTGACTCGTCTGCTCATAATTTGCTCCTGACAGCTCCGACCGGAGCCGGAAAATCATTGTTGTTTCAGCTCCCTGCCATTTATCTGGGTAATGAATATAAGCTTCTTACTCTTGTGGTTTCTCCGCTGAAAGCATTGATAGTGGACCAGGTTGAGGCGTTGCGGGAACTAGGGTATGAACGTGTGGCGTATGCTTCGTCCGATCTTTCACCTGAACAAAAGAACGAAGTATATCGTCGTGTCCGTGAAGGGGAGGTTGATCTTTTTTTATCTTTCCCCTGAATTATTGTTGGCGTATGATATCAGTTATTTTGTAGGTGAACGCCGCATCGGACTGGTAGTGGTTGACGAGGCTCATACCGTGACCACTTGGGGTAAAGAGTTCCGGGTGGATTATTGGTTTCTAGGGCGTCATTTGGAAGCTTTAAAGAATGCGTTGGGGTATGTATTCCCTGTTTTTGCATTGACGGCCACTGCTGTGTGGAATCCCGAAGGCGGGAACGATATGATTTTTGATACCATCCGGTCGTTGCATCTTGCTCCGTGTGCCTTGTATGTGGGCACGGTGAAGCGTGAAAATATCGGCTTTGACATTACCGCCATGACCATAGAGGAGGGGGAAACCTACGATAAGGCCAAGCAACGTACTGTTGCCGCCCGGGTGGAGGATTTTCTGGACGGGCATAAGACTATCATTTATTATCCTTTTGCCGGAGGTATAGATATGAAACTGAAGACTTGGGTGTATCCGGCTAACTGGCATTGGGTGGCATCTTATTATGGTAAAAAGGATAAAGAGCAAAAAGCCGAAATTATACAAGCTTTTAAGGAGGGTGAGAAAAAGATAATCGTTGCTACGAAAGCTTTCGGTATGGGGGTGGATATCAGTGATATTGACCGTGTGTATCATGTGGCTCCATCCAGCACCTTTGTCGATTATATTCAGGAGATTGGCCGTGCTGCCCGTGATAAGAACATTACGGGTGTGGCGGTGACGGATTTTAATGAGCGCGACTTTTATTATATGAAACGCCTGCATTCTGCGGGTGCCATCTCCCAGGAACAGTTGGGGATGATTCTGAAGAAAGTTTGGGAAATATATCTGATGAAAGGCTGTAGTGATGAAATGCAGATGTCTTTATCCGATTTTGAATTTGCAGTGAAGCTGCCTCGTAAAAAGAACAAGCTGGAATATGAATCGGATTTGGAGCAAGTCGTCAAAACGGCTTTGTTATGGATAGAAGAGGATTTGAGTTTCCGGCATGGCGGTTCTCCTGTTGAAATCAATTCACAGACGTTGTTTTCCGATGGCTATGTGCAGGAAAAGACGGGTGATGCCGCTTTCCGTAAAAAATACAAGCAGTACATGGTTCCCGTGAAAGGGGTTGAAGGAGTCTATAAGGTGGCTTTTGAATCTTTGTGGGAGAATTGTTTCTCGGAGATGGGATACCGTGAGTTTAAGCGCGATTTATACAATGGAAATCTCTTTGAGGGAGTTCGTGCGGCGGCTGTGGGTAAGCATGATGTCTTGTTAAAAGAGAGTGCGGCGGATATCTGCTCCAAGCTGGCAAGTCTCTTGAAGAGTTTGAAAGATTTGTTGACGGTGAGTCTGTATGGTAATAAAGGAAAGTTCGAGGAGGACGATTTGCGTAGTATTTTTGCGGCGTATGATATGGATGTTCCTTCTGCCAAGCGTTTTATCACTTCGTTACTGGAGTCCAGGGTAGAGGAGGGCAGAAGTGTGAGTTACATCACCAGTGCCAAGAAGAAAGATGAAGACAAACTGATGTTTACCGTTACCCGTGGTTTTGATTTGTTGCTTTCCCGTTACCAGAAGTTGTGTGCCCAGCGTATCACAGGAAAGAAAGGAGACCGGCTGTTGTTCTATGTCACTCCGTTCTCCGATCTCAATATGTTGCTCAACTTGTTGTCTATGCTCAATGTGGTGGACTTTACCGTAGAGGGGGGTGTTCCTTCTGTTGGAGTACGTGTCCGTGATGCGGAGATATTGAAAAAGGAAGCTGCTTCGGGGGACTATCAGAACCATGTGCTGGAGAATAATGAGAAAATATTCCAGGAACAGATAGAGTTGTTCCGGCTGTTCTTTGGCAATACGAAGTTAAGTGATGAGCAGCGATGGGAGTTTATAGAGGATTATTTTACGGGGATGAGTTTGGAGGGATTGAAAGAAAAATATTCTTGTGTTGTGGAATGACAGCTGTAAGGGCTGTATAATATAACTCGTTGGCGAAATTAATTTGCCTTGTATGATTTCACGTTAGTATATGAGGTTGTGCCAACGTTTTGACACGACCTCTACTTGATAGCCGACAACATGGGCATTCATGACAAAATTCACTTGAAATGAATTTGTTTTCCCACTTTTATTGTTAATGCGAAGAGAACGACTTTGACGGATGCTACTCTTTATTTGGCTGGTACGCGCAAAGTCACGGAAGTTGGAATCAGCCTCTTGTCGGCAACCATGACGGTGGAGGAACGGGAAGACAATGTTGTGATAATTGATCATCGTTTTTGTTTTTAAAGGGTTGTTATTATCAGAAAAGTGTCAGGAAGGAACAAGGCGCACACTGCTGCGGCGTCCGGTGAAACTTGGTACAAGATCCGCGGAATCTTGTACCAGGATTTTTGTAATCTTGTGCCGGGGTGCGGCTGGTTCCTTCTGACACTGCAAAGATAACTTTACGTCCGTGCGGCGTGACCCTTTCCGACCCCTTTTGA
>ENA-OQKK01000179-OQKK01000179.1-human-gut-metagenome-genome-assembly--contig:-NODE-179-length-21400-cov-2.550698_pt1 | contig 21400 bp, 19 predicted proteins | sample MGYA00242648_ERZ504797 | MGnify/ENA primary metagenome ERZ504797 (study PRJEB26092, sample SAMD00036412) | human gut metagenome | host: Homo sapiens | study: EMG produced TPA metagenomics assembly of... | reverse complement strand
GGGAATTGCCAGCAGGGCTCCGGTAATGTCAATATGAACTTAACCTGGCTCTCCTATCAGGAGAGCTGTCGAGCGGATACGAGACGGAGTGGTTCAGTCCTCCGCACCTCATCCAGTTGCCCAGCTCTTGGCCTGCTCCACCACGGCAGGCACCAGCATCTCGGGCAGGATCTCGTAACGGGCAAACTCGGTGGTGAACCAGCCGCGGCCCTGGGTGATCTGCCGGATAAAGGTGGTGAAGTTGCTCAGCTCAGCCAGCGGGACCTCGGCAATGACGGTCTGCATGCCATCCTCATCGGGTTCCATGCCCAGCACGCGGCCGCGGCGCTTGGTCACATCGCCCATGATATCGCCGGTGTTGTCGTTGGGGACATGAGCCTTCAGGGTATGGATGGGCTCCAGAATAACGGGGCCTGCCTCGGGCATTGCAGCCTTATAGGCCAGCTTTGCGGCCATGATAAAGGCCATCTCGGAGCTGTCCACGGGGTGGTAGCTGCCATCCAGCAGGGTAGCCTTCAGGCCGACCACAGGATAACCGGCCAGCACGCCCTTTTCGGCTGCAAGGCGGACACCCTTTTCTACAGCCGGGAAGAAGTTCTTGGGCACGCTGCCGCCGAACACCTTTTCCTCAAACACCACCTGCTCGCTGTCACAGGGCTCGAAGTTGATGACAACATCGCCGAACTGGCCGTGGCCGCCGGTCTGCTTCTTATGGCGGCCCTGCTTCTGGCAGGCCTTGCGGATGGACTCACGGTAGGCAATGCGGGGAGCTTCCAGACCGATCTCCACGCCGAACTTATTCTTCAGCTTGGCCTTGACCACATCCAGATGCTGCTCACCCAGGCCGCCAATGATCTGCTGGTGGGGCTCGGCATTATTGATGTAACTCAGGGTCGGATCTTCTTCCATCAGGCGGGCCAGCGCGCTGGAGATCTTGCTCTCGTCGCCCTTTTTGGCCACGGTGACTGCCATGAACAGGCTGGGCAGCGGGAAGGCAGCGGCAGGCAGCTTGACCACGCGGGAAGCATCGCACAGGGTATCGCCGGTCTTTGCGCTGACCAGCTTTGCCACAGCGCCGATATCACCAGCACCGATGCCGTCGGTCTCGGTCTGCTTCTTGCCGATGACGGTCAGGGGCTTGCTGATCTTCTCGGTCTCGCCGGTGCGGGCGTTGACCAGAGCAGCGCCGCCGGTCACCTTGCCGCTGATCACGCGCAGGTAGCTCAGCTTGCCCACGAACGGGTCAGCCACGGTTTTGAAGACATAGGCTGCGGTGGGCTCGTTCTCATCACAATGCAGCTCCACAGGCTCGCCGCTGGCATTCTCGGCCAGGATGGCGGCATCGTGCTGCGGGCTGGGCAGGAGCTTGTGCATATTGAACAGCAGCATATCCAATGCCTGCTGGTTGACGGCGCTGCCGCAGAACACGGGGTGATCAGGCCGTCCTTAACGCCCTTGCGCATTCCCTCAACGATCTCCTCAGTCGTAAAGGGCTCGCCGCCGAAGAACTTTTCCATCAGCTCATCGTCGGTCTCGGCAATGGCCTCGCTCATGGCCTCGATCAGGCCCTGGAAGCGGTGGCCGATATCGGGCAGCTCCACCTGGATCTGCTTGCCGCTCTCATACTTGAAGGCTTTCTGGCTGAACAGGTTGATGTAGACAGGGGTGCCGTCGTCCAGTTTGGCGGGCACAACACAGGGGCAGACGGTGGAGCCGAACTTGATCTTCATCTCCTCCAGGATCTTGAAGTAGTTGGCATTTTCCAGGTCGCACTTGGAGATGAACACCATGGTGGCCTTGCCGTTCTTGCGGGCCAGCTGGAAGGCTTTCTCCGCGCCCACGGTCACGCCGCTGCGGCCGGAAACACACACCAGCACGCTCTCGGCAGCACGGATGCCCTCATACTCACCTGCCTCAAAGTCGAACAGGCCCGGCGCATCGATCAGGTTGTACTTGATGCCTTCGTACTCCACCGGCACCACGGATGCCGACAGACTTGCCTTCCGCTTTGCTTCCTCAGGGTCAAAGTCCGAAATCGTGGTACCGTCCTCAACACGGCCCATACGCTCTGCTGCGCCCGAAAAATAGACCAGTGCCTCAGTCAGCGTCGTTTTGCCGCTGCCGGCATGGCCTGCAATCAAGATATTACGGATGTTGTTGCTTGCGTATTTCATATCGGTTTTTCCCTCATTTCCGCCGCACGGAGCAGTCTCTCCGTTTTTGTGGCATATTTTACAAAGATAATACCACACTCAAAATGATTTTCAAATAGATTGTCCGAAATTTTCTTTCACCTGCCCGCCAAACTTCCCAGGGTACTTTTGTGCATTTTGACCGGATGCGCGCAAAATCGATTGCAGGACGTGGGTTGGCATGGTACAATAGACCCAATGAAAGATAGAGGGAGGCACTTTGCCATGAAACGCACCGATTACATCAACTGGGATGAATACTTTATGGGCATCGCCCTGCTCACCGCCATGCGCTCCAAGGACCCCAGCAGCCAGGTGGGAGCCTGCATTGTCAGCCCGGAGAACAAGATCCTCTCCCTGGGCTACAACGGAATGCCCATTGGATGCGATGACGATGCCATGCCGTGGGAGCGCGAGGGCGACCCGCTGGACACGAAATATATGTATGTCTGCCATGCGGAGCTCAACGCCATCCTGAACAGCGCCCACAACAACCTGAAGGGTGCCCGGGTCTACGTGACCCTCTTCCCCTGCAACGAGTGCGCCAAGGCCATCATCCAGTCCGGTATCTCCGAGGTGGTGTACTACGGCGACAAGTACCACGATTCCGATTCCAGCGTGGCAGCGCGGTTCATGTTCAAAAAGGCAGGCGTGCGCCTGACCGCCTACACCCCCAGCGGGCGGAAGGAACTGCTAGAGCTGTAAGGGGAGTTAAACCTCTCCCAAAACTTTCCCTTGAAAATACAGTTTATTCGTTATAATAATAGAACCACCTTATCGAATAAATATACATTTTGCATTGCATAGAGAGGAAAGTATACAATGAGCCTGAAAAATCGCAGCTTTTTGAAGCTTCTGGACTACACCCCTGCCGAGATCGAGGAGCTGCTCGATCTGGCCGCTGACCTGAAGGCCAGGAAAAAGGCCGGCATCCGCCACAATGAGCAGCTGGCTGGCAAGAACATCGCCCTGATCTTTGAAAAGACCTCCACCCGCACCCGCTGCAGCTTTGAGGTCGCCGCCCACGATCTGGGCATGGAGGTCACCTACCTTGACCCGTCGGGCAGTCAGATCGGCAAAAAGGAATCCATTGCCGACACCGCCCGGGTGCTGGGCCGGATGTTTGACGGCATCGAGTACCGCGGCTATGGGCAGGAGCTCGTGGAAGACCTGGCCCATTACGCCGGTGTTCCGGTCTGGAACGGCCTGACCAACGAGTTCCATCCCACCCAGATCCTTGCCGACTTCCTGACCATCCGGGAGCACTTTGGCAGCCTGAAGGGCATCCATTTCGTCTACTTCGGCGATGCCCGCTACAACATGGGCAACAGCCTGATGGTAGGCTGTGCCAAGATGGGCCTGCACTTCACCGCCTGCGCACCCAAGAAGTACCAGCCGGACCCGGAGCTGGTGGCCGAGTGTGAGAAGATCGCCGCCGGGACCGGTGCCACCATCTCCTTTGAAGAGGACCCGGCCAAGGCCGCCAAGGGCGCCGACGTGCTGTACACCGACGTCTGGGTGTCCATGGGCGAGCCTGTGGAGGTGTGGGCCGAGCGCATCCACGACCTGGCCCCCTATCAGATCAATCAGGAGCTGATGAATATTGCAGGTTCCAAGGCCGTGTTTATGCACTGCCTGCCCGCCTACCACGACCACAAGACCGCTGTGGGCAAAGAGATGGGCGAGCGCTTTGGCCGCGATGCCATGGAGGTGACCGATGAGGTATTCGAGGGCCCCCAGAGCATCGTCTTTGACGAGGCCGAAAACCGGATGCACACCATCAAAGCCGTGATGGCGGCTACGCTGGGCTATCAGAAGTAACTGCGTCTCTCTCAGCACAATATGCACAGGCCCGGTCGTTCCCGAACGATCGGGCTTTTTTGTTTCTGTCTCCCGTTCTCGGTCTGCCGGCGGCTCCCCTGTAATGGGTTCTGGCTGTGCGGGAAAATTTCCCATTCTCCGAAAGCGTTGCAATTACAGTTGAAAATCCGTTGCAAAACCCATATACTAAAAGGGTAATGCTCTGAAAAAGGAGGGAGCCTATGGGCGGAGGACATCTTTCCCGGCCGGACTTCGGGATGCCGCAGCCGGATCCGGACCACCCGCTGACCGAATTCTATCTGCTGCTGCAGCACGGGCTGGACAAGGCGGGGGTTTTCCACCTGCCTGCGCTCTATGCCAGCTTCCGGGCACCGGCCCGGCGCATCTATGCCGACGAGGCCGCCGGGTGCCTCACCCTCAGCGAAACGGCGGACGAGGGTGCTGTTCTGCTCTCTGCTCCCCGGAACCTCCAGCTGCTTTATAGCAGCCTGCATGTGGAGCCGGATGGCTCCCCCGCCGCCCTGCTGCTCACCGAGGAGTGTTCCCGCACTGTCTGCGCGGTGCAGCTGCTGCCTCCCTTTGTCTGGGAGGACCCGCTGCCTCCCCTGCCGGATGTCCCGGCCGCTCTGACCCTGCAATTGACCCTGCAGGATGTGGAGGCCATCGACACCGACCCTGCCGCCCTTGCCCGCCGCCTGTGCCAGACCACCCGGCAGAAGCACTGGCTGGCCCACCCCAAAGCAGATCTGTATCTTGCGGAGAAAATTGCCCTTTTCCAAAGGCTTTATCGTTAATGCAATAATCCGTGCGTTTCACCCGTATATGGGGTGAAACGTCCCTTTGAAACAGTTGTTTCCACCAGCCCCGCCCGGGGCCGCAAAGGAGAGAAAGAGACTTATGGGACAGTTGACCAAAGACGAAGTTTTTGCGCTGGCTGTACAGCGATACAGCGACACCGTGTTCCGCGCCGCGATGCACAATTGCAGCTGCACCGCCGACGCGGAGGATGTGGTGCAGGATGTGTTTGAAAAGCTCCTGCGCTACGAAGGCCGCTTTGAGAGTGAGGATCACCTCAAAGCCTGGCTGCTGCGGGTCGCCATCAATCGCTGCCGGGATATCACCCGGGCCGCGCGCCAGAAGGACACCGAACTGGACGAAAACATTCCTGCCCCGGAATCCGGAAATGACGGCAGTGTGCTCGATGCGGTGCGCACTCTGCCGGAAAACTACCGCAACGCCGTGTACCTCCATTATTATGAGGGCTACACCGCCGCCGAGGTAGGCCGGATGCTGGGTGCGCCCACCAACACGGTGCTCAGCTGGCTGCGGCGGGCACGCGCCCAGTTACATACGCTGCTGAAGGAGGAGATCGAAGATGAGGTGGTATGAATACAAGATGGAAGTGGACGATCTGCACGCTTCCGATGACCTGAAGGCAAAGCTGCTTGCCCTGCAGGTCAATGCCGCCGAGACCCCCGGTGCCAAGAGCATCGCCATGCCCGCGCCTTCCCCGACCCCCAAAAAAACAGAAAAAAGCCCCTCCGCTTCCCCGCCCGGCGCTGGGCCCAGCTGGCCGCCTGCGTGGCAGTCTGCGGGGTCTGCCTGTACGGTGCCGTGTATGCCTATGAATGGAAAGGGGTCACCCTGCTGGGCGGCGGCTCTTCCTCCAACTACTCTGCCGCCAAGGCATCCGCCCCGCAGGCCGCTGTTTACTCCATGGAGGACACCGAAAACGCCACCTACGGTGCTGCAGACAACGGCAGCTCCTCCTTCAGCGCAGAGGACAGCTGCCGGTCAGCAGAGACTGCCGCCGGCGGTTCCCTGCTGACTTCCGGCGAAGCGGAGAGCGATGCTTCTGCCCGCACCGCCGACAGCGCCAAGATCATCTATACTGCCAACCTCACGCTGGAGACCCGGGATTACGATACCGCCCGCGCGGCACTGGATGCGGCCCTTTCTGACGCGGACGGCTATATGGAATCCAGCAGCGAGTACACCAACACCGACAGCACCCGGAGCGTCAGCCTGACTTTGCGGGTGCCCCAGGACAGCTACAAGAGCTTTCTGGCCGCCGCTGCCCAGTCCGGCAGCGTGACCTACCAGAACCAGCAGGCGGAGGATATTACCACCCGGTATATGGACACCGAGGCCCGGCTGGCCAGCCTGACCGCCCAGCGCACCCGTCTGCAGGAGTTGCAGGCCCAGGCCGACACCCTGGCCGACCTGCTGGAGATCGAGTCCAGCCTGAGCGATGTGCAGTACCAGATCGAGAGCTGGCAGAGCCAGCTGGACTGGTACAGCAATCAGGTCTCCTGCTGCACCGTCTATATCACCCTGAACGAGGTGGAGACCCTGACCCCCACCAGCACCAGCTTCGGCGCAAAGCTGCTGGCCGCCCTGCGCAATGGCTGGACCGGCTTCGTGTCCGGTGCACAGGCCGTGGCGGTGTTCCTTGTGGGCGCATGGCCCGCCATCCTCATCGGCGCGGTCTGCGGCGTAATCTACTACCGTGTCCGCCATCCCAGAAAGAAAAAGTAAAAAACTTTTCCAAAACCCTTGACATCCACCCGCCTCTGTGGTATTATACTTGAGCAGTCAGCGAACAGTTGATGCAGACAAGTAAATATCGCGGGGTGGAGCAGTCTGGTAGCTCGTCGGGCTCATAACCCGAAGGTCGTTGGTTCAAATCCGGCCCCCGCAACCACCAAGCATCTTGAGGTGATTCAAGATGCTTTCTTTTTGTCCCATTTCCCTTCCCTGCATCCCGCTGTACCAGGACACAAAAAAAGCTCCCGACGTTCTGCGCGTCGGGAGCTTTTGCTGTTATGCGGTCTTCCGGGTCACTTCAGCACCGCACCCAGGTTTGCACTGGTGACCATGCGGGCATAGCGGCTGAGCCAGCCGGTCTTGATGTTGGGCTCGGGCGCAACGTACTTTGCCTTGCGCTCGGCCAGCACCTCGTCGCTGACCTCCAGTGTGATCTTTGCGTTGGGGATATCAATACTGATGGTATCGCCCTCCTCGATCAGGCCGATGGGGCCGCCGGAAGCAGCCTCGGGGCTGACGTGGCCGATGGCCGCGCCGCGGGATGCGCCGGAGAAGCGGCCGTCGGTGATGAGGGCCACGGTCTTATCCAGCTTCATACCGGCCAGAGCGGAGGTGGGGTTGAGCATCTCGCGCATACCGGGGCCGCCCTTGGGGCCCTCGTAGCGGATGACCACCACGTCGCCCGGGACGATCTGGCCTGCGTAGATGGCCGCAATGGCGGTCTCCTCGCTGTTGAACACGCGGGCCGGGCCGGAGTGCTGCTGCATCTCGGGTGCCACGGCACTGCGCTTGACCACACAGCCGTCCGGAGCAATGTTGCCCCACAGGATCTGCAGGCCGCCGGTCTGGGAGTAGGGGTTCTCGATGGGGCGGATGGCCTTTTCGTTCAGGATGTGGGCGCCCTTGATGTTCTCCCCCAGGGTCTTGCCGGTGACGGTAGGCACATCCAGATCCAGCAGGCCCTTCTTGGCCAGCTCTGCCTGCACGGCGGGGATGCCGCCTGCGGCATAGAGGTCGGGCATGTGGGTGGGGCCTGCGGGGGCCAGATGGCAGAGGTTGGGGGTCCTGGCGCTGATCTCGTTGAAGAGCTTCAGGTCAATGGGCACACCGGCCTCGTAGGCAATGGCCAGCAGATGCAGGACGGTATTGGTGGAGCAGCCCAGCGCCATATCGCAGGTCAGTGCGTTGCGGATGGAGCGCTCGTTGATGATCTGGCGGGCGGTGATGCCCTTGTTGACCATGTCCATGATGGCCATACCGGCGTGCTTGGCCAGCTGCAGGCGCTTGGAGTAGACCGCCGGGATGGTGCCGTTGCCGGGCAGGGCAATGCCGATGGCCTCGCACAGGCAGTTCATGCTGTTGGCGGTGTACATGCCGGAGCAGCTGCCGCAGCTGGGGCAGCAGTTGCAGGTGCAGTCTTCCAGCTGCTCGTCGGTGATCATACCGGCCTTGTAAGCGCCCACGGCCTCGAACATCTTGGAAAGGCTGACTTCCTCGCCGCCGTAGCTGCCGGCCAGCATGGGGCCGCCGGAGCAGACCACCGCGGGCACATCCATGCGGACCGCGGCCATGACCATGCCGGGCACGATCTTATCGCAGTTGGGCACCAGCACCAGACCGTCCAGCTGATGGGCCATCAGCATGGTCTCCACGCTGTCGCAGATCAGCTCGCGGGAGGCCAGGGAGTATTTCATGCCCACATGGCCCATGGCGATGCCATCGCAGACACCGATGGCGGGGATCAGGATAGGGGTGCCGCCCGCCATCTCCACACCGGCCTTGACGGCATCGGCGATCTTATCCAGATTCATGTGGCCGGGCACGATCTCGCTGTAAGCGCTGACCACGCCGATCAGCGGGCGCTCCAGCTCCTCGGGGGTGTAACCCAGTGCATAAAACAGACTGCGGTTCGGTGCACGCTCCGAGCCTTTGGTCACGTTGTCACTTCTCATGGTTTGTTCCTCTTTTCCTTATAACAAAAGACCCCCTCCAAAGGAGGGAGCCTTTCTTAGTTTTAAAAGCTAGCTTTTGGCTGAACTCCTTCCGTCATCGCTTGCGCGATGCCACCTCCCTCACGGAGGGAGGCTTCACGCTGCGGTCAGACAAAAGGCTCCCTCTTTGAGGGGGCTGTCGCCGCAGGCGACTGGGGGAGTTAATTACTTCTTCAGCCAGCTCATCATGCTGCGCAGCTCTGCGCCCACCTTCTCGATGGGGTGTTCGGCCTGCATCCGGCGCTCAGCCAGGAAGTGGACCTTGCGGCCGCCCTTGGGGCTCATCTCGGTCAGGAACTCAGAAGCAAAGGTGCCATCCTGGATCTCGGTCAGCACCTTCTTCATCTCCTTGCGGGTCTCGGCGGTGATCAGGCGCTTGCCGGTGCGGTAATCGCCGTACTCAGCGGTGTTGGAGATGGAGTAGCGCATCTTGGAGAAGCCGCCCTCGTTGATCAGGTCAACGATCAGCTTCATCTCGTGGCAGGTCTCAAAGTATGCCATCTCGGGCTCGTAGCCAGCCTCAACCAGCGTATCGAAGCCTGCGTGGATCAGCTCGCAGACACCGCCGCACAGAACTGCCTGCTCGCCGAACAGGTCGGTCTCGGTCTCCTCCTTGAAGGTGGTCTGCAGGATGCCTGCACGGCCAGCGCCGATGCCGGAAGCGTAAGCCAGAGCGATGTCCTTTGCCTTGCCGGTGTAATCCTGCTCCACACAGATCAGAGAGGGGCAACCCTCGCCCTCGGTGTACAGGCGGCGGACGATGTGGCCGGGGCCCTTGGGCGCGATCATGATCACGTCAACGTTCTTGGGAGCGGTGATGGTCTTGAAGTGGATGTTGAAGCCGTGTGCAAAGGCCAGAGCCTTGCCCTCGGTCATGTAAGGTGCGACCTGCGTGTTGTAGATATCGGCGCACAGCTCATCGGGCACCAGCATCATCACAACATCGCCAGCCTTGGCAGCCTCTTCGACTTCCATGACCTTGAAGTTGTCGTGAGTGGCGGCGAACTCGGAGGCCTTTGCCCAGTGGGCAGAGCCCTTGCGCAGACCGACAACAACGTTCACGCCGCTCTCGGCCAGGTTCTCGGAATGGGCGTGGCCCTGGCTGCCGAAGCCGATGACAGCAACGGTCTTGCCGTCCAGCACGCCGAGGTTGCAGTCGGAATCGTAGTATTTCTTGATCGCCATGGTAGTAGTCTCCTTTTACTCTTTCCTGTTTTATTTTTATATTTTGATTTTTATGGAAAACTGAGTAAACCCCTCAGGCCCTTACTGCGGGCAATGGGTCCCGGGCAGGGGCAGCTGGGCTGCCCGCACCTCCTGCGGGGGCTTCTGCATGTGCTGGTGCATCCCGCCGCGCTCCAGGGCGGTCACGCCGGTGCGGCACTGCTCAAGGATCTTGTAGTCCGCCAGGATCTTGAGGAACGCGTCCACCTTTTCAGGACGGCCGGTCAGTTCCAACACCATGCTGTCGGGCGAAAAATCAATGATCTTTGCCTTGTAGATGCTGGCGATCTCCCGCAGCTCACTGCGGTTGTGGACATCGGCAGCCACCTTGAGCAGCAGCAGCTCCCGCTCCAGCGAATTCTCGTGATCCAGCACGAACACCTGCCGGGTCACTTCCAGCCGCTCGGTCTGGAGGATGAGCTGGCTCAGCGCCTTTTCATCGCTGGTGATGGTCACGGTGATGCGGCTGACCGCCGGGTCGTTGGTGGCGGACACCGTCAGGCTGTCGATGTTGAAGCCGCGGCGGCAGAACAGGTTGGACACCCGGGCCAGAACACCGCTCTGGTTGTCCACCAGCAGACTGATGACTCTGCGTTTGGATTCCATGGGTCAGTCCTCCTTATTCCATGATGATATCATTGATGTCGCCGCCGCCGGGGATCATGGGCAGGACCTTTTCGTCCTTGTCGATGATGCACTCGATCCAGGTGGGGCCCTTCTGCTTGAGGGCATCGGCAAATGCGGCCTGGAACTCGGGGAGGTTGGTGCAGCGGTAGCCCTTCAGGCCAAAGCCCTCGGCCAGCTTGACAAAGTCGGTGCGGCGATGGGGGTCGGTCTGGGAGTAGCGCTTTTCGTAGAAAGTGGTCTGCCACTGGCGCACCATGCCCAGCACAGAGTTGTTGAAGATGACCGTGATGATGGGCAGCTCATAGCTGACAGCGGTGCAGGCCTCGTTGAGGTTCATGTGGAAGGAACCGTCGCCCGTGAACATGACCACCCGCTGCTCCCGGCCCAGCGCCATCTGCGCGCCGATGGCCGCGCCATAGCCAAAGCCCATGGTGCCCAGGCCGCCGCTGGTGATAAAGCCGCGGCTCTTGGTGTGGCGGATGTACTGGGCCGCCCACATCTGGTGCTGGCCCACGTCGGTGACATACACGGCCTCAGGGCCGCACTGGCTGCACACCTCGCCGATGACCTGATGGGGCATCAGGCGGGTGGGGTCGGACACGGGGTGGTAATCCTGCGCCTGCCACTCGTGGATCATCTTCATCCAGTCGGGGTGCTTCTTCTCCTCAATGAGGGGGAGCATCCCGCTCAGGACGTAGCAGACATCACCGGCAATGGCAAGATCCACATCCACATTCTTGCCCAGCTCACTGGGGTCGATATCGATCTGGATGATGGTGGCGTTCCTGGCAAAGGTCTTGGGGTTCAGGGCCACGCGGTCAGAAAAGCGGGTGCCCAGTGCGATCAGCACGTCACAGTCCGCGACCGCCCGGTTGGAGGTGTAGCAGCCGTGCATTCCGACCATGCCGATGTTCATCGGGTCACCGTAGGGCACAACGCCTGCGGCCATCAGGGTATAGGTGGCGGGGATCTCCGCCTTGTGGATCAGGTCACGCAGGGGCTGGCAGGAAGCCGCGCTCCGCACGCCGCCGCCAAAATAGACCAGCGGGCGCTTGGCCGCGTTGATGATATCGGCGGCCCACTTGACCTGCTGTTCGTCGTAGGTAGGTCACGGTGCGGATCTGCTCCGGCTGCTTGGGAGTGAACTCACAGACAGCGGCAGTGACATCCTTGGGGATATCCACCAGCACCGGGCCCTTGCGGCCGCTCTGCGCAATGCGGAACGCCGCACGCATGGTGTCGGCCAGCTCTTCTACCTTGCGCACCGTGAAGTTGTGCTTGGTGATGGGCATCGTGATGCCCTCGATGTACGCCTCCTGAAAGCTGTCCTTGCCCAGACCGGGGGTCGGCACATTGCCGGTAAAGGCGACCATGGGCACGGAGTCCATGTAGGCAGTGGCAATGCCGGTGACCAGATTGGTGGCACCCGGGCCGCTGGTGGCCAGCACCACGCCGGTGCGGCCCGTTGCGCGGGCATAGCCATCGGCCGCATGAGAAGCGCCCTGCTCGTGGGCGGTCAGCACATGGTGGATGCGGTCAGAATTCTTATACAGCTCGTCGTACAGGTTCAGCACAGCACCGCCGGGGTAGCCGAAGATGGTGTCCACGCCCTGTTCGCAGAGAACTTCAACAAAAATTTGCGAACCATTTAACTGCATGGTAAGTTGCTCCTGTTCCTTTTCCTCTTACACTTTCAACAAAATTTCCCTCAGACACGTTACTTTTCGCATCTTGCATTCCAATTTGAACGTTGGGTCAATTATACTATAAATCGGGCCTTTGTCAATCGACGATTTGTAAAGTGAATCAGCCGAAAGATGAAGATAATTGAACACACCCTTGCGGACAGCCTTCTCTGCGTGTATAATCTGGTAAAAACCTCTCCGTCAGCCTGCCCGGCTCCTCTGACCGGGAAAGCAGGAGCAAAGCGCCGGAGAGGTCCTGTCAAGAGGAGAGTCTGATGATGCAACTTCGTGAATGGAACGCCCGGCTCCACGGGCTTGTGGTTTTCCGTGCCCTGCTGGGCGACCCCGTTGTGGCAAAGCTGGCAGCGCTGACCGACCGGCTGGAAGCGGCTGACGACAGCATCGCCCCCCTGTGCGATGCTGTGGCCGCCTTTGAAGCCGCCCTGTTTGCCCACACCACCAATCTGGGCGATTATCTTTCCAACGCCGTGCTGGAGACCGAGACCGTCTGTGTGCGGCAGGCCGCCGCGGGCCAGCTCTCCCCTGTGATGGAGGCCGCCCTGAACAGTGAGCTGAACTTTTTGCAGAAGCTCTGCGGCCTGACGCTGGACGCACTGCTGGAAGCTGCCGACCGGCAGAGCCGGGAGCTGGCGTTCCTGCCCCGTTGGGAGGCAAGGCAGCTCGACCTGACCGTCGCCTACAACCAGCGGATGCGGGAAGCCGGGAAGAAGGGCTACGGCATGTTTGCCAAGCACCACGTGTTCACGGTGGAGAACGGCCAGCTGGTGCCCGTGAAGTACCCCGACCCCCAGAAGCTCAGTGAGCTGCCGGGCTACGAGAAGGAGCGGGAAAAGGTCATTGCCAACACCCGCGCCCTGCTGGCCGGTTCCCCCGCCAACAATGTCCTGCTCTACGGCGATGCCGGCACCGGCAAATCCAGCACGGTCAAGGCCATTGCCAATGAGTACGCCGCCGACGGCCTGCGGCTGGTGGAGGTCAAGAAGAACCAGCTCTACCAGATCCCCGACCTGATGGATCAGCTGGCGGCCAACCCCCTCAAGTTCATCCTCTTCATCGATGACCTGAGCTTCTCCTCCAACGACGACAATTTTGCCGCCCTGAAAGCCATCCTTGAGGGCAGCGTGGGCGGCCGGGCCCGGAACATTGCGGTGTACGCCACTTCCAACCGCCGCCACCTCATCAAGGAGACCCTGACCGACCGCACCGGCGACGACATCCACGAAGCCGACACCCGGCAGGAGCTGATGAGCCTTTCCGCCCGGTTCGGCCTGACCGTTACCTTCCAGCGGCCCGAGAAAGCCCGCTTTGCCGCCATTCTGGAAGAGCTGGCAAAACAGCACCACATCCAGATGCCCATGGAAGAGCTGCTGGTCAAAGCCGAGGCTTTCGCCATCCGCGCCGGCGGCCGCAGCCCCCGCGTGGCCAAACAGTTCATCGAACAGTGCGAGAGCGGCGTGCAGAAATAATGTTTGCTTTTTCGTTTTTATGGATAAGAAAAAGCGCTGTGCAGTGAAATGACTGCACGGCGCTTTTTGCTGTTTTGAAAGAAACTGCCGCCGCAGGCGGCAGATGAGGCGGTCAGAAAATCAAACGCGCTCGGCCACCAGCTGGAAGCCCTCTTTTGTGAGCTCCTGCCGGATCTGCTCGATCTGGGCATGGTCGCGGGTCTCCAGCACCAGCTTGAGGAAGCAGCTGGAGATGGGCATATTGGGGGTCAGAGCCGTCATGCAGGACAGACGACCACATTGCTGCCGCGAGCGGGAAACGGAATGGCGGCCACCCGCTCCAGCTGGCCGGGGCTTATCCTCCAGCGCAATGGTCAGGTTGGCCTTGCGGCCGCTCATCACCAGACCACGGGTGATGACGCGGTTGAGGATGTTCACATCGATGTTGCCGCCGGAGATCAGAAACAGACCACCTTTTTGCCCTCGATGGGCAGCTTGTGGAACAGTGCCGCTGCCACAGGCACCGCACCGGCCCCTCAGCCACCAGCTTCTGGTTCTCCATCAGGGAGAGGATGGCGGCGGCGGTCTCGTCCTCGCTGACGGTCACGATGTCGTCCACATATTCCTCGCAGAGCTGATAGGTCAGCTCGCCGGGGGTCTTGACCTGAATGCCGTCCGCGAAGGTGGCCGCATTTTTCAGGGTCTGATACTTGTGTTCATGCAGGCTGCGGTACATGCTGGGGGCACCCTCGGCCTGCACACCGTAGACCTTGACCTCGGGGCGCAGGCTCTTGATGGCAAAGGCCACGCCGGAGATCAGACCGCCACCGCCCACGGGCACGATGACGGCATCCAGATCGGGCAGCTGGTCAAGGATCTCCAGACCAATGGTGCCCTGACCTGCGATGACCTGTTCGTCATCGTAGGGGTGGATGAAGGTCATGCCGGTCTCGGCCTGCAGCTCCACGGCCTTGTCGTGGGCATCATCATAGGTGCCGGGCACCAGACAGACCTCCGCGCCCAAGCTCTTGGTATTTTCCACCTTCATAATGGGGGCACCGTCCGGCATACAGACGATGCTCCTGATGCCCCGGCGGGTGGCGGCCAGAGCCACGCCCTGTGCGTGGTTGCCGGCAGAGCAGGCGATCACGCCCTTTTCGCTCTCCTCCCTGGAGAGCTGGCTGATCTTATAATAGGCCCCGCGCACCTTGAAGCTGCCGGTCACCTGCAGGTTCTCGGTCTTGAGGTAGAGGCGGCAGTCCTTGGAGAGCTTGGGCGCTTCAATGAGGTCGGTCCTGCGGGCAACATCCTTGAGCACAAAGGCGGCGTGGTAGATCTTATCCAGAGTCAGCATGACGATACTTCCTATCTTCTATCCTTGATTTTTGAACGTGAATATGCATCCCAGTATAAATTAGCAAAAGTATTTTGTCAAATGAACGTATTTCAACATTGTGCTTGCTGGGGTGACAGCCAATGGCTACGCCCGGGCAGATGGCCCTGCGGCCCGATGCACGCTCCACCTGTGCCCATGCCGTGGGAGCGGTTTTCCCTGACCCAAAACGCCCCTCTCCGACATCTGTGAGACCGGAGAGGGGCGTTCTCGTTTTTAACCTTTCATCGGCACAAATCCGACCAGATCCTTCACGACCTCGCCGCCGATGATGAGCCCGGCCACCGAGGGCACAAAGGCGTTGGAGCCGGGAACCGAGCGCCGGATGGTGCACTTGCGTTGGGTGCCCGGGGGGCAGATGCAGTGGTCTTGCAGCTGATGGAATCATCCTCGATGGGGGTCATGGCAGGCTCCTTGGAGTAGACGACCTTCAGGTGCTTGATTCGCCGCTTGCGGCACTCGGTGCGCATCACCTTGGCCAGCGGGCAGACGGAGGTCTTGTAGATATCCGTCACCTCAAAGCGGGTGGGATCCATCTTGTTGCCCGCGCCCATGGCGCAGATGATGGGGGTGCCGGCCTCCTTGGCCTTGACCACCAGCGCGATCTTGCCGGTGACGGTGTCGATGGCATCCACCACATAGTCGTACTGGGTGAAATCGAACTGATCCTGCGTTTCCGGGGTGAAGAAGATCTTGTAGGTGGTGACCTTGATGTTGGGGTCGATTTCGTGGATACGCTGTTCGGCCACATCCACCTTGTACTGGCCCACGGTCTTGCGGGTGGCCACGATTTGGCGGTTCAGGTTGGTCAGGCAGACCTTGTCATCATCAATGAGGTCCAGCGCACCCACACCGCTGCGTGCCAGCGCTTCCACCGTGTAGCCGCCCACGCCGCCAATGCCAAACACTGCCACACGGGAATTGTGCAGCTTTTCCATTGCTTCCTTGCCCAGCAGCAGCTGGGTGCGGGAATATTGATCCTGCATAGATACTTGCTCCTCCATTTTACACTGTGCCGCTTGTTTTACCGGTTCGGCACAGCTGCTTTCGTTTTGCTTTATCACTTTCCTGCGAAGCGCCTGAGCGGTTTATTCCACCGCAACGATGGTGCCGCCCCCCAGCACAACATCCCCTCGATACAGCACCACGGCCTGGCCGGGCGTGGGGGCGACGCTGGGGCGTGGTCAAATTCCAGCCGGAACTGCCCCTCCCCTGCCGGGTAGACGGTGGCAGCCTGCTCGGTCTGGTGATAGCGGGTGCGGGCCGTGACCCGCAAGGGCGCGGTCAGCTCCGGGATGGCGATCCAGTTCACCTCGTCGGCATAGACGATGCGGTCAAACAGGTTCTCCTCCGGGCCCACCGTGACGGTGTTGGTCTGCATATCCTTGGCGCAGACATACACCGGCGCACCCATGGCAAGGCCCAGGCCCTTGCGCTGGCCGATGGTATACCGCACCGCACCATTGTGAGTGCCCACCTTTTTGCCGTTCTCGTCCAGAAAATCACCTGCCGGGTAGTGCTTGCCGGTGAAGTCCTCCATGAAGCGGGCGTAATCGCCGTCCGGCACAAAGCAGATATCCTGGCTGTCGTGCTTGCGGGCGTTGATGAAATGCTGCTTTTCCGCGATCTCACGCACTTCGGCCTTGTGCAGCCCCCCCAGCGGCAGGCGCACATGGGCCAGCTGCTCCTGGGTCAGGTTATAGAGCACATAGCTCTGATCCTTACCCTCGTCCAGCCCCTTTTTCAGCAGCCAGCGGCCGGTGGCCTCGTCCTGCTCCACCCGGGCGTAATGGCCCGTGACCACATACTCCATGCCATGGCTCTCAGCCCAGCGGAGCAGGTGGTCGAACTTCATATACCGGTTGCAGTCGATGCAGGGGTTGGGCGTGCCGCCCATTTCGTATACCCGGATGAATTTTTCGATGATCTTCTCCCGGAAGTCGGCGGTGAAATCCAGCACCTCATAGGGGATATCCATCGCAAAGGCCACCTCGGCGGCATCCTCGATATCCTTTTCGGAGCAGCAGGTGTGAAAACCGGACTGCCCCAGCGTCTCGTTGCGGGTGAGCCGCATGGTGATGCCGGTGCAGTCGTACCCTGCCTGCTGCATCAGCCATGCCGCCACCGAGCTGTCCACACCGCCGCTCATGGCGATGAGTGCCCCGGGGCGCTTCGTGTTCTGTGCTTCTATCATATCGTTCCTCATTCAATAACACACTAAAACAGTAGTATAATACTACCGCAGCTTCTTTCTCTTGTCAAGACGCAGAAAATTGGGCCGCAGCAGCCAGCAGCGCGTCTTTTTCGTTGGGTGTCTGCCCGGTGATGACAGCCTCCAGCAGGGCGTTCAGCACCTGCCGCAGACCCGGGCCGGGTCTGACCCCCGCCGCCCATCAGGTCACGGCCATTCACGGCCAGCTGGCTCACCCGGCAGCAGGCATTTTCTGCTGTCAGCCGCTCCGCCTCGGCCCGCAGGGCAGCAAGGGCCCCGGTCTGTTCCGGATGCCGGGCACTGCAAAGGGCGGTCAGGCGTTGGATCGTCGGCAGCTCATAGCGGCCCAAAAGACGTTTGGCCTGTACGGTCAGCGTGGTGTTGGGGGTGCCGGGAGTTTCTCCAAGGACCGTCCGCTGGGGTGGGACCCTGTTGCCGCAGGCAATAGGGCGGGCGATGGAATGGCCCGATTCGTGTCCGAGGAGAAAGCTCCCGGCACCCCCTCCAGCTTCCCTTTCCAACACTGTCACCTCATCTGTGAGCGCGTTGGAGCATTTCAGTTTGCGCAGAGCTTTGCGGGCGCCGGCTTCACCCAGCGGGCAGAGAAGGGCCGCCAGCCGGGCGGGCACATTCTCCGCTGTTGGTCCGATCCGGTCGATGGTACGGCAGAGTTCCGCAAACCGTTCCGGCTGTTCTTCCGGTTCCAGCTCCGGCAGGACAACGGCCAGAACGGCGGGTTCCAGATAGCTTCCGGGCCGGGGTGCCGCCAGCAGCTTGAGCAGTTCTTCCTGGATGCGCTCCGCCGAAACGCAGTCCAGATGCGGCCCCAGTGCCCGGGCAGCAGCACCGGTAGCTGGGTCGATGGCAAAGCCGAACCGGGCCGCGAACCGGTAGAGCCGCAGGATGCGCAGCGCGTCCTCCTCAAAGCGGCGTTCCGGCTCCCCCACCGCCCGCACAAGATGGGCGGCAAGGTCGTCCCGCCCGCCAAAGGGGTCGATGAGCCCTTCCTCGGCGCTGTATGCCATAGCGTTGATGGTGAAATCCCGCCGGGCAAGATCCTCCCGCACATCCGGCACAAAGCAGACGGCATCCGGGTGGCGGCCATCGGAGTAGGCCCCCTCGGTGCGGAAGGTCGTTGTCTCATAGAGCCTGCCGCCCTGCTTCACCGTCACGGTGCCGTGCTGCAGACCGGTGGGGATGCACTTTTCCTCCCCGAACAGCGCCATCACCTGCTCCGGGCGGGCGCTGGTGCAGAGGTCCCAATCGTGGGGGACCTGCCCCAGCAGGCTGTCCCGGACACAGCCGCCCACAGCGTAGGCCGCATGGCCCGCCCCATGGAGCGCATCCAGCAGCAGGGCCGCACCCGGGTCAAGTTTGATCGTTGTCATGTTGCTTCCTCGTCATATTGCAGGATGATCTGTTTGCCGTCAAAGCCGCACTCCGCCGCCGGGAATACCGCCTGCGCATTGGGCAGGGCGGCTTCCGGTTCAAGGATCATGGGCGAATAATGCATCAGCCAGAACCGGCGCACGCCAGCCTTTTTTGCAATGGCCGCACCCTGCGCAAAAGTGCTGTGCCCCCACTGCTTCGCCTGCGCCTCCTGCTCGTTGTCGGGGTAGGTGGCATCGCAGAGGAAGAGGTCGGCGTTCTGCGCGGCCTGTTCCAGTGCCGGGCAGGGAGCGGTATCACCCGAGAACACGAACCGCAGGCCCCGGCGTGCCGGGCCCAGCACATCCGCAGGGGCGACCACCGCCCCGTTTTCCAGCGGGATGCTCTGGCCCCGCTGGAGCAGTTTCCATGCAGGCACCGGAACGTTCAGTGCCCGGGCCTTTGCAGGGTCAAAGCGGCCCGCCCGGGGCAGGTCGAGCCGGTAGCCCCGGCTGGGCACCCGGTGCCGGGTGCGGAAAGGCGTAAGCTGCGCCCCCGCAGGCCAGCCGGAGGAAAGGGTGGTTAGGTCGATGGGGTCTGTGTCCAGCTGCACAGCCCTGACCGGGTACGGCAGCGGCCCGGCCAGGGTACGCAGGGCGGGCCAGATTTCCCCCAGCCCCTCGGGGCCGTAAAGGGTCAGCGGGCGCTCCCGGCCCTGACAGCCCAGCGTCTGCAGCAGGCCCGGCAGGCCGAAGATATGGTCACCGTGATAGTGGGTCAGGCAGATGGCATCCAGCTTCATCAGGTTGACCCCGGCGCGGCGGGCCGCCGCCTGCGTGCCCTCGCCGCAGTCAAACAGCAGGGCATGGCCCCCGCATTCGGCCAGCGCAGCGGTCAGGGCACGGTCCGGCAGGGGCATGGTGGCCGCCGTACCCAGCAGTGTAATGGTCAGCATAACAGTTCCTCCGTGATTTTGTCGGTAACAGTTTACCACATTTTGCGCCCGCACACAATCGGCACAGCCCGGCATAGGATGGCGCAGAGCTCTGATGCAAAGGGAGGTTTGACCATGCAGCGCAAAAAAGTCCCCGCCGGGCACCACCGCTTCGGGCTGGCCCGGCTTGTTCTGGTTCTGGCACTGCTGTTTCTCGTCGTGGCGCTCACCGCCGGGCTGGCGGGCTGCCTGTTCCAGCCCGTACTGGCCGCCCGGGCACGCTGCTGTTCCTGCCGGGGTAATAGAAAGAAAAAGCGGAATCGTTCCATCCTTGCCTGAGAGAACGATTCCGCTTTGTGCTATTTTATTCTGCCGTTTTCAACTGCTGTGCTTTTTTTCCATGCGCGAATGGCTTCTCCATAGGAGATTTGCTCATCCGGCTTGAACTGCTCCGTATGCTCTTCATCAGGCAGCTCTATCAGCTCGTTTTCCACGGCCCACTGTGCGGCCTGCTGTGCCGCTTCCTCATTCAAGCCGATGTCCTCATACGCTGCATTTACATCCGGTACAGGCTCTCCTGCATTTTTCCAGAGCAGTTCCGCCAGCTGGATCCTGTTTTGGGGAAGTGCCGCCCCACTGGGCAGCAGATATTTCAGATAGAGCTCTGTTCCGAGCTGATGCGCCTGATAGGCCAGTACAACAGCCGAAATTCCCACTGCGCCGATCAGTGCAGCACTGCCCAGCAGTTCGGTTTCTCTGGCATTTTCCGCGCTTTCATACATTGCCTCTACGGTCACATCTGCCGCCGGCATGGAAAATTTCATGGTCTGGCTGGTGTGTGCTACATCAGGGTTCCCCATCAGTGCCGGATCACTGATGTTCCACTGCGCAAAGACCATTCCTACCGGTGCCGCATTTGCCTCAACCGTAACCATTGCGCCCGCAGGGATCTTTCCGATCTGGGTCGTACCCTGTTGTTTCAGCTCCACATTCTCCGTGATATCCACAGGCGTTCCATTTTTCTCAAACGTCACACGCACAAGAGTACCGTCTTTTTCCGTCAGAGTATACTTTTGGCTCCAATGTGCGTAAACCGTTACATCTTCCTTAATTGGCAGGGTGAAATCAAACAATTCACCGTCATTTTCTTGCGTATACCAACCTTTAAACTGGTAACCGTCCGCTGTTGGATCATCGGGCGGGGTGACAGTTCCTTCATACAGCACCACTTTGCTGGTTTTCCCTGCCTGACTGCCGCAGTCAAAGCTCACAGTGTGGGCGCAATAAAAATTCTTCTGGTCAATCCCAGTCAACATGGGGTTCATCTTTCCAATCTCGCCCACGTAATCATGTCCATCGTCCGCATGCGAGATTTCTTTCTTCATCAATTCTTCCCATTGTGCCTTCGTTCCCGTATAATGCAGTTCCTCTAATTTTTTAGTTGATCCGTATCCATAGTCAAAGGCCCCATATTTAATCACTTGGATGCTTTGCGGAATCGTGACACTCACCAGACCAGTACAGTAAGCAAAAGCACTTTGTCCTATCGTTTCCAGCCCTTCCGGAAGCGCAATACTCGTTAAACCTGTACAAAGCGCAAATGCCATAAATCCAATCGACTTAATGGGTGCTTCAAATTGAACGCTTTGCAGCGCTGTGCATTCGTAAAATGCACCAGTTCCAATCGAAGTCACCGAATAATCCTTCCCGTTCAAAGTCACGGTCGAAGGAATCACTACATCCGCTACCGAAACTCCGGGCAAAAAACCCGTCAGTTCCACGGTGCCATCATCAAGCAACTTGTAGGCATAAGTATTCTCACCGCCGTTATCCGGCTTTGTTACTGTAAAGGTTGTTTCCGCTGTGTCCTCCGGCTCTGCCGCAAATGCAGACAGGGGCATCAGCCCTAAAACCATTCCTAGAACCAGCAAAACGCTGGT
>ENA-OQKK01000178-OQKK01000178.1-human-gut-metagenome-genome-assembly--contig:-NODE-178-length-21416-cov-3.050871_pt1 | contig 21416 bp, 15 predicted proteins | sample MGYA00242648_ERZ504797 | MGnify/ENA primary metagenome ERZ504797 (study PRJEB26092, sample SAMD00036412) | human gut metagenome | host: Homo sapiens | study: EMG produced TPA metagenomics assembly of... | reverse complement strand
AGACCATACTTCTCCTGCAGCTGACGCTTATTAACGACCTTTCCACTCAATTCCCTTACAGAAAAATGCTTATCCAGATATGTATCCTTCATAGGATTAAAGACATCATAATCTATACCGTTTACAATGCCTCTCAAATGCCTGCGCCGCTCAAGCATCAGGCCATCCAGGCCCTCTCCGCCCTCAGGTGTACAGATTTCATCTGCATATGTCGGACTGACAGTCGTAATCTCATCTGCATATACTATGCCGCCCTTTAAATAATTAGCCTCACCATAGAACTCCAGCTCCCCTGAATTAAAAATATGCTCCGGAAGTCCTGTAACATCAGCCACCTCTTTAATCTTCCATCGCCCTTGAAACTTCATATTGTGAATGGTAAAGACTGTCTTGATACCGGCATAGAAATTGTCTGAGCCGTATACTGTCTTTAGAAAAACCGGCAAGAGTCCTGTCTGCCAGTCATTACAATGTATCACATCCGGGGCAAAATCTATAACCGGCAAAGCCTCAAGCACCGCCTTTGAAAAGAAAGCAAACTTCTCCACATCCTCGTATATATTGTTGTATGGCTTATCTCCTGCAAAGTAAAACTCATTGTCGACAAAATAATATGTCACACCATCATACTGCGATGTAAAAATCCCCACATACTGCCTGCGCCAGTTGAGATTGACATAAAAATGACAGACGAACTTAAGCTGTGGCAGTAATTTATCATCCATACATTTGTACTTCGGAAGTATAACTCTCACGTCATATCTGTCCTTGTCAAAATATTTCGGTAAAGATCCCACTACGTCAGCTAGTCCACCTGTCTTCATATAAGGTATTGCCTCTGATGCGGCCATTAATATTTTCATTTTGTCCATGCTGAAACCTCCCCCAGATTACAGTTATTTAAACAACGATTAATCTGATAAAAAATATAGTATACATCCTGAAACCAATAGAATGTATACTATATTATATCACGCGGGAGTACATTTTGCCTAGTAAATTTATCAAAACGTGGTTTTATTTGTCTATAATGACGATTTTTACATCCCTAGACGTATTTTTGTCTGTAATCAGGGCAATAAACTCCGAATTGGTAGGCTTGCCCTTACCATAGTTTACAGTGTATCCAAACATGGAGTCTATCGTATCCATCCTGCCTCTGCTCCATGCCACCTCGATAGCATGCCTTATGGCTCTCTCCACCCTGCTTGAGGTAGTCTTGTACTTCTTTGTCAATAGTGGGATACAAAAGCTTTGTGATAGAGCTAAGCATTTCCATATCCTCAACGCACATCACTATCGCAGTCCTAAGATACTGATATCCCTTTATATGAGCCGGAACACCTATCTCATGAATGATATCCGTCACCTGTGTCTCAAGGGATTTTTTCTCCATATATGTATCATCAAGTGGCTCAGTGTCACCGGATGCTCTCTTTACATACACAAGTACCACATCAGAACCGGCATTACCGTTTATCATGTTGTATGCTTCATCACTACTTCTTGCTGTTCCTAAAAACTCCATGCCCTTTAATAAACTCTGCATGTTTTTCTTTTCGTCTGCTACTGCGACATTTAAAGTGCTCATCAAACTCTCCTATGCCGCCAATTACTGTCATGTCAAAACAAATTGTATGCTTTTATGATAACACATTTTGTCGAATTTTGTCGAGAGCGTATTTTTTTTTAATTTATGTAACCATTCAGCCCACGCATATTCGCAAAACTGCACGATACCCGTGCTTTCTCTATTCTTCAAACTGAGAGTTATACAGCTCTGCGTAAAATCCGTTCTTTGCAAGAAGCTCATCGTGTGTACCCTGCTCGATAATGTCTCCGTCCTTCATGACAAGAATCATATCGGCATTCTTGATAGTAGACAGCCTGTGGGCGATGACAAAGCTTGTTCTGCCCTTCATCAGATTGTCGAGTGCCTTCTGGATACGGATTTCTGTACGTGTATCGACAGAGGATGTGGCCTCATCAAGGATAAGGATTGGATTGTCTGCAAGAATGGCTCTTGCTATTGTCAAAAGCTGCTTTTGTCCCTGTGACACATTGGATGCATCCTCGTTGAGCTCCATATCGTAGCCACCCGGCAATGTCTGGATAAAGTGATGCGCATGTGCTGCCTTTGCTGCCGCGATGACCTCCTCATCTGTGGCATCCAGACGGCCGTAGCGGATATTTTCCATAATGGTGCCCTTAAAGAGCCATGTGTCCTGCAATACCATGCCGAATGCATCTCGCAGATCGGCTCTGTTGTAATCCCTGATATCATGTCCGTCTACAAGAATGGCACCTGAGCTTACATCATAAAATCTCATAAGAAGCTTGACCATGGTAGTCTTTCCCGCTCCTGTCGGTCCAACGATAGCAACCTGCTGTCCCGGCTTTACCTTTGCAGAAAAATCATTGATGATGATCTGGTCAGGATTATAACCAAAGTGTACATGCGAAAACTCTACACTTCCCTCGATATGGTCTGGCTTTACAGGATTTTCCACTGTTATATCCTCTTCCTCCTCATCGAGGAACTCAAATACACGCTCAGATGCAGCCGCCATCGACTGAAGCTGGTTTGCCACCTGCGCTATCTGCTGGATTGGCTGTGTGAAATTCTTCACATACTGTATAAATGCCTGGATATCACCGATTGTGATGACATTCTTTATGGCAAGTATACCACCTGAGATGGCTACTCCCGCATATCCTAAGTTTCCTACAAACTGCATGATAGGCATCATAAGTCCTGAAAGGAACTGTGATTTCCATGCGGATTTGTAGAGCACATTGTTGGCCTCCTTAAAGGTCTTTACAGTCTCTGCCTCTTTATTATATGCCTTTATGACGAGGTGGCCTCCGTACACCTCCTCGACCTGTCCGTTTATGTGTCCCAGATACTCCTGCTGCTGTCTGAAGTATTTCTGTGAATGCTTTATGACAAACGAAATAAGTATCATCGAAACTGGCAGGATAACGAGTGAAATCAGCGTCATGAGCGGTGAAATAGACAGCATCATGACCAGTGTACCGACCAAAGTGGCAACAGATGTAATAATCTGTGTGATACTCTGGTTCAAGCTCTGTCCGAGTGTGTCCACATCGTTTGTGATACGCGAAAGTACCTCACCATATGTCCTTGACTCGAAATACTTCATCGGCATACGGTTGATTTTGCTCGTGATGTCCTTACGCATCCTGTAGCAGGTCTTCTGCGTGATGCCTGTCATGATAAGTCCCTGGGCAAACATAAAGATGGCACTCACCACATATAAAGCCAGCGTAAACAAAAGAACCTTTGCAATATAATCAAAATCTATGCCGCCTGTTCCTGCAATCTTGTTCATGAGTCCCTCGGCAAGCGCAGTGGTGGCTTTACCCATGACCTTCGGTCCTGCAACGGAGAAGACAGTCGAAACTGCTGCAAAAATCATAACTGCAATGATAGCAGCCCAGTATCTGCCGAGATACTTTATGAGTTTCTTTGTAGAGCCCTTGAAATCCCTGGCCTTTTCTGTGACCATTCCGGGGCCACGTCCCATTGGCCCTCTTGGCCTCTTAGGAGGCATCTTAAACTGTTCGTTATTATTCTCACTCATCTTACATGCCCTCCTTTTTGTTATCATCAATTCCAAGTTCCCTGGCTGAAAGCTGTGACTGTGCAATCTGCATATATACATCGCAATTCTTAAGAAGCTCCTCGTGGGTGCCTTTTCCTACGATTTTACCGTCATCGAGCACGAGAATCTGGTCAGCATGAATAATCGTGCTGATACGCTGTGCCACGATAATGACGGAAGCACTCTCTGTAACCTCTGCTAAGGCTGCACGCAGACGCGCGTCAGTCTTCATATCGAGTGCTGAAAAGCTGTCATCAAACACATAAATATGAGGGTCCTTTTGCGATAGCTCTTGCTATGGCAAGCCTCTGCTTCTGACCACCTGACACGTTTGAGCCGCCCTGTGCGATTGAGCTTTCATACCTGTCATTCTTTGTCTCGATAAACTCAGAAGCCTGTGCGATATCCGCAGCCTTTTTTATCTGCTCATCACTCGCGTCTGCTTTACCAAAGCGCAGGTTTGAGGCGATGGTTACCCGAAAAAAGAATTACCCTTCTGACGGAACAAAGCCTATTGACTCGCGAAGCTCGCTTAGTGTGTAGTCTCTGATATCGTGTCCATCAAGCTCTATTGAGCCTCCAGTCACGTCATAGAAACGCGGAATCAGGTTTACAAGTGTAGACTTTCCACAGCCGGTACTTCCGATGATAGCTGTGGTTTTGCCCGGCTCCGCCACAAAATCAATGTCTGAAAGCACATCCTCCTTTGCTCCCGGATATCTGAAATCCACATGGTTGAAACGGATAACACCTCTGTGATCAGCCTCAGTAACAGGCTCTTTTGGATCATTTACAGTGCTGTTTGTCTTTATAACCTCATCGATACGCTCTGCCGCAACACCAGCTCTCGGAAGCATGATGGACATGGCTGAAAGCATGAGGAATGACATAACAATCATCATGGCATATGTAATAAACGCAGTCATGGTACCTACCTGCATAGAACCCTTGTCTATTCTGCCTGCTGCAACCCACACGATACCAAGTGTGATGCAGTACATGATCATGGACATACCCGGCATCATAAAGGTCATGACACGGTTTGTAAACAGCTGTGTGCGTGTAAGCTCACGGTTAGCCTCATCAAACCTCTTTTCCTCCTCCTTTTCACGGCCGAAAGCCCTGATAACGGAAAGACCTGTAAGAATCTCACGAGAAACAAGGTTTACCTTGTCTACAAGACTCTGCATAATCTTGAACTTTGGCATAGCAATGCCAACCAGTGTGAAAATAAAAACCATGATGGCAGCAACCGCAATGGCAATCACCCACTCCATGCCGGATTTGGTCTGCGCCACCTTGATGATACCACCGATACCAACGATTGGCGCGTAAAGCACCATACGAAGCATCATAGTAGTAACCATCTGAATCTGCTGTATATCGTTCGTGCTTCTCGTAATCAGTGATGCCGTAGAGAATTTGTTAATCTCGGCATTTGAAAAACCTACAACCTTTGAAAAGGTCTTCTCCCTCAAATCCCTGCCGACAGCGGCACCGACCTTTGAAGCCGCAAAACCTACAACACATGCTGCTATAAGCATAATTGCTGCAAAGGCTGCCATCTTGGCTCCTGCCTTCCACAGATAAGCAACCTGATTGGCATCCACGTCGATTCCTGCATTCTCATCACACTTTGTCGCAAAAGTTACACCCATGGACTTTAAAGTAGCTGAACCCACCGCATCGATTTTTTCCTGCACCTTGCTTCTTATCTGCTTTATCATGTTATCATCGAGCGCTACTCCCTGCGGGATAGCCGATGCATCCACATCCATCTGCTTACCCGACTGAAAAGCCTGATATGCCATGACAAGAGGAACCAAAAGCTCCTCATCCAGCTTATCAAGTGTGTCCGAATCAGCTGTCAGCTTGTATTTTGCCACACTGTCATCAGATTTTGAAGCATCCTGCGCCTCGTAACAGTCCGTAAATTTTTCTTTCTCGTCAGACAGCATAAATGTCTGTGCCATCTGATAATCCTCCGATGTAATCTCCTTTGGCAGGACATGCTCAATGCCATGATCCTGGATACCCACATCAATGATGTCAGATGTGTACGCAGGCAAAGCCAGATCACAATAAGCCTGAGCAATGAGAAAAACAAAATTATATGATCCATCGCCAGTATGGAATCAGATTCTTGAAAATTTTACTCATAAATTTTTCCTTTCTTTCCGGTTAATTTATCCCCCATCCACGAATGCAAAAAATATCCGCAATCGTGCGCATACTATTTATTTTATCAATTAGCGTGGATAATTCAATAAAGAAAGTATAAAGAAACAGTAAAAAAACAGAGACTATATAAATGGTTTATATAAGTCTCTGTTTGATAAATTGTGCTTAATCGAAAAGTATGTGATAGCCAGGAGCCTTTGAAAACTAATCCAAATCAGCAAGACCTACACGCTGTATCTGGAAGGTCTTGTATGCCTTTGCTGTTGTAGTTTCTTTATCACCACCGCTCACCTGTGACTGGTAAATCTTACTATATCCTACGGCATAAATCTTTATAGAATTAGCTCCCTCCGGTAAAGCACTCAATGGTACCTTTACCTTATATGTCTTGTTATTTTCAAAGAAGTCCCTTGGATCCTTATTTAATTGACTGTTTTCTTTACTGTTATTTATCTGTTCATTTTCTGTTCCATCATTATTCAGTGTATAGATATCCCAGTCCACCTTCTTTAAGTAAATCTTATCATTTCCGGTGCCAATCGTTTCATCTTTTGGATTTTTTTGCGGATCCTCGATATAAAAGTCCAAATAAACAACAGTTTTTTCATCAATCTGATTTCGCACAAGGTTTGAATCCTTTACCGTAAAATAAACATCCTGCGTACTGTCTGCACCATCTAGTCTGGCATCCGCTTTATTAGCTGCTTCTTCTTCAATGGCATCATCAATAGTTGCATATAATGTAGTTATGTCATTTGAATCAGTATCTGCATTCTCTTTAAGATAAATTGACGGCTCATGAACTGATGCACTATATGCAGCAATCATAGTGTTTATATAAAGTTTCAATTCATCCTCATTATTTGAGAAATCGGAATGTCCTACACCTGAGTATGTTACATTTCCCATTGTGTAAATATAATAATTATTTCTTACATCCTTTGGAGACTGCTCATAAATTCCATGGTTTGACAAGGTATACCATACAACAATATCACTCTCGCCATCACCATCAGCATCCTGATTCATATCCAGCTGGTAGTACTGCTTATGAGTGGTAGCTATATTTATTTCGTCAGCAATCTTAAAAGGATATGTGGTAATCTGTCCTGAATTAACCTTGACTGCCTTATTAGTCTTAGCTTCAACATCATTACCATCTAGCCCTGAATACAGCCTGTACTCGCCATGATCGTTACCATTATCTTTCCACTGATACTGATTTAAATCTGCATAAGTAAATCCCTGATTCTGTCTGACAATAACTGAATTATCAGATTTTGGCTCATATGCAATATCAGTATTATTCTTTTTGGCAGTCTGTACAGCTTTATCAAAATCCTCATCAGTACTCTTTAATGTATTGCCCTTCTTTAAATACTCATTTGACAGGATTCCATACCTGTCCAGTCCGACAGTATCACGAATTATAGAGTTAAACTTATATCCCCAGACATTATTCTCTCGCGTATCATTTTTATTATTACAAAATGATGTTGTATCATGAGCAAACAATACCGGTTTTCCTGACTGGATATATGCTTTTATTTTATCGAGATGATTATTTGTATTATCAATATCATAACAATCACCAAATCCAATCACAAGCATATCGTATGTCTGCAGCTTATCACATACCTCATCCATTTTAGGTACGTTGTCATAACGAACTGTTTCTATATCCAGGTCAAAATCCTTCACTTGACTAAGTAATTTATGAAACTTTGTATTGCTATCATTCTTCTGCGTCTGCATATCAAAATTTCCCCTAAAGTCCTCATTATGCTCCACTTTGAATTAATCTGAAGAATCTTGACTTTTGTAGGACTGCCTTTTGAATTTTTGACATACACATATCCGGATTTCTGATCATATCTGTAGCTATTTGTAGCCTGACTCACACGAAGCTGCCAAGGCATAACTCCTACAAATCCATTCGGCAAATCATAAACCAGTTTATAATTATAATTGCCTGCATTCAGACTATACATATATTTACCATCATCACCCATTACCGGATTCACAATAGTACCATCACAATATAGTTTTATTTTATTTGCAGCTATTCCTTCATTGGTCGTCGAAAACTTACCATCAGAATTTGAATCCAAGAACAGCTGTGCATTAAAACTCGCTTTAGAATCCGCACCACCTGCATTGTTTATTGAAAATTCCAATGTAATCTGATTATTACTAATCTCAACATAATCTGTATCTTTTACTTTTTCCTGCTCCTTGAGTAATATTTCAGGTTTTTCAGTAGTCAGGTAGGTAACAAGGTCAGCTGTCTCATTTGACTGTTTTTTTAAATTTCCCTTGCTGTCCACTTTAAGAACATTGTCTTTATCTTTTGCATAACATAAAAGAGTAAAAACATTTGAACAGTTATCAATGTAATCCTCATTAATTCCACTTTTATACTTGCTATCATTGCTGAAAAAGCCATCTGAAAAGACGACAGGAAAGCCTGCCTTTATATAATCCTCCAATTCTGAAACCTTCTGCTTAGTAATATCATTGCCTGAACCTCTGTATGTGTTTGGAGCAGTTAAATAATCAGCATTATTTCCATTTCCTCTTAATGTAAGCTGAGTATTAAGCGCCTCTCCATCATTTATATAATCAGTATCCAGCAATCCCGCATGACCATTTTTGAGCATATTATATCCCCAATAGTTTACATAATCATTTGGATTTATAACAACAATGTCACCAACATTTGAGTATTTAAGCCCATCCATTTTCCAATCATTATATACTGTATGACCATCTCTATAATTCAGATTATCGGCTACAAGTCCCATATATATCATATCATAATTATTGACGATCCTCTATTCTTCCAATAAATTCTGCACTCGTAACCCTTGTTATTGAACCTTTTTTTTCTCCGGGCATCTTGATCCAAGCCAATTTTTTAGCTTATCATAATTTAAAGCGTCAGACTCATTTTTTACAGTTCCGGGCTCTATATCCAGTATGTTCAGACTATCTGTCGGATTTATAATGTCTCTTTTATCGGCATACGATATGATATAGCTTAAAACTATCGCCTTTGAAATCTCCTTGTCATAGTATGCATACTCGTCCTTTCCAAGAGTATCATTTTCTTTTTTCCTGCTTGTATTCTCTGAGTTGATATACTCTGCTATCTCGTCAAAATTCTCATTTTTAGCTGCTTCGACAAATTGAGTTTCATCTTCATTTGCAATAAATGCAGAAGCAAAATCATCTCTTAAAACAAATGGCACATCCGTACTAGGATTATAGTTTCGTGGAATGACATATTCGTTGCCAATTACAAAACCTTTTGTATGGGTTTTACTGTCAACTTTATAATACTTTATGTCATTATTCCAATTAATAAAATTATCAGCTGAGTCCTTAGTAAAATTCAGCGAGCTGAAATTGTTACAGCTCAAAAGACCTGCAAGCTTTTTAATGTTGCTGGAGTAATCTGCATTCGAATCAGGCCACACAATACCATTATCCACTATAACAGGCATCATGATACCACTCTGGTGCACGCGCTGGACTATCTGCTTTACCTTGTCCCATGAAATGTCATTATCAGTATTATATGTTGCAGCATCGTTTCCTAAATCATTTGAAAGGACGGACTTTGAGCCGGAAAGATAGAGTAAATCAATTGTTGATACATCTATCTGCTCAAGCTCCTTGGGTGTGACCGTTTTTACCTTGAAGGTCATATTGGCAGTCTTATCATCATCGCCTGTCTTGCCCTCCTGATTGAACACACCTGTTCTGAACCAGTTATTGTTCTTGAAACCACCCTTATAATATATGTGTGTGGTATTTACAGGATAATCAAGCGAGCCGTTTTTATCAGCCACCATGATATAATCACCATTTCCCTCACCCACATAGGTGTATGTCTGGCTGTCCTTAACTATATCAAAATATCCGTCTGTATCAGTGAGGATTACCTTTTCCTGTGTTACCTGCCGGCTGATTGTCCGGTGTGCCATCATCTATCTTCTCGTATGGATTCTGTGAGTCAAGCACTGCTCCATACTCACCGGTCTCATCGTAATTAAACTCAATAGGTACCTTAGTGTCCACCTCGTAGTAGGTCTCGTCATCAGTGATTTTATCTGCAGGCACATACTCCATCTCAACCGTGCAGTATGTATACTTCTCATAATCCGGCTTACTGCCATCAGGCAGACTTGCCATCCGGTCAGCTCTTGCAACAAATTCATATGGTGATGTGATATCTGAATTGTCTTTTCTGTAAATATATGCCTTTGGGTCATATTTTGCTATGTTTTGCATGCCCTCAGCAGAACCAATGGCATATGCGCTCTTTATAGAATAAACCACATGCTTGTCTGATGTGTCATCTGCTGTGCCTGTATCTGTCGTATTGTCTGTGCTGCTATCGATGTTACCATCTGTACCGCTGTCTGTATTTCCATCAGCTTTCTGTGAATTATCAGTCTCTACCAGATACTTGGTATTTGTCATGCCATCCGGCAATTTGACTGCAGTAAATGCAACACTGTAGTAGCCTCTTTTTCCTGTATCCACAGATTCAGAGCCATCTTCTGTCTCATCCTCTCCCTGCATGAAAACATAATGGTCAACATTTTGTCTGTAATGACCTGTAGGCAGTCCCTCTTCATTTACAGCAAGCTGGTAATCAGTGTTGAACTTGTAGTCACCCTTCTCCTGCTTTGTCATCTTGTAGCCTTCGGTGCCCTGATTTATTTTATCCATATCTACAAGGGCAAGCTCACTCCAGTCATTGCCCTGATTGACATAGCTTTCCTCATACGGCTCATAGTAAAGGGGCTTTGTGTTATCCTTTTTCTCGGTAGTAATAGGTGCAAGCTTTGTTTTCAGACCTGACATATAGTCAGCCCTTTTTTGTACACCGGCACCCTCTTTGTCAGACATCTGTGCCAGTGTTCCAAACCAATCGTCAGGCTCCTGACCGTCAATCAGATAGCCAATGGATGCCATTTTCTTGTCAGGCACCACCTCCACTATATTGAAGGGCTTGTCCTTGCCATGTGAGCTGACTATATCAGATATTCCATTGAACGCTACATTTGCATCAACCTTTGTAAGGCTGTCATTCAGCACAAAAGCTGCCACAACGAGACATCCTGTAAGTGTGAGCGATATTGGAACCACTATTTTTTTTCTTAATTTGCTCATTGCGATTGCTCCTTTTGTAAAAAACTACTCTGTTTCATGATATGTGTAAAACGTAATTGTATTTGACTTAAATCCCGACTCTTCCTCAAGTCCAAGCCAAACGCTGATATTTAATTTTTCTCCGACAAAAAAATTTTTTCCGAGAGTGATATGCATTTTTTCATTTTGATTACCATCTACAATATAATAATTAAGATAGTTCCTATATTTAGGATCATCTTCATGACCTTGTGCTCCTGTTTCTCCTGCAATCTCATTTGAACTAAACTTAAATATTCCATCAGGCTCACCATTGCCCTCCGGGCCATAAATCAGCTTGCCATCATCGCCCATTCTAAAGGATATATCTCCCTTGTGCTCTGTTGCACCTGTTGAGCTGACACTTTCTACCTCCATATGCCATACAAAATCCTTAATCTGATATTTGCCATTTAATGAAGAATTTTTCAACTCCCCTTCATCAATAAACAATTGATGCGTCTGTCCTAAATTGAAATGCTTATCTGCATCACAATGCAGAATATTGATTGGATGTGCTACGTTTACAGTTACCTTTGCCGTCAATGACGTATCGTCTTTGGATGTTACTGTGATAACAAATTGATCTGTAGTTTCATTATCCATAAGTTCTACATTATATACATCACCATTAGCATTAAAGTTTCCACCATTTTTGGTTCCGGAATGATCCCACGTTACATTTTTTGAGTCATACTTTCCACCAAGTATCTTATCAGTAAACTTTAAATTATTATTCGTTTTCTTCATCTCATAGTATACTGTTCCGTTGGTTACATCCTTGCCTTTGTAATATATCCTTATTCCTTTAGGCTCTGCCGGTGCCACATACTCCACATCTGCCCCGGTCGGCACCTTATTGCGCATAGTGAAGTTCTGTTTTGATGTATACTTCTTGTCCCCTGCCTTAAAGTCCACGACAATTCCGACAGAGTTCTTGCTTTCTGCCTCACTTAAATCAGGTGTAAAGCCTGTGACATTTTCTGCCATAAGAGATTCCTTGCCCTGACCATCCGCCTTCACCACACCTGTTGCAGGATCCAGTGTATCCTTTCGCAGATAGATTTTGTGCTCTGACGGTCTGTATATGATATAGTATGTACAATCCTTGTTGTAGATAATCAGCTTGCTGTCGGATGATGTTTCCTCAGATGATGCTTCTTCTGATGACGCTTCTTCCGCTGATGCAGTTGCAACATAACCGGCCTCAGGGGCTGCCGATGCCACCTCCACTGGTGCTGCCACTGTAGCAGGCTCATACTTGACACCCTTTTGCGCATCAATTATCAGGTCTCCTATCTGATTCATCGTAAGCTGTGCCTCATACTGTAAATCTACGTCCTTTGAAGCGTATTTATACTGCTTCGTGCTCGTACCGATAAAGCCCACAACAGCCAGACCCAGTATTCCCATTATCGCCATGACAATGACAAGCTCAACAAGTGTAAAGCCACTGTTTTTCCTATTATTTGATTTGTTCATGCGCCTTAAAAGTTTCATGGTTCATCTTCCTCTCCGATTTCATCATACAACCTTATAACAGCCTTGCGTCAAAATAAAATATTCATCATTAAACTATGTAAATTACTCACATACCACCTTACCGGTCTCCTTGTATATCGTGATAACCTTTTCGGTGCTGTTTTTTTGAATCCAGATACGGCTGCAGTACTTACCATTGGCATCAGGCTTTTGTGCACCTGAGCTTCTGTCAAACTGAAGCACTATACTGCCTGAACTGTTCAATTGTGTCTTATCACTATAATCATCCTTCATGGAATAATATACATCAATCCTGCTCTTTCCTATTTTGCTAGGAGCAGATACTGTACCATTTATGGTCGTCTTATAATAGTAGGCACCATCTGATGCATCCTTATATATCTCAAGAACTGCGCTGTCCTTTCCCATAGTGGTGACCCTTGTTTTATTAATTATCGATTCAATATTTCTGGCACACTGCTTCACCTCAACACCCATGACCGAGCGAATGGATATGGTTGCCGCACCTATAAGTACGACAGATATCGCTATCACTACTATAAGCTCTACCAGAGAGAAACCACCATTATTCTTTTTTTCTTTTACAGACATATTGGATTCCTCCCTTGTATATATCGTCAAAATTTGTCAAATATAAATATTTCGCAGCTGTTTTGCGCCTTAAAAGCCGCTTGTTTTCTACTCCTTGGTCCAGTTCTGGTATGTAATGAGCGTAGCATAATCTATTTTTGTATCTGCCTCTTTCTTATTTGAAAAAGAAGAAACATTACCCAGATAGTTGGCACCGTCCATGAACACATCATACAGGTGCAGTGCATCGTCTGCATCACTTACCTTTTCAAGAAGCAATGCCTTAAATACCTCCTGAGTACCATTATCAATCTCGCACTGGTCTTTGTTTACAATTATCCTGCCCTTTGCAACTATGGTACCTGTAAAATCAGCCTCCAGTGTCACATTTCCTGTAGCAACAATTATGTCCACATTGTGTGATTTGTCATTTGCATCATATGTGTAGTTACCGTTTATGACTAATTGACCTGGTATTTTTTTTCCCTGATACTCAGTCTCAAATATATGTTTATTACCGGAATTTGGCACTATTTTCAGCAAATTGGTATTGTTAACTATATTTGTAAAAAGCGAAACACTTGCTGCATTTGTCGGTAAATCTGCATAATTTGTCAAAAGCTTTGAGTTTAGTGCAGTATACGTGTGCTGTAAGGCATCTGACTGTGCATCCATGTCCACACCATCAGCTATGCCCTTCAAAAGGCTTAAATTGCTGCCATCGTAGATGCTGTAATTGCCGGCAGTATAGATGCTTGCTGCCTCATTTACCTTTATGCTGTCAGTATAGAACTTAGTGTATCTATTGAGCTTGTCACTGTCTGCGCCAAAATAGTCTCTGTAATACTCAGCTGCCTTGTTCGTTGGCAGATTTACATAATAGTATACAAGTCCATCATCACTATTATCAGTAGAAGGAACAAAGACCTTCTTTATACAGTTGTCGATTGTCTTTTTCTCCGGCAGATATGCCGAGAGAGACTTACCTGTCTTTGTGCTGACCACATTAGCATTAACTTCAGTATACTTTGTCTGATCCTGTCCGGTTGCCGTGATATCCTTGTACTCCTTATAGGAAAGTGGATTCTTGTTGTAAAGCGATTTGGCATCCGCACCATCTCCACTTGTGCCTATGCACTCAGGCGGCACAAGGTATGCTATCTGGTCACCCTTTACAGAGATTGACTCACCCATGCCCACATTGCTGTTTTGTGTACCCACACTACTTGAGTTTACAATAGCCTGGGTATTGATATATGCGGTTCCTGCTAACATAAGCTCCCTGATATTTGACATATCAAGAGATGCCTCCCTGCCGTTTATGATAATAGCAGAGCTATCGCCTGCGACAGGATTTTCCTTGTCAGCACCTCCGTTGCCAAAGCCGACGTACTTCGCATTGTTATTCTTATTATTCTTGCCAAGTGTAACCTTTGAGCCTGTACCCTTTAAGGTCATGTCATCTGCCACATATGTCATGCCATCTAAATTGACTGTTGCACCATTTACATTTATGTTGCTTGTCCACAGCTGGCACTGTGAATCAACAGAAAGTGTACTGTTATTGTGTACCCCCGCCATATTCTTTTTTATTGTACCAGTATCTTTTCCGGCAAAGTCTCCCACCTCTATATCGCCCTCTGCAATCATATAGCTGGTATCCTTTACATCAAGTGTGGCATTGTTTGGAATGGTAACACTCGTAGTAGAAGTCCCTGTGCCTGCCGCATTTTCACAGCCGGCGTAGAGATTACCGGATAGATTCACTTTATTAAGTCCTGATATAATATCCAGTCCTTCATTTCCGACAAGAGAATATGTAAAAAGCTCCGGAACTCCTCCCGATGCTGTAAAGCTCATGGATGGAACTCCCAGAGAAATATCTGTTTCTATTATTGATTTAAATCCCTTTTCATCGGTATACTCTACCCTGATGCCATTAATGACTGCGCGGCTGTTGTATACCTTGAGCAGTCCATTTCCATTTTCATCGGCATTTACCGCCTTGACCACAGCGTGTGGCTTTGAGTTTTCGTCTGTGAGCTTACTATCCACATAGTCTTTAAGCTTTTCAGTTTTATAGTGCATACCGGTATTGTCAGACTCAAGACTTCCCTTTAAGCTCTTTAAATACTCCTGCGCAAATATACTCTGTCTGCCGGCCTCATTTATGCTGCTGTCAGAGTAATTCTCCATAACCTTTGTATATCCTGCTGAGTAAGCCTTGGAAATATCTCCCTGCAGACCGGTACATATCTGATCCAGCACACCCTCTGCCGAGTAAAAGTTGTCTGTATTTTTTTCGTCCGTCACCTTCATCTGGAGGTTCATAAGTGCTATCCACAGCACAGTCACAGCTAAAACAGCCACTATAGCCATTGCAACTACAACCATCACAAAGGAGGCACCACGGTTATCATTACGCTTCATAATTAATACCCCATGCTTCCGGTCATCGTAACAACCGGGTCTTTATCATTAAATATATCATCCAGTGAAGCCTTGCTCTCGTATACAGCCACCTTCACATCATACAGCCTTTCAGATGCCTTGCTTTTTGTCAGATTCTTTATATCGACAATTGCCTTTACATCATTCTGAATTACATTGTTATTAAAGCCATATATAGCTTGATCGGGCTGTAGTGGATTATCCGGTGCTCCCATATTTACATTCAGATTGGTGGCTATATGAGTATAAGCATGACCTGTACGATTTCCCGGCTCACTTACCTTCACATATGCCTTATATGTACTCTCCTTCGTGCTCAACTCTGACTGATCCGATATAGTCTTTTGCTTTACAATGTTTACCGTGCAGTCCAACTTGTCCTTATTATTGATTATAATGACATCGTTGCAGGTATTGTAAAGTGTTCCTGTAGATGTGTACCATGGATTGTAAAACAGATAGACATTCCTTAGATTATGGTTCACAGTATCTGAAGAATTATCATAAATCACCATGGTATAATCATCCTTCAGTGCACTATTCGGATCCGGAAAAGTCTTTCTTACTCCATTCTTATTGATAGAATATGAATACGACACCGTAACCTTGGTAGCCTTATTACTCGAAGCTCCATACTTTTCTATATCTATGGTGATAGTTCTTTTGATATCCTGCTGAGTGATGCCGCCTACACCAGGCATATTATTAAATGCATATATAATATTTGTAGCAGAATACTTGTCTGCACTCATGCAGTCAAAATTTGCATCCATGGCCGACATATCCGCTACCTCGTCCATGTTGTACTTTTTAACCTTATTGTCCGACTCTGCGTCCGATTTTGCATCCACTGTCACAAGAGCATTGTATTTCTTTGTGCCTGACTGCACACCAGACATATAGAAATAATACTTGTGCGCATCCGACTCCCTGAAATTCCAAAGCGATGTATCGCTTATTTTGGCAGATGCATCAGTCTTGTGGATACAGCTAGTAATGACATCGTCCTTGTTTACAATCTCTGCACTGATATCCTCAAGCCTCTTTACATTATCAAACTTGCCCGACTTCTTAAGAAGCTCACATGCACTGCTTCCATCTGATATATTAAAGCCGTCCGCCACGTCAAAGCCCTCAGATGGATAGTTAAACTGATATGCCAGTGTCTTCATTGAGTTCTTCTCAATACCCTCCATAATGTTTGTCGCCAGATGTGTAGCATTCATCTCGTTTTTAGCCTTTACATTGGTCTTTGTAGCTGTGACAAATGCATTCAAAAAAGGAAGCACGATTATTGCGAGAATAGCAATCGACACAATAATCTCCACAAGTGTTACTCCTCGATCATCGTTTTTTAGCTTTCTCAAATCTGCTTCCTCCCCTCTTGTATTTTGTTATCTCATAACTCAATAATCTAACATTTGATATTTATCACTTACGGTCTCAATAACCCGCTAATCTAATAATCTAATATTATAATAATCAGTTGTTAGTTTGTTGTACCAAACAGATTATTTGTACCATGTGGTACTGCAGGTATGTATGGTGCCTCATATGGCTTATCAAGTCCATACAGGAAATATGAATCCACAAGCATCTCACCTGTCAGCTTGCCTGTCGAATCATCAAAGCTCACATTGAGCGTGCTGATAGTTTTCTTCTGTGATGAACCAATCACCTCTCCAAGCATAGCCTTAAGCCCATGATACTCTGTCTTGAATGCCATAACTGTACTGACATCATAAAGCTGATAGCCTGTAACCGTAGACTTTGCAGAGCCTGTTGATGTACTGCCATCAGATGCACTGCCGTCGCCTGTCTGTGACTGAGAGCTGTTGCCATCAGCGGTCTGAGAGCTCTGCGAATTGTCTGCATTACTGCTATCCGTGGTACTGCTGTCTGAACTGCTTCCTGACGAAGAATCTGTACCGGCTTCACCTGTCGGATTATTCACATCAATAGCTGTCGGTGAGCCGACTGTAAGCTCTGTAATATTTGTATTGGTAGATTTCTCGATAGCAACCGCATCCATGATGCCGTTTTCAATCTGTAAATAGTGAAGGGAAATTTGTCATAGTACCTGCTGCATGGCATCAGACATATCCTTTTGTCTTCTTTGTGTAGTCATCCGCCTTTGCCGCAAGTGCTGAAAGCTGATTGTACTGTGATTTCAGATTCATATTTTCGCTCTTGAGTGAATCCCTCTTATTGGACTGTGGAATAAAAATCAAAAAATATGTCAGTGCTAAAATGGCAACACCCGCTAATATAATAAGTAACTTTTTATCTCTCGTTGACATCCTAACACCCCCTACTGATTTGTACTGTCTGTATCTGATGATGAATTACTATCCGTCTGTGACTGTGATGACGCATCTTTTGATGTATCATCTGGCTCACTGCCTGTGCCATCCCCCGATTCAGAAGCAGCACTGTCATCAGCCTTTACATATGTGCAATCTACTGTGAACTGAACCTTTGAAGCACCGGTCTCATCAACCTCCTCTGTGATGGTTGACACATTGGATACCATGATACTCTCAAATGTACGAAGCTGTGCAATTACATCAGCCGCTATATCCTTGCTGCCCGTCTTTATGGTCATCGAAACACCATCAGTCGTAACAGACATATTCACAAGCTTGGCCTCTGACGGAAGCTTCTGCTCCAGCTCATCCACGAAGCCCGTTATCTCATCATTCTTGTTGGATGAGGCGCTCTCAAGAAGCTTAGTCCAGTCATAGTCCTTCTTTGTCTGGTTGTACACATCATATATATTCTGTGCATATGACAAATCAGAAACACGCGCTTTAAGCGTCATATTGTCTGAAGTTAAAACAAGATTTGAAAAAATGCTGTATGCCGTGATACCAACTGCAACTACCACACACAAGCCAAAAATGAGAAGCTGCACTGCAAAAGAAACAGGCTTTTCGGCTTCCTCCCCTGCCGGTACGGGAAGAGGCTTTCCATCAGGACCAACAGGTGGTTTTCCCTGCATACCTGCCTGTGCGCCTCCGGGTGGCATAGCACCTGCAGCTGTTCCTGCCATAATCGGAGCACCGATTCCCTTGTTTTTCTTACTGTCAAGTATATCAAGCGGGCTCAGTGAACATCCGACACAGTTGAAATACTCTGCCAGCTTTGCCTCTGCGAGGTTTATGCTCTTTGCCACATGTATACCGTCAAACTGCTGAAGCGGAACCACCTTGACATTCAGCTCATTGGTCAAAAGCTTTGAGAGTCCGCTGAAATCAGCACCTAAGCCAATGAGGAAAATTCTCTCGATAGGAGTATCTGAGTTTCTCGACTGATAATAGTCTATAACTCGTCCGAGACTGCTTATCAGATTGGAAAGTGAATATGATACATTCAGGCGAAGCTTCTTAAAGCGCTCAGAATCAATCTCATGCCCCATAGGATCCATGCCGCCGCCCGCCGGCTCATCAGGTACTGTGCCATCAGGCCTTATTGCAAGGCAGGTCTTTCTGCGTGCCACATCAACTGCATCGGTAAATGACAGATACTCTCCAAAAAGCTCACTATCCTGAATCGCCTCAATAGCATCAGCAAGTCCATGGTTGACATTGCGCTGCAGCTTTACCATGCTTCCATCCATTACAGTCAGTGTGGTAGAAACCTCATCCACCTTGACAGTCACCTTCACATCTCCGGGAATCTCTCTTCTCATGAGCTGCTTGATGGCATTTCCACTATAGTCAAGTGCTACAAGCTGCAGCCTGCAATCAGCTGCAAGAGCACCATACGACAAAATAAGATCATTAGGCACAGCAATAACCGAAAGACGTAATTTCTTTTCTTCCGGTCTGTCAATCTTCTCTATAATCTGATGTACCAGCTTGTACTGGCTCAAATCCACCGGAAAATAATCCGATGCATTCATTGCAATCATTTCCTTAAGCTGTTTTTCCTTAACAAGCGGAAGCTCAATATCTCTGCTTGCTATACGCGCTGAATTTAAAACAAAAACAGCTTTTTTGGTGGAAATCTTCTTTTCCTTCAGCTTACTGTATAAGATAGAACGAAACATCCCATCCGGCTGTACCACTCCATCATCAATCATCCCCGGTGGTGTCGGAAAGCCGAACATATTGTAAATCTTGGGATTTTTTGCTTTGTAATCAATCTCAACTACTCTGGTAAGGTTCTCCCCTATTTCAATACCGAGTACCCTATTTGCCATAACCTAGTCCTCCGTGTTTATCTTTGTTTTACACTGTATACATCTGTAAAACATTCGTAACTGTTCAGTTACAAACATTCTATATATATATTTCGGTATATCTATGTCTTCTCTGCTTTTGTCTCACTGCTTGTCGTACTACCTGTTTTATATTAAGTACGCTATATTATAACACGTTTTTTAAAAGCCTGCGAGTGTCAAATATGCCGATATCATTTTCTCACCCCATAGCATCGAAATAAATATTCCGGCTGCCAAGTACGGTCCCATCGCAAGTCTGTTGCCTGCGTTTGTCACTTTCATACGAATCAGATGTATCACGGAACCGATGATGCATCCTAAGAAAAATGCTAATGTAATATTCTGCCAGCCTATCGCAAGGCCTGCACATGCCATGAGCTTGACGTCTCCGCCACCTATGGCTCTTCCTCCACTTACAAGAAGAAGGATTTCAAGGAATAAACTGACGCAAAAGAATCCTATCACATATTCAGACCAGTTATCATGGTCTAAAAACACATGCAGGATTCCAAGCACCAGTATAAATATATTGATTCCTAATGGAATTTCATATGTTCTCCAGTCTATCACACTCAGAACTATGAGTGCAGATGTAAGAAAGCAGTAGATGATACTCGTAAGCTCAAGTCCATTTACTGCAAAAACTACTATGTATAATATACCGTTTAGTGCCTCAATAATAGGGTATTGAGGTGATATCGGTTCTTTGCACTTGCGGCATCTGCCACGAAGAAACAGCCAGCTGAAAACCGGCACCATATCGTACCACGCGAGCTGATACCCGCATCTCATGCAGTGGGACCTTTCGGTCACCACTGTCTCATGCTGCGGTATGCGGTAGATACAGACATTTAGGAAGCTGCCTATAACTATACCGAATGCAAATATTAAGATGTAGATGGGTATCAGTTCTGTGGTCATGGTTGGTGGTCCTTAGTTTCTACTGTTTTACTAAATTTGTTATGATCATCTTATTTATAATAAGGCTTATTTGTCGCATCTTCCGTAATAGTATATTCAATACTTCCATCTGCTGGGTTATATTTAATAGCTATTTTTGTTCCAATTCTTACCTTTCAATTTAGTATTAACCATTCCTGCATCTTTAACTGCAGGATCATCAGTTTCTGTCACACCAGATGGGGTAACATTAATTGTAACAGCAGCTGTCAGATCCTCTTTATCAGCATAATAAGCTTTTAATGCTGATGCAATACTATCGCAGTTCTGAATATCTGTAGCTTCTCTTGACTTTTCAACATACTTCATAAGCTGTGGAGCAAGTACACCTACAAGCACTGCCATGATGGCGATTACAACAATAAGCTCTACGAGAGAGAAACCTTTGTTGTTCTTCTGTTTCTTTCCTAACTTTTTAAATACATTCTTTACCATAGTTCTTTTCTCCTTTTCATTATAACATGGTTTTTGTGCAAAGAGCTGTGCCCTATCAGCATCTCTTTGGTTTGTATGCGCTCATTGTACCATAAATCAAAGCATAATGCAAGTTATTTTCTAGTATAATAGTATCATTACTGTATAATTTTTTTCGCCTTTTTTAGCAATTTTAACCAAATTTTAACCGATTTATTGCAATTAAAATATATTTTATAAAAAATATATCCCAGCTGTATTTTGCCACAGCGTAAGGGGCTTCA
>ENA-OQKK01000177-OQKK01000177.1-human-gut-metagenome-genome-assembly--contig:-NODE-177-length-21639-cov-3.075074_pt1 | contig 21639 bp, 17 predicted proteins | sample MGYA00242648_ERZ504797 | MGnify/ENA primary metagenome ERZ504797 (study PRJEB26092, sample SAMD00036412) | human gut metagenome | host: Homo sapiens | study: EMG produced TPA metagenomics assembly of... | reverse complement strand
TCCACCTAAAAAGCACTGTACTTCGTAGGAGTATGGTGTCTTTCTTTTTGTTCCAGCAAAAAGATCAGGGGTGCACCGCTCGCCATGCAGGCGGCCAGTGACACCCCGATCTCAATCGAAACCGTTATCTGATTTAACGCTTGCAGTGTTTTCCGCGCCGCCAGCGTATCTCTACGCTGACGGTCTTTTTATGGGCGCAGGTGGATTACGCAAGCCGCGCTGCTAAAAACAGCCCCGCAGGGGCTTTTTTCCCCGCCGGACTATTCGGCGGGTCGATGCTGTTCGAATCCACCCTTGCGGTGCTTTGTAGAAGTTCAAATAAAACAGAAACTCCAGCGTCATCACAACGCTGGAGTTCTTGGTGGAGCGAAGCAACCCAAATCCGAACCATTGCCCTCTGGGGCATCTTTGGCGGCGATTTCATCGAAAGTGATGGTTTTTGTGCCGTCTTTGTAGTTGAATGTAATCAAAACTTTTTCATCATAGAGATAAACAGCGTTCACAAACGTATTGATGAGCGTTTCCCGGTGGCTTTTCACGTTCGGGTCGAGCTTGCGGAACCGGGTCAGCCAGAACCGAACCTGATTTTCACTCAACCGAGGCCGAGCGATTTTTTCTTCGGCGATCCGAACCTCAAGTTCTTTCTGCTGGGCTTCCAGCTTTTCCAGCCGCAATTTGGTGGAGTTGGTCAGCACACCTGCTTGAATAGCGTTCAGCATATTCTCAATGCCGTTCTCTACCTCGCGCATCTGCTTTTCCAGCAAAGGGAGAGTGGTGTTTTCCTGATCCTGCAACTCCATCACTTCCGCAGCGATGGCATCAATCACGGCATCGTCCTGAATCAGCTTCATGGTTTCAGCTACGACCAAATCTTCCAGCCATTCCTTACGGACGGTCTTTTTCTTGCAGGTCTTGAAACGCTTCGCGGTGGCGCACTTATAATAATGATGAACGACCTTGTTTCTACCCGTACCGCACTCGCCGAACATCATCGCGCCGCACATTCCGCAGAACAGCTTAGTGGTGAGCAAGTAATCGTCCTCGGCTTTGTGGCGGGCAGGAGCGCGACTGTTCTTCTTGATTTTTTGCTGTACTTCTTCAAACAAGTCCTTGTCCACGATGGCTGGGATGCTGTCGGGCATCACAATGTCCTTGAAGTGGTTTTCTCCGATGTACCGTTTGTTCGTCAGCAGCGTCTGAACACTGTTGTAGGTGAACTTCTGATTGCGGTTGGTGGTCACGCCACTGTTGTTCAGCCAGTTCATCAGCTCCTTCATGGTCGCACCATCGTTGTACCGCTGAAAGGCTTCTACCACAAAGGGAGCTTTCAGCGGGTCGACTTGAAAGAACTTCTCCTCATCCACCTTAAAACCAATGGGAATCGTGCCGCCGTTGTACTTTCCCTTCAGAACATTCTCGGTCATGCCGCGCACAACTTTTTCAGAAAGTTCTGCCGAGTAGTATTCAGCCATGCCGGTGAGCATACTCTTGACCATGATACCCGCAGGGCTGTCAGAGATAGGCTCCGTGGCAGATACCAGCTTGACATGATTTCGTTCCAACTGGTACTCATAGTGGGCCGAATCATAGCGGTTTCGGGCAAAACGGTCAAGCTTCCAGACCAGCACAATATCAAACAACCGTTTCTCGCTGTCCTTGATCATCTGCTGGAAGTCCGGGCGGTTATCGGTTTTTGCGGAAAGGGCGCGGTCAATATAGTGCTTGATGACCGTGATACCGTTCTTCTCCGCATAGGCGGTGCATTCCCGGATCTGCCCTTCGATGGATTCTTCTCGCTGATTGTCACTGGAATAGCGGGCGTAGATCACGGCAGTCATGGCAGGCACCTCACTTTACACATCATAGAACGGCAGTGCGTTCATTCAAAACATTGTTTCGTATAATGTATATACCATATTCTATAAGAATTTGCAATACATTTTAGATGAAAAAGTGAGACACTATATCCAGAGAGGCTTTTAGGTCGATACATATGAATAGTGGTGGTTATCACGGTGATAACCACCACCATCACCCCGCAACGATCAGTGCCATCAGATAAAACTCAGTCGCATCGGGCGTGTCGGTCGGCAGAATCGTCAACTCCACGGTGTGTGTTCTATGTTCCCCGTGGTGCAGGATAGGCTGCAAATACAGGCAGTCGCCCCAGTCCTCGTCAAAGTTACCGTCCAGCAGAACAGGGTGGGCGGCGTCGCCGTCCAGAACCAGCTGTGCCCGCAGCGCAGGGCGACAAATGGTCTTGCGATACTGCACCGCAATGCAGGAAGCATCCACCGTAAAGGTGAGCTTATCACCGGGCTTGTGTCCAAGCCAGCCGTTTTTCCAGTGGTCGAGATGGCCGGTTTTCTCGGCAGTGTCGGCACGGAAACCGTCCAGCTTGGGCGAAATTTCCCGAATCGTCAGCCGCCGGGCGTTTTCATAGGCGTTGGCGGTCAGCGGAGACGGAAACACGGCTTCTGCTTCCGGCTTCTCCCGGTGTGCATTGACGTTTTCCAGCAGCTTGATGATCTCCCCAGCCACCAGTCCATGCCCGAAATCATTGGGGTGCAAGCCGTCCGGCGAGAGCTGCGGGCGGGTGTAGGTTCCGGCTTTCAGCTCCCGGTAAATGCTGTCCCGGATGCTGACGTGAGGCACACCGTAATGGTCACCGATGGCTACATGGTCGTCCTCGGCGGTCAGACCGGTATCATAGTAAATGTTGTTCAGCAGTACCACCGCCGGGCGAGACGGCCAGCCCAGCAGCTTACGCACTACACCTTCATAAGTTTCCTGTCGGAAAGCACGTTTTGTATCGTTGACGCTGAAATCCACCACAACAAAATCAGGCTGATACATCAGTACATCGGTGACAGCACGGGAAACACCATAAAAGGAATCCGTGCCGCCGATGCCGCCGTTGACATAGTGGAATGTTGCCTGCGGGAAGGTGCGGACGAACCACTGGTACACCCGGTAGGCGTAGCAGGTTTCCGGTGTGGAAGAAAGACTTCCCTGCGTGATGGAGCCACCCAGAAATCCGATGGTCAATTCTTCACCCTGCGCGGCACGGCGAAGCAATTTTTTCAGACGTGAATAATTTGCAGCTCTCATTCTAAGATACCTCCCTGATATGCATTCTGAATGACTTTTGCGGCAGGACGCCCGGAGACGGCATAGGCGCTGGGCTTTCCGGGGTCGGCGGGCCAATCCCAAACGCCAAAACCCAGCACCCACGGACGTTTGGCACAGGCGTGGAACATGGCTTCGTACCAGTCCGCCTGCTCCAGATCGTTCCGGGAGCCTTTCAGCTCCCAGTTATTGGGCACCGCAGAGGAGCCGGTGACATTCATGCAGCCGGCCTCACTGAAAAGGACAGGCTTTCCGAATTTCTGGCTGACGGCCTCGATGCGGTCCAGCTGATTTTCCCAGTCATTCAACGGATAATAGCCGCTGGATGCGATGCAGTCCACGGCATCCCACCATGCCACATGATCCTCGCCGTATTTATCGCAGTTGTAGCTCACCGGGCCGTGATACTGCTGGCGCACCGCCGCGATGAGGGTACGCCATTCGGCTTCCCGATGCTCGGTCATAGTCATTTCACAGCCGGTCAGGAACAGCCCGCAGCCCTCGGCCTGCGCCAGTGCAGCGTAGTGGGTCTGGAATGCCGTGTAGCTGGCAAACCACTCGCTCCATTTCGTTTCACAGGGCACATCGTGGTCAAAAAAGCTGATGCGTGCCCGCCAGACCCCATTGGCACAGTTGACGGTAGGTTTCAGTGCCACCTGCAAGCCCAGCTGCTTTGCAAACCGGATGGCATTGCAAAGCTCCTCGTCTGTTGGGGTGGCATCGGTTCGCCAGTCGATTTCCTCGCTGTAAGGCGTGGCCTGCACCCCGCTGGGCGACAGGATGACCCAATTCGCTCCGGTGGCTTCTGCCATATCCGCCATACTGCGGCGGGCAGCATCCCCTGCAAGCATTCCCCGGTGGGGAAAGGGCGCAAAATTGACACCGTAAAATTTTTCATTCCAGTTCATAGACAGACCTCGCTGTATCGTAAAATCAAGCGTCAGATTGCACAATCAGTATAACGATTTTTTGTTGTTCCCGTCAATATGCCCTGCGATTTTCGGCGGATGGTACAAGCGGGCATTTCAAGTGCTGGTCAACCTGACCGAAAAATCCGGGCAAAACAAGCTCAATCAAAACCTAAAGTAAAAATTAGTCTTTTGTTAGCCTAAAATTTTAGCTTGAGCTTTCTGCGAAAATCTGTTATTATCGGGCAAAACAAACGCAGGAGGAAGCAGATATGGAAGCGTTGCAGAAAAAATCTCTGGCAGAACTGCCGCAGGTACGCGCATTGGGGCGGCATACGCGCCGTGATCCCTTGACATTGTTCTGGACTGCCAGCGGTATTGAGCTGGACTTTACCGGCAGCGAACTGTGGGTGAACTTTTTTGCGGATTATGAGGTCATGGAGCCTTGGGTCAGTGTAGAGCTGAATGGCGCATGGATCGCACGCTTTGCGGTGAACCCGGGGCAGAGCAAGGTCTGTTTGTTCCGGGGGATGACCCCGGGTAAGGCAAAGCATATCCGTCTTTTGAAGGATGTGCAGGCAATGCACGATGACCCGGCGCATCTGCTGCAGATCACCGGGCTGGAATATGCGGGCGGCGATTTTCTGCCCCTGCCGGAGCCGAAATATCGGCTGGAATTTGTGGGCAACAGCATCACCAGCGGTGAGGGCGCGATTGGCGCTGTACAGGAAGAGGACTGGGTAAGTGCGTTCTTCTCGGCGGAAAATCATTACGGCCGGATGACGGCAGACGCATTGGGCGCAGAATACCGCTGCATCTCCCAGAGCGGCTGGGGCATCGTGTCCAGCTGGGACAACGATATCCGCCATGTGCTGCCGCCCTATTACACGCAGGTGTGCGGCGTAGCGCAGGGAGAGCGGAACGCCGCCCTTGGTGCACAGCAGCCCAATGATTTTGATGCTTGGAAGCCGGACGCCGTGATTTTTAATATCGGCACAAATGACGACAGTGCTTTCAATAACCCCCCATGGAAAGACCCGGACACCGGAAAAGAGTACAAGCTGCGCTTGCTTTCCAACGGTGATTTTCACCCGGAGGACGCACAGAAGGTCACAGACGGGGTGCAAAGCTTCCTGACGGTTGTGCGGGAGAAGAACCCGCAGGCGGTGATGGTCTGGTGCATCGGGATGCTGGGCGGCCGCATCCTGCCGCTGCTAAAACAGGGCGTGGAGCAGTACAAGGCCGCGACCGGAGACAGCCGAGCCTATCTGCTGGAACTGCCCGAAACGACCCCGGAGACAGTCGGTGCGCGCCAGCACCCGGGCGTAGAAAATCACCGGCAGGCGGCTGCCGTCCTGACCGGATTCCTGAAAAAGATCCTGTAAAAAGCGAAAAAACGAGACAGACGCTCCCGCGTGGGAAAACGTCTGTCTCGTTTTTGTTTGTTTATCTGTGATTGGGGTTATTCCGCCCGGGCGGCGCGGTACCACTGCACCAGCTTTTCGGCGTCCTGCAGGCCCTTGTGATACATGGCATCCAGACTCTGTTTGTCCTTGGTCAGGGTCGCCATACCCTCGGTGCTGTCGGGCGCAATGACGCAGGCGGTGCCTGCCTGCTCCAGCTTCAGGGCCCGGCGCACTGCTTTGTTGTAGCGCTCGGCCCGCAGGGCCAGCCCCCGCGCGGCCGCCGGGTACCGGTGCCGCAGCAGGCGGGCCAGCTTCTTGTCCCGGCTGCCGGTCTGCTCCGGCGCAATGGGCTTGGTGAGGATCACCGCCACATGGTCGCAGCCCATGGCCAGCGCCTTTTCCAGCGGCACCGGGTCGGCCAGTCCGCCGTCATAATAGGGAACACCGTCGATATAGTAGGGCCGGTCAATCACCGGGATGCAACAGGACGCCATCAGGGTGCGGTAATCGTTCTGGTGGACATCCTCTTTGGTGAAGTAAACCGGCTTTCCGGTGCAGGCATCGGCGGCCACGATCACCAGTTCGGCCGGGCTGGCCGTCACGGCGGGGTAGTCCAGCGGGTTTTCACCGTCGGCATTGCTCAGGGCCCCGTAGACATATTCCAGATCCAGATAGGAGTGCTTATGCACCAGATTACCCACGCTCATGTACTCCCTGCGGAAGGAGTAGTCCAGATAGAACGGTTTGTTCCGGCCGTGCTGCCCTGCCACATAGGAACTCATGTTGGCGCTTCCGGCCGACACGCCGATGCAGCAGTCGAACTGCACGCCCTCTTCCATGCAGCGGTCCAGCACACCGGCTCCGTAAATGCCCCGCAGGCCGCCGCCCACGTCAATGATGCCAAATTTCATCGGATCTGCCCTCCAGCTTTCCTTTTTTCGTCTCAGTATAAAACGTTTTTGGGAAAAGCACACTAGACAGCTTGCTGCATTTGCTCAAAAGAACAGCAGACCCGCGCGGCTGATGCAGGCATCGGGGGTCGTTCAGGTCGATTCTCTCCGCACGAACCCGCCGGGCACGATGACCGTGGGGGCAACGGCAGGCTTATGGGCCATTTTGCGGCGCAGCTGCGCCACCACCGTTTTTGCCATGCCATCCAAGTCCACCCGATAGCTGGTCAGCTGGGGGCTGCAGATGGTGGAATATCGGTAGTCATCGTAGCCGGTCACTGCCACATCCTGCGGCACCCGGTAGCCGTTGCGCTTGAGGGTCTCCACCAGATTGTACGCCACCTCGTCGCAGTTGCAGACAAAGGCTTCCGGCATCTCGTGAGGCAGGGTGAACGGAATAAAGAGCCCTCGGTCGTCCCGATCCTCCAGCCGCCAGTCGTCCCGGATGGGCAGCCCGGCGCGGAGCAGGGCTTTGACATAACCCAGATAGCGGTCCATGATGGAGCTGGTGGACAGCACACTGCCCACAAAACCGATGTTCCGCCGCCCGGTGGAGATGAGATGCTCGGTCATCATATAGCTGCCGCTGGTGTTATCGCTGAGCACGCAGTCGGCGGCAATGGCATCATCGTAAAAATCCAGCAGCATAAAGGGCACGCCCGTCTGCACCGCTGTGGCAAGGTAGCGGCGGCTGATCTCGCCCATAAAGATGAGGCCGTCCACCTTGCGGTTTACAAGGAAGGAGGGCATATTGCAGCTTTTTTCTGCCTGCGGCAGAACGATCTCCATCAGCACCGAGATGTCCTGCTCGGCGGCGCATTTAAGCACCGCCCGGTACAGATTGGAATAAAAGGCGTTCTCGTTGAAAAAACGATCTGCCACCAGAATACCGATGCTCTCGCCGCCGGGCTGTGTATGCGCCCGGGCAGGGGGCTGATAGCCCATCTCCTCGGCAACGGCAAGGATCTTTGCCCGCATCTCGGCGCTGACGCCTTCTTTGCCTGCCAGACCCTTGGAGACGGACACGGTGCTGATGCCCAGCCGCTGCGCGATATCGGCCATGCGTACTGCTTTTGCCATGTTCCTGACCAGCTTTCTTCTTTCATTTTAGAATGAGGTAAATAACGTTCCGGTTAACTTTATGGTTAGCATAGCAGTTTTTAGTCGTTTCGTCAATGAAAAGCCAGTTAAAAAGTGCAAAATCAGCCTTAGACTAAGCGATTTTTAAGTTAATTTTATTTGAAAAAGTTAATTAAATTATTATTTAAGTTCAAAATCCGTGATGTATCCCGGATTTACGGGTCAGTTTTCACAAGAAAATTGCCGAATTGCCACCAAAACACCGAATCTTTTTGGTAATATTGACAGTGAATCTCAAAAGGAATATACTTAAACCACAGAAAGCGAAGGATAACGGTTAGCTAATTAAAGCTAAATTTAGCTTTCGCGAAACGGAAAAGGGTTCCACAAAAAGAAGGAGGACATCCCTATGCGTAAGATCAATCGTCGTAGTTTCCTGAAGGCTTCCGGTATTCTGGCAGCTGCTTCTGCTCTGGCCGCCTGTGGCGGTTCCGGCTCCAGCACCGCTGCTTCCACCGGCAGCGCAGCCGGTTCCGCAGCTGATGCCGGTGCAAAGGCTTATAACGAGCTGACCGTGGGCACCGACAACACCGATCTGAAGGCTGATCTGAAGATCATCAGCCACCGTACCGACCTGATCGACGACGGCACCTTTGATGGCTACATTGCCGCATTCCAGAAGCTGTATCCCAACATCACCATCAAGTACGAGGGCATCACCGACTATGCCAACGACATGACCACCCGTCTGACTTCCAACGACTGGGGTGATCTGTGCATGATCCCCACCACCATCCCCCTGACCGAGCTGGGCGATTACTTTGAGCCGCTGTGCGCTTTGAGCGACATCGAGAACGAGTACAACTTCGCTTCCAACCGCTCCTACAACGGCACCGTGTACGGCATCCCCTCCACCGGCAATGCACAGGGCATCGTCTATAATAAAAAGGTGTTCGAGGCTGCCGGCGTGACCAGCTTGCCCAAGACCCCGGATGAGTTCCTGGATGCCCTGCAGAAGATCAAGGACTACGACCCCTCCATCGATCCCCTGTACACCAACTACGCCGCAGGCTGGACCATGAGCGCATGGGATGCCTACATCGGCGGCGGTGCCACCGCAGACCCCGACTGGATGAACATTACCATGCCCCAGACCAAGGATCCGTTCCAGAAGGGCATTCTGGGTGCAGACGATATGGGTCCCTACGCCGTGTACTACATCCTGTACGAGGCTGTCAAGCGCGGCCTGACCGAGGCTGACCCCACCACCACCGACTGGGAGGGCTGCAAGCCCCGCATCAACAACGGCCAGATCGGTGCCATGGTGCTGGGCAGCTGGGCCATCGTCCAGATGCAGGCCGCAGGCGACCATGCGGATGACATCGGCTATATGCCGTTCCCCATCACCGTCAAGGGCACCCAGTACGCCAGCGCAGGCGCTGACTACTGCTTCGGCGTGAACAAGAACACCACCGATGACAAAAAGCTGGCTGCCATGCTCTACATCAAGTGGCTGACCGAAAGCTCCAACTTCGCCTTTGATCAGGGCGGCGTGCCTGTGCTGAAGAGCCAGCAGTACCCCGATACCCTGAAGGCATTCGACGGCATCGACCTGATCGAGGATACCCCCGCCCCGCAGAGCTGGCAGACCTTGCCACCGAGGTGCAGCAGGAGGCTGAGCTGATGCTGAACGCCGACCAGACCCACGTTATGCGTGTGGTGGAGGCTGGCATCAACGGCGACGAGACTCTGGACGACATCGTGGCCGACTGGAACGCCGCATGGGACGCAGCTGTGGATGCTTGTGCACCGCAGTAAGCGCTCTATCGTAAGAAATAAGCAGGGTGGGCCCGTGTCCGCCCTGCTTTTGGTGAAAGGAGGTCTTTTACATGGCATCTTCCGCAACCGTATCCGCGCCTAAAAAGCGCAAGAGCTTCAGCGAATACTTTCACAGTATGCGCGGGCAGCAGCTCATCGTTACGCTGGTGTTCCTATTCGTTCCGCTGGTGCTGCTGTTCATGTTCACCTATCTGCCCTTCTTTAAAATGGTGGAGTTCAGCTTCTTCAAAATGAAGTACATCGGCAGGCGCACCTTTGTGGGCTTCCAGAACTACATCTCGGTCTTTACTCGCAAAGACTGCTTCCATGCACTGAGCCTGAGCCTTTACTATATGGCAGGCTCGGTGGTACAGATGGCACTGGCCCTGCTCTTTGCCACCATCCTGAGCTTCAAGTGCAAGGGCAGCAAGTTCTTCCGGGGTGCGCTGTACTTCCCGTGCCTCATCTGCGGCATCTCGGTGGGCTTCATCTTCAAGTTCTTCTTCACCCATGGCTTTGTGCTGGATACCCTGCTGAGCTGGGTGGGATTCAATGTGGATACCCTCCCGTTCTGGCTGCGTGACGAATCCATCAACAATATCGTGCTGGTGGCCTGTTCCATCTGGAAATACATCGGCCAGAACATCGTCATGTTCATCGGTGCTATCGCCTCTGTGGATCCCGTTCTGTACGAGGCCGCCGAGATCGATGGTGCCAACGCATGGCACCGCTTCAAGGATATCATCCTGCCGTCCATCAGCACCATCGTGGTGCTGAACCTCATCATCTCGGTTTCCGGCGCACTGTCCGCCTTCGAGATGCCTTACGTCGTCACCGGCGGCGGTTTCAACACCTCCACCTACTTCGTCGTCATGGACAAGATCGCCCATACTGACCAGAAGGTGGGTCTGGCATCGGCTATGGCTGTGGTGCTGCTGCTGCTCATCATGATCGTTACCTACGCCCAGAAGGCCGTGGAAAAATATCTGGAGAACCGCAGCGGCGGCTCGGCTCAGTGAAAGTGAGGCAGAACCTATGAACGAAACCACTGCGATCAAGACCAAGCGGCTCCTGATCAACCTCTGTAAGTATGTGCTGCTGATCTTCTCGGCCTTTGTGGCACTGGTGCCCATCGTATCCTGCATCTTCACCGCCTTCAAGACGGAAGAGGAGTACGCCAACACCAACGTCATCACCCTGCCCCAGAGCTGGCTCAACTTTGATAACTTCATCACGGCATGGAACAAAGCCAACATGGGCAAGGCTTTCCTCAACAGCTTCATCATCCTGATCTGTGTGCTTGCAGGCAGCATCATGATCAGCGCGATGCTGGCTTATGTGCTGAACCGCTTCAAGTTCCCCGGCAACAGCCTCATCCGCAACCTGTTCACCATTGCCACCCTGATTCCCGGCATTGCTTCGCAGGTCACGGTGTATCAGATCATGACCAGCCTGCATCTGGTCAACTCCATGCCCGGCTACATCATCCTGATGATGGGCACCGATGTCATTACCATCTATATCTTCTTACAGTTCTTCGAGAACCTTTCCCCCACGCTGGACGAAAGCGCCATTCTGGATGGCTGCACCTACTTTGGTGTGTTCTTCAAGATCCTGCTTCCCCTGCTCAAACCTGCCATCGTCACCAGCGCCATCCTGAAGGGCGTGTCCACCTACAACGAATACTATATGGCCAACCTGTATTTGCAGGATAAGACCAAATATCAGGTGGTCGCCACCTCGCTGTATGTGTTCTCCGGCCCCATGGGCAACCAGTACAACTACATCTGCGCCGGTGTCATCATCACCATCATCCCGGCTCTGATCGTCTTTCTGCTCTGTCAGGATCAGATCTACAGCGGCATGGCAGCCGGTGCGGTGAAAGGCTAAAATTGCGATCCACTTTTTCTCCTTCATCATCTGCTGCTTCTCCCGGCTCTCGTGCAGGAGCCGGGAGAGTGTGGCAGAAAAGAGCAACAACCTTCTGTTAAAAGGAGTTTATATTATGAGCAACGTAAAAATGTTCTGCGATGCACTGCCCAACATCCCCTGGCAGGAAAAGCCTGCCGATGTTACCGCCCCTGTGTGGCGGTACAACGAGAATCCCATCATCGACCGCAACCCTGTGGAAGGGGTGGCACGCATCTTCAACAGTGCCGTGGTGCCCTACGAGGGCAAGTTCATCGGCGTGTTCCGTGGCGAGCAGGTCGATGGCATCCCCTACATCTATCTGGGACGCAGCGAGGACGGCATCCACTGGAACTTTGACAAGGACAAGATCCCCTTCGTCAACGAAAAGGGCGAGCCGTTTATGCCGGTGTACGCCTACGATCCCCGTCTTGTGAAGGTGGAGGATACCTACTACATCATCTGGTGTCAGGACTTCTACGGTGCGTCCATCGGCATCGCCAAGACCACCAACTTCAAGACCTTTGTCCGCATCGAGAACCCCTTTATCCCCTTCAACCGCAACGCCGTGCTGTTTCCCCGCAAGATCAACGGCATGTACACCCTGCTGAGCCGCCCGTCTGACAGCGGCCACACACCCTTTGGTGACATCTTCCTGAGCCAGAGCCCGGATATGGAGTTCTGGGGCCGTCACCGCCATGTGATGAGCAAGGGCTCCAACTGGTGGGAGAGCGTGAAGATCGGCGGCGGTGCTGCCCCCATTGAGACCAGCGAGGGCTGGCTGCTGTTCTACCACGGCGTTACCGGCACCTGCAATGGCTTCGTCTACTCCATCGGCGGTGCCATTCTGGATAAGGACGAGCCCAGCAAGGTACTGTACCGCTGCGGCAACTTCCTGCTGACCCCGGAAAAGTGGTATGAGGAGCGCGGCTTCGTGCCCAACGTCTGCTTCCCCTGCGCCACCCTGCAGGATGCCGACACCGGCCGCATCGCTCTGTACTATGGCTGCGCCGACAGCTATGTCGGTCTGGCCTTCACCACCGTAGACGAAGTGGTGGATTACATCAAGACCCACGATAACGCAGGCCCCACCGATCACGAGGTGGGCATCCGCTAAGCGTCAAGCGCAACCCTCTCTGTCAATGCTTCGCATCGCCATCTCTGCAAAAAGAGATTTTACGTCCCCTACCGGGCGCTGGCACGGCGCAAGCCGTGACCGAGAGGGTTTTACTTTGTACAGAAAGGAAGTTCTGTATTATGTCTTCCATCAAACAGGCAGCAGAAGAAATGCTGCTGCAAACCATCATTCCCTTCTGGAAAGGGCTGCGGGACGAGGAAAACGGCGGCTTTTACGGCTACATGGATTTTGACCTGAAGCTGGACAAACAGGCCGAAAAGGGCTGCATCCTGAACAGCCGCATTCTGTGGTTCTTCTCCGAGGCTGCCATGCTCACCGGCCGGGCAGACCTTGCCGAGGATGCCCGCCACGCCTACCAGTTCTTCCTGAAAAACTGCTACGACGAGGCAAACGGCGGTGTGTACTGGAGTTGCGATTACACCGGCAAGCCGCAGGACACCACCAAGCACACCTACAATCAGGGCTTTGCCATCTATGCCCTTTCCGCTTACTACCGGCTGACCAAAGACCCCGTTGCGCTGACCTACGCAAAAAAGATCTTTCATCTCATCGAGCAGCACTGCACTGACAGCGAGGGCTATCTGGAGGCCTTTACCATTGACTGGAAGCCGGAAAGCAACGAGAAGCTCTCCGAGAATGGGGTCATGGCGGCAAAGACCATGAACACCCTGCTCCATGTGTTCGAGGGTTACGCCGGGCTTTATCAGGCAAGCCGTGACCCGGAGGTGGAAAAAGCCCTGTGCCGCATCCTTGATATCTACGAGCACAAGATTTACAGTCCGGAGCTGCACCGGCAGCTGGTGTTCTTTGACCAGCACTACAACTCCATCATCGATTTGTACAGCTACGGCCACGATATCGAGTCCAGCTGGCTCATCGACTGGGGCTGCGATTTACTGGGAGATGCAGCGCTTTCCAAGCGCATCCACGCCATCAACTCCGACCTTGCGGCGCATATCTACAAGGAAGCCTACACCGGCCACTCGGTGGTCAACGAGTGCGACCGCGGCAAGGTGAACACCACCCGTGTGTGGTGGGTGCAGGCCGAAAGCGTGCTGGGCTTCGTGAACGAATACAACAAGAGCGGCGATGCAAAATACCGCGATGCCGCCGCCGATATTTACCACTACATCTGCAACGTGATGGTGGACAAACGCCCCGGCAGTGAATGGTTCTGGGAGGTGGACGCAGACGGAAAACCGTCCAGCCGCAAACCCATCCTTGAGCCGTGGAAATGCCCCTACCACAACGGCAGAATGTGTATGGAACTGATGAGGAGGAATCCCAATGTCACAGTCTAAACTGCATCCCGAATATCTGCGCCAGAAGGCTTTGCAAGACGCATACATTGCCCGCAAAAATAAAAAAAGCGATTTCTATAACGGCATCTACGACCGCTGGGAAAACCCGGTGCTCACCCGGGAATCCATCCCGCTGAGCTGGCGGTTCGATCTGAACCCGGAGACGAACCCCCACTTTATGGAGCGTCTGGGTGTGAACGCCGTGTTCAACTCTGGTGCCATCAAGCTGAACGGCAAGTATTATCTGGTGGCACGCATCGAGGGCAACGACCGCAAGAGTTTCTTCGGTGTGGCAGAGAGCGACAGCCCGGTGGAGGGCTTCCACTTCTGGAAAAAGCCCATCCTCCTGCCGGATACCTGCCCGGAAGAGACCAATGTCTACGATATGCGCCTGACCCAGCATGAGGACGGCTGGATCTACGGTGTGTTCTGCTCCGAGAGCAAGGACAAGACCGTGAACGACCTGTCCGCCGCCGTGGCTGCCGTCGGCATCGTCCGCACCAAGGACCTCAAGACTTGGGAGCGTCTGCCGAACCTTGTAACCAAGCGCAGCCCCCAGCAGCGCAACGTGGACCTGCTGCCGGAGTTCGTGAACGGCAAGTACGCTTTCTATACCCGCCCCATGGATGACTTCATCGACACCGGTTCCGGCGGCGGTGTGGGCTTTGGTCTGTGCGAGGACATCACCCATGCCGTTATCGACGAGGAGATCATCACCAGCCCCCGCCGCTACCACACCATCACCGAGGCAAAGAACGGCGAGGGCGCAACGCCCATCAAGACGGAAAAGGGTTGGCTGCACATCGCCCACGGCGTGCGGAACACCGCTGCCGGGCTGCGATATGTTATCTATGTGTTCGTTACCGCACTGGATGACCCCAGCAAGGTGATCGCAGAGCCGTCCGGCTTCCTCATCGCTCCCCGGGACTGGGAGCGTGTGGGCGACGTCTCCAATGTGGTGTTCACCAACGGTGCGATTGCAGACGAGGACGGCAGCGTGTATATTTATTATGCAGCCAGCGACACCCGCCTGCATGTGGCTTCCACCACCATCGACAAGCTGCTGGACTTCGCCTTCAACACCCCCGCCGACCCGCTGCGCAGTGTGGACTGTGTAAAGCAGCGGTGCGACCTCATCGACAAAAATCTGGAATATCTCAAGAGCATCGGGGAGTAAGCCTTCCCCGGCTCCCCGAAAGGAAACGCCATGAAAAAGACCAACATCGACAGTTCGTTTTACCGTACCATGGGCAGGATCGGAGATCTGCTTTTCGCAAACCTTCTGTGGCTGGTATGCTGCCTGCCCGTCATCACCGCCGGAGCCTCCACGCTGGGGCTGTTCACGGTGGTGAACAAGATGGCAGCAAAAGAGGACTACACCGTCCGCACCGACTTTTTCAAGGCGTTCAAACGGGATTTCAAGCAGGCGACAGCCCTCTGGCTGATGGTTCTGTTCCTCAGTGCAGTCGGCTTTGCCGGGCTGCGGACAGCCACCGCGCAGGATACCGCTTCCAACGGCATTCTGGCGGCGGCGTCCTTCCTGCTGCTGGCAGGCATCGGCTTTCTGAGCTGCTGGGGCTTTGCGCTGCTGGCGCGGTTCTCTTACCCCAAAGCCCTGCTGGCGCTGGCGGACGGCGCACGGATGACGCTGGCAAATCTGCTGCCCAGTATAGGCATCCTTGCCTTTCTGGCATGGTTTCCGCTGCTGGCAAAGGCTGCGCCGGCGTGGTTCGTCTATCTGCTGCCGCTCTGGCTGCTGCTCGGCGGCGCGGGGTCAGCCCTCGGCATGGCCTGCCTGATGCGCCCCGCCTTCGCCCAGCTGGAAAAGGCCGGGCGCAAGGATGAGGCCGAGGAACCGGAAGAAGAAAATTTGGATGGAGGAACCGAAGCATGATCGTTCGTTCCAAGAACTGTTTTACCTTACATACCGCCCACACCAGCTATCAGATGGCGGTGGGGCAGAGAGGGATGCTGCTGCATACCTATTACGGTTCCCGTCTGCCGGATGATGCGCCGAACCTTGCCGACCCCCGCGCACCGCATGGCGACCCCGGCTGCTGGCCGGACCTTGAGCCGCAGGAGCTTTCCGGTGCGGGCACAGCGGACAACCGCACCCCAGCGGTCATCCCGGAATATGCTGATGGGACCGAAGCCGCCGCTTTTGTGTTCGACCATGCAGAAGTGCAGCCCGGCAAACCTCAGCTTCCCGGGCTGCCCATGTTCCGGAACGGTGACGGCGTGGAAACGCTGTCGGTTTTCCTGAAAGATGCCGGCGGGCTTGCGGTGGAGCTGCGGTACAGCGTGTATGAAGCGGATGACCTCATCACCCGGACGGTCATCTATACCAACAATGGGAACGAACCGCTGACCCTGCACAAGGCTGCTTCGCTGTCCATCGACTTTGCGCCGGATGCGCTGGAGCTTATCACCCTGAACGGCACCTGGGCGGCCGAGCGCACCCCGGAGCGTGCAGCTCTGCGCTGCGGTATCCAGAGCATCGGCAGTATGCGGGGCATCCCCGGTCACGCCCACAATCCGGCGGTGGCGCTCTGCCACGCAGATACCACCGAAACGACCGGTAACGCATGGGGCTTTGCGCTGGTGTACAGCGGCAACTTCCTCATTGAGGCCGAGCGTGCCGACGCAGGGGAACGGCTGGTGATGGGCATCCACCCCTACCACTTCCACTGGACGCTGGCTCCCGGCGAGAGCTTTGCCGCACCGGAAGTCGCGATGGTCTATTCGGATAAGGGTCTGGGTGAGATGAGCCGCCGGTTCCACAACGCCATCCGCACCCGGTTGCTGCCGCCCCGCTGGCAGGATATGACCGCGCCCCGCCCGGTGCTCATCAACAGCTGGGAAGCCTGCTACTTCGACTTTGACGAAAAGAAGCTGCTGGAACTGGCTGCTGCCTCCAAAAAGGCCGACATCGACCTCTTTGTGCTGGACGACGGCTGGTTCAAGGGCCGCAACGATGATTCCACCAGTCTGGGCGACTGGATAACGGACAAAACAAAATTGCCGGACGGTCTGCCCGGCCTGTGCAAAAAAATCAACCTGCTGGGGCTGCAAATGGGCCTGTGGGTCGAGCCGGAAGCCATCAGCCCGAACTCGGACCTCTACCGTGCCCATCCCGACTGGGCGTTCACCATTCCGGGCCGGGAGCCTTTGGAGATCCGGCACCAGTACACACTGGATTTCAGCCGTCCGGACGTGGTAGACGGCATCTGGCAGCAGCTGGATGACACTTTGCAGAGCTGCCCGCTGAAATACCTCAAGTGGGACATGAACCGCTCGCTGGCACACGTTTACAACGCAAAGCTGCCCGCAAAGCGGCAGGGCGAAGTGTACCACCGCTATGTACTGGGCGTGTACGAACTGCAGCGGCGGTTGACCGAAAAATACCCCGACCTGCTGCTGGAAAACTGCGCAGGCGGCGGCGCAAGGTTCGACTGCGGTATGCTCTATTACAGCCCGCAGATCTGGTGCAGCGACAACACCGATGCCCGCTCCCGTCTGGTCATCCAGTACGGCACCAGCCTGTTCTACCCCGGCTGTGTGATGGGCGCGCACTTCTCCACTGTGCCAAATCACTGCACCGGCCACACCTCCACCGTGGAAGCCCGCATGGCGGCGGCGCTGAGTGGCACCTTCGGCTTTGAGCTGGACCTGACCAAATACAGCGAGGAAGCGCTGGCAGAGCTTCGCCCCTATGTGGCGTGGTATCGCCGACACGGCGCACTGCTGCGCAGCGGGGAGCTGCATCGTCTGGTAAACCCGGAACCCAATGGTCTGGGTGCAGCATGGATGATCGCCGCAAAGGACGGCAGCGAAGCTGCCGTGTTTGCGGTAGGCGATGCCCTGACCGGCTGCCCACGGCACAGCGAAGCGCCAACAGCCGTCCCCGCTTGTGCTGGCAGGGCTGGACCCGGCGGCACAGTAACACCGACGAAGACGAAAATACCTACAGCGGCGTACAGCTGCTGACCACCGGTCTGGAGCTGCCCGGCGGCTGGGGTCAGACGCCCGCAAAGATCTGGTATCTGAAGAAAGTGTGAGTTTATGTTAGAAGAAAAATCAAACAGGCCTATGACCGCTGGCTGGCACAGCCGGAAATGCCTGCCGACCTTGCCGAGGAGCTGAACAGCATCGCAGGCGACGAAGATGCCATCACCGACCGGTTCTACCGGGAGCTGGAATTTGGCACCGGCGGCCTGCGGGGCGTTATCGGCGCAGGCACCAACCGGATGAACGTTTATAACATCCGCAAGGCGACGCAGGGTCTGGCCAATTACCTGAACGCCTCCGACTTGCCGAAGAAAGTTGCCATCGGCTACGACAGCCGCATCAAGAGCGATGTGTTCGCCAAGGAAACGGCGGCTGTCCTTGCCGCCAACGGCATCAAGGCTTACATCTACCCCCGCTTCGGAGCCCACCCCGGCACTGAGCTGGGCGGTGCGGTACTACGGCTGCGGCGCAGGCGTCTGCGTCACCGCCAGCCACAACCCCGCCAAGTACAACGGCTACAAGGTCTATGGTGCGGACGGCTGCCAGATCACGCTGGAGGTGGCTGCAAAAATCCTCGCCGCCATCGAAGCCGTGGACTGCTTTGCGGTGCAGCCTGCCGATTTTGACGCAGCTCTTGCGGAGGGAAAGATCGAGTACAGCTCGGAAGAGTGTCTGGACGACTTTGTGGATGCCGTCTATGCCCAGCGTGTAGGTGACGGTGCAGGCATTGCTGACCTGAAACTGGTCTACACCCCGCTGAACGGTTCCGGCCTGGAATGTGTGAAAAAGCTGCTGAAAAAGCTGGGCGTTTCTCATGTGACGGTGGTGCCGGAGCAGGAAAAGCCGGACGGCAATTTCCCCACCTGCCCTTACCCCAACCCCGAGATCCGGGAAGCCATGCAGAAGGGTCTGGAGCTGTGCGACAAAGTCCATCCCGACCTGCTGCTGGGAACCGACCCCGACTGCGACCGCTGCGGCACGGCAGTGCCGGACGGCAAGGGCGGGTACCGGCTCATCACCGGCAACGAGATGGGCATCATCCTGCTGGACTACATCTGCCGCACCCGCAAGGCGCTGGGCACCATGCCGGAGCACCCCGTGGCCGTGACCACCATCGTGTCCACCGATATGGCAACGCCGGTGGCAGAAAAATACGGCGTGGAGCTGCGCCGCACCCTGACCGGCTTCAAGTTCATCGGTGAGCAGATCGGCCTGCTGGAAGCCGCCGGAGAAGCCGACCGCTATATCTTCGGTTTTGAGGAGAGCTATGGCTACCTGTCCGGTGCTCACGTCCGGGATAAGGACGCTGTCAACGCCACGCTGCTGGTGTGCGAAGCTGCGGCATGGTACGCAAAGCAGGGTATGACCCTGCTGGATGCCATCAACCAGCTGTACGCCGAGTTCGGCTGCTACCGCAACGCCCTGCACAGCTTCGCCTTTGAGGGCGAAAGCGGGATGCACACCATGCAGGCCATCATGAAACAGTTGCGCAAGACCCCGCCGCAGAGCATTGCCGGAATCGCCGTGGAAAGCGTGCTGGACTACAACGCCGAAGGCACCGGTCTGCCGAAGGCAAATGTACTTGGAGTTCCGTCTGGGTGGAAAGGCAAAGCTGATGGTTCGTCCTTCCGGCACTGAGCCGAAGATCAAGGTGTATCTGTCCGCCGTTGCTCCTACGGAAGCCGAAGCAGATGCCATCAATGCGAAGCTGGGTGACGCCGCTGCCGAGCTGCTGAAGGCATAAATTCTCAAATATTTCTACAAACGGCTGCCTCGTTCCTGCCATAAAAATGGACGGGGCAGCTTTTTTGCACCCTTTTTTCGGAAAAAGTGTCATTTTATGTGCAATTTTAGGCATATTGGAGGTATGCAAGATGAAAACGATTCAACTGAAACCAAGCTGCAAGGACTACCTCTGGGGCGGCGAAAAACTGCGTACCGAGTACGGCATCCAGAGCGAGATGCACCCCTTGAGTGAGGCGTGGATGCTCTCCTGCCACCCGGACGGCCCCAGCTACCTGCCGGACGGCACGACTTTGCAGCAGTACATTGACGCGCACCCCGGCTGCCTTGGCACCGACTGCGTAAAGTTCGAGGAGTTCCCCATTCTGGCAAAGCTCATCGACGCCAAGAAGGACCTGTCCATTCAGGTGCACCCCTCTAACGCCTACGCCCTGGAGCACGAACACCAGTACGGCAAGACCGAAATGTGGTATGTGCTGGAGGCAGAACTGGGTGCGACCCTCTACTATGGCTTCACCCATGAGATCAGCAAAGAGGAGTTTGAGCACCGCATCAAGGACAACACCCTGACCGAGGTGCTGAACGCCGTCCCGGTGAAAAAAGGCGACTGCTTATTCATCCCCTCCGGCACGCTCCACGCCATCCGCAAGGGCATCGTGGTGGCTGAGATTCAGCAGAATTCCAACGTCACCTACCGCATTTACGATTATGGCCGCAAGGGTGCAGACGGCAAGCCCCGCCAGCTCCACATCCCGCAGGCTCTGGATGTGACCGAACGCAAGCCGCCTGTTGCTCACGACTTCCACGGCCATCTGGCACAGTGCGATTACTTTACGGTGGATGCCGTGGAGGGCAGCTTCAAGGATATCTGCGATGATGTTTCCTTTACTTCTCTGCTGATCCTGGAAGGAGAGGGGACCCTGACCGAGACCGCCACCGGCGAGAGCCTGCCCATCCAAAAGGGCGAGAGCTTCTTATCCCGGCAGGCACCGGGGAATATACGGTGAGCGGCACGGATCTCAAGTGCCTGCGCACCCGCGTGTAACAAAACTCCCGGATCGTATACACAGTCCGGGAGTTTATGCTATGATATAGCTATCAAGACTGAAACGAAAAGAGGACACTGCCATGGCATCCTACCGCTACGAACGCAACATTTCCCCCGAGGATCTTGTGACCGGAAAACCCCGGGAGCTGACGCCCGCCGAAGCCCGCGCCAACTGGTGGCATTATCACTGGTATTATGTGGTGCTCATTGCCGCGGCGGTGCTGGCGGTCGGGTATTTTGTGTGGAGCCGTGTCACCGAGGTGAAGCCGGACTATACGGTAGCGGTCGTGGGGCGTATTGACCCGGACGCGGCGTTCCTGTCCGAGGTGGAAACCAAATTGGAAGCTGCGGCCGATGATGTGAACGGTGACGGGAAAGTAAAAGTCAACGTGAAGAGCATCTGGCTTGCGCTGGATTACGATGGACAGGATTCCTCCCTGCGCAAGCTGATGGAATCCAGTGAGGACAAGCTCAATTCGGATTTTTATCTCTGCGAGAGCATGATCTTCATCGTGGACGACCCGGCGGCAATGGAGCAGCGGTACGGCTGTTTCCGTCTGCTGGACGGTACTGACCCGCAGGAGGGCGACAGCCTGAGCGTTTCCGATTTTGCCGTGCTGCTGGACGACACCGCCCTTGCCGGAGTGCAAAGCGAAAGTGGCACAGAATGGTATGTGGCAAGGCGTCTGAGTGAAGGCGTGGAGGAAGAATCCCTCACCACAGGAGATGCGCTGTGGGAGAAGCTCATTTGATTTTCTGAATTCGTAGAAAGTCTTACTTCTACCGCTTTATCGTGATAAATTTTGCGAAACCATCTTGACGCACCTACACTTCCATGATACCCTTTATTCCAAATCCTGCTGACAAAAGTGGTGGTTCTCACCGTGATAACCACCACTTTCAGTGGATGATTGCCCAAAAGAACGTACCGCCCCGCAACACACCCGATTCATTTTGCCGCCGATTCACCCGACAAAATCATCGCTGCGCTGCGTGGGCGGTATTTTTCTTTTCACAATAAAATCCTAATGTGGTTGTTCAAATCTTCCAAAACTTGTTTTTGGTGTTGACCGTACAACCTCAAAGTGTTATTCTTGTGCTTGAAAGAAGCAAGGCTGTAGTGTCCACACTGCTCCCGGCTTTCTCATACCGAACCTTGAATCCTTCATAAGCCGTCTGAACGTGATATCGTGCCATGACCT
>ENA-OQKK01000175-OQKK01000175.1-human-gut-metagenome-genome-assembly--contig:-NODE-175-length-21971-cov-3.093023_pt1 | contig 21971 bp, 23 predicted proteins | sample MGYA00242648_ERZ504797 | MGnify/ENA primary metagenome ERZ504797 (study PRJEB26092, sample SAMD00036412) | human gut metagenome | host: Homo sapiens | study: EMG produced TPA metagenomics assembly of... | reverse complement strand
CCTTTGGTCGGCGGGCGGCGTGTGGCCGGGGGCGGTCGTTTTGAACACCAGGCCGTCGACGTGCGCGCCGGCGCGCTCCATGCGCGCGCGGATGATCTCGCGCAGCAACGTCATTTCCTGCGTCCACGAGGGCGAGTCGAGATACACCAACAGCTCGTTGGACTCGGGCAGATAGCGCAGACCCGTCACATGGCGCCCTTCGCGCGTTCCCGCGCACACCGTGTTCCAAGCACGATAGATTGTGCGCGATTGCTCGGCGGCCTCCATTTGAGCACGGCGCTCGGGGGTCGCAGCCGCCAGGATGCGCTGGCGCTCTGCGTTCAAAAACCCGCTGAAGGCGACTGTCTCGCTCTCGCGCTCGTAATTAGCACGTCTCACCCATGCTCACCACCTTGGCTCGATCAAGCAGGTCATCGGTAAAGTACCCCAGGTTGGTCGTAGTTATGACCGTCTGGATATCATCGCCAATCAGCCGCAGGAAAGCGCCGCGACGCTCGCCGTCGAGCTCGCTCATCACGTCGTCCAAAAGCAGCAGTGGGGCGGTGCCCAGGACATCGCGAGCCACGGCAACCTCGGCCACCTTCCAGGACAGCACCAGCGTGCGCTGCTGTCCTTGGCTGGCAAATGAACGGGCGGAGCGACCCGCCACGGTAAACTCAATCTCGTCGCGATGCGGTCCCACCAACGTCACGCCGCGGCGAATTTCCTCGTCGGCATGCTCGTCAAGGGCGGCCAGCATGCGCTCGTACGCCCAACCCTTCAGCTCTTCGCGATCCTCGACCTGGGGCAAAGCCCCCAGCGTGGACGCATAGGTCACGTTGGCGGCCTCACCTGACGCTACTTGCCCGTAGGCAGTGTGCACATGGCCCGCCAGCCGGTCGAGCAGAGCCAACCGGTGCACGAGCAGGGCCGAGCCCGCGCGGGCAATCGAATCGTTCCACGCGCCGAGCATCTCGCGGCAGCACCAGGTCTCCTTGAGCAAGGCGTTACGCTGGGTCACGCAGCGCCCATAGGTGCTCGCAAGATCGGCATAGCGTGCGCTCAGCTGCATGCCAAAGTCATCGAGGGCGGCTCGGCGCACACTGGCGCCTCGCTTAACCATGTCCAGATGGTCGGGGCAAAACAGCACGCTCGGCAGAACCCCGCGCACACCAGCGGCAGAGCATCTCTTGCCGTTGCGGCTAAACGAGCGCTTACCGTCCTCCGCGCTCAATCCCATATCAAGCACGCGGCCGTCGCCCTCGAGCCTCAGCTCGATCTTGCACGAGCCCACGCCGTCATGGACGAGCTCGGCTGCGGTCGGATGCCTAAACGAGGCGCCGCTCGTCAGCAGCTGCAGCGCCTCTATGAGATTGGTCTTTCCCGCCGCGTTGGGTCCCGCAAGTATCGTCACGCCCTCGTCCAGGGCAAGGCGATAGCTATCGAAGCTGCGGTAGTGCGCGACGGAAAGATCGCGGGCGAACATGGTCATGGCGCAGCGCTAGATGCGGACCGGCATGACCAGGTACAGGTAGTTGATCTTGTCGTAGGACTTAAAGATGCCCGCCTGCGAGTAGCTCTTGAGCTCCAGCGTGATCTCCTTCTCCTTGGACAGGGCATTGAGGCAGCCGAAGATGTAATGGTAGTTGAAGGCGATGGTACCCGACTCGCCCTCGGCCTCGACATCGATCGTCTCCTGCGCAAGGTCCTGGTCATTGGAAATGGAGGACAGGCCCATCTGCCCGTTCTCGACATCGATCTCGAACTTGACGGCGGGTTGGCGCTCGCGATAACGGCCACGCGCTTGAGGGCGGCGTTAAAGGCGGCGACGTCGATCTTGACGCTCGTCACGCACGAATCGGGGATGAGCTGCTTGTAGTTGGGGTACACGCCCTCGATACGGCGCGACACGTAGGTGGTGTTGCCGGCCTCGAAGACGACCTGGGTGTCGGTAGCCCCGATCATGATGGTCGCCTGGCTGGCCATGATGTTCAGCGCGTCGTTAAAGGCGTCAGCCGGAACGTTGAGCTCAAAGGAGCCCTCGAGGGTCGAGGTCTCGACCTGCGTATCGCACACGGCCAAGCGAAAGGAATCGGTCGCTACCAGGCGTACGGTGTTGTTCTCGACCTTCATGTGCACGCCGCCCAGGATGGGGCGAGCCTTGTCGGTCGAGGTGACGCGCCACACGCGGCCGACCATTTCGGACAAGACATCGGTCGGCAGCTCCACGGCACTCTCGATGGCATAGGCCGGAAACTCGGGGAAGTCATTGGCATCGAGCGTGTTCAGGCGGAAAGAGCTCTTCTCGCAACCAATCAGCACCTGGCGCTCGGACAGCTCAAAGGTGACCGGGGCATCGGGGAGGGTCTTGGTGATATTGGAGAGCATCTTACAGGGAATAACCATCTCGCCCTCTTCTTCGACATGCGCCGCGATGCGATGACGGATCGAGATGGTGTAGTTAGAGGTCTGGAATTCCAAGATGCCGTCTTGGGCCTTAACGAGCACGCCCGACAGGATGGGGAGGGTGGATGCCGAAGCGACACCCTTCATAACGACGCCGATGGCTTGTGTAATCGAGCTCTGGCTGACGGTGAACTTCATCTTTTAATACCTTTCTATAGATATAAATATCTTAATAATAGTAATAGCACTGACGAAACTGTTGATTACTCCCAAAGACGCAGGTCAGACCCAGAAAGAGAATCGACAGCAACCTGTGTGCAACAGGGGTGGTTTTCCACGTTCAAAACCTGCGCAAAACTTTTCATCACCGCGGGTTGGGTTTTAGACACCTTATGCCCGTGGTTTCGACAAGTTTTCAACAGGTGTCTCTATTTCCCTACGAGCGCAGTGTAATTTTATCGCGCAGCGACTTGAGGTCTTCGGTGACAGTGCGGTCTTCCTGGATCATCTTCTGGACCTTTTTGTAGCTCGTGCTGACGGTCGAGTGGTTGCGGTTGCCAAATTCGGCGCCCACCGCCGTGGTCGTCATCTCGCACATCTCGATGGCCAGGTAGATGGCAATATGGCGTGCTTTGGCGATATTGGCGTTGCGACGCGGGCCGATGAGCTCCTCGTGCGTCACGCCGTACTGCTCTTCGATGACGGACTGAACCGTCTGGACGTTGATCTTTTTGGCCGATGTGTCGAAGTACTGGCTGGCGATGGCGTCGATATCGTCAAAGGTGAGCTCCCCGCCCTCGCGCTCGCGGTCGCCCGCCTCGCCGGCGCAGCGCTCGCAGAAGCTCTCGAGTTCGCGGATGTTGGTGCCCGAGACCTCGGCCATGTGTTTAAAGTGCTCGTCGGTCAGGTGCCCGCCGTCGCCCCCATAGGCCGCCAGCAGCGAGTCGTCGCCTGCCTCGGGAGCGGCGACGATGGTGTTCTCGTAATAGCGCTGCAAGATCTTGTATTTCATCTCGTAGCTGGGCTCTGCGACCAAGCAGAGCATGCCGGCGTTGAAGCGGCTGGTCAGACGCTCGTCCATGCTCAGGTCCTTGGGGGCGCGGTCTGCCGCGATGACGACCTTCTTGTTGTTGCGGATGAACTCGTCCATGAGCTGGAAAAAGTAGTCCACGCTCGCGCGCTTGCCGATGATGTTTTGGATGTCATCGATGATGAGCACGTCCACGCCATGGTACGCTTGCATGATAGGGGCGTTGCTCTTCTTTTGGCGGTCGAACTCGGTCATCAGGTCGTCCAGATATGCCTGGGAGTTGGCATACTTGACCTTGATCTCGGGCGACTTCTCGGCGAGCTCGTTTTTGATGGCAAGCAGCAGGTGCGTCTTGCCCAGGCCCGATTTGCCGTAGATGAACAGTGATGTGCACGTGCCGCGCTCGTCCGCGAGGGCGGCAAACTTGAGTGCCGAGCGATAGGCATGGCTGTTCTCGGGGCCGTAGACAAAGTTCTCAAAGGTAAATTTTGAGCTCGCGGCGAGTGGGGCTCCATCCGTATTCTGCTCGGCCGGTACGGTCGGTGCTGGCATGGGTGAAGCGGGGGTCGCAGCTTGCGTGGACTTAGTCGGCGCTCCGCCCTTCATCTGGTTCATCATGCGAACGAAAATCATCGGCCGAGAGCGTGTTCTTGATTGCAATGCCCGAATCCGCGCCCGCGCTGCGTCGTGAGCGATAGGCATGTGCGTGCGGGTGCGTTCGTGACGTCGCCGCGGCGGTCGGCAACGGTGCCTATGGTTTCACGGGAAACATCGCTGTGCTGGTGCTCGATTGTCGGCACGTCGCCTGCGGAGCTGGCGCCGCCGGGAAGCAGCGGGAGCAGCGCCGGGCGCCGTCGCGGCAGCGGATTCCGTCGCGGCGCCTTGCGGTGCCACGATGTCGAGCGCAATCGGTGCAAAGGCGATTTCTTCCAGATAGGCCTCAATGGTCGGCTGATGCTTTTTGAGCTGCGCGATGGCAAAGCGCGAGGGGGCCTCGATCGTGAGCGTATCTTCGGTCAGGCTTATGGCGCGCGATTGCCCCAGCATGTTGATGAGGCGTGCATCTTGGCCGTCGCGCTGGCAAAAGGCGATGGCATCCCCCAGGATGATGCTTGCTTCCTCGTCCACTGTTTCTCCCGTTCTTTAGCTCTGAGCTCGCACGCGAGCGGCGCCGAGTTCGGTCAGATGGTATTTCTGGCCATGCTTGATGACCAAGCCGGCCTGCGCCAAGTCATTGAGCGTGCGTGACCAAGTGGGGGCCGAGTTTCCAAACGCCCTCGCCAGATCGGTTGCACCGCACGCTTGATTTTGCGCCAGATAGCCCAGCGCGGCGTTGCCGCGATCGCTTACGAACACGTCCGGTTGTGGCTGCGCATACTGATTTGTTGCATTAGGATACATCATTTGAGCTGCTGGTTGTTGAGAACTCTGCATCGGCGGCATTTGCTGTTGAAAACTTTGAGGCCACTGTTGGTGAGGCTGCGGAGGCACCTGCTGGGCCCAGGGGTTGTACTGCTGCTGCGGCATCTGCTGGTACGGCTGCTGATATCCTTGCTGGTACTGCTGCGGGAACTGCTGGCTATACCCCAGTGGTGGCATCTGCTGATATGGATATCCCCGTTGGTACGGCTGATAGCCCATTTGCTGGCCACCCGGTGCCCCCGTCGCCTGCTGCATTGCGGCTGTGTCCTGAGCCGCCAGTGGCATGGCTTTCTTGCATGCTTGGCGGCATCGACATCGATGCCGCCTGGGGCTCTTGTGTAGGAAGCATTCCGGGCTGCTGCATCTGCCCCACGGGGGGCTGCATCTGCTGCGTTGCCATGGGCTGCTGCGCAAAAGCTCCCGGCAGGGGATGTGTGGGCTGCTCCGTCTCGGGCCGCACGGCAGCACCGCGCCCGCCGGCACGCTCGATTTCCTGCACGCGTTTAGGGTTCAGGCTTACCGTAACCACGGTTCCGTTGCCCATGTTGTCCTCGATGGATACGGCACCGCCGGCGTTTTCCAAATACTCCTGCACCATGGGAAACCCTGCTCCGGTTCCACGGATATAGCGCTTCATCTTGCTGTTTGCGCTAGTAACGCCAAAGTCGAAAGCGCGTTCCTTGTCGTCGATGCCGGGTCCTTGATCAGCAAAGCGGATGGTGTCTCCGCCGTCCAGAATCGAGATGATGGGCTCGGCAAAGTGCGCGTGGATAAAGTTTTCGACAATCTCGCGGATGACCATGAGCGAGATATGGCCACCTTGTTCTTTCATGCACTGGTAGACGGTGTTGGTGGTCTCTTCCAAATACGTGCGGACATCTTGCGGATCAATGACGATCACACGCGGTGTCGACAGCATGTCGTCATAGACGGCGATGCGTGCGGCGTACATGGCTTTTGGCGCCTGCGTGGTCGTCTGCTCGCCTTCCTCACGCTCTTCGCGCACGCCGGTGATGTGCTCGTTGTCGGGTGCCGGGTCTCCGGAATCGACCATGGTGTAAAAGTCGTCAGACATGCCGCTCGCAATCTTTCATAAGGTTTCGAACAAATAGTAGCTCACTGTGCAATGTTTCTCATCTTTCGACAACTTTTCAAAACCTGTTGAAAACCTTGGAAAACGGACGAAAAGTTCTCAACATTGCCAACATGACCTGTTGAAAACTCGATGAAATATCGTGAAAAGTTGCCATGCACCGCTAAATCGAGCTTGGCTTATGGGGGAACCGTGTGAACTGCGCAACCTTTTACCTTTGATTTCTTGACATTTGAACATTGATTTCCCTACAATCTTCAAGCTCACGTGTCTATATCTGCGTCCGCGCCCCCGCGGACACTCGAAATGCAGCAGGAGGAACTTAAGATGAAGCGTACGTATCAGCCTAATAAGCGTAAGCGTGCCAAGACCCATGGCTTCCGTGCCCGTATGGCCACTAAGGGTGGTCGTGCCGTGCTCGCCCGTCGTCGCGCCAAGGGCCGCAAGCGTCTCACTGTCTAGCAGCGATACACACATCTCGCATGAAGACTATTAAGTCTCGGCAAGATTTCGAGCATGTGTACAGTCAGGGGCGTCGTTTCAATCACCCTCTGATTCGAATGACCATATGTGAATCGGTTGGCGAAGGCGACTCCGGAAGGGTCGCCTTCGTTGGTGCTAAACGGCTCGGTTGTGCTGTCGTGCGCAACCGTTCTAAGCGTGTGATGCGCGAGGCCGCCCGCAGCTGTGGATTTCCCGTTGCGGGTTATGACATCATCTTGTTCGCAACTCCCAAGACGAGGGTTTCCTCGCCGCAGGAGATGGACAATGCATTGCGTTCGCTTATGAAACGCGCCGGCGTTGCCGGGGAGGAGCGATGAGCAATCACGTTTTGCGACGTGTTGCCATCGCTCCTATTCGCATATATCAACAGGTTATTTCGCCCTTATTGCCTGACGCCTGCATTTATTACCCAACGTGCTCGCAATACGCCGTCCAGGCGATTGAGAAGTACGGTGTTTTGAGAGGCTGCTGGCTTGCCGTGAGGCGCATCGCTCGCTGCAATCCCCTGCACGTCGGCGGTTATGACCCTGTGCCCTAGCGGGCACTCGCTATCGGAGGAAAACTTACATGTGGGATTGGATCGTTAACATCCTTTTCGAGCTGCTCAAGCTCATCCAGACCTTTGCGGTCGACTGGGGCCTGTCCATTATCATCCTGGTGGTCATCATCCGTCTGCTGCTGACGCCGCTTATGCTCAAGTCGACTAAGTCGACGGCACGCATGCAAGTGCTGCAGCCCAAGATGCTCGAGATCCAGGAGCGCTATGCCGACGATCCCCAGCGTCAGGCCGAGGAAATGCAGAAGTTCTACAGCGAGAACAAGTTCAACCCGATGGCTGGTTGTCTGCCGCTGTTGATTCAGATGCCTGTCCTGTTCGCCCTATTTACGCTGCTGCGTAACCTGCCGGACTACTTTAACGACGGCACGTTCTCGTTCTTTAATATTCTGCCCGACCTGACCACCACGCCGAGTGCCTCCTTTGCCGATGGCTTTATGGTCGCGCTGCCTGCGCTGGTCTGCCTGATCCTGTTCGCTGTCCTGACCCTGATTCCGCAGCTCTATATGTCGCGCAACCAGACCGGCCAGCAGGCTCAGAGCATGCGTATGATGGCCGTTGTCATGACGGTCATGATGCTTTGGATGGGCTGGAGCCTTCCCGTTGGTGTTCTGCTGTACTACGACGTCTCGTCTGCTTGGCAGGTTATCCAGCAGATTTTTGTGACGCAGAAGGTCATCGACAAGGCGAAGGCCGATGAGGAGGAGCGCCTTAAGAACGCGCCGCTGCAGGTTGAGGTCACTCGTCGCGAGAAGAAGCCGCGCCCGCACAAGAAGAAGTAGTGGGATATCAATCTTATTTAGGTACCTAACTTTTGGAGTACGTTATGTCTGAAGAGATCATCGAGGATATGCTTGAGGAGGTTGCCCCGCAGGTCGCGGGCGATTATCCCGAGATTGCACAGCGCTACAAGGCTGGTGAAGAGCTGACCGACGAGGAGCTCGACACCATTGCCGATGTCGCGATTTCCATCCTGCGTTCCATCATTTCGCACTTCGATGCCGCCAACTCTCCTATCGATGAGTATGAGGGCGACGAGGGTGAGCTGATTCTGGATGTAACGGCTCCCGACCTTGCTGTTCTCATTGGCCGTCATGGTCGCACCCTTGATGCCCTTCAGGTTATGTTCTCATTGCTGGTGAGCCGCAAGCTCGGCTTTAGGTATCCGGTTGTAGTGGACGTCGAGGGATACAAGAGCCGCCGTCAGGACAAGGTTGCCTCCATGGCTCAGTCTGCTGCCGAGCGTGCCATCCGCACTCATAAGAGTGTTTCGCTTCCGCCCATGAATGCCTACGAGCGCCGACTGGTTCACATTGCACTTCGTGGCAATGACGCCGTCGATACTCATTCTGAGGGTTCTGACCCCGATCGCCATGTGGTGATTGTTGCTCGATAATCTACTCGAGCTTATGCTAAGGGGACGTGGTTTCCACGTCCCCTTTTTTGTCAAAAGTTCTCGATACACTGATTTTTGTCAGAAAGGAGCTTTCGTTGTTAGTACTTACTGATCAGCAGGCTGACGAGATGTTGAGTCGTCTAACTTCCTATTGCAAAGAGTATTCCTTGAGCGTAACTGATACTGAGCTGAGGAAATGTATTCAACATTTGGATTTGGTTCTGGAAACAAATAAGACAACCAATCTCACCCGTATTCTTAACATAGAAGATGCTGCGGTACTTCATATCCTCGACTCACTTGTTTTGCTCCCCTATATCAATAAGGCTCCTGAGGGAGCTTTGCTCGATATGGGAACAGGTGCGGGCTTCCCTGGTATTCCGTTAACCATAACCACGCATCGTAAAGCTACTTATATTGACTCTGTTGGTAAGAAGGTTGATGCTGTCAATTCTTTTGTTGATGTTCTTGGATTGAAACATGCTCATGCGGTTCATGATCGCCTTGAAGAATATGCTCGAAGCCATAAGAAGCAGTTTTCTGTCGTAACCGCCCGCGCACTTGCCCCTCTACCGATTCTTGTTGAGTATGCTGCTCCGTTCCTCAAAGACGGAGGGCTATTTGTTATCACCAAGGGTAATCCTTCGGATGAGGAGCTTGCTTCCGGCATGTCAGCAGCTAAGATTTGCGGCTTCACTTTGCTTCTGAATGACGCAATCGATTTGCCTGAGGGCTTGGGCCACAGGGAGTTCATTGTTCTTAAAAAGAGTCATCCGGCATCCGTTTCATTGCCTCGTGCAAATGGCATGGCAAAGAAGAATCCGCTTGCCTAGATGTTTCACGTGAAACATAATGGATACTAACAACTTGCAGTGTTTCACGTGAAACATGGCGGTTGATATCGAATCGGAATGTTTCACGTGAAACATCCTCCGTTTGACAGCTTTAATACACACCAGGAGGGACCGTGGGATTTCGCGACGTTAAGCGTTCTAAGAGCGCAAAAGACACGCGTATCATTGCAATCATCAATCAAAAAGGCGGTGTCGGTAAGTCAACGACGGCTGTGAACCTTGCAGCAGCACTGGGTGAGCAGGGTCGTAAGACACTGATTGTCGATTTTGATCCGCAGGGAAACAGCACCAGTGGATTTGGAATTGAAAAAGAAGACCTTGATCGCTGCATCTATGATGCATTGTTGAATGATGTGCCGGCAGAATCGCTTGTTCTTGATACAAATTGCAAAAAGGTATTCGTAATTCCAGCTACGATTCAGCTTGCAGGTGCCGAAATTGAGCTCGTAAGCGCAATTGCTCGTGAAACCCGCCTCAAAGATTTGCTTGAGCCGATTCAGGACGAGTTCGATTTTATTTTCATTGACTGTCCTCCTTCGCTCGGCCTGCTTACTATCAATGCCTTGACCGCAGCAGACAGCGTTTTGATTCCAATCCAGTGCGAGTACTACGCACTCGAGGGCGTTACGAAGCTGCTAGAGTCAATGAAGATGGTCAAATCACGTCTGAACAAGGGCTTAGACACCTATGGTGTGCTTATGACCATGTATGACTCGCGTACTTCTCTATCGAATCAGGTTGTTGAGGAGGTTCAATCGTACTTTGGTGATAAGGCATTTAAGACGCTAATCCCCCGTACGGTTAAAATCTCCGAAGCTCCGTCTTTTGGAGAACCGGTAATTACCTATGCACCTCAAAATAAGGGTGCAAAAGCGTATATGAACCTTGCAAAAGAGGTGATCAAGCGTGCCTAGTGTAAAGAAACGTGGCGGATTGGGACGTGGACTCAATGCTTTGGTCTCAGAGGCCGAGTATGAGACCGGTGGTTCTGCTGTATCTGCTTCAAATGCCGCATCTGTAACAAAACTACCTATTGAGGATATCGTTCCCAACCCTAATCAACCGCGAATTCATTTTAATGAAACTGAACTTCGCGAGTTGAGCGAGTCAATCCAAGAGCATGGCGTTTTGCAGCCGCTCTTGGTTCGCAAGCATGGAAACGGCTATGAGATCATCGCTGGTGAGCGTCGGTATCAGGCATCAAAGCTTGCTGGTCTTGAGGAACTGCCTGTCATCATTAAAGATGTTAATGATGAAGAGATGCTGGCTCTTGCTCTTATCGAAAACCTTCAGCGTTCTGATCTGAATCCCGTCGAAGAGGCTAAGGGCTATCGCCAGCTTATCGATGCCAGCGGTATGACCCAGGAGGCATTGTCGAAAGCAGTAAGCAAGTCACGCTCTGCAATTACAAACTCGCTGCGCCTTCTCGATCTCCCCGAAGTAGTTCAGCAGATGATTTTTGAGGGTAAACTTACTGCTGGACATGCACGTGCGATTCTTGCAGTTCCCTATGAGGACGCGCGAATTCGACTTGCAGAGAAGGTTGTTGCTGAGGGCCTTTCCGTAAGAGCGACAGAAAATCTTGCTCCATTGTTTTCTGCCGGAGAGACAACTAAGACGCCACGGCCTGCAACGCCTCAGTCTTTTAAAAAGGCTGCGCGTGTACTTCGTCAGGTATTTAATACCAACGTTCGTGTGAAGAGCTCGCGTGGAAAGAATAAGATTGAGATTGAGTTTAAAGACGAGGAAGAGCTCTCTCGTATTCTTGGTGAAATGATTCAGTTTGACCAAGGAGGCCAAGATGAGGAATAAGATTTTTACTGCGATTGCATTGGCGACGACTGTCACGGCTGGTGCCTTTGCTGGCTATAAGATCGCGACAGACGATGAACTTCGAGGTCGTTTGCTTCGTGGCGCGCAAGATATCGTTGATACGTCAAAGAAGAAAATGGATGTTATGACAGAAGATGTTGCCATGCGCACTGCTCAGGTAACGAAAAATCCTAAGATTAATCAAGGTTGGGTTAGCAACCAATGGGAAAATGTAGGCTATTAGGTACCTAACAATTACCCTGCATATTTTAAGGGGCCCTTGTCTGATTCATGAGACAAGGGCCCCTTATTTTGTCCGTAAATAATGGGAAAGGTAGTAGCTGGTCCAAAATTGATGTCAATAATGAAACGGCCCCGGTTGCATATCCTGCAACCGGGGCCGTTCGATGTTTCACATGAAACGTTTTGGAGTAAGACTCCCCTATGCGTTCTTCTGAACTTTGAAGCGCTGTTTCAGCTGTCCGCAAGCGGCGTCAATATCGTTACCACGGGAGTTACGAATCGTGGTCTCGATGCCACGGGACTCAAGACGACGCTGAAGATCCTCAACCTTATGAATCGGCGACGGCTTGAGCGGGCTGCCCTCGATGTCGTTAAGTTGAATCAGGTTAACGTGGCACAGCGTTCCCTCGCAGAAGTCGCAGAGTGCCTGCATCTCGGGATTCGTATCGTTGACGCCTTCGATCATGGCATACTCATAGGTCGGGCGGCGGCCAGTCTTCTCGGTGTAGAGCTGAAGCGCTTCGTGAAGGCGAAGCAGCGTGTACTTCTTAACACCGGGCATGAGCTTATTGCGCGTCGACTGGATGGCGGAATGCAGGGAAACGGCAAGAGTGAACTGCTCGGGGATATCGGCAAATTTGCGAATACCGGGAATAACGCCGCTGGTAGAGACGGTGAGGTGACGAGCGCCGATACCGATACCATCGGGGTCGTTGAGGATACGCAATGCCTTGAGAACCTCGTCGTAGTTGGCAAACGGCTCGCCCTGGCCCATGAAGACAACGCTTGTGGCACGCTCGCCAAAGTCGTTGGATACATGAAGCACCTGGTCGACGATCTCTTGAGCGGTCAGAGAGCGCTTGAGGCCGTTGAGACCGGTAGCGCAAAAGGCGCAGCCCATGCCGCAGCCTGCCTGGGTGGAAACGCAGACGGAAAGTTTGTTACGACGGGGCATGCCGACAGTCTCGACGGAAATGCCATCGTGGTACTCGAGCAGATACTTGCGCGAGCCATCTTTGGAAACCTGCTTGGTGAGTTCAGTCGGCGTATCAAAGGCAAAAGCCTCTTTAAGCTGCTCACGGAAAGCCTTGGGAAGGTTGGTCATATCGTCAAACGAACAAACGTTCTTCTCAAAGACCCATTCGATGAGCTGCTTCGCGCGGAAGGCGGGCTGGCCAAGTTCGGCCACGAGCTCGCGAATATCGTTTTGGCTCAAGTCGCGAATGTCCTGAGATTTAGTCCTGGGATTCATGGAAGCCTTTCGATTTTGGGGAAACGTAGAGGGTATCGCTACAATATGGTATCAGCTGCAGAAATTATAGAGGAGGAGTCTGCCCATGCCGGGTAAAAGCCTAGAGAACATGCACGTAGCGGTCTTGGCGGGCGGTCATTCCGCCGAGCGCGAGATCTCGCTCGATTCGGGAAAGAACGTTGTGGTGGCACTGAAGGAAGCCGGCTACACCTCGGTGGAGCTGCTTGACACGGCCGCCGATGACTTTATGGTAACCATGGCGACCGGCGGATTCGATGTGGCATTTATCGCCATGCACGGCGCCGGCGGTGAGGATGGCGCCATGCAGGGTGCCATGGAGACCCTGGGTATCCCCTACACGGCCTCGGGCGTACTTGCCAGCGCCTGCGGTGCCGACAAGGAGGTCTCTAAGCTCCTATACGCCAAGGCGGGCATTCCCATTGCCCCCGGCCTTGCGCTCGAGGTGGGCGATGAAGTCGATATCGATCATATCGTCGAGGTTTGTGGCGAGCGCTGCTTTGTGAAGCCGGCCGTCAACGGTTCCAGCTATGGCATTTCCCTGGTCCATGAGCCCTCCGAGCTGCCCGCGGCAATCGCCAAGGCGTTTGAGTACGGCGACAAAGTGCTGGTCGAGAAGTGCATCGAGGGTACCGAGATCACCGTCGGCGTATACGGCGAAGATGACGTACGCGCCCTGCCGATTGTCGAGATTCGTAAGCCCGAGGACTGCGAGTTCTACGATCTGGACGTGAAGTATGTCGACCCTACGGATATCCATCGCATTCCGGCGCAGATTTCACCCGAGAATTACGCTCGCGCTCAGGAACTTGCCTGTGCCGCTCACAAGGCCCTCGGTTGCCTGGGTATCTCGCGCAGCGACTTTATTGTGAGCGAGGACGGCCCCGTTATCCTCGAGACCAATACCATTCCCGGCATGACCGATACGTCGCTGTATCCAGATGAGATCCGCCACACCGACGACATGACGTTCCCGCAGGTCTGTGACAGCCTGATCCGTATGGGCCTTCGTCGAGCGGGCATTGCATGCTAATCGAGGACGCGGTTTCGTCAGGAACGCCGCAGTTTGTCATCGACTCCTATGCCACGCTTGCCGACCGCGCCAAAACGCAGTCCTTCGGCCTTATCGAGGAAGATGTGATTGTCCTCGATACCGAGACCACGGGTCTTTCGGTGCAGGACAACGAGCTGATCGAGATCTCGGCGGCCCGTCTTTCGGGCCGCGAGGTCATCGACCGCTTCGATACCTTCGTGCATCCCAAACAGCTGATTCCCGCCGAGATTACCGAGCTCACGAGCATTACAAATGCCGATGTGGCAGATGCCCCGTCGGCGGTTGAGGCCGTCGCCGCTCTCGCCGATTTTGTCGGTGGCTGCCCGGTGATCGCACACAACGCCACGTTCGACCGCTCGTTTATCGAGTCGGTCAAAGGCGGCGTCAACGTGAGCGATATTTGGATCGATTCGCTGGCGCTGTCGCGCATCGCGCTTCCGCGCCTGGCCTCGCACAAGCTGTCTTTTATGGCCGATCTGTTTGGCTGCGACTCGGTATCACACCGTGCCAATGCCGACGTCGACGCCCTGTGTGGCGTATGGCGCGTGTTGCTCGTGGCGCTCACCGACTTGCCCCAGGGCCTCATGGCGCGCCTAGCCGACATGCATCCGGACGTGCCTTGGTCCTATCGTCCTATCTTCTCATTCTTGGCAGGGCAGAACCCTGGTTCTATCTTCTCTCTCAGCGCCGCTCGTGTTGACGTTCTCAAGGCCGATCGCGCCGACGATCGGGTGGACGCCGATGAACTGCCGGTTCTCAAGATGCCGAGTCGTGAGGAGATTGAGGCAGACTATGCGCCAGGTGGCCTAGTCAATCGCATGTATCCCACCTACGAGCCGCGTGATGAGCAGATCGCGATGGCGCTCGAGGTCCGCGATGCGCTGGTCACGGGCACTCATCGAGTAATTGAGGCAGGCACAGGCGTCGGCAAATCGATGGCCTATCTGGTACCTTTTGCCGAGGCAGCGCGCCGTAACAACATCACGGTTGGTATTGCGACCAAATCGAACAATCTTGCCGACCAGCTCATGTACCATGAGCTGCCAAAACTTGCCGAGCAACTGGACGGTGGTCTGTCATTTTGCGCGCTCAAGGGCTATGACCACTATCCGTGCCTGCGCAAGCTAGAGCGCATGAGCCGCAGCCAGGTCGAGATTACCACCAAGCGCGATCCGGCGGACACGCTCACGGCGGTCGCGGTCATTATGGCGTACGTCTGCCAATCAGCCGATGGCGACCTCGACTCGCTCGGCATTCGGTGGCGCAGCGTCAACCGTCCCGACTTTACGACGGCCTCGCGCGAGTGCGCTCGTCGCCTCTGCCCGTTTTTCCCTGATAAATGTTTGGTCCACGGCGCTCGCCGTCGTGCGGCGCATGCCGATGTGGTGGTCACCAACCATTCCCTGCTGTTCCGCAGCGTCGCGGCCGAGGGCAGGATTTTGCCTCCGATTCGTCATTGGGTAATCGACGAGGCCCATTCCATCGAGCGCGAGGCGCGCCGTCAGTGGGCGCGCGTGGTGTCGGCGGACGAATCACGCGTTCTGTTTGAGCGTCTGGGTGGCTCGAGCACCGGCGCGCTAAGCCAGGTTTCCCGTGATTTGGCAACCTCCGAGGGCTCTACGCTCTATCTGGGCCTTACTGCCAAGGCGACGTCGACGGTTGCGCGCGCGAGCATGGCAATCGCCGACGTGTTCGATGGCGTTCGCGAGCTCGGCCGCCGTGCGCGTGGGGGTTATGACAATGCCAATCTATGGATTGGCCCCGAGCTGCGCGAATCTGACGACTGGCATGATTTCTTACAGTCGGCCTACACTGGCATCGACGCATTGGAACAAGCTGACAAGAGCGTCGACGCGCTGGTGCAAGCCGTCGCCGCCGACAAGCCCGAGGTTGTTGTCGACCTGGGTGATATCTCGCGCCGCCTGCACGAGCTGGCCGAGAACCTCAAACTCATCATTGATGGCACCGATGAACACTACGTGTATTCGCTGCAGGTCAATCGCAGACTTCGTGCCGGCGGAGAGTCGATGACCGCAGAGCGCATCGACATTGGCGAGGCTTTGGCAACCGAGTGGCTACCCGAGGTTCACACGGCTATCTTTGCCTCGGCGACCATGACGGTGTCCAAAAGCTTTGAGCACTTTAACCATGCGGTCGGCCTTGATCGCATCGGTGCTTCAACGTCGTCATCGCTGCACTTGGATTCGAGCTACGACTTCGATTCGAACATGGCTGTAGTCGTTGCGGGCGATATCCCCGATCCGCGCGATCGTGAGAGCTATCTTACGGCGCTCGACCGCGTACTGGTCGACGCCCATCTTGCTATGGGCGGATCGGTGCTCACGTTGTTCACCAATCGGCGCGACATGGAGGACCTATACGCCCGCGTTGAGCCCAAGATGGCCCGTGCGGGTCTGGAGCTCAACTGCCAGCAGCGCAACTCATCTCCTCGTCGCCTGCGCGACCGGTTTATCAACGAACCGACCTCGTCGCTTTTTGCGCTCAAGGCCTTCTGGGAGGGGTTTGATGCCAGCGGTGAGACGCTGCGCTGCGTCATCATTCCCAAGTTGCCGTTCTCGAGCCCCACGGACCCGCTCTCGTGCGAGCGCAACCTGCGCGAAGACCGCGCATGGGCGCGCTATTCGCTGCCCGAGGCGGTGCTCGAGGTTAAGCAGGCCGCGGGGCGTTTGATTCGCTCGTCGACCGATAGCGGTGTGCTGATCTTGGCGGATCCTCGCCTGGTGACGAAGGGCTATGGCAAGAAGTTCTTAACGTCGCTGCCCACGAGCTCCTACCAGCGCATCGAATCGGCGCAGATCGGGCACTATCTACAGCTGTGGCGTGCACGCCACGAGCGGCGGCGCTAAAGCGGACAGAAGAGGGTTTTTGCCATATCGCACAGACGCTTTGACAGGGCGGGGTCATCCAAGATGCGGATGGCTCCGCCCGCTGCGATTATCTGGCTCAGCAGCCAACGCTCGGAGCCGTAATGTACGGTTACCGTTGCCATGTCTGTCCCGCTGCGCTCGATGAGGGTGATGCCGGCCCAGTCCAGATGCTCCGCCATATCGAATGGCATCAAGAGCCTTGCGCTACGCTGCGTCCGGGCAAGGGAATCGTGGAGGGATGCAACGTCCGGTGCGTGAGGCACGACGGAGTCTTCCGTCAAGGCGAGTCCCTCGATTTTATCCATGCGATAGGTGCGCTGCTCATCGACCGCGATGTCCCAGGCAATCAGATATGTTTGGTCGCCGTTTGCTGTAATGCGCAAGGGGTCGACCAGACGCTCGCGTGGCCGCGCATCGTCCATCGAGCGATACGAGATACGACAGCGAACGCCGTCCTGAATGGCGCAGCTCAGCTGCTGCCAGTGCGACCCGTGGTTGACGGTGTCAAAGACGTGCTGGTTATAGCCGAGCTCTTCGGGTAGAAGAGCATGTCGAATTCGAGCCGCCGCCTGGGGCTCGATCCCCAACGATTCAAGTTCGTGGTTGAGCACAGCGCCCTCGGCGGCACTCAGGCGCAGCGGTAGTACACGCCCGGCGTCACCGGTGAGGACCACGCGCTCGCCGTGGCATTCGCAGATGATACGCGCACCCGATTCTCGGTCCGCGAGCGTCGAGACGATCTCGAGAATCTCGTCGAGCGACGCCCCCGTGATGTCAAAGCGACTGCAAATCTCGGTTCGTGTCATGCCGCTCTCGCCGGCGGCGTAGAGGGCCTCCATGATGTCGATGGCGCGCGAGAGCCTCTGCTCGCTGGTGAGTTTACGCACGGGCATGCTCGTGCACCGTCCTTTCAATGAGGTGGTTCCACGCCTGCTTGAGCGATTTGGGGGCCATGGGCCTCATGCCGTCCATGGCGTGGGCCATGCAAAATGAGGCGGCGGCTTCAAGATCGCGCACGTCAACGGTCCAAGTCCATCCCGAATCGGTGTGTGCGAGCTCACCTCGCCCGCGCGTGAGGCCGTTGATCATATCGATCTGCGTCTGCGGGGCGAACGAGAACGTAGCCGCAACGGGCGGGCGGTCGGCAAAATCGAATTCAAAGAACAGGTAGTCGTTGAGATTGAAGTCTGCAGGGATGGCGTAGGCCTTCGAAGGACGCCAAGCGCGAACGATACGGTCGCAGCGGAATGTCCTGATGTCGTCGGTGGCATTGTCGAGGCCGCAGAAGTACGCAACGCCCTCGCGCTCGAACATGCCGTAGACGCAGACGGTACGCTCTTTCTGCTCACCGCGTCCGTTCTGATATAAAAATCGCAGCGCGCATCGCTCGGCAAAGGCGCTCCATACCGCATCGACGGTGGGAGAGCGGCGGATCGGTGCTTCGTCCGCCGTCGTCCTGCCGGTGAGGTAGGCAATCTTGGAACGAATATCGGCAAGCGGCGCGGCAAAAGTGGATGAGCCGGCCGCTATTGTCTGGTCGATAGCGTTGAGCAGGATATCGGCGTCGTCTGCGGTGATGAGGCCGCCTGCCGCAAACGTGTGCTCGCGGTCGATTGTCCATGAGCTTTCCTCGGTCTCCTGCGCGCCGGCGGGGCGAACTTCCTTGATTAAGATGCCGCGTTCGAGCAGTTTGTCACGATCGCGCCGAAACTTGCGCTTATCCGAGTCGATATTGCCCGAGCCATATCCCAGGTCAGAATCCAAGACGATCTGCTCGGTCGTCAGCGGTTCGGGGGAGCTGTTGAGTACAAAGAAAAGATTGAGGATGCGCTGAGCCGTTTTATCGAAACTGGGCTCCGAATTCCCCTTTTTAATTGTCGCGGTCGCGTCGCTTGCCGTCATAGAGTCCTCGCATGAGAAGGTGGTTTGCTGCCATGATTTTAGTCCGATATGGAGATTAGGCTATATCCTTGTCCGCTCGGGGCGTTAAGATGGCCCGAATTCGGTCGTTTGCGCTCGCTCGGGGTATACTTTCGACTATATACGGTTCTAATGTGCATGCATTGGGCCTATTTGTCGGATTATGGATGTGGAGCGCACATGGCGAACACCCAGAACTATATTAACCACCTGCTGCAGAACACCGGCATCACGCCGGCATGCAGCGAAGAAGAGCGCTTGGCTGCCGAGGATATCGCTCAGATCTTCCGCAACCACGGCTTTGATCCCGAGGTTCAGGAGTTCAATGCCCCGGCGCCCAGCAGGTTGGCATTTGCCGTTACCGGTATTCTTGCGTTTGCCGGCGCCCTGCTGATGGGCATCGGCGGCGGCATCGGCTTGGTCGGCTCCTTGCTGGCCATTGTCGGCGCCGTTCTTTACGTGCTCGAGCGCACGGGCCACCCCGTGGTTTCGCGCCTGGGCAAGACGGGCGTGAGCCAAAATGTCATCGCCTACCACAAGGCCTCGGGCCCGCTCGCGTCTCCGCGCAACCGCCCGGTGGTCGTTGTCGCACACTACGACTCTCCCCGTGCTGAGCTGCTCGCCCGCGAGCCCTATGCTTCGTATCGTGCGCTCATCGCCAAGCTGTTGCCCGTTGCCACGGTTGCCCCTGCTGCCGTTGCCATCTTGCGTATCCTGCCGCTCCCCGGCGCGCTCAAGGTTCTGCTGTGGATTGTCGCGATCCTCGCTTCCCTCGTTGCGCTCGCCAGCGCGGCAAACATCATTTCTAACCGTTTTGTGCTTCCCTATACGTCCGGCGCAGTGTGCAACAAGTCTTCTGTCGCCGCTATGCTCGGCGTTATGGACAACGTTGCTCCCTTCCAGGGCGAAAACGAGTTTCCCGACGATGTTCCGTTCGATACCTATTTTGGGGAGCAGAAGCGTCGTGCCGAGGAGATGGCGCGCGCAGCAGCGGAGTATGCCGCGGCCCAACAGCAAAACGACTACGGCAACACCATCGAGTATGAAGAGCCTACCTACGCCGAGGACGAGTTCGGTCAGCCGATTGCTCCCGACGCTCAGACCGAGCCCGAACAGGGCGAGGCTTTCGACGAGCAGATCGAGGGCTTTGAGGGTGCGTCTGCCGACGAGACGCTGATTGGCGCCATCGTGCCCGAGGATCAGAATCAGGCTGTCCAGGCCGAAGAGTTCAATGACGAGGTTCCCACTGCCGAGCCGGCGGAGGAGCCTGTCGCGGCCGAGCCCGAGCCCAGGCTCTATCGCAATGCCGCCGGCAACATCCGCTTTGGTTCGGATGCCATCCGTGCGCTCGGAATGCTTCCCGAGTCCTGCACGCTCGATTACGAGGAAGGCGAGGAGCCGACGTTTGAGCCCGAGCCTGCCCCCGTCGTGACTGCATCTGCGCCCGTTGTCGCCGTGGATGATGAGTCTGCCGCGGTTGCCGCTGCCGTTGCCGAGCCCGAGGCGGTGTCCGCGATCGATCCCGCGGCAGGACTGGACATTTTGGCTCCCGCCGCGCCGGCGCAAGACGTTACGGACGAGCCTGACGACGATTACGCTGAACAGCCGAGGCGCGTGTCTTACGAGAGCGATACTGATTTCTCGGCCGAGATTCCCGCGGCAACGCCCCATGCCGATATTGCATCCGCGTTCTCTTCGATTGGCGCCAGCGCTTCCAACTTCTTTAAGGGTGCGCTTGCAAAGGGCAGGAAATTTGTCGACGATTTCGAGGGGAAGCGCGCTGCCGCACGCGAGGCTGCCGAGCAGGAGGCTATCGCTCAGCAGCAGGCAGCCGAGGCGGCACGTGAGCGCGCGGCGCAAGAGTTCGAGCAGAACGAGGCTATGCAGTCCGTGCCTGTCGACGCCGCCGAAGCTACAACGTCCTTTGAGGCTCAGCAGCACGTCGATAGCACCATGTCGTTTGATGCCGCGCAGTTCGATTCCACGATAACGTTTGAAAAGCAAGGCACCGCGATTGCCGAGCCCCTTCCTGTTTCCGATGAGCAGGGCGACGCGGCAGACGATGACGAGCCTATTGATGCTGCCGAAAATCCAAGATGTCGCCGGGCACGAGCCCGTCGAGGTCAACTGTGACGAAGGGCAATACGCGGTAGCCGATCAAGGTGATTCGACCGAGGTCGAGCAGGAGGAAGTGCCTGCGGTTTCCGAGGCTCCCGAGACAGATGGGTCGAGGCCTTACTCCACGCAGATTTTCACCATGCCGATCCCGAGTGGTTCCGGTGCCACGGTTGCCGATGTCGCTCCCACTCAGGACGAAACGGTCGATTCCCTTATGGCCCAGATTTCCTCCCAAGCATCGCCGCGTCCGCAGATGAATGTTCCCGATCCGGCGTCGGCACCGTCGCCTGCACCCTCCTCGTCTCCGCTGGCTTCGGTCCCCGATCCGTCGCTGCCGTCGATGAAGCAGACAAACGTTGCGTCTCGCACGTCGCTGGTCGACCTTCCCGATCCCTCCGCACAGGTCAACGACCCCTTTGCTACCGCTCAGGGTCCCGAACCCACATCGGCACCCGTTGCGCCTCCTATGCCCGTTGCGTCGGGCGCACAGCCGATCGAGACCATTTCGGCTCCCGCCCCTGCGGCACCTAAGTCTCGCAAGCGCGGCCTGGGCGGCCTGTTCGGTCGTAAAAAGAAAAACGAACAGGACAGCATGAGTGACTGGCTGGGCGTCGAAGACGATTACGATGCCAAGAAGTCCGGTCGCGGCATCGGTTCGTGGGATAATTTCGAGGACGATAACGATGGCTGGAAGGGCGGCGCTACGTCTTCCGACGGTGCTTCTTCCGAAGATATGCTCTCGGCTGTCGCTTCTATGGGCGACGATGAGCTGCTCGGTCACGATATCTGGTTTGTGGCAACGGGCGCCTCGGATTGTGATGGCGCCGGTATGAAGGCCTTCTTGGCTTCGCATCGCGATAAAGCTCCGCGGCGTCTTCTTCATCAATCTTGAATCCGTCGGCGCCGGTAGGCTTTCGGTGGTGACGGTTGAGGGCGAACAGCAGCTGCTCAAGGGCGATCGCCGCATCATGAACCTGGTCAGCAAGGTGTGCAAGTCGTTCCATGTCGATTGTGGCGCGCTCGAGATGCCCTATGCCAAGACCGATGCCTACGCCGCGCTCGAGGCGAGCCGCCGAGCCCTCACCATCGCCGGCGTGGACGGCACGCGTCTGGCTTGCGCTCGTACCGAGGACGACCTGCCCCACAATGTCAACCCGACGAACATTGCCACGGTATCCGAGGTCGTGACCGAGGTTATCCGCCGTTCGTAGACGGAGCTCTAAGGAGTCAACGTGTTTTCGTATATTAAGCGCCATTGGCCTGTCTACGTGATTTTGACCTTGATTGCCATTGCGTTAGGGTTTGGAGCTGCCTACATCGTGGGCGCGAAGGGCTCCGACCCCCGCCTCCGCAATCAGCGAAGAGGTGGAGCAAGAACAGAGCACGGGTGCCGATGGGATTCCTGAGTCCGAGCAAGCAATCGTTG
>ENA-OQKK01000174-OQKK01000174.1-human-gut-metagenome-genome-assembly--contig:-NODE-174-length-22049-cov-3.406304_pt1 | contig 22049 bp, 23 predicted proteins | sample MGYA00242648_ERZ504797 | MGnify/ENA primary metagenome ERZ504797 (study PRJEB26092, sample SAMD00036412) | human gut metagenome | host: Homo sapiens | study: EMG produced TPA metagenomics assembly of... | reverse complement strand
GCGCACCGCCCGGTGGTACTATCTCTCCTCGCTGGCCAATCAGGGCCTGGGCAACAGCATCGATGCCCTGCAGGATGCCCGCCGCGCCGCCCAGATGGAGCCCGGCAACACCGAGTACCAGATGAACCTGCGCAATCTGCAGGACCCGGGCCGCACCTACCGCACCCAGACCACCTACGCCCAGCCCGGCGGCCTGATGCGCTGGTGCTGGAGCATGATCCTGCTCAACCTGCTGTGCAACTGCTGCTGTGGCGGCGGCTGGGGCTGGCGGTTCCGGATGTAAGCGCCAATAAGGATGTAAGAACAAACAAAAACCTCCCTGCCGGCGTGGCAGGGAGGTTTTTTTGCTTATTCAGTTATTGGATCACGATCGTCCGGCTGATCTCACTGCTGGAGTAGTTTCCGGCGGCCTTGGCCGTCTGGACATACTCGCCGGGCTCGGTGGGGAATCCGCTCTGGGTCGTGCCCAGGAAATCGAAGAGACCGCTCTTCTTTTTATAGGTGTAGGTCACCTTGCCGCCCTCAACCACCTGGCCGTCGCTTTCGACCACTGCGGTGACGTTGTAGTTCTGGGCTTCTGCCGCAGTCATGCTGGCGGGGAGCTCCTGTGCCCAGTAGACACGCACCCCTGCACTCTTGGGCTTGATGCGGAAGAACGCCATACCGGCGGTGTTCACATCACCGGATTCCAGCGCCACAGCACCGCCCACATAGCTGCCGGCTTCCGTAGGCTGCTCGTCCAGATAAATGCGGCTGAACACGCCCTCGGGCAGATATTTGCGGATGAGCTCCAGCGCCAGCTTCATGCCGGTGGAGACATCCTTCAGCGTGGGGATGTAGAATTTCAGGACATCCATCACAGAGACCACTTCATCAGCCACCCGCAGCAGCACGCTCACGTCGTTGCCGTCGATCAGCTGCTTGATGTAGGCGTAGATGTTGAACTCCTCTTCCTGCTCAGGGTTCGCCGACATCTTTTTCGGCAAGGGGATCATCTTGAGCAGAGTGCGGATCTTGCCCGAAAGGATCAGGGTCACATAGCCCTGCGCTTCGCCGCTGGTGCCCATCACCACGCCGATATACTGGGTATCTGCCGGGGTGGTCTGGACGCTCAGGGTAAAGGGGAGCCATAGGTCAGATCCCCATCTGCGGTCAGGCGGATCGAGACAACGCTGTTGTTCTCATCCACGCCTGCGGTGGTCAGGTCAGGCAGTTTGCTGCCCGCCGAAGCCGCCAGCGCCGGTGTGGCCGCCGCACTCAGGGCGAACACTGCCGCCAGCAGCAATGAGATCAGCCGTTTGGTTTTCATCAGCCAAAGACCTCCTTTTATATAGGTTCTTGTATCATGCAAAAATAAGGGTGCGTGGAACACAGCACAGTGTTCCCGCACCCTCATTTTACCGCATTGTACCGTACAGGTCAATAACGGGATTCAAGTTAAATTTTGCTCAGCTGCGGGCCCTGGGCGGTATCTTTGACAGCCCAGCCCATCTCGGTGAGCTGTGCGCGGATGGCATCCGCAGCGGCCCAGTCCTTGGCCTTCTTGGCGGCGGCGCGCTTTTCCACCAGCTCCGTCACCTCGGCGGGCACCTCGTCCTTCTTGCGGTTGTACATCAGGCCCAGCACGCCGGTGATCTCATCGAACGCCTTGGCGGCAGCCTCCAGCGCAGCCTTGGAGGAGGCAGCGGACAGGGTGTTGATCTCCTTGACCAGATCGAACACGGCAGCCAGCGCATCGGGGGTGTTCAGGTCATCGTCCATGGCCTTGCAGAACTTGGCGCGGGCCTCGTCTGCCTTGGCGGTCAGGGTCTCATCGGTGCCGAACGCGGTCTTGCTCAGGGCAAAATCGAGGTTCTCGCGGCAGGTGTAAAGGCGCTCCAGGCTGTTCTTGCAGCTCTCGATGAGGTCCACGGTGTAGTTCAGGGGCATCCGGTAGCCTGCGGTCAGCATGAAATAGCGGATGGGCTCGTAGCCGTAGAGGTCTGCCACATCGCGGACGGTGAAGAAGTTGTGCAGGCTCTTGGACATCTTCTGGTTATCCACGTTGATGAAGCCGTTGTGCATCCAGTAGTGGGCAAACTCGCAGCCGTTGGCGCACTCGCTCTGGGCGATCTCGTTCTCGTGGTGGGGGAAGATCAGATCCTGACCGCCGCAGTGCAGGTCGATGGTCTTGCCCAGATGGGTGCGGCTCATGGCGCTGCACTCGATATGCCAGCCGGGGCGGCCCATGCCATAGGGGCTTTCCCAGGCGGGCTCACCTGGCTTGGCAGCCTTCCAGACGGCGAAGTCAGCGGGGTCTTCCTTCAGGTCATCCTCCATCTGGCTGCGCAGCTCACGGTTGCCGCTCTCCAGATCGTCCAGCTTGAGGTGGCTCAGCTTGCCGTATTCCGGGTCGCTCTTGACGCGGAAGTAGACATCCCCGTTCTTGGCAACGTAGGCGTGGCCGGAATCGATCAGGTCCTTGACGATGTCCAGGATCTGCTGGATGTGCTCCGTTGCACGGGGCTGAACGGTGGGCTTTTTGCAGTTCAGACCGGCGGCATCCTTGAGGTACTCGGCCTCAAAGCGCTGGGCCACTTCCTTCATGGAGGTACCCTCCTCCTGGCCCTTCTTGATGAGCTTGTCATCAATATCGGTGATGTTGGAGACATAGATGACCTTGTTGCCGCGGTATTCCAGATAGCGGCGCAGGGTATCGAACACGATCAGCGGGCGGGCGTTGCCGATGTGGATATAGTTGTAAACGGTGGGGCCGCAGACATAGATGCGGTATTCGCCGGGCACCTGCGGCACAAACTCTTCCTTCTGGCGGGTCAGGGTGTTGAAAATCTGCATAAGAACTCTCCTTCTTGTAGGGCAAACAAAAGCCGCAGCAGAACCTCTCCGTCTCGCTTCGCTGACTTACGAAAACAGAGAAGTAAAAAAGCCCCCGATGTGATACAATCTCCCATATCACATCGAAGGCGGTTTTCAAAATCGCGGTTCCACTTCTGTTTGTCGCTCAAAGCCGATAACGGCGGCTGCCGCGCCGCGATACTCCCCAGCAGGTTTCCCGCGGCGTGCTGCCCGGGCGCACTTCACACACGCTGCTGCAAACAGGCTCCCAGCCAACGGCCCGTTCTCTCTGTCCAGCTCACCTTTGCGCTACTCTGCCCGGGTAAACGCATTTTTCCTGATACATCTGTATTATAGCCGGGCCGGGGGGAGAAGTCAAGCAAAACGCAGGCGCTGGCATTTCAGCGGCAGCTCTGCGCCGATTCAATCGATCTCGTGCTTTTTACAGAAGTGCCTGCTGGCAAAGTACATTCCCGCCCAGATGGCGATGGCAAGCACGAGGTAGAACGGGTTCTTCATGGCAGACACCAGCGACTGCCCGAAAAGGGCCATCATGGCCACCATCACGCCCTTGCCCAGCAGCATGGTGACAAGGTAGCGCTTCTCGTCAAAATCAGAGATGCCAAAGGCAAAGTGCATAAAGGACGAGGGCGTAAAGGGCAGGAGCGACAGCATGAACAGGGACGCGGTGTCAAACCGGCTGACCCATTGCTCCGCCTTTTGCAGCTTGGCCGAGCGGCGGGCAAATTTCCAGAAAAAACGCTTGACGACACGCCGCCAGAGCAGAAACATCACAGTGCCGCCCAGCATCACCCCGGCCCAGCTGTACACAAAGCCCAGAAGCCCGCCGTGGGCCGCAACATTCAGCGCCACAATGGCAATGAGCGGCAGCGGCGGAAAAAAGGATTCCACCATCGCAAGGATCACGGGCGTAATGGGGCCAAGGCCGCCAAAGCCTTCCAGCAGGGCCTTCCAGAATTCCAGCGTTCCCAGCTGGTGGAGCCAGCCTATCATCGTCATTTCCATCCCGCGTGTTCCTTCCCTCTCATTTTTCTTTAGTATATCCGGTTTCTATGACACGCCCGTGAACAAAATACGAGCTTTTTTTGTCATATCACCTATACTACGAGACTGCGGGGGCGTTTCCTGCACAGGGCGGGGATCTTTATGCTTTCCCGGCGGCTTCAGCGGCGGCCTTTTCGGCCCTGGCCTGCATCCGCTCGATCTGCTGGGCGCGCATCCGCTCCCAGCGGGCAAGCCCGGCTTCGTCCGGGATCTGGACGCAGCGGGCAAAGCTCCAGTGCAGGCCGTCCCGCCGGGCCAGCTTATAGCGCTGGAATACGCCCTTTCCAACCTCATTGCCGGTACCGGCGCAGGCAGGGCAGGCAGACAGGGTGTACCAGCCGCTGTTGCCCTTTTTCAGCCAGATATCATCCGGCTGCAGATTCCCGCCGCACACCGGGCAGCTGGCAGTGATGATCTTTGGGTCGCTGCGCCAGGCAGACTGCTCCACATAGCCGCGGAACACCCGGAAGTCCCGGTAATCGCCGGGGGCGGGGCAGAGGCTTGCCCGCAGGGATTCCTCCTCGGTGGGGTAGGCCGCCAGACCCGCCCGCAGGTCGAGCTTGCGGCAGACATCGGCGGTGTAAAGGGTATCGGACAGGGCATCGTGGAACGGGCGCTCCATCGGGATGCCCATCCGGGTCACAACGCTTTCCAGCGTCATGCCCTCGCCCTCCTTGCGGGGTGCTCCCGCAGGAAGATCTGCTGCAGATCATACCACTGGGTGGGGCGGCTCTCGTCCAGATTGCAGAGGAAAAGGTTCTGCTTGAGCACCGGCACGTCATCCATGCCCCACTCGGCAAACTCGGCATCCGGGCCGCACCACTGCATAAAGCGGCGCAGCCCCTGCACGATGGGCTCGCCCCGGTCCAGGTCAGCCTGGGTCAGGCCCGTCACCTTGGCGATGTGGTGCTGCAGGGTGCGGAAAATGCGGGGCCGCAGGTGGATGGAGAAGGTATCCAGCACATTGGCATCCTCGTCGATCTTCACTGCGCCGATCTCGATGATCTCGCCCCGGAAGGTCTGCTGCACGCCATGATAATTAAAGAGATACGGCTTATAGCCGATGTTCCATTCCAGATCAAATAAAACCAGATTGCGTGGCATTGTTGTTTGTGTTCCTCTCAGTTCAGGATAAATTTTTCGATGGCCTCCGCCACGCCGTCGTGGTTGTTGTCGGCGGCGGTGACGTAATCGGCCACAGCCTTGACGGCATCCTCGGCATTCTGCATGGCAACGCCCACCCCGGCATAGGAGATCATGGAGCGGTCGTTCAGGCCGTCGCCGCAGGCCATCAGGTTCTCCCGGGTCAGGCCCATCCGCTCCAGCAGGGCGGCAAGGCTCTTGTCCTTCGCCACGCCCAGCGGCACGGCCTCGATGAAGAAGGGGCTGGAGGGGTACAGATCGATCCGGCCCGCGAACTGCTCCTTTCCGGCGGCGCAGACAGCATCCCGCCGGGCAGGGTCAAGGGTGATGAGCATTTTGCAGATCGGATAGTCCACATAGGAGGCAAGATCATCCACATGGATCATCGGCAGCTTTGTGGTAAAGCACTCCTTGTTTGCCCACACGTCCTGATCCCGCTCACACACGATGCCCTCGCTGTTATAGGTCAGGATGGCCACATCCTGCCGGGCTGCAAATTCGCAGAGCTCCGGGACGAACTCCGCTCCCAGCTGCACCTGATACAGGGCCTCGCCGGTCACGCAGTCCACGATCTTGCCGCCGTTGTAGGCCAGCACACAGCCGCCCTTTTTGTCCAGCCCCAGCTCCTTTGCCAGCGGCAGAATGCCCGCTGTGGGGCGGCCGGAGGCCAGCACGATGGTCACGCCCTGTGCGGCGGCGGCATCCAGCGCCGCGCGGGTGCGGGGGGTAACGATCTTTTCGTCATTGGTCAGGGTGCCGTCCAAGTCCAGAGCCAGCACCCGGATATTCGATCTTGCCATGATTTTTATTCCTCGTTCTCAGGCAGGGGCTTCCCGCCGGATATTTTATTACTTACCCATCTATTTTACAATGCTTTCCCTTTTCTGTAAAGCAGGAAACCTGTTCCCCGCCCAGAGACAAGCAAAAAAGCCGCCCGGCGAGCAAAACCGGACGGCTGAGAAGGAAGAAAACGCGGTGTTACAGGATGTCGATGTATTCCCCGGCCAGTGCCTTGTTCATGCTGCGGACGGCGCAGAACTTGCCGCACATGGAGCAGGTGTCGCTGTGGTCATCCTCAGGCAGGCGGGCATCCCGGATGGCCTTGGCGGTCTCGGGGTCGAGAGCGCAGGCGAACTGGGCATCCCAGTCCAGCACGCGGCGGGCATCGCCCATCTTATCGTCGATATCCCGGGCATGGGGGATGCCCTTGGCGATATCGGCTGCATGGGCGGCGATCTTGGAGGCCACGATGCCCTGCTTCACATCGTCCACGTTGGGCAGAGCCAGATGCTCGGCGGGGGTGACATAGCACAGGAAGGCTGCACCGCTCATGGCGGCAACGGCACCGCCGATGGCAGCCGTGATGTGGTCATAACCGGGGGCAATGTCGGTGACGAGGGGTCCCAGCACATAGAAGGGAGCGCCCATGCAGATGCTCTTCTGCACCTCCATGTTGGCGGCCACCTGATTCAGAGGCACATGGCCCGGGCCCTCCACCATGACCTGCACGTTGTGTGCCCAGGCGCGCTTGGTCAGCTCGCCCAGACGCACCAGCTCTTCGATCTGGCAGACATCGGTGGCATCGGCCAGGCAGCCGGGGCGGCAGGCATCGCCCAGCGAGATGGTCACGTCGTGCTCGGCGCAGATCTCACAGATCTCGTCAAAGTGCTCGTAGAAGGGGTTCTCGTTGCCGGTCATGCTCATCCAGGCGAACACCAGAGAGCCGCCGCGGCTGACGATGTTCATCTTCCGCTTGTGGGTGCGGATCTGGTCGATGGTCTTGCGGGTGATGCCGCAGTGCAGGGTGACAAAGTCCACGCCGTCCTCAGCGTGCAGGCGCACCACATCGATGAAATCCTGCGCGGTCAGGGTGGCAAGGTCGCGCTGATAGTGGATGACGGAATCGTACACGGGCACAGTGCCGATCATCACGGGGCACTCGTGGGTCAGCTTCTGGCGGAAGGGCTGGGTGTTGCCGTGGCTGGACAGATCCATGATGGCTTCCGCGCCCATGTTGACGGCGCTCATCACCTTTTCCATCTCCACGTTGTAATCCTTGCAGTCGCGGGAAACGCCCAGGTTCACGTTGATCTTGGTGCGCAGCATGGAGCCGATGCCCTCGGGGTTCAGGCAGGTGTGGTGCTTGTTGGCGGGAATGGCCACCTTGCCCTCAGCCACCAGCTGACGGATCTCCTCCGTGGTGCGGTATTCCTTTTTGGCCACGATCTCCATTTCCGGCGTGACGATGCCCTTGCGGGCAGCGTCCATCTGTGTGGTATAGTTCTGCATGGTACTTTCCTCCAAATGACAGTTTATCTCTGAACAGCAGGGTGCTGGTCATACAGGGGTAGGGGCAGGCAGCCGTCATTCAGAAAAACAGTACGCTCTGGATGCCGGCACCTGCGCAAAATACGCTTTTCATGTTGGTTTTCTCCATGAATTTTGTAACGCGGCCCAAGGTGGTGCCCCCGGTTTGCCGCGGGATGACAGATTATTTTACGATCTGCTCCGCCAGTGCCTTCAGCTCCCTGCACTCGGCCTCGATGTCCTCCGCGCCGAAGATCGCGCTGACAAGGGCCACACCGTTCACGCCGGTGCCCTTGAGCCGGAGCAGGTTCTCCTTGTGGATGCCGCCGATGGCCACAACGGGGATGTCCACGGCATCGCAGATGGCTTTCATCATGCCCTCGGGCAGAACATCCACGTCCGCCTTGGTGTGGGTAGAGAAAGCTGCACCCACGCCCAGACAGTCGGCGCCGTGTCGGACGGCCTCCAGGGCCTCCTCCACGCTGTGGACGGATACGCCGATCATCATCTCATCGCCCACGCGCTGGCGCACCTGAGCAGCGGCCATATCCTCCTGCCCCACATGGATGCCCTCGGCGTGGCAGCGGATGGCAATGTCCACGTTATCGTTGATGAAAAAGGGCACATTGTATTTTTTGCACAGGCCGTGGAGCTCAAACGCCTCCTTCAGGAAGGCTTCCTCGTCCAGCTCCTTTTCCCGCAGCTGAACGCAGGTCACGCCGCCCTTCAGGGCGCTCTCCACCTGCTGATAGAGGGTCTGACCGCCCACCCAGGCACGGTCGGTGACGGCGTAGAGCCGCATATATTCTTCAGCGCACTTCATACTTGGCACCCTCTTCCAGCTGAGCCGGAGTCATATTGTAAATGGCATCAATGATGTAATTGCGGTAGGTAGCGTTGCCGTCCAGCGGGGTCAGCCGTGCATGGGCGATCTCGCCCGCAAGGCCCATGGCGCAGACGGCGGCAGCCGCAGCCTCCAGCGGCTGGCCGGGGTTGGCGGTGAGAAAGGCCGCCGTCAGGGCAGAGAGCTGGCAGCCCGTGCCGGTGATGTCGCTCATCATCGGGTGGCCGTTGCGGATGCAGTAGGCTTTTGCCCCATCGGCCACGATGTCAATGGCACCGGTAATGGCCACAACGGCACCGGTCTTTGCGGCAAATGCCTTGGCAAAGGCCACCGCGCCGTCCAGATTTTCCTCGGTGACCCTGTCGGCCACATCGGCATCCACGCCCTTGGTGGTGCCCGCACCGGAAGCCAGCGTCTTTACCTCGGAGATATTGCCCCGGATGACCGTGAACCGCACCTCGTCCAGCAGGCGGTAGGCCGTCTCGGTGCGCAGGGCAGAAGCGCCTGCGCCCACAGGGTCCAGCACCACGGGGTGGCCCAGTGCATTGGCCTTTTTGCCCGCCTTGAGCATAGATTCAATGGTGCGGCTGTTCAGGGTGCCGATGTTGATGTTCAGCCCGCCGCAGATGGCGGTGATATCCTCCACCTCGGCGGCATCGTCGGCCATAATGGGCGAAGCACCGCAGGCCAGCACCATGTTGGCGCAGTCGTTCACGGTGACGTAGTTGGTAATATTATGAACGAGGGGGCTTTTGGCGCGGACATTGGCAAACTGCTCTGCAAACATGACGCACCCCCGTCAGGAAAGGCTGCTCTGCATGGAGCGCAGGGCACCGGAGTGCTGCAGGCTGTACACCAGCACGCCCGCAATGACCGCACCCACAGCGGTGGAGATGAGGAAGGGCACGATGTAGGCGTAAAACGCGATGTCACCGGCGCTCTTGCCCATCAGGCAGATGGCCACCGGGTAAGCGCACAGGCCGCCCAGAATGCTGGTGCCGAACACCTCGCCCACCAGGGTGGCGATCAGATTTTTGGCTTTGCGTAGACCAGGCCGCAGAGCAGGGCACCGAACATGCTGCCCGGGAAGGCCATCAGGCTGCCCAGCCCCAGGATATTGCGGAGCAGCGAGGCCACAAAGGCCACGCCCACGCCCCACCAGGGGCCCAGCAGCACGGCGCAGAGCACATTGACCATGTGCTGCACGGGGGCGCACTTGCTGCCGAACATCGGGAAGCTGAACACACTGCCCACCACGCACAGGGCGCAGAACATTCCAGCGAGAGCCAGCTTTTTCACAGAGAATTTTTTCATTGGTAACTCCTCTTTCTCAAAAAGCGGTCGAGGCTTGCTGGCCTCCTCTCACGCCGGAACACGGCTTCCCATCGCAGTTATTTCAAGGCTCAGGGCGCTCCCCCTCAGCCCGGAGCCGCCCGTTGCGGCGGCTTGCGGCAACAAAAAACAGGAGACACCACAGCGGTGCCTCCTGCAAAAAATCATTTTCCTATGACTTCCTACGGCGGCATTATCCGCATCAGGTCAAGGGTCGAAGTTTGGTTACTTCCTCTCAGCCCGCCTCACGAGCTCCCCTGTGTTTTGTTTTTCGTAGGGTATTGTACACCCGCCGGGGCAAAAAAGCAAGAATAAGTTTTTCTTTCGCCTTTTTGCCGCCTTTTTGCCAAATCGCTTTTACAATTTCCCGGATTATGTTATACTTGTACCAAATTCCGCAGCGCCCGGGGGAGCCATTCTCTGCTTTGGGGCACTGCCCGGCACAAAAGGAGATTGAAGTTATGGGTCTCATCAAAGCAGCCATGGGCGCGGCATCCGGCGTGATGGGCGACCAGTGGAAGGAATATTTTTATTGTGACGCTCTGCCTGCGGAGGTGCTGGCCGTCAAGGGCCAGAAGCGGACCAATGGCCGCTCCGCCAACCGGCACGGCAGCGAGAACGTCATCTCGGATGGCTCTGTGATCGCCGTGGCCGACGGCCAGTGCGTGCTGATCGTGGAGCAGGGCAAGGTGGTGGATCTCTGTGCCGAACCCGGCGAGTACACCTACAGCACCGGCACCCAGCCCTCCCTGCTCAGCGGCGGGCTGAAGAACATCGACAGCGTGTTTGCCGAGCTGGGCAAGCGGTTCAGCTTTGGCGGGCAGGCCGGTTCCGACCAGCGCATCTACTATATCAATACCCGGGAGCTCACCGGCAACAAGTACGGCACCCCCAACCCGGTGCCTTTCCGGGTGGTGGATCAGCGCGCCGGTATCGACATTGACATCGGCATCCGGTGCTTCGGCGAGTACAGCTACCGGGTGGTCAACCCCATCCTGTTTTACACCAATGTCTGCGGCAATGTGGAAAACGCCTACACCCGCGACGCGCTGGACAGCCAGCTCAAGACCGAGCTGATGACCGCCCTGCAGCCCGCCTTTGCCCGGATCAGCGAGCAGGGCATCCGCTACTCCGCCCTGCCCGGCCACACCGCCGAGCTGGCCGAGGCCCTGAATCAGGAGCTGAGCGCCAAGTGGAGCAGGCTGCGCGGCATCGAGATCGTCTCTCTGGGCGTTTCCGGTGTCAAGGCCAGCGAAGAGGACGAGCAGATGATCAAGGAGCTGCAGCGCAGTGCGGCCTTTATGGACCCCACCCGCGCCGCCGCGCATCTGGTGGGCGCACAGGCCTCCGCCATGCAGGCTGCCGCCTCCAACACCGCCGCCGGCCCCGCCATGGCCTTTATGGGGATGAACCAGGCCGCTGCAGCGGGCGGTGTCAACGCCCGGGATCTCTACCAGATGGGCGGCCAGCAGCCCGCCGCGCAGCCTCAGGCCGCACCGGCCGCTGGCTGGACCTGCAGCTGCGGCCACACCGGCAACACGGGTAAGTTCTGTGCCGAATGCGGCAAACCCCGGCCCGAAGCCCCGGCTGTCTGGGTGTGCAGCTGCGGTGCAAAGAACACCGGCAAATTCTGCTCGGAGTGCGGCAGACCCCGGCCCGCCGCCAGGTGTGCCAACTGCGGCTTTGTGCCCGCCGACCCGGCCAACCCGCCCAAGTTCTGCCCCGAGTGCGGCAAGCCCTTTGGGGCCTGAGAGGGGTCTGACGCATGGCTGAAAAGACAACGAATTATCAGTGCCCGGCCTGTACCGGCCCCCTGCACTACGATGGTGCTAGCGGCAAGCTGGTCTGTGATTACTGCGGCTCGGCCTACGACGTAAAGGACATCGAGGCCCGCTACGCCCAAAAGCAGGCCGCTGCCGACACTGCCGCCGAGGGCGATGCCAAAAAAGCCGCCCGCCTGCCCCGGCAGGACAGCCCGGTGTGGAGCGAGGCCGAGGCGGAGGGCCTGAACAGCTACTCCTGCCCCACCTGCGGGGCCGAGCTGGTCTGCGACGAGACCACCGCCGCCACCACCTGCCCCTACTGCGGCAACCCCACGGTGCTGGGCGGCAAGCTCTCCGGGAAACTGAAGCCGGAGTACATCCTGCCCTTCAGGCTGGACAAAAAGGCCGCCATTGCCCAGCTGACCAGATATTACAAGGGCAAGGCCTTCCTGCCCAAGGCGTTCAAGAGCCAGAACCACATCGCAGAGATCCAGGGCGTATATGTTCCCTTCTGGCTCTACGATGCCAAGGCCGACGCGCGCGGCCGGTACGAGGGCCAGAACTCCGAGAGCCACCGCGAGGGCGATTACATGGTGACCACCACCCAGCACTACGATGTGCGCCGCGAGGGCTCGGCCGCCTTTGCCAAGGTGCCGGTGGACGGCTCCAGCAAGATGCCCAACACCCACATGGATGCCATTGAGCCCTTTGATTACGGCGACCTGAAGCCCTTCTCCACGGCCTACCTGCCCGGCTATCTGGCCGACCGGTATGACGAGGATGCCGATGCCTGTGCCGAGCGTGCCTACCGCCGGATGTACAACTCCACGGCCGATGCGCTCCACGCCACCACCGGCGGCTACAGCGAGATCCACCCTATTTCCGAGAACATCAACGTGGATATGACCCACGCCCACTACGCCCTGCTGCCGGTCTGGATGCTCCACACCCGGTGGAAGGACAAGGACTTCCTGTTCGCCATGAACGGGCAGACCGGGCGGCTCATCGGCGACCTGCCGGTGGACAAGAGCCGGGTGGCCGCGTGGTTTGCGGGCATCAGCCTGCCCCTGATGGCAGTGCTGGCGTTCCTGCTGTTGTTATAAGGGGGTGGCAGAATGAAACACACTGCAAAACGCTTTGCCGCCCTGCTGGCCGCACTGGTGCTGGCGCTCTGCCTGAGCATTCCCGCCTTTGCCGCCGCGCCGCTGGTGCGGGACGAAATGGGCCTGTTCGATGCGGATACTTACAGCCAGCTGGAAGCTTCCGCCGAAGCCGCCAGCGACGGCCACGACTGCGACGTATATTTTCTGGTGGTGGACAGCATCGGCGATGCCGACCAGCGCCAGTACGCCAAAGATTACTACCTTGCCAACGGTCTGGGCAGCGGCCCTGAACAGAGCGGCATCCTTTTCCTGCTGGCAGTCGGCTCCCGCAAGTATGTCACCATCACCTACGGCGGCGGCGTGACAGCCTTTACCGATTACCGCATCGAGCAGATCGAAGATGCCGTTGTCCCCTATCTCTCGGACAACGACTGGGCCGAGGCCGCCTCCGAGTACCTCTCCATGTGCGCCGACACGCTGGATTTCTACGCCGAGCACGGCGAACCGCTGGATGTTGACAACGATACCAGCGGCTGGCCCATCCTGCTCCTCATCGTCATCGGTGTGCCCATGATCATTGCCGGTATCGTCTGCGGCGTGCTGTACAGCCAGATGAAAACAGCCCGGCTCAAGACCGAGGCCAACGATTACATCGGTGCGGGCTTAAAGCTGCGGGTGCAGGTGGACAACTACACCCACACCGACCGTGTGCAGGTCTACGACCCGCCCCACGAGGAGAGCAGCAGCTCCGGCGGCTCCTCCGTGGACAGCGACGGCTTTGGCGGCTCCTCCGGCGGCTCGTTCTGAGCGCCCTTTTCTCCAGCAATAAACCACCGGTTCTGCCGGTGGTTTTCGCTTGTTTTTATTTCCGTATAACATGCAAAAGAAAGGAAACCCAACGAATGTCAAAGAAGATCACCGCCCTGATCCCCGGAGCCGCGCTGGCACTGGGCATCGCCTGCATCGCCAAGTGGCTGGAAACGCTGGAAAGCAGCGCTGGGCTCCACCTCATTGGCGCTTCGGTCATTGCCCTGTTTATCGGCATGGCCATCAATGCATTTTTCCAGCCCAACAAAACAACCGCGCCCGGCATCAGATTCACCTCTAAAAAAGTCCTGAAATTCGCCATCGTCCTTCTGGGTGCCAGCCTGAACATCCGCACCGTGCTGACCGTGGGCCGTTTTTCGCTGACGGTCATGCTCTTCACCCTGGCCACCTGCTTTGGGCTGGGCGCGCTGATCGGCAGAGCGCTCGGGCTCAACTGGAAAACCAGCAGCCTGATCAACGCCGGAACCGGCATCTGCGGCGGCTCTGCCATTGCCGCCATTGCACCGGTGATCGAGGCTGATGACATGGACATCGCCTACGGTATGTCCGCCACCTTCCTGTTCGATACGGTGATGATCGTTGTGTTCCCGCTCCTTGGCCGGTGGCTTGGGCTTTCCGATGCCGCATTCGGTCTCTGGGCCGGTACGGCGGTCAACGATACCTCCAGCGTCGTAGCCACCGGTTACGCTTTCAGTGAAGCAGCCGGTGACTTTGCAACGATGGTCAAGCTGACCCGCACGCTGGCGATCATTCCGGCGGTTCTGGTCTTTGCCGCCATCAACCTGCACCTGAAAAAGAAAGAGAGCGCCCAGGCCAACGGTGTCAAGGTGAGCATCCGTTCCATTTTCCCCTGGTTCATCCTTGCGTTCCTTGCCATGTCCCTGCTGACCAGTCTGGGCCTTCTGCCCGCCGGGCTGGTTTCCGGCCTGAAGACCATCAGCAAGTTTCTGATGGTCGCGGCCCTGGCGGCCATCGGTCTGAACACAAACTTTAAATCACTCTGCCGTTCCGGCGCAAAGCCCATGCTGCACGGCTTCATCATCTCCACATTGGTCGTTCTGGTCGCCATTGGCGTTGAGTACATGATCGGCATTGCACCCTACGGCACGCTGTAACGTTCCTGCCAGCTGAATTTTCCCACAAAGAAAGAGCAGTGCTCTCCAATGGGTCCACCCACCGGAAGCACTGCTCTTTTATTGCTCCGCTTTGCTCCACAAACGCGAAGTTGGCAATTTCCTATACCTATGATTTCTTATCAAAGAGGCTGCATCATTTCAAGGATAATGCCATCCGGGTCTCTGAAATAAAAAGCTCGGCTCTCCCCAAATCCATTTGCTCTAAAGTCGAAATACTGCGGCTCAGATAAGCACTCCACATGATTTTCGATAAGGATTTTATAGACAGAATCAATGTCATCCGTATAGAAACATACTTCCGAGATGGATGTCGTAACAAGTCTGATTGTTCTTTATGGATCTCGCTATCTACGAACTGAATCAGCTCGACCGGTGGCGTTTCAATGGCCTTAGAACCGTTCAAATAAGCGACCCTTGCTTTGTCAATTCGACTTGCGAAACATTTTATCGGTTTCTTTGCCTTCCATAAAAATACTCTCCTTGAAACTCAAGACCAAGGATGTCTCTGTAGAATGCAACCGAGCGATCTAAATCAGAAACAGTCAATCCAACATGATAAATTCTTCCAATCATATTTATAGCCTCCTGAGAAAATTCCGAGTTGTTGAACTAAGCCGAGTATATCACACTCTTCCCGCAATTACTACCAAAAAAACTCCCATGCTCACATCGGAAGATGCTGTGCATGGGAGTTTTTGCTGCGCCTGTTACGGCGTATTGTTACTTATTGAAGGTCTCCTCGTTCAGCAGGCCCTCGCTCCTGGCAACGCAGATGCTGGCAACTGCATCACCCACCACGTTCAGGGAGGTGACCAGCATCTCGATGGGGCGGTTGATGGCCAGGATCAGAGAGTAGGCCAGCAGAGCGCCGTCGTTGACGAAGCCCATACCGGACAGGATGGTGAACAGGATGACAGCACCAGCGCCGGGAGCGGCGGGGGTGCCCACAGATGCCAGCAGGGCCAGCAGGGCGACCACGACCAGCTGCCGGGGGTGACGGTGTAACCGGCACAGCCTGCAATGAACACGGTGGCAATGACCTGCATGATGGCGGTGCCGTCCATGTTGATGGTCATGCCAAGCGGCAGGACGAAGGAAGCGATGCTCTCATCCACGCCGAACTCTTCCTCGCACACCTTGATGTTCAGGGGCAGGGTGGCGGCGCTGGAGGAGGTGGAGAAGCCGAACACTGCCACGTTGGCGATCTTGCGGATGAAGGTGAAAGGGTTCAGCTTGGCACCCAGTGCAATGACCAGCGGGTAGGCAATGATCAGGAAGGCCAGCAGCAGGACCACCGTGACCACCACATAGACCAGCGCGGGCTTGAGGTAATCGATGCCGTAGATGGCGAAGGTGCGGGTCAGCAGCACAAAGACTGCAAAGGGGGCAAAGTTGCTGACGATGAAGTTCAGGAACACGACCACCACATCGTTGACCTCGCCCAGCAGGCGGCGCAGGCTCGCGGTGCGGCTCTCGCCCAGAGTGTTCATGCTCAGGCCGGTGGCCACTGCCAGGAACACGCTGGAAAGCACAGCGCCATTGCTGCCAAAGGCAGTGACGATGTTGGAGGGGATGATGTTCAGCAGCACGTTCAAGGGGTTGGAACCGGTGGAACCGCTGGCTTCTGTCAGACCCTCGATGTGGGTGTTGAACAGGCCCATGGAGTAGGTGCCGTAGCCCACACAGCCTGCCAGCAGCAGCGCCAGGAAGGAGCACAGCAGGAACCAGAACAGGGTCTTTGCGGAAATACGGCCCATGGTGCGGGTGTCTGCAATGCTGCCGATGGCCAGCGAAATGGAGGTAAAGACCATGGGGATGATCACCAGCTGAAGCGCCTTGATGAAGAGCTGGCCGATGATATAGAAGATGCCAAAGGCTCGCTCAGCGCCCTCGGCGGTGATATCCTGGAACAGCAGGTTGTTGATGGTGGTCCAGGTCTCTGCCTGACCGCTGGCGTTCAGATGCTCCCGCAGGAACATAAAGGCCAGACCGGCCACCAGGCCGCAGACCAGAGAGATCGCCATGCGTTTTGCAAGGGATAATTCGTGTTTCTTTTTTGTTTCCATATACTTTTCCTCTCACAGTACCGGTTTTTGGCTCACACTTTGTCTACTCTAGCACAGCTTCCCCTGCAATGCAAGAGAAAACCGCGCAAAATACAGCTTTTTTGCAAATAAGTACGACTTTTCTCCGCAAAAATCCCCCGAAAGCACTCTGCCTCCGGGGGATCTGCTCACTTATTTCTTGAACTTGAACACCGGCGTGCCAGCGGCAGCATCGCCGTTTGCAACAACACTGATCTCCGGCAAGTCATCACTGTTGGTCACGATGAGGGCCGTTGCCGTGGGGTGGCCTGCGGCACGGATGGCTTCCAGATCCACCTTCAGCAGCGGGGTGCCGGCCTTGACCTTGGCCCCTTCTTTGGTCAGGGAGGTAAAGCCCTGTCCCTTCATCTCCACCGTGTCCATGCCGACATGGATCAGCAGCTCAATGCCGTCATCACTCATCATACCAACGGCGTGCAGGCTTTCGGGCACCTGCGTAACAGTGCCGTCAAAGGGAGCATAAACGGTGTCGCCGGTGGGCTCCACGCCGCAGCCGGGGCCCAGGATTGCGGAGGCAAAAGTCTCGTCAGGCAGCTGCTCCAGCGGGATCACCTTGCCGTCAATGGGAAGCATGACCGTCATCTTCTGGCCGGAAAATTTCGTCTCGGATGCGGCCTTGCCGCCAAAAAGCTTGTCAAAAAAGCCCATAATATAAACCATCCTTCCACGGTGCACAAAGTGCAGTCTTTATCTAGTTAAGAATAGCATATCCGCGCAGGAAATACAATCTGCATCCTGCACAAAGAGACGCTCCGCCATTTGGCAGGTGTGCCCTTACATCAGCTCCAGCAGCTGCTCCACCTCTTCCATCCGGGTGGCCCAGCTGGTGGCAATGCGGACAACGGTGTGGGTATCATCGTACTTCTCCCAGAAGCCGAACTTGGCCTTGCCTTCCAGCGCGGCCAGCTGCTCGTTGGACAACACGATGAACACCTGATTCGTGGGCGAATCCATGAAGAACGAATAGCCCTTTTCGGCCAGTCCCTTCTTGAGCACGGCGGCGGTCTCAATGGCATTTTTGCTGATGGTCTGGTACAGGTCATCGGTGAACAGCACATCGAACTGGATGCCCAGCAGACGGCCCTTTGCCAGCAGAGCGCCCTGCTGCTTGACCATGGTCATAAAGTGAGCCGGTGCGCCGTGGGGGAACACGACTGCCTCGCCGCAGAGCGCACCCACCTTGGTGCCGCCGATGTAGAACACATCGGTCAGGCGGGCCACATCGGCCAGCGTCACATCGGTGCCCTCGGCGGCCAGACCATAGCCCAGACGGGCACCGTCCATAAACAGCGGCATGTGGTACTTATGGCAGACAGCGGACAGCGCTTCCAGCTCTGCCTTGGTGTACAGGGTGCCGTACTCCGACGGGTGGGAGATGTACACCATGCCCGGGAACACGAGATGGTCCACATTGCCATCGGCATAGAAGGTCCTGCACCAGTCCTCAACAGTCCCGGCATCCAGCTTGCCGTTGGTGTGCGGCAGGCCGATGACCTTGTGGCCCGTGAACTCGATGGCACCGGCCTCGTGGGCAGCCACATGGCCGGTGGATGCGGCCAGCACACCCTCCCAGCGGCGCAGCATCGATGCAATGACGATGGCGTTGCTCTGGGTGCCGCCCGAAATGAACCAGACATCGGCATCCGGTGCGCCGCACGCCGCGCGGATCTTCTCCCGCGCACTGGCGCAATAGGGATCGGTGCCGTAGCCGGAGACCTTTTCAAAGTTGGTCTCCACCAGCTTCTGTAAGATCGCCGGATGTGCACCCTCGCAGTAATCGTTTTCAAAATACAGCATATACTTTCCCTCGCTCTGCATTCAAGATAAACCTATTATCTGCTTTTTGCGCAGGGTTGTCAATGTAGAACCCCCGCGTAGGCGGGGAAAAGTCGCACGTTCTGGTTCCTACACATCCCAAGTAAGGATCACCCCCGCGTAGGCGGGGAAAAGAGGGTGCTCAGCTCGCTGAAAAAACCGGAATAAGGATCACCCCCGCATGGGCGGGGAAAAGACATTTTGATTGGTGCGTTGCCTGCCAGTCCTAGGATCACCCCCGCGTGAGCGGGGAAAAGAAGAAGTCAAGGCGCTGCTGCACTTCAATCGGGGGATCACCCCCGCGTGGGCGGGGAAAAGCCTGGCATCTCAGCCATGGTCTCCTCCCCTGTGGATAATGGTCATCAGGCCAAGGCCATAGGCCTTACCCCGGCCAACGCCCTCGCACAGCAGGGCCTTGAAGGCCTCCGGGTCCGTCACCTGCAGAATGCCCTCGTAGGTCACAGCCAGCAGGGTGACGGGCCGGGTGCCGTTTTTCTTGAAGTGATAGGTCTGCTTCCGGGTCACTGCGAACGCCCCCTCCGAGACGACAAAGCCGTGCTTTGCGGCCTGCGCCCACAGCCATTCCTCCTGCTCCACCTCGAGATAGCAGGGTTTCAGGGTGCCCCGGGCCGTATGGTCGGCAGAGTCTTTTTTGCTGCGGGTGGGGTTGGCAGTCAGGCGGAACTGCCAGCAGCTGCCCGCTGTCACCCGTTCCAGCAGCGGGTCATAGGACCGGGTCTCCGGGGGCGCACCGGTGCCAAACTGCGCACACAGGGCGGTCAGGTCCGGCCGTTCCTCACTGAGCAGGAGCAGGTACAGTTTTTCTCCCAGCTGATCCAGCCGCCACAGCCTGCGGCGGCGCGCACCGGGAAAAGCGTTTTCCACCGCACCATGGAATTTCTGGGGCGAGATCAGCGCCACCATGGTCTCACGGCGGGTCGGGTCAAGTTCTGCGCGGGATAGATACATGATTTCTCACCTCAATTCTGCCATTGCGTCATGTTCGGTCGCGCCGGGCATTTCCGGCGGATTTGTGTTCCACTCCCGCACTGGGCGGAAGCCGTACTGCCGGTGGATGGGACTGAACGACACCGCCAGATCACGCCGGGGCACGGCAGCAGCATCCGCCGGGTCCGCGTCTGCCACGATGCGCAAGGGGGCCCCATTCCTCTGTTTCACCAGCAGCGGTTCTGCCCGCAGGGTATCCAGCAGTTTCCCGGCCCGGATGCCAAGGCAGAGCGGCAGGGTGGGCGGGCAGGAACGCCGCCCCAGATACAGCGGGTAGACCGGATGTTTCAGGGCCGTTTCCAGCTCCTGTAACAGGGCAGTGTCCTCGCTTTCCAGCCCCACCAGAAAGACCGCATCCTGCAGGTAATGGCGGTAGGTCACATAAGGAGCCTTGCCTTTTTTCCGATCCTCTTCCCGGTTGGCTGTGTGGAAATCCACCAGCAGGCTGTCCTCCCGGTCGGCACGGACGGCAAAGTGCAGGCCGTTCAGCCGGGCAAGGCCTGCGGCATCGTCCCGGCGCAGGCCCAGAGCCGCCGCCAACAGGCCAATGATACCGCTTTTGGTGGGTTCCCGGTTCGTTTTGCGGGTCTCAAATTTGGAATCCGCACCCCACGATTGCAGGGGCGCGGCCAGCCGAAGCAACAGCGTTGCCATGGTCACACCTCATTTCCGGGCAGCTTCTCCTTTACGGCACGTTCCAGCGCGGTGAGCATCTGGTTCAGGGGCATGGCCGGGGCCAGCTCGTCCAGCCCGATGCCCACAGCAAAGCTCTGGGCCGGAGCATCCGCATAGCAGGCATACACCTGCTGCGCATACTGCTTCAGCGCCGTCTTGGAGGGTTCCGCATAGCCCTCGGGGCTCTTGCGCACCGGCTTTTCAAAGGCACCACAGAGGTTCACAGGCTGATCTTCCCGCAGGGTGACATAGACAGCATCCGGCAGGGTGCGGTTGGCAAAGCTGTTCTGCTTTCCGGTGGGCATGGAGCGGATGAAGGCTTCGCCGAACACCCGGACAGCCTGGGCTGCCTTTTCAGCCCCAAGCAGGTGCACCAGCTCCACCATGTTGACGGTGGCATAGCGATACAGGGTGGAAGAGTTGTACTCCACCGTGCCCAGATGGCCCGCGCCTGCCGAATCCTCCGGGGCACAGTCATCCACGGCGGTGAAGTAATCAAACTCGTTCTGCACGGCATGGGTGGAGATGCTGTGGGCCACCTGAGCGGCGGCATCGTAATTCAGGGAAGGCGCATCTGCCACCATTCTTCCGAACAACGCCATATCTACCGAAGGAGCCGTCCCCAGTGCATCTTTATACTGCTTCGGGTCATTGCAATCTGCAATCGCCAATTCAGCCAATGCTTTGGCCTGGGCCTCGCTCAAAAAGAACAATGTCTTAAGTTTGTCCTCTCCGCTCTTCTCGTCCACCTTAAACCCTGTGTTTTTGACTACTTTCTTTGCCAGTTTAGCTGCGTCCGCATCCGGTGCAAGCAGTTTGATCTGCTTTTCCACCACATCTGCAATCTTTTTGGTTCGGCTGCCGATATCTTCGGCATTCAGCATGTACTCATCTTTGAACATCTCTCGGATCGCGTGCTTCCACGCCTGAGAGGATACCCGGGCGCGGGTGGCACCGCCATAGACAGCCGTCTTGGGGCTGCCGGTATCGTCGCGGTTCACACAGCTGGGCGGCACCGTTTGCAGCACATGAAAATCAACATACAGACGCTTGGTATCCATTTCAATTCTCCTTTTCTTCGGTTTCAGGTGTGTCGGCATTCATCTGGTAGAGGTCCCGGCCCCACTGCAGGCGGACATTGGCTGCCTGATCCGGGAGCTGGAACCGGTACAGCTCCACAGCCAGCCGGGGATAATCCAGTTTCAGCTTCGGTTCATTTCCCCGGAACAGCTGCACCATCCCCCGGAGGTAGTGGGAGACCTCGGGCATGGAATCCGCTGTGGCCAGTGCGTTGAACCGGCGCAGGACGCTGCTCTCGGTCCAGTCCTGCGCGGCAGCTGCGGAATTCTGGGCCAGCAGGCGCACCGCCCTGCCCAGCGTGCAGCCCTTTTCATTCATGGAAACGTTCTCTTCTCCCTGCTGGTGCAGGGCGTAAAGAGTCAGGGCAAGGTAGACCGCCCACTCGGCCTCCGATGGTTTCCGGCACTCTCCTGCCGCCGTTTCCCTGCCCCAGAGCTCTTTGGGCAGTTCCTGCAGGAAGCTGCCCCACAGTGCCGGCAGATCGCCGGGCTGATGCCCAACGCCCCTGCGCAGCTCTGCCAGCCGGGCACGCCGCTGGGGTTTGGCAGGCTCCACAGCCCGCTCAGCTGTCCGGCCACATAATCATGGATCGCATCCGTTATCATGCTGTTCCTCCTTCTTTCTTCGGGTAGAGCTTCCGCAGATCGTACAGGAAGCTATTGTAGGCCTTGGGGGCCGTATACAGAACGGTTTTCTTTTCGTCCTTTTTACCGCCTGTTTTCACCTCGACCCTATGGCCCACAAAGGCGGCATTTCCGGCCCGCTCCACCATCTGGCGGCCCAGCTCTGCGGCCAGTTTGCGGGCTTTCTCCTGCCATTCATCGGCTTTTTCGTCCAGCTTGTCCGTTTCGGGGTCAATGCTCTGCAGCCAGAGCCGGAACGGCTGGTCGATGGTAAAGTAGAACTGGGTGCGGGCGGATTCCGGCGGTCGTATCGTTCTTATCTCCCGCCGCAAGGGGAGAGCTCCCAGGCAAGGCGGCCGACGTATGCGCGGCCTGCTCGCAGCGCCG
>ENA-OQKK01000172-OQKK01000172.1-human-gut-metagenome-genome-assembly--contig:-NODE-172-length-22326-cov-4.171044_pt1 | contig 22326 bp, 18 predicted proteins | sample MGYA00242648_ERZ504797 | MGnify/ENA primary metagenome ERZ504797 (study PRJEB26092, sample SAMD00036412) | human gut metagenome | host: Homo sapiens | study: EMG produced TPA metagenomics assembly of... | reverse complement strand
TTGTCAACGTATGGCATCAATAACCGCAACCGCAGTGATGTTTACAATATCGCGTACAGAAGCTTCACAATCAGTGAAATGAATAGGTTTGTTCAATCCATTTGTATCGGGCCGATTACCTCGGTTTCACTCATAGACTGAATGAGCTGGTAGGTAGCATTGGCAGAACTTAGGTTCGGGAATACTAACGTGTTTACTTCTTTACCTTTCAAACGTGTGAAGGGATATTTCTCATCACGTAATTTAGTGTTCAGTGCAAAATTGACTTGCATTTCACCATCTATAGCCAGTTCCGGATATTCTTTCTGCATATAGTCCACCGCATCATGTACTTTAGCCGGGCTTCCTTCTGTATCTGAACCGAAGTTGGAGTAAGACAGCATGGCCATTGTCGGAGTGTGATTAAAGAACTCTACCGTTTTCTTCGACAATTTAGCGATGTCAATCAGTGTGTCGGTGTCCGGGTGACGGTTAATCAGGGTATCGGCTACAAAATAAGTACCTTTCTTTGAATTCAAGATATGCATTGTACCGAAATGTTTGTATTCCGGTTGGATACCGATAACTTCTTTCGCTACCTTGATTGTGTTGGAATATTTGGTATATAGACCGGTGATGAATGCATCGGCCTCTCCGGTTTCAACCATCATCATACCAAAATAGTTGCGCTCGAACATTTTGTCGTTGGATTCCTGAAGGTTGGCTCCTTGGCGTGCGCGTTTTTCCGAAAGGATGCGGGCATAACGCTCACGACGTTCAGCTTCACGGTCATGACGGAGGTTGATGATTTCAATTCCTTCCAAGCTCAGATCCAGTTCTTTTGCCAGTTTTTCAATGCGTTCGTCATTACCTAATAGGATAGGATGACAGATTCCTTCGGCTTTGGCTTCTACGGCAGCTTTTAACATGGTAGGATGGATACCTTCGGCAAATACCACCCGCTGTGGGTCGCGACGGGCTGTTTCGTAAAGTTGACGGGTCAATTTGCTTTCTTGTCCCATCAATTCGCGCAGCCGGGTCTTGTAGGCTTCCCAGTCGGTGATGTTTTTGCGTGCCACTCCTGATTCCATTGCTGCTTTTGCCACAGCCATGGAAACTTCGGTAATCAAACGAGGGTCAACCGGTTTCGGAATGAAATAATCAGGACCGAAAGTAAAATTATTCACATGATAGGCTTCGTTCACTACGTCGGGAACAGGTTGTTTTGCCAAATCGGCGATAGCATGCACGGCAGCCAGCTTCATTTCTTCATTGATAGCTTTGGCCTGAGTATCCAGAGCTCCGCGGAAAATATAAGGGAAACCGATTACGTTATTGATCTGGTTAGGATAGTCTGAACGTCCGGTAGACATCAGTACATCGGGGCGGGATGCCATGGCGTCTTCGTAAGAGATTTCCGGAGTCGGATTGGCTAATGCGAATACGATAGGATGATCTGCCATACTGCGGACCATATCCTGAGTCAGCACATTACCTTTTGATAGTCCTAAAAATACGTCTGCACCTTTAATGGCTTCTTCCAGTGTATGTACATCGCGACGGTCAGTAGCAAAAAATTTCTTACTTTCTGTCAAGTTAGGACGGTCACTGGTTATCACGCCTTTGCTGTCTAGCATTAAAATGTTTTCTTTCCGTGCTCCTAATGCTACATACAGTTTTGTACAGGAAGTGGCGGAGGCTCCGGCACCGTTTACTACGATTCTTACATTTTCAATTTTCTTTCCGGCAACTTCCAATGCATTTAATAAGCCGGCGGATGAAATGATGGCTGTACCGTGTTGGTCGTCATGCATTACTGGAATATCCAGTTCTTCTTTCAGCCGGTTTTCTATCTCGAAACATTCGGGAGCCTTGATGTCTTCCAGGTTGATACCTCCGAAAGTGGGAGCGATGGCTTTTACTGCCTGAATAAATTTTTCGGGGTCTTTCTCATTCACTTCAATGTCAAAAACATCAATACCTGCATAGATTTTGAAAAGTAATCCTTTACCTTCCATGACAGGTTTTCCGCTCAATGCACCTATGTCGCCTAGTCCTAGAACGGCTGTACCATTGGAAATAACGGCTACTAAGTTGCCTTTCGCAGTATAGTCGTATGCAGTTTGCGGGTCTTTCTCTATTTCCAGACAAGGCTCAGCTACTCCGGGAGAGTAAGCCAGTGACAGGTCTGTTTGTGTGCTGTACGGTTTTGTCGGTACAACTTCAATTTTTCCGGGCTTGCCTTGCGAGTGGTATAGCAAAGCAGCTTCTTTGGTAATCTTGACCATAATCTTTTTCCTATAATTAGATATCGTTTTAAATTGGTGGCAAAAATATAAATAAAATTATAATTTGAAGCCTAAATACTGTAAAATGATGTCGAATTGATGATTTTTTAAGTGTTGATTTTGACCAATGTGAAAATCAGATTTCATTCTTTCGTATTTTGCTGGACAAAGATAGCGAAAAAATAGTTTCATTCATGTCCGTATCATGTATGAGTTGTAATATGGTTTGCTTGTTTAGATCTGGAAACAGATTGAATATATATGGAATATATTTTACATAATTAATATCCTTCTATATGCGCACGTTATTTATAGTTAAAGCTAATGGGCTAAGCGAACAAATGCCGGAAAAATGACTAATTTTGCGGCAGTAAAAACTAATTGGGTTTAAAAAGTTTTCTATAACCATCTGTTAATTCGACAAATAAGTAAAGTTCAATAATATTAGTTATGAAAATGACAGTAAATAGTATGAAATGTATTTCATGGAGCCGCCTCGCGATATTTACGGCGGCAATGACTGTTTTAAGCAGTTGTGGAGGCGGTCAGAGCGGTATGAAGTTGGGTGATGACGAATTTACCGTCGTGGCTGTACAGTCTACAGCCAGCCAGCAGTCTACTTCTTATCCCGCAACTATCAAAGGTGTTCAGGATATTGAGGTGCGTCCTCAGGTTTCCGGCTTTATCGTAAAGCTTTGTGTGGACGAAGGTGCAACGGTAAAGAAAGGCCAGGCGCTCTTTCAGATCGATCCTACACAGTATGCGGCTGCCGAACGTCAGGCAAAAGCTGCTGTAGAGATGGCAAAATCGAATGTCAATACGCTATCTTTGAACGAACAACAGAAGAAAAATTTGTATGATAAGAAAATTATCAGCGATTTTGAGTATCAAAGCGCAGTAGACCAATTGCTTTCTGCAAAAGCCAGTTTGGCACAGGCTGAGGCTCAGTTGACCAGCGCTCGTCAGAATTTGGGCTTCTGTACAGTGACCAGCCCTTCAGATGGAGTGGTGGGTACATTCCCGTATCGTATTGGTAGTTTGGTGAGCCCTTCGGTAACACAACCGTTGACTACCGTGAGTGAAATCGGTGAAATGTATGTGTATTTCTCTATGACTGAAAAGCAGTTGTTGGGTTTGACAAGAGCCGGTGGCACACTGAAAGAACAACTGGAGAAGATGCCGGCTGTAAAATTGGAATTGGCTGACGGTACAATGTATACTGAAGAAGGTAAGATTGACGCTGTAAGTGGTGTTATTGACCAGACTACCGGTTCGGTAAGTATGCGTGCCGTTTTCCCGAACAAACAGCTTGTATTGCGTAGTGGTGGTATGGCTAATGTAATTTTCCCTTATACTATGGAGGATATTATTTTGATTCCTCAGTCGGCTACACAGGAAATTCAGGATAAAAAGTTTGTTTATGTGCTTCAGTCGGATAATACATTGAAGCATACTGAGATCAAAGTGTCGAATTTGAATGACGGTAAGAATTATATTGTTACCAGTGGTTTGAAGCCCGGCGATAAAATTGTAGTTGAAGGTGTACAGACGTTGAAGGACGGACAGACAATTACTCCGATTACTCCGGAACAGAAAGAGGCGAAATATCAACAACACCTGAAAGACCAGAAGGAAGGGAATATTGCCACGGCCTTTAAATAATCAGTATAAAATAAACAGATTAACTTCGTTTATATAAATAAGGTATATAGAGAATGAAACTAGATAGATTTATTAACCGTCCGGTGCTATCAACGGTAATCTCCGTCTTGATAGTTATTCTGGGTATCATCGGACTTGCTACATTGCCGGTTACGCAATATCCGGATATTGCACCTCCTACGGTGCAGGTACGTGCCACCTATACCGGTGCGAACTCCACAGCTGTATTGAATTCGGTCATCGCGCCGTTGGAAGACCAGATAAACGGTGTGGAGAACATGATGTATATCCAGTCATCAGCATCCAATAACGGTGCTGCCGATATTAACGTTTACTTTAATCAGGGAACAGATCCGGATATGGCGGCTGTTAATGTGCAGAACCGTGTTTCTATGGCACAAGGATTGCTGCCTGCTGAAGTAACCAAGGTGGGTGTGACTACTCAGAAACGCCAGAACTCCATGTTGATGGTCTTTTCATTGTATGATGAAACCGACTCGTATAATATTGAGTTCATTGAAAACTATGCTAATATTAACTTGATTCCTGAAATCAAGCGTGTAAAGGGGGTAGGTGATGCTAATGTGTTGGGACAGGATTATTCTATGCGTATCTGGTTGAAACCGGATGTGATGGCGCAGTACAAACTGGTTCCTACTGATGTTTCGGCAGCATTGGCCGAACAGAATATTGAGGCGGCTCCGGGACAGTTCGGTGAACGTGGTAATCAGACTTTCCAATACACGATCCGTTATAAAGGACGTTTGCAGCAAACGACTGAATTTGAAGATATTGTTATCAAGGCCTTGCCGGATGGTAATGTACTTCGTTTGGGAGATGTGGCCGATATAGAATTAGGTCGTCTGGCTTATACATTCAATAATATGGTAAATGGTCACAAGGCTGTATCTTGTATCGTCTATCAGATGGCAGGTTCTAATGCTACCGAAACTATTTCCGATTTGGAGAAAGTGCTTGCAAAGGCACAGGAATCACTGCCGACAGGTTTGAATATCAATATCGCCCAAAATGCCAATGACTTCTTGTTCGCTTCTATCCATGAAGTAATCAAGACGTTGATAGAGGCATTTATCTTGGTGTTTATTGTGGTATATATCTTCTTGCAGGATATGCGTTCAACGCTGATTCCGGCTATTGCCATTCCGGTGGCGTTGGTGGCTACTTTCTTTGTACTGAAACTGATTGGCTTCAGTGTGAACCTGCTGACTCTTTCGGCGATGGTGCTTGCCATTGCGATTGTGGTCGATGATGCCATTGTCGTCGTCGAGGGGGTTCATGCCAAGTTGGATCAGGGATACAAGTCTTCCCGTGAGGCTTCTATTGATGCCATGAGTGAACTGGGTGGAGCTATCGTTTCTATTACGTTAGTCATGATGTCTGTGTTTATTCCGGTAAGTTTCATGGGAGGTACTGCCGGTACATTCTACCGTCAGTTTGGTATCACCATGGCGATCTCTATCGGTTTTTCAGCTTTGAATGCATTGACTTTGTCACCGGCACTGTGCGCAATTTTCTTGAAACCGCATGATGAGGGACATGGAGCAAAGAAGATGACCCGTGTAGAACGTTTCCATACAGCCTTTAATGCGGCTTATGATTCTATATTGAAGAAGTACAAGAAGCATGTAGTATTCTTTATCCATAAGAAATGGTTGTCATTCGGGCTGGTTGCCGCTTCTATCATTTTGTTGGTATTCTTTATGAAGGTTACTCCGACGGGTATGGTGCCCAATGAAGATACCGGTACCATTATGGGTGCGGTGACACTGCCTCCCGGTACTTCACAGGAACGTGCAATGGAAATCTTAAACCGTGTAGACAGCTTGGTGGCTGCCGAACCGGCTGTAGATTCCCGTACGGTGATTTCCGGTTTCGGCTTTATTGGTGGTCAGGGACCTTCTTACGGTTCTATCATTATTAAGCTGAAAGATTGGGAAGAACGCTCCATGATGCAGAATTCGGATATTGTGGTAGGTACGTTGTTTATGCGTGCGCAGAAGATCATCAAGGATGCGCAGGTATTGTTCTTTGCTCCTCCTATGATTCCGGGTTATTCGGCATCCAGTGATATCGAGTTGAATATGCAGGATAAGACCGGTGGAGACTTGAATCATTTTTATGATGTAGTTTTGGACTATATGGATGCGTTGAAGGCACGCCCTGAAATTAATTCGGCCCAGACTACCTTCAATCCGAGTTTCCCCCAATATATGTTGGATATTGATGCTGCTGCTTGTAAGAAGGCAGGAATCAGTCCTAGTGATATTCTGACTACCATGCAGGGATATTTCGGTGGTTTGTATGCTTCTAACTTCAACCGTTTCGGTAAGATGTATCGTGTTATGATTCAGGCGGAACCCGAAGCGACCAAGAATCTGGAATCCTTGAATAGTATCAAGATACGTAATGGGAATGAGATGGCTCCTATTTCCCAGTTCGTTTCTGTCAAGAAAGTATATGGACCGGATGTTATCGGCCGTTTCAACCTTTATACGTCTATCAAAGTGATGGTGGCTCCTGCCAGTGGCTATACTTCCGGACAGGCTTTGCAGGCTATTGCGGAAGTTGCTAAAGAGAATTTGCCTACCGGTTACGGTTATGAGTTGGGAGGTATGGCTCGTGAAGAGGCATCTACCAGTGGCAGTTCCACAGGTATCATCTTCATTCTGTGTTTTGTATTCGTTTATTTGTTGCTGAGTGCACAGTATGAAAGTTACATTCTGCCGTTGTCCGTATTGCTTTCAGTACCGTTCGGTCTGTTGGGTAGCTTCCTGTTTGTAAACGGATTTGCAGCATTGGGAAATATTCCGGCTTTGAAGATGATTTTAGGAACCATGTCAAATGATATTTATATGCAGATTGCATTGATCATGTTGATGGGATTGTTGGCGAAGAATGCCATTCTGATTGTAGAGTTTGCTTTGGATCGCCGTAAGCAGGGAATGAGTATTTCCTGGGCTGCGGTTTTGGGTGCGGCAGCCCGTTTGCGACCGATCTTAATGACCTCATTGGCCATGATTGTAGGTTTGATTCCGTTGATGTTGGCTATGGGAGTTGGTGCTCATGGTAACCGTACTTTGGGAGCTTCGGCTATTGGTGGTATGTTGATTGGTATGATCTTCCAGATCTTTATCGTACCCGTATTGTTTGTGGTATTCCAATGGTTACAAGAGAAATTCAAACCGATTGAATGGGAAAGTGTGGACAATACAGAGGTTGAACCCGAAATTGAACAATACACCCGTAAATGAACAGAAGAACAATGAAAAAGATAATAGGATTATGTTGCGCGACGTTTTTATTAAGCGGTTGCCACATCTATAAATCATACGATCGTCCCGAGTCGATAGATGCCACTGGCATCTATCGTGACCCGGTTGCCGCCAACGATACATTGGCTGCTAACGATACAACCAATATGGGTAACTTGTCATGGAAGGAAATTTTCCGTGATCCGAAATTGCAGATGCTGATTGAAGAGGGATTGGCAAACAATGTAGATATGCAGGCTGCTATCCTGCGTGTAAAGGAGGCCAAGGCGTTATTGACATCAGCTCGTTTGTCTTATCTCCCTTCTTTGGCCCTTGCTCCACAAGGTTCGTTGACTAGTGTGGACAAAAGTACTCCTGTTAAGAACTATACTTTACCTGCTTCTGCAAGCTGGGAAGTTGATTTGTTCGGCAAATTGCTGAATGCCCATCGTGGCCAGAAAGCTTCTTATTTGCAAAGTAAGGCCTATCAGCAGGCAGTGCGTTCACAGTTGATTGGTGGTATAGCCAATGCTTATTATTCTTTATTGATGCTAGACCGTCAAGTCAGTGTGACCGAACAGAATGTGGCGTTAATGAAAGAAACAGTGCGCACTATGGAAGCTATGAAGGAAGCCGGTATGACTACCGAAGCTGCTGTGGCACAGAGTAAAGGGGCTTATCACCAGACGGAGGCTTCATTGGCTGACTTGAAACGCCAGGTGCGTGAAACTGAGAATTCTATCTCCGTATTGTTGGCAAAGGCTCCTCAGAACATAGACCGTGGAACATTGGAGGAACAAGTGATGCCGGCAGATTTGGCGGTGGGAGTTCCTTTACAGTTGCTTGAGAACCGGCCCGATGTAAAAGCGGCAGAATTGGCATTAGCCGACGCTTATTATACTACCAATCAGGCGCGTTCCGCTTTTTATCCCAGTGTTAATATTACAGGTACTCTGGGATGGACTAATGGTTCCAATGGTACAGTGATTTCTAATCCTGCCGTTATGCTTTGGAATGCTATCGGCTCATTGACGCAACCCATTTTCCAGCGTGGAAAATTGATTGCCAACTTGAAAGTATCGAAAGCGGAAGAACAGATTGCCAAGATGAATTATCAGCAGACTATTCTGGAAGCTGGTAAGGAAGTAAGTGATGCTTTGTTCCTGTATGATACGGCAGACAAAAAGTTGAGCGAGCACCAGGCACAGGTTTCTGAAATGCAAAAAGCGGTGGAGATGAACAATGATTTGTTTCAGGCGGGAAAGGCCACTTATCTGGAAATCATTACTGCACAACAGTCATTGCTGAGTGCCCAGTTGAACGAAGTATCCGATACTTTCCAGCGTATGCAGGCTGTTATCAATCTGTACAGCGCATTGGGCGGTGGACGTGAATAATTAACCTTAAAAATAATATGAATATGATTAGTCCGTTAGCTTATGTAGACCCGTCTGCAAAAATCGGGAAAAACGTAACTATTCACCCGTTTGCCTACATTGATAAGAATGTGGAGATAGGTGATGATAATGTAATTATGCCCAACGCCAGCATTATGAGCGGCGCACGCATCGGTAACGGAAATACCATTTATAACGGAGCTGTAATTGCTGCTACTCCGCAAGATTTTACCTATACGGGTGATGATACCATCGCCCGTATAGGTAATAATAATACCATCCGTGAGAATGCGGTAATTATTCGTGCCACTTTCGCCGGAGATGAAACTGTGGTAGGAAGCGGTAACTTTATTATGCAGGGAGCACGTATCTCACATGATGTGACCATCGGTAATAACTGTATTATTGGTAACGGTTCGCAGGTGTCAGGTTGTTGTGTAGTCGAGGATTATGCTATTCTTACTTCCAATGTACTGATGCAGGGAAAGACTCGTTTGGGGACTTATGCCGCCGTACAGGGCGGGTGTCGTTTTACCAAGGATATTCCTCCTTATTGTGTGGCAGCCCATGAGCCTACGGCTTTTTACAGCATCAATACCACCGTGTTGCAACATGAAGGTTTTTCGGAAACGGTTATTAAACATATAGCGCATGCTTTCCGTATATTGTATAAAGTGAATACATCTACAGAGGATGCATTGCGTCGTATTGAAGAACAGGTTCCGTCTAGTCCTGAAATTGTACATCTGATAGAGTTTGTCAGAAGTTCTAAGTTGGGTATTATAAAATAAATGTATCTTTGTCTCCCTTTATGTTAAGAATGAATAGCGTCAGGAAAAAAAGAACGGATAAAACGGTAGTGAAGGAACACATTGTTTTGGCAGCAGCGAAATCATTTGCCCAGAAAGGTGTCAAAACAGTGAGAATGGATGATATTGCTGCCGGATTATCTATATCTAAACGTACGCTTTATGAATTGTTCCATGACAAAGAGGATTTATTACTTGATGTCATGAAGTTACATCGGGAGGAGATGCAGGAATATATGACTCAAGTGGCTTCCAAAGCAGAAAATGTTTTGGAAGTCCTCTTGAAGTTTTTTCAAAGAAGTGCCCAGGAATTTCAGAATACAAACAGGAAATTCTTTGAGGATATTGAGAAATATCCCAAGGTAATGCGTTACATTGACGAAAGCCGGAAGGAGAATTTGGATTCGGCTATGGAATTTTATCGCAAAGGAGTGGAACAAGGCATTTTTAGAAATGATGTAAATTATAATATTGTACGCGCTATGGTATGTGAGCAGATGGATTTGTTGTTGCATTCGGAAATATGCAAGTCCTATTCGCTTGGTGAAATTTATGAAACAGTTGTATTTATGCATATGCGTGGCATTTCCACTGAAAAGGGGTTGAAGATTGTGGATAATTTTTTATTGAATTTAAAAGGAAACGAACATAATAAGTATGGTTAGAAATTAAATAAGTCACTAAATAAAGAATAATAGTTAATGAAATTTTATTGCAAACCTACGTTAACCTTGTTTTTGCTGCTTTATGTAGCAATACAAAGTGCACAAGCACAAGACACATTGAGGATTACCTTACAGGACGCAGTCCGGATAGCATTGAGCGACAATCCCACCATTAAAGTCGCCGGTCAGGAAATCCTGTTAAAGAAAGAAGCCCGCCGGGAAGCTTATGCCGGTCTTTTCCCAGAAGCCAGTTTGGTGGGCAGTTATTCACGAGCCATAAAAAAGCAGTCATTCGCCATGATGGGAGAGGTGATTGAAGTCGGTACAGATAATACTTATAGTGGTGGTCTGTCTGTCAGTCTGCCTGTCTTTGCTCCGGCTCTTTACAAAAGTATCAGTTTGACAAGTACAGATGTGAACTTGGCGGTAGAGAAATCACGTGCTTCACGTCTGGATATGGTAAATCAAGTGACCAAGGCATTTTTTCAGTTGCTTTTGGCACAGGACAGTTATGAAGTGCTGCTTAAAAGTTATAAGCAGAGTGAAGATAATTATAATGTGGTGAAAGCTAAATATGAACAGGGGACTGTCAGTGAATATGATAAGATTAGTGCGGATGTGCAGATGCGCAGCTTGAAACCTACCGTGGTGTCTGCCCGTAACGGAGTGAATTTGGCAAATTTGCAGTTGAAGGTCTTGATGGGAATGGAGTCTGATGTAAAGGTAGCGGTTGAAGGCAATCTGAAGGATTATGAAATGTCTATGTTTACTCGTCAGGCAATGCCTCGTCCAGACAATTTGACAAATAACAGTACGTTGAAGCAATTGGAACTGAATGCATTGCAATTAAAGCAGACGCTGAAGTTGCAGTATACCAACTTTATGCCGACCCTTTCTGCCAGTTTCCAATATATGTATACTTCAATGAATGATAATTTCAAGTTCAAGGAATACGATTGGAGGCCCTATTCTACTATCGGCCTGAATCTAAGCATTCCTTTGTTCAAAGGAAGTAATTTTACTCAATTGAAACAGACCCGTATCCAGATGAAACAACTGGAAGAGAACCGTATCAATACAGAGCGGCAACTCACTATGCAAGCTACCGGTTATTTGGATAATATGGCCGCTAGTACGGAACAGGTGGTAAGTAATAAAGAAGCTGTCTTTCAGGCGGAGAAAGGGCGTACTATTGCCGAAAAAAGATATGAAGTTGGAAAAGGAACTATCTTGGAATTGAATAGTTCGGAAGTGGCTTTAACAGAGGCCCAACTGACTTATAACCAGTCCATCTATGACTATCTGGTAGCTAAAGCTGATTTGGATTTAGTCTTAGGCATTGATGAAGTAACGGAACAATAACACATTAACATAAAGATAACAGTATGAGAAAATATTTTCAATTCGCAGCTTGGCTGGTGGTAACTATGCTGGGGGCATGTTCAGGTGGAACGGAGAGTAAGGAAGCTGCTGATACCGCTATGGAGGACAAACCGGTAGTCCGGCTTGCTTCCGTAACTTCCCGCGATGTAGATCAGATAGAGGAATATACTGCCACTGTTGAAGCGGAAGCGAAAAATAATATAGCTCCGACCTCTCCCGGGCGTATAGACCGTATTTTTGTTGAAGTGGGAAACCATGTATCCAAAGGACAGAAATTAGTACAGATGGATGCGGCAAATCTGAAACAAATGAAATTGCAATTAGAAAATGAAGAAACGGAATTCAGACGTATGGATGAACTGTACAAAGTGGGTGGAGCTTCCAAATCTGAATGGGATGCAGCAAAAACAGCTTTAGATGTACGTCGTACTTCCTATAATAATTTGTTGGAGAATACGCAGTTGTTAAGCCCTATTCATGGAGTGGTTACAGCACGTAATTTTGATAACGGTGATTTATATTCTTCCGCTTCCACTCCTGTGTTGGTCATTGAACAGATCACTCCGGTTAAACTGTTGATCAATGTATCCGAACCTTATTTCCCGAAAGTGACTAAAGGTATGATCGTAAAGGTGAAATTTGATGTGTATGGTGATGAGGAGTTCGAAGGGAAAGTTAGTTTGGTGTATCCTACTATTGATGCTGCTACTCATACTTTTCCTGTAGAGGTAAAATTGGCTAATACCCGTCAGCGTATACGTCCGGGAATGTTTGGCCGTGTGACTGTGAGCTTTGGTACATTGCGGCATGTGGTGGTTCCTGATCAGGCTATTGTGAAACGTGCCGGTTCGGGCGACCGTTATGTATATGTCTACAAAGACGGTAAGGTTTCTTATAATAAAGTAGAATTGGGACGTCGGATGGGAACCGAATATGAATTGATTTCCGGGGTGGAGGATAATTCGCAGGTGGTGGTTGCCGGTCAGACCCGTTTGGCCGATGGTGTGGAAGTGGCAGTAAATTAAAAATTGAGAATTAGTTGATAATACTCCATATTTATTTACCTATATATGATTTTTTAGTTCTTAATTTTTAATTTAACAAACATGAGTTTATACGAAGGAGCGGTTAAAAAACCGATTATGACCTCGTTATGCTTTTTGGCCGTAGCGATCTTTGGTCTGTTCTCATTGTCGAAACTTCCGGTAGACTTGTATCCCGATATTGATACCAATACCATTATGGTTATGACATCTTATCAGGGTGCCAGTGCTTCCGATATAGAGAACAACGTAACCCGTCCGTTGGAAAATACGTTGAACTCGGTTAGTAATTTGAAACATATTACATCCAAGTCTTCAGAAAATATATCAGTTATCACTTTGGAATTCGAATATGGCTATGATATTGATGTGTTGACTAATGATGTGCGTGATAAATTGGATATGGTGAGTTCGGAGCTTCCCGATGAAGTCAATACTCCGATTATCTTTAAGTTCAGTACGGATATGATTCCTATCCTGCTGTTGTCCGTTCAGGCAGAAGAAAGTCAGCCGGCTCTGTATAAGATATTGGATGATAATGTAGTAAATCCTTTGGCTCGTGTTCCCGGTGTGGGAACGGTGTCCATTGCCGGTGCGCCGAAGCGTGAGGTGAATATTTATTGTGATCCCAACAAACTGGAAGCATATGATCTGACGATTGAGACCATCAGTTCCATTGTCAGGGCTGAAAATAAGAATACTCCGGGTGGAACTTTCGATGTGGGCAGTAATACCTATTCCTTGCGTGTGGAAGGAGAATTCAAGGACCCGAAAGAAATGGAGAATATCGTAGTGGGTATACGCAATGGTGCTTCGGTGTATTTGCGTGACGTGGCAACGGTAGTCGATTCTGTAGAAGAACGTGCTCAGGAAACCTATAATAACGGGGTGCAGGGAGCCATGATTGTTGTACAGAAACAATCGGGAGCAAACTCAGTGAACATTTCCCGGAAAGTAATGGAGCAGTTGCCTAAGTTACAGAAGTCACTGCCCAGTGATGTGAAACTGGGGGTTATTGTGAACACTTCGGATAATATTTTGAATACCATCGACAGTTTGACGGAAACTATTATGTATGCCATTCTGTTTGTGGTCTTGGTGGTATTTGTTTTCTTAGGTCGTTGGCGTGCTACGGTGATTATCTGTATCACTATCCCCATGTCATTGATTGCCTCCTTTATTTATTTGGCTATCACGGATGGGGGATCTCTGAATATTATTTCTTTGTCGTGCCTTTCTATTGCGATTGGTAATGTGGTGGATGACGCTATTGTTGTTTTGGAAAACGTAACGACCCATATCGAGCGTGGCTCCGAGCCGAAACAGGCAGCTATCCATGGAACAAATGAGGTGGCAATTTCTGTTATCGCATCCACATTGACCATGATTGCGGTATTCTTCCCGTTGACGATGGTCAGTGGTATGTCGGGAGTTTTGTTCCGTCAGTTGGGCTGGATGATGTGTGTCATTATGACTATTTCTACTATCTCGGCTCTGTCATTTACTCCGATGATGTGTGCGCAGATGCTTCGCTTGACAAAAAAAACAAGTAAGTGGTTTGTCACATTCTACAAACCGATAGAACGTGCGTTGGATGGATTGGATAACTGGTATCAGAAACGTTTGAACTGGGCTGTCCGTCACCGCAAGACCATTATTGCCGGTTGTTTCGGGTTCTTTCTGCTGAGCCTGATTTGTGCGAAAGGAATTGGTACAGAGTTTTTTTCCGTCACAAGACAACAGTCGTATTTCTGTTCAATTACAATTGCCTATCGGAGCTCGCGTAGAGCGTGCCCAGGAATTGGCCCAGGAGCTGACCGAAAGGTGGCTGAAGAAATATGAAGGGGTGATGCGTATCTGTAACTATACTGTGGGACAGGCTGATGCGGATAATACTTGGGCTTCTATTCAGGATAATGGTAGCCATATCATTTCATTCAATATCAACCTTTATAATCCCGATCAGCGTTCTGTTACGTTGGCAGAAGTCTGCGATGGTATGCGTGAGGATCTGAAAGCCTATCCCGAACTGGATAAAGCCCAGGTTATCCTGGGTGGTAGCAGTGGAGGCATGGGTGGACAGGCCACTGCCGATTTTGAAATCTATGGATATGATTTTACAGAAACAGATAAGGCAGCCGCTGAATTGAAAGAAGCTTTATTGAAAGTGAACGGTGTGTCTGAGGTGAATATCAGCCGTCAGGATTATCAGCCGGAATATCAGGTGGATTTTGATCGTGAAAAACTGGCTTTACATGGTTTGAATCTTTCTACAGCAGCTTTGTATCTGCGTAACCGTGTTAATGGTGCTTTATCTTCTTACTATCGGGAAGATGGTGACGAATATGATATCAAGGTGCGTTATGCTCCCCAGTTCCGTACCAGTATTGAAAGTTTGGAGAATATTCTGATTTATACCAATGAAGGTAAAGCGATTCGGGTGAAAGATATCGGCACGGTAGTGGAGCGTTCAGCTCCTCCTACTATTGAACGTAAAGACCGTGAACGTATTGTAACAGTATCTGCTGTGATTTCAGGTGCGCCTTTAGGTAGTGTGGTGGCAGCGGGTGAGTCTATTATTGATAAGATGGATTTACCTGGCGGTATCAGTATCCAGGTGGCAGGGTCTTATGAGGATCAGCAGGATTCATTCAGCGATCTGGGAACTTTGGCTGTTTTGATTATTATATTGGTATTTATTGTAATGGCTGCCCAGTTTGAGTCTCTGACCTATCCGTTTATCATTATGTTCTCTATTCCGTTTGCATTCAGTGGGGTATTGATGGCATTGTATGGAACGGGGACTACATTGAATGTCATGAGTTTGTTGGGAGGTATCATGTTGATTGGTATCGTAGTGAAGAATGGTATCGTGCTTATTGATTACATTACCTTATGTCGTGAGCGGGGTATGTCTGTTATTCATTCGGTCGTTGTTTCGGGCCGTAGTCGTTTACGTCCGGTTTTAATGACCACTTTGACCACTATTCTGGGCATGGTGCCGATGGCGATAGGAGGAGGGGAAGGTTCTGAAATGTGGCAGCCTTTAGGGGTGTCCGTAATCGGTGGTTTGACTGTATCTACCGTGCTCACCTTGATTTTGGTTCCGGTGCTCTACTGTTCATTTGCGGGTACAGGTATCAAGCGTAACCGTAAGAAGATGAAAGCTTCCCGTGAACTGAATGACTATTATCAAGCACATAAGACGGAGATGACCAAAGGCAAAAAAGAATAATTAATATAGTTGTTATCCGGATTGAAATGAATAGGAGACCGGATGACAGAACTTAAAATAAAAAATGGAATAATGAAATCAGTTTTCATCACTTTCGACCAAGCTTTTTACGAACGTATTCTGGCGTTGTTGGACCGTCAGAATTGTCGTGGATTCAGTTATTGGCAGCAGTTGCAGGGGCGCGGCTCTGTAAAAGGAGAACCGCATTATGGCAGTCACGCGTGGCCCAGTATGTGCTCGGCCATTATGACAGTGGTAGATGATACCAAAGTGGAGCCTTTATTGGACGCTTTGCATAAAATGGATAAGGAAACCGAACAATTGGGATTACGTGCTTTTGTGTGGAACATAGAAAAGACGATTTGAATCTGTCTTTTCATCATTAAAGAAAAAGACTGTTGCCCTCTTTCTGGCGCAGTCTTTTTTCTTTTTTAGCCTCTATCATGAAGTACTCCGTCTAAAAAATCACTACTTTTGCGGTTAATTTACAAATATAGCAATATGAAAAACTATATACCGGCCACTTTTCTTCTCACTCTTATTGTAGTAGGAGTGTTAATGGGGCTGTATTTCCTCCCCTCCATGTCGGTGGGCGGCAAACCGTTGCGCAAGGTGGACCTGCTGGCTGATATCCGTCCGGATGTGGAAGAAGAGTATGTGATTCCGACACCATTGTCCTTCCTCCTCCTGTAAAACCTATTTTTGTGGATACATGTAAAACGGGTATTACCTGTATTGAGGATTATTCGGATTCCACCATGCGGGGAATGAAACATTTTTATGAGGCACTTTCCAAAGTGAAAACCATGAAACGCCCTGTGCGTATCGCTTACTTCGGTGATTCTTTTATAGAAGCTGATATTTTTACTGCCGATTTGCGCGAAATGCTTCAACAAGAATTTGGTGGTTGCGGAGTGGGATATGTTCCTGTAACCTCTTCCATCAGCGGTTACCGTCCTACGGTACGCCATACTTTTGGGGGATGGAGCAGTCATTCATCCAATGACTCCGTTGGTTTTGATAAAATGCAGCAAGATATTTCCGGACATTATTTTTTTCTCGTGAAGGTGCTTATGTACAGTTGAAAGGACAGAGTAAATACGCTTCCCGACTGGATACCTGTGAGGTTTCTACTTTTTATTTCCTGAATAAAGGTTTTGCCGCTGTCCGTTCTAAAGTGAATAATGCTGCGGAAGGAGAGTTACATGAGGAAGTAGGAACAGGAGGTGTGCAGGCTGTTTCGGTGAGAGGAAGGATAGGACAAGTACGGTGGAGTGTGGAACAAGCTGATTCTGCTACTTTCTATGGAGTGGCTATGGACGGCAGGCAGGGAATATCTTTGGATAATTTTAGCGTACGTGGTAGCAGTGGGCTTCATTTACGTAGTATTCCTTTACATACGCTTTGCGATTTCCAACGTCTTCGTCCATACGATTTGATTGTGGTCCAATATGGTTTGAATGTGGCTACGGAACGGGGAGTAAAATACGATGGCTATAAGAAAGGGATGCTTTCGGTGATAGAACATTTGAAGACAGCTTTTCCTGAAACCAGCATTTTACTGGTCAGTGTGGGTGACCGTGAATATAAAAACGAGAATGGAGATCTCCGCACCATGCCCGGAGTCAAGAATCTTATCCGTTATCAACAGTCCATTGCGGCTGATAGCCATATCGCTTTTTGGAATATGTATGAGGCAATGGGAGGTCAAGGAAGCATTGTCGATATGATCGGGCAAAAAATGGCGAATCTTGATTATACCCATATCAATTTTAAGGGAGGCAAGCATTTGGCAGGTATCTTATTTGAAACATTGATGTATGGCAAAGAGCAATATGAAAGACGGAAAGCCTATGAGGAGGAATAACAGATTTTCTGGTCTGTCCGGTATAGCAATGGTATTGTTCCTGTTCTTGCTGTTTCCATGTCTTTATGCTCAGGATGCTATTCCGGCATTGTCCCGGCCGTTGGAGCCGCTTCGCATACCCGGTGAAACAAAGGAAATGCATCGGGGCATGCGGCTGATAACAGTACATGATTCACTTCCGGCGAGTTTTACTCATTCTTTGGATAATGTGATAGAAGATGAGAACCGTTCGCTTTCTCCTTTCTTTCAAAAGTTGAATGATATGACAGGACCGGTACGGATAGTCCATATAGGTGATTCTCATGTGCGGGGGCATCTTTATCCATTAATAACCCGTCGTCGTCTGGAACATGATTTTGGTGCTGAGGCTGTTTATCCTGATGTTATTTCATATCGTACCGGTGGGTTGGCACATGAAACGGGCGAACCGGGTATTGTTTATCATATGATTGGCATTAATGGAGCTACTTCTGTTACTTTTTCTGATGATGAAAAAATAAAAGAAATAGCTTCTTTGCATCCCGATCTGATTATTGTTTCTTTTGGAACCAATGAGGCACATAGCCGCCGTTATCTGGCTCAGGCTCACAAAATGCAGATAGGCAGACTGTTGGGTATGTTGAAAGCAGCCTGTCCTGAAGCGGCTTTTTTACTGACTACACCTCCCGGAGCATACGTGGGACGTCGTCGTGCACGTACCATTAATCCGAGAACCGTAACGGCGGCGCGTATTATAAAGGAGTATGCACAAGAGAATAAAATGGCAGTTTGGGATATGTATAATATAGTAGGAGGAAAGACAGATGCTTGTCGTAACTGGACGAAGCACCACATGCTTCGTGCGGATGGCATTCATTTCACTCCCGATGGATATCGTTTACAAGGTAATTTATTACATCAGGCACTGATTAAAGCGTATAATGAATATGTGGCAACTGGATTGGAGTAAACTGGCTGAGGTATTGACTTATAATGCCAAGCAACCGATGATTTTTAGCAGCGGCTTGTTTTTGTTTCTGTTTTTAGGCTTTAGCCTGATTTATATGTTATTGCAGAAGAAGGATACGGCACGCATCCTGTTTGTAACGCTGTTTTCTTATTATTTTTATTATAAGAGTAGCGGTTTTTATTTTTTCTTGCTGGGGGTGGTGACAGTGACGGATTTCTTGCTGGCAGGGCGTATGGCGAATACCGAAACTCAATGGAAACGGAGGGTTTTGCTGCTGGCAAGTCTGGGAATAAATTTAGGATTGCTCTGTTATTTCAAGTACACCAATTTCTTTTATCAGATACTGGCTCCTTTGTGGAATGGGAAATTCCAGCCGTTGGATATTTTCTTGCCGGTGGGAATATCGTTCTTCACTTTCCAGTCTTTAAGTTATACCATAGATGTTTACCGTCGTGAGCTGGTTCCTTTGAACAGGTTGCTGGATTATACATTTTATGTGTCTTTTTTTCCGCAGCTGGTAGCGGGGCCTATTGTACGTGCCCGCGATTTTATTCCTCAAATCAGGCAACCGCTGTTTGTTTCCTCGGAGATGTTTGGCACTGGTGTTTTCTTTATCATCAGCGGATTATTCAAGAAAGCTGTAATCTCCGATTATATCAGTGTAAATTTTGTGGAACGTATTTTTGATAATCCGGCTCTTTATTCCGGGGTTGAGAATTTGTTTGGTGTATATGGGTATGCTTTACAGATTTATTGTGACTTTTCCGGATATAGTGATATGGCTATCGGGTTTGCTTTGCTGTTGGGTTTCCGTTTCCCTATGAACTTTAATTCGCCTTATAAAGCCGATAGTATAACCGATTTCTGGCATCGTTGGCATATCTCTCTTTCTACATGGTTACGAGATTACCTTTATATCTCATTGGGGGGAAACCGCAAGGGGAAGGTCCGTACTTATATTAATTTGTGCCTTACTATGTTGTTAGGTGGTTTGTGGCATGGTGCATCTTGGAATTTTGTGATATGGGGGGGATTTCATGGAATAGCACTGGCTGCACAGAAATTCTGGCGTAACTTGCTGCATAAGCCTAAGACGGCTGGCAGTAAGGGCATTCGTAAATTTTTTGCAGTTCTTGTTACTTTCAATTTTGTTTGTTTCTGCTGGATATTTTTCCGTAATACGACTTTTGAAGCTTCGGTTGTTATGTTGAAGCAGATATGTACAGCTTTCCATCCCGAGGTATTCATGCAGCTGATAGAAGGTTATTGGAAAGTGTTTGTTTTGATGGGAATAGGGTATTTGCTGCATTTTGCTCCTGATAGTTGGCAGAATGCGTGTTGTCGTGGAGTGGTAAAATTACCTTTATTGGGAAAGGCATTATTGTTGGTAGTACTGATTTATTTGGTTATACAGATAAAGAGCAGTGATATTCAGCCGTTTATTTATTTCCAGTTCTAACGGAATAGTTATCAAATCGGGGGTCTGACTAGCTATCTTTTCAGACACCCTAAATACTATTCTAGTAAGTATTTATTAATGCATCTACGATCCCAATTTATACCTCTCTTTACAATTTTTGCAGGGATGCCTGCTAATATTATATTCGGTTCGTTGAATACTTTGGTTACAATACTTCCCCAACCCACAATACTGTTATCGGGTATTTTTGTATTTTACCAATTTTTACATCTTTCCCTACCCATACATGCTTGCCTATTTCTATACTTTGAGCAAAATTAATCGGTTCTCCCTTTAAATTTGTTATAGTATGTGCGTCGGTACACCAAATATCAATGCCCCAGCTTAATTGACTGTCTTCTCCTATGCTAACATTTGATTTATCTTCTTGTAAATATAAAGTAACTCCATTGATAACTACACGATTACCTATATCAACTCTACAATTATTGGCAACTCTTGAAACACCAGCTCCCAAACCGGGCAACTGGCCGATGATGAGTTTTAGTCCACTCATCCCTAGTATGTTGGAATAGCGTAAAATGATTGTTCCTAAATTAACCGTGTTATCGTTTCCCTTGATAATCAATAGAAAACCTTCGTTAAGAAGTAGTTTTTCAACATTCTATTCTGAATCGAAATGCATGGAAACATGATTGTTGTTTCCTGTAATTATGATATGGGATTGATGGATGATTTGATTGAATTGTTCATGATGGGAGGATATACAATCTATTTTCTTATGTGGTAAAATAATTGTAATTTCATTGCCTTGACCGTTGATGTTTTTCATCTCATCCTAATTTAATGGATTGTACAACTTTTTTTATTTTATATTTGAAGAGTATTCTTGTATTATCGCGTTGGTTAGTTTAGAGAATATTTCCGGAGACAGTAAATAAAAAGGAGTGTCTTCTTTTTCTTTTTCAAAGCGTATAAATAGATGTTTGATGTCTCGAACTTCCGGATATTCATAAGCTTCTATTCTTTCTATATGTATTCCTTCTTGTTTCAATTGTTTTAATATGTGTTTCCATTGCTGCTTGGATAGGAACCGGCATACATCATATAAGGAGAGGGGTGTTCCGTCCGAAGCTGTTATGATAGTAGAAGTTATATTCATTTTGATGATTTGATGAGGACAAATATAGCAATAAAAAATTATATAGTTTATGGGGGCATTGACTAAATGCCAGAATATTATTTATTTTCAGTTCCCTTTATGATATAAAGTGGGGATGAAACTTGCAAACTTGCAAAACTTGCAGCACTTCCACACCCACACACGTGCGCGTACATTATAATGTGGAAAAATGAGAGAACATAAGGAGAATGTGACAAGCAAGGGTGGAGGAGGACAAACGGACGATGCAGGGGAGAGCTGAAATGGAGGAAAGCATGACGGAGCACAGAAAGTGGAGCGGGGAAAAGGGAGAGATGTGACAGGATCTTTGGTGGAAAGAGGAGGGACCGTATAAGAAGAAAAAAGGAAAGCGGAAGACAGAAACCGGAATCGGACAGACACAGGTGGCAAAGGGATGACTGCCCGAATCTTCAGCAGGTACTTGTATAGGCCGGGCCTTCCGCCAATCATGCTGGTACAGCTTGTACAATCCTGGGGAGAACAAGCTGTCGGCATGAGGAATAACGCGTTATCAATCTAAATGGAACACGTTACTAACGTGCAGGCCTGTATGTTAGTAGCGTATAGGGCCACACGTTACTAACTTTACGGAACACATGTTACTAACCTTTCGGAACATATGAACTGTATGAAGACGCACGGCATGGCATCCTGTTCCGAGGCACTGTCCTGCCAGAAGACCTGCCAGCTGCTGTTCTTCAGCCGGCACTGGCTGTAGTAATGGTCTTTTAAAGAAATCTCCTCATCAAGACGCATATATTTCGCAAAAGAGAAAAAGCGTGAACAAGAAAACAGGAGGAGATCAGATCATTCACAGATCACAATAAAGAAATAGAGTGGAATTCTGGAACATATTATTTTGTTGCATTATAATGTACGCGCACGTGTGTGGGTGTGGAGATGCTGCAAGTTTTGCAAGTTTGCAAGTTTGCCTTCCGTTTTTCCGTCTTTTCTTGTTTTCCGTCTGCTGTTTTCGTATGGGTCCCTTCCTTTTTCCGTCCCTATACGCGCGTGCGAATATTATAATGTGTCTGTCTTTTTCCTCCGGTGTCCTCCGTTATAAAAACATGCTTTGTAACACATCTGTCATTCAGTGTATTACAAAAAAGTTTCAGGAAATCCGTATAATTTTTCCTTCGTATGTTTGCTGGTTATCGTTAAAAGGTCTACCTTT
>ENA-OQKK01000171-OQKK01000171.1-human-gut-metagenome-genome-assembly--contig:-NODE-171-length-22327-cov-3.609414_pt1 | contig 22327 bp, 13 predicted proteins | sample MGYA00242648_ERZ504797 | MGnify/ENA primary metagenome ERZ504797 (study PRJEB26092, sample SAMD00036412) | human gut metagenome | host: Homo sapiens | study: EMG produced TPA metagenomics assembly of... | reverse complement strand
AACAAATGGGATTTTTTCCCATCAGCAGCTTTGGCATGGAAAATGAATAGAAGAGAATTTTATGAAAAATATTAGGTTGGTTGAATTCTTTGAAATTAACGTGTGGGCTATGGTGTAACAGGTAATGCTTCTATTAACTCTTATCAGACTGCAGGATCTATGGTATCCCAATGGGCCAATAAACCTTTTGGACAGGGTGGAATCACGACTAATACGACTGGTGCTAAAGCCTCGGTATTGCCTAATCGTAATTTAGGTTAGGGAAAAGACAGCTTCTACCTAACTTTGGTGTTGATTTTGGTTTCTTGAATAATCGTATTACTGGTAGTGTGGAATATTATATAGCTAATACATCAGATTTGTTGTTGAATCGTTCTATTCCTCTGATGACTGGTTATACTCAAATTTTGACAAATGTTGGTAAGACACAGAACAAAGGACTTGAGATAACTTTGTCAACGACTAATATTCAGACGGAAGATTTTACTTGGAAAACTGACTTTACTTTTTCTACTAATAGATCCAAAATCGTAGAATTGGCTGATGGTAAGGTGGACGATCCTACCAATGGTTGGTTTATTGGCAAACCTATGGATGAGATTTGGACATATAAGTACGATCGTTTGTGGCAGGATACTCCTGAGGACAGAAGAATGTTGGCTATTTATAAAGCAAAAGGAAATGGTATTACTATGTTCCCTGGTATGGCTAAATTAGTAGACCAGGAATTTATAGAGGTTCCGGAAGGTACGGAAGGATCAAAAACAGTGACATTGGAAGATGGATCAAAAGTGACTTATATGGATAATGGTTTTGGCAAGTTTGACAAGGATGATTATCATTTCCAAGGTTCGTTTACTCCGAAGTGGGAAGGAGGTTTTACTACTACATTCATTTACAAGAATTGGCAGTTGAATGCTTTCTTTTACGGACGTTTTGGTAATATGTATTATGGATTGATGCAAACTTATGGACGTCGGGTAGAAAATGATACATGGAGTCCTGAAAATACAGATGCTAAATTTCCACAGCCACGTGCTGGAGGAGAATCATTTACCGATTATAAAGAATATATGAATTATACCAAAGGAAATATGGTGGCTGTTCGTAATATTGCATTATCTTATACTTTCCCGGAAAAATGGCTGGGTAAAATTGGTGCCAATAGTTGTCAGATCTATGGTCAAGTATTGAATCCGTTTATTTGGGGTGGTGATTTAGTAAAAGCTGGAATTAATCCTGACGATACAACTGGTTGGGGAGCTGAAGGTGGACGCAGTAACGGTACATATAAATATATTGGCGGCCAAACTAATAATACAGTATTGACCCGTAGTTTTGTAATTGGTCTGAGACTTGGATTTTAATTATTAAAAATAGAGATGTAAATTATGAAAAAGTATATATTGTGTTCTGTAATTGCATTAGGAAGTCTTTCTTGTACTGACAGTTTTTTAGAGAAAAAAATGGTTTCTACCATTACGCAGGATATTTTGAAACAGAGCAAGGATTGGAACAATTGATTGTAGGGACTTACGATGCTTTGCGTGTGACTAAACAGTATGAACAAGGTCCTTCCACTTTTATGTCTGGTGTGGATAACTTTACAAATAAGACTCCTAATCGTGGCATGTATTCGCCTAGTGAGTGGAATGCTACGTGGGCGGTTTGCTAATTGGGCAAATTCTCTGTGTGGGGAGAATTCTAAATCACTGTTGGGATTTTATCCGATTATTAATAATTGTAACCGTGCCATATTGTCTATTCGTGAAGGAAAGGCATTGGGTAAGTTTGCTACTGATGCGGAGTATGCAGCGAGGTCTTTAAGCGAGGCTTTATTTAATCGCGCTTATTCTGTTTATATTATGAGTACAATGTATGGTGCTATTTATGTACCCCAAGGATATACAACAGAACTCCCTTCCAATTATAACTATATGCGTCAAAGTGTTCCTGGTATTTATAGTATGTTGATAGGTGATCTACGTTATGCTTATGATCATTTGCCTGATGTTAGCGAACAGAATCTGAGTGCTGATTTTGGACGGGCCACTAAGGGAGCCGCTGCTCATTTTTTGGCAAAGTTATATTTACAGCGTGCGCAGGCTGAAAAATTTGGAACAGCAGAGTATGGGGTAGATGTAAATGGTAATGTTGATACTAGCAATCCGAAGTCATATCTTGGTATGTTATATAAAGGTAAGGGAACTGCTGATTTGGATTCATGTATTTATTATGCTTCTGCAGTTATTGATAATGGTTATTATGAATTGGAGTCAGATTTTGGCAAGTTGTTCAGTCATCCTTTGAATGATTATTCTAATGAAAATAGCCGTGAATTAATTCTTTCATGTGTATATGGTCCTGTAGGTAGTGCTGATAATGGCCGTTTTGGTAATCGTTTGCCTTACTTTTTTGGTGGGGATTATGCTAACGCATCTTGGGGAATTCCTGAATTCTGCTGGGAATATCCCACAAAATCAGCATCACGTGTAGGCTATACAAATGATTTTGGTTTGATCTTTATGTAAATAAGCAAGCCGATTCACGTTATCAAAAGTCTTTCCATGTGGAATATGTGACGGCACTACGTGGTGGAGATTCTAATTCCAGTCCGGCTGCTAATAAAGATTATTATGCTTATAATAATAGCAGCAATGCTACTTATGAATGGACGGCAGAGATGGCTGACTATTTTAATGAGCATATTCTTCCTGGTTATAATCGTGCTTCGTGGAGAGGTCGTCAAGCCGTAGCTGGAGAACATTAAATGGGTACTGGTGATTTGGCTTTCGCTTATGTGGAAAATACGAAAGAAACAGCAATTGATATAAAAGAAGCATTGGCTCAGCCTTTTGTCCTGATTGCCCGTTGGATTAAAGATGGCAGTAAATATTACTATCGTGTTCCATATCAAGCTAGTGGCAAAAGTTATACTTATAATGATAAGAGTTATGGTGGCTTAGATAAATTTGGTTCTACTGTTTGTCCTGCTACTGTGAAATATGATGAACCTAATCGCAGTAACTATACTCATTATGAGTCTGGACGTGATGTACCTTTATTCCGTTTGGCTGAAACTTATTTGCTTCGTGCTGAAGCTTATGGACGTAAGGGGAATTATAATGCGGCTATAGATGATATAAATAAAGTACGTGCCCGTGCAGCGTTCAAGGCTGGTGAAACTCGTGCAGAAGTTCTTGCACGTTTGCAGCCTGGATATGAAAAACTGACACAGGCAGAACAGCAATGGCCGTATGAAGTGGAGAAAGATATGACATCCACGATGTTGGTTGATGAATCTTATTGGGATGGTGGTTCGGCAAATTCCAAAGCCGAAATGTATCCGGAAACAGCTACTACGACTGAAGACCGTTTTGTGAATTTCATTTTGAATGAATTGGCACGTGAGTTGAATCAAGAGATGGTTTATTATGAGAATTTGCATCATTCAGGGTGGCAAGCTGATCGTATAATCTATCATGATCAATTAGCTTCACCTAAACAAGGGTTGTGGGATAATTCCGATAATTTGATTAATGGTATTGGGCAGACAGGTAATGGTATGGGAATGTTTGAACCGTATTTTACTTTTAAGCCTTTTGCCCAGACTATGCTTGACTTGCTTACAGATGAAAATGGTGTGTTGTTAGATGAAGCTGCTAAGAAAGCTTACCAGAATTATGGTTATTGAGATGCCGCTGTAGGTGTTTAATATTTATAGTAAAAGTGGAAAGAGTTATTATTACTTTTTCCTACTTTTTTTATGGGAGCAGTATATCAGTGAAAAAAATCTAGGATATATAGAGAATAGTTGGTTTAAAGTGAACAATTAACCATATAAATGGATAAAATTCTATTTGATATAATTTCTCTCATGCATAAATTTGTCGTATCAGATAAAAAATGACATGCTATGAGAAAGACATTTTTAGCTATTACATTATTTTTAGCTTTTAGTAAAGCCGCATTGGCTCAGTTTGGAAACTGCACTGCATCGGAAATGCGGACTTATGTAGATAGTGCGACCGGCAATACTATCACTATGTTGACCGACACGATGAAGAATGACCGTTTTCTTTATCAGACTGATCCCATGTGGACGGCTGATGGCAAATACTTATTGTTCAGGTCTTCCAGCCGTGGAAATGACAAAGAGGTGGAAAGTACGCTTCCTAACGGAGAAAAACGTAAATGGACTCCTACACAGATTTACTTTATTGAAATGGCCACCGGTAAGATTATTCAAGCTACGGAAGGACCGAACTTGGGCAGTGCTTTTTTGGCTAATAAAACGAATCGTATGTTTGTCAGCCGGAAAGAAAAAGAAAACTGGAACATGTATGTAATGGACTTGAATAAATTCTTTGCCGATGTAAAACAAGGAAAAGTAGGTAAACCATCCGCTTATGAAACTTTCATAGGCACTTTCCCCACTGAGATGGGACGTCCGGGAGGATATGCTGTGGATTGTAATGATGATTATGCCTACATAACTGTTGAGCGTGAGGGTACGGAAGAGGAAAAGGAACGTATGATGAAAAACGCTTTCCTGCCTGAAAATAACCAGCCGGTAAAGATAAAGCCAACTCTTTGCGGAATTCGTAAAATGAATCTCAGTACAGGAGAAGTAACTAAGGTTATTGATACGGAATTTAAAACAGGACATATACAAGCCAGCCGTTTTACTCCGGGTGAAATTGTTTTTTGTAACGAAACCGGTGGCGATGCCCATCAGCGTATGTGGTTTTGCACGGCAGATGGAACAGTCTTTAAACCTTTATATAAAGAAACTCCGCTAGATTGGGTGACTCATGAAACTTTTGCAACCAAAGATTTTGTATATTTCAATATCTTAGGATTTCAGCCGCGCCTTCGCAAACAGGCGAGTGGTATTGTGCGTATCAATTTGCGTACGGATGATGTAGAGTTGATAGGGCAGGTGGAATTAGAAAAAGACCGCCAAGCGATTGACGGCCAATTGGTAGGAAGAGGTTTCTGGCATTGTAATGCCAGCCGTGATAATAAATGGGCTGCCGGAGATACTTTTGGAGGAAATGTATGGTTGGTTAATGTACAGACCGGGGAGCGTCATTGGTTGGCGTCGGATACCAAGATGAAACCGGATCATGCACATCCCAGCTTTAGTCCGGATGGTACGAAAGTTCTTTTCCAATCCGGACATTTTACAAATGGAAAAAGATTGAATTTAATGATGGTGGATATTTCATCCTTTAAATAAAGTAAGGTTGGATATGAAAAATACACGTAAGATATTATTTTCCGCAGCTTTGTTGTCTTCAGGGCTTACGATGGCCCAGACTACAACGGCAGAGAAATCGCCCAATGTTATTTATATTATGGCGGATGATTTGGGAATAGGTGATTTGGGATGCTATGGTCAGCGTCAGATTAAGACACCGAATATTGATGGGATAGCTCAGAACGGGATGAAGTTTATGCAGCATTATTCCGGTTCTACGGTCAGTGCTCCGTCCCGTTGTGCTCTGATTACAGGAAAGCACATGGGACATGCCGCAATCAGAGGAAATGCAAAAGTGGCAGGTTCGGATGGATTGTTATATGAAACTCCGCTTCCTGCCGGTGAAGTTACCGTAGCCGATATTTTTAAAACAAAGAATTATGTTACCGGATGTGTAGGCAAATGGGGAATGGGAGGACCGGGTACGGAAGGTGTGCCCGGCAAACATGGTTTTGATTATTTCTACGGTTATCTGGGGCAACGTTTTGCTCATAGTTATTACCCTGAGTTCTTGCATGAGAATGAGCAGAAGATTATGCTGGATGGGAAATATTATTCGCATGACTTGATGTTGGAAAAGGCTTTGAATTTTATTGATGAAAATGCGCAGAAACCTTTCTTCCTTTATTTTTCACCGACCATACCCCATGCGGATCTTGATATAATGGGGGAAGCGATGACGGAATATGAGGGGGAATTTTGTGAAACTCCTTTTGGAGGAAGCAGAGACGGTTATAAATCGCAGCAAAATCCGCGTGCGGCGTATGCGGCGATGGTTACTTATTTGGATAAAAGTGTGGGCTTGATTATTAAAGAGTTGAAAGAGAAAGGTTTGTATGATCATACGATCATTGTTTTACTTCCGATAATGGAGTCCATTCGGAGGGAGGGCACGATCCATCTTATTTTGACAGTAATGGTCCGTTCAGGGGTCAGAAAAGAGATTTATATGAAGGAGGTATCCGTACTCCGTTCGTCATTCAATGGCCGGGAGTTATTCCACAAGGAGTAGTTACCAATCATATTTCTGCATTTTGGGATTTTTTTGCCTACTATAGGTGAATTGGTGCAGGCGGATATTCCTCAAAATATTGATGGTATATCTTATTTGCCTACTCTTACGGGAAAAGGTACTCAGAAGGAGCATGATTGTATTTATTATGAGTTCTTTGAATTTGGAGGAAAGCAATCTATTATGACACCTGATGGCTGGAAGTTGGTAAGACTGGAAGTTAGTGATCCGTCTAAAACCTACGAAGAATTGTATAATATTTATACAGATCCGGCGGAAACTTCCAATGTGATAAAACAATATCCTGATGTGGCAAGGAAATTAAAGAATATGATAGGTGGTCAACGTGTTGAAAATGCCCGTTTCCATTTTTAAACAAGTAAGATTTATGAAGCAATCCTTATTTTTAAAGAAATGCAGTAAGTTCTGTTATGTACTTTTTGCAGTTTGTGGCTGTTTGGCTTGTACACAGAATCAGAAGATTGAATGGCCGCAAGTGACTAACGAGACCAAGCCTTGGACGCGATGGTGGTGGGAAGGCAATGCGGTCAGGACTACTGACTTGGATACGGTTATGCGTAAGTACCAGGAGGCAAATCTGGGTGGATTGGAGATCACTCCTATTTATGGAATACATGGTTATGAGGATCGCTTTAAAGATTTTCTTTCTCCGGAATGGGTTGATTTGTTTCTGTATACTTTGCAGGAAGCGAAGCAGTTGGGGTTAGGAATTGATTTGGCTAATGCTTCGGGATGGCCGTTTGGAGGACCTTGGGTCACTCCCGAAGATGCGTGCAAGACGGTGGCTTATAAAACTTATCAATTGAAAGAAGGCGAACAACTAAGTGAACCTGTCCGGTATAAGGAAGAAGGCTTTGTCAGATTGGCAGGGCATACTCCGGTAAAACTGGCGGATTTGAAAGAACCGGTCAGTGCGAATGCTGATTTACAGACATTGGCATTGGATCAGGTACGATATAAAAAGGAACTGCCTTTGATTATAGTGACCGCTAATAGTGATAAAGGTGAATGTCTTGACTTGACTTCAAAAATAAAGCCGGATGGTACATTGGACTGGACGGCTCCTCAAGGTGACTGGACTATTTGCGCTCTGTTCCAAGGTCATCATGGAAAAATGGTAGAACGTGCAGGACCTGGTGGTGAAGGTGATGTGATAGATCATTTTTCAGCTTCGGCCATTGATCATTATCTCAGTAAATTCGATGAGGCTTTTAAAGGAAAGGATATCAGTTATCTGAGGTATTATTTTAATGACTCTTATGAAGTGGACGATGCAAGAGGCGAGTCAAATTGGACTCCTGCTTTTTTTGACGAATTCCAAAAATATAGGGGATATGACTTGCGTCAGCACTTACCTGCATTGTTAGGTATTGACACACCAGATAAAAATGCAAGAGTGTTATATGATTATAGACAAACCATAAACGATTTATTGATAAATCATTATTCTATTCGTTGGCAACATTGGGCGGCGAAACAAGGAAAGGGTATAAGGAATCAGGCTCATGGCTCTCCTGCCAATATTCTGGATTTGTATGCAGTGAGTGATGTACCCGAAATAGAGGGGCGTGATTTAGTCAGTATAAAAGCAGCTCCGTCTGTAGCTCATACAGAAGGAAAGAAACTCTCATCTTCAGAAAGTGCGACTTGGTTGAATGAACATTTTCAATCGAATCTGGGAGATGTAAAGAAAGCACTTGATCTTTTCTTTCTGGGTGGGGTGAATCATATTTTTTATCATGGCACTTGTTTCAGTCCGCAGGAGGCTCCTTGGCCGGGATGGTTATTTTATGCGGCAGTCCATTTTCATCCGAATAATCCGTTTTGGGAGGATTTTAAATATTTGAATCAGTATGTTACTCGTGTACAGTCATTTTTACAGGATGGCACTCCTGATAATGATGTTCTTTTATACTATAACATAGCCGATGTGATGTCTGAGCAAGGGAACAGAAGTCTTCAACACTTTAGCGGATTGGATCGTAATATGTTGGAATCTTCGGTCAGAGAAAGTGCGGTAACTTTAACAGAGAATGGTTATGCATGGGATATGATTTCTGACAAGCAACTTCTTAAAACTAATATTGAGAAAGAAATGATTGTAACGCCTGGTGCCGCATATAAAACCGTTCTTGTTTCGGCGGCGCAATATATTCCTTATGAAACAATGGAAAAACTGATGGCTTTGGCTGATGAAGGTGCTACCGTTGTGTTTTATAAGGGAATTCCTCAAGATATGGCCGGAATGATTCTTTCGGAAGAGAAACAGGCTCATTTTAAAGAAATGCTGGATGCTCTGGACTTTCATGCTGAAGGTGCTGTTAAATGTGCTCGTGTAGGTAAGGGGAAGATTTGTTTGTCAGATGATATTAATGCTCTGATGAATGAGGCGAATGTGGGTGCCGAGAAAATGTATCAAGCAGGTCTGCAATGTATCCGAAGAAATAGTGCGACGGGAAAATATTACTTTATAGAAAATAGTAGCGACCGTAAAATAGAGGATTGGATTCCACTTCGTACAGAAGCTCGGAGTGCGGCGATTTTCAATCCAATGACTGGTGCCAGTGGTTTGGCTGCTATGAAACGCAATGACGGGCAAACAGATGTTTACCTGGAATTGAATCCGGGTGAAACTGTCATTGTATCAACTTCCAGTCAGAATTTTACAGGAGATGCCTATGCTTATTATCAAAATGCAGGTGAGCCCAATCCTGTTTCCGGCAGTTGGACTGTTTCTTTTGTTCAAGGAGGTCCTCAACTTCCTGCTTCTATAACGGTTGACAGTTTGGGCTCATGGACTGATTTTGTAGGGGATGAATATAAAGCTTTTTCTGGAACAGCCGTTTATACGACTACTATAAATAAGGTGCCTGTAGCGGATGTGATCAAATTGGATCTTGGCTCTGTAGCGGAAAATGCATCTGTCTATTTGAATGGAGATTATATCGGTACAGTGATTGACTCTCCTTATCAATTGTATATCCCTGCTGAAAAATTCAAAGGACAGGATGAGTTAGTTGTCAGAGTAGCCAACTCTATGGCGAATCGAATTGCTTATATGGATAAGAAGGGAGTGGACTGGAAGATTTTCTATAATGTAAATATGTCTGCAAGAAAAAAGGAAAATGTGAAAAATGGTATCTTTGATGCTTCTGATTGGGAACCAAAATCTTCAGGGCTATTGGGACCTGTAACGTTGACTCCGGCTATGGTGAAGCAATGAATTATATAGTCCTGATGTTGCAACCTATAGAATAAATGTTTCAGGGTATTTGTGTAATATATTGAGTATTAATGTGATATGTAAATATGTGCAACATGAATACCCTGAAATTTCGTTTTGAACGAATTTCTATATAAATGTATCTTATTCTATGGTAAGAGAGGGAACTTTATGCTAGTTTTGTAACAAACAATTTGAGATAGCTATGAGAAACAAAATTTCTTTTATTTTTATTGGCTTTTATAGGAATAAGTCAGATTGCAGCAGCATCAGCTGTTCGTGATAAATACAATTTTAATTCTGAATGGTTACTTTATGTTGGTGATATACCGGAAGCCAAAGAAGTACGTTTTCAGGATACGGATTGGAAGAAAGTAACATTACCACGTCCTTTTAATGAAGATGAAGCTTTTCGTTTAAGTATAGAACAACTGACGGATACAATCATGTGGTATCGTAAGCATTTCCGTCTGCCTGCCGATAGCAAAACAAAAAAGTCTTTGTTGAATTTGAAGGGGTCCGTCAAGGAGCTGATTTTTATATCAATGGTGAATATATCGGCTTGCATGAAAATGGTGCGATGGCTGTAGGTTTCGATTTGACTCCTTATATTAAATATGGACAAGAGAATGTAATGGCGGTCCGCATTGATAACAATTGGAATTATAAGGAACGTGCCACTGATACTAAGTATCAATGGAGTGACCGTAATTTCAACGCCAATTATGGAGGTATACCTAAGAATGTATGGCTTCATGTAACCGATAAGGTTTATCAGACACTTCCCTTGTATAGTAATTTAAAAACGACCGGTGTCTATATCTATGCGGAAGATATCCGTGTGAAGTCTCGTAAGGCTGTGGTTCATGCAGAGTCTGAAATAAAAAATGAATATAATCGGGATAAGAAAGTCGCTTATAAGGTTGAAGTGTTTGATCGTGACGGGAAAAGCATAAAAAGTTTTGAGGGTACTCAGACGGTAGTAAAACCGGGTGAAACTGCGACTTTGGAAGCTTCAGCAGAAATAGACGGACTTCATTTCTGGAGTTGGGGATACGGATATTTGTACACAGTAAAAACCAGTTTATGGGTGGATGGCAGAAAAGTAGATGAAGTGGCTACCCGTACCGGTTTCCGTAAAACTCGTTTCGGCAGAGGAATGATTTGGTTGAATGACCGGGTGATTCAGATGAAAGGTTTTGCACAGCGTACCAGTAATGAATGGCCGGGAGTCGGTATGAGTGTTCCTGCATGGTTGAGTGATTATAGTAATGGTCTGATGGTGGAAGATAATGCCAACTTGGTTCGTTGGATGCATATCACCCCTTGGAAGCAGGATATTGAATCGTGTGACCGTGTCGGATTGATTCAGGCAATGCAGGCCGGTGATGCAGAAAAGGACCGTGAAGGCCGTCAATGGGAACAACGTACAGAATTGATGCGTGATGCCATTATTTACAACCGTAATAATCCGAGTATTTTATTCTATGAATGTGGAAACGAATCAATCAGTCGTGAACACATGATAGAAATGAAAGCGATTCGTGATAAGTATGACCCTCATGGAGGCCGTGCCATCGGTTCTCGTGAAATGCTTGATATTCGTGAAGCCGAATATGGTGGCGAGATGCTTTATATCAATAAGAGCAAACATCATCCGATGTGGGCCATGGAATACTGCCGTGATGAAGGTCTGCGCAAATATTGGGATGAATATTCTTATCCTTATCATAAAAATGGGGAAGGAAATAATTCATTCCGTTCTGCAATGACTAATAAGGTCCAGAAAAAGGTGGATGCCCGTGCTTATAATCACAATCAGGATTCCTTTACTATTGAGAATGTGATTCGTTGGTTTGATTATTGGCGTGAACGTCCGGGTACTGGTGACCGTGTCAACTCGGGAGGTGTGAAAATCATCTTCTCGGATACGAATACACATTATCGCGGTGTGGAGAATTATCGTCGTAGTGGTGTGACAGATGCCATGCGTATCCCTAAAGATCCTTTCTATGCACATCAGGTGATGTGGGACGGATGGGTGGATATAGAGAATCCCCGTATTCATATCGTTGGTCATTGGAACTATAAAGAAGATGTGGTGAAACCTGTTTATGTGGTATCCAGTGCTAGAAAAAGTGGAATTGTTCCTGAATGGCAAATCTTTAGGAAACGGTCAAAGAGATTATCATTTCTTGTATACTTTCAAAGATGTGGCATTTGTTCCGGGCAAGTTGGAAGCTGTAGGGTATGATAAGAATGGAAAAGAATGTTGCCGCGCTGAATTGCAGACTGCCGGCAAGCCGGAACAGATTAAACTCAGTGTGATTCAAAGCCCTAAAGGCTGGAAAGCGGATGGAGCTGATATGGTATTGCTTCAAGTGGAAGTGATGGATAAAGATGGCAGACGTTGCCCGCTGGCTAATGATCTGATACATTTTGACGTAGAGGGACCGGCTGAATGGCGTGGTGGAATAGCACAGGGCAAAGATAATTATATTCTTTCAAAAGATTTGCCTGTAGAATGTGGAATCAACCGGGCTTTGATACGCTCTCTTACGACTCCGGGAACAGTTCGTATAACAGCCAAGGCTGATGGATTGCAATCTGCCGAAATCAGTCTTTCTTCCGCACCGGTTGAAGTGAAGAATGGCTTGAGCAATTATATTCCGGGAGATGAACTGGAGGGCAGGCTGACCCGTGGAGAAACTCCGTTGACTCCTTCTTACAAGGATACGAAAGTCGATGTGAATATCTTATCGGCGGTTGCCGGAGCCAACCAGGATGAAGCGATAAAAAGTTTCGATGATAATGAATTGAGTGAATGGAAGAATGATGGCAGACTGAACAGTGCATGGATAACTTATAGTTTGGAACGTGCGGCCCGTGTGGATGAAATTTGCATGAAACTTACCGGTTGGCGTTTGCGTAGCTATCCTTTGGAAATATATGCAGGTGATGAACTGATTTGGAGTGGTGAAACTGAAAAGAGTTTGGGATATATCCACCTGAATGTAAAACCTGTATTGACAAATGAGATAACCATTCGTTTGAAAGGTGCCAGCAAGGAAGGTGACGGTTTCGGACAAATTGTAGAAGTTGCTGCCCCTGCTGCGGGTGAGTTGGATTTGTTTAAGGCAAAAAATGGCGATAAAACCAATCACGAGTTACGCATTGTTGAAATTGAGTTTAAAGAGAATTTGTGGCAATAGAGATGTGGATATTTTTTAGAGGTAAAGATTGATAGACAGGAGTTTCTTTTTTAAGTAGATAGGCGGGGAAACTCCCCGCTTGTATTAAGGTTTTATAAATTGTTAGATGAAACATTGGGTTATGATGAATATGCTTCTGCTTGTCGGAAGCATATTCGCTTTCTCCCAACCTTATAGTGGAGAAAAGCTTTCAAGAGGATTGATTGGAATTCCTACAGAGGAAGGAATGTATTTTAGCTGGCGCATGACCTTGGAGGATGCAGCCGGATTACAATTTGATTTATACCGTAGTTCCGGTGGAGGTGCGGAGGTAAAATTAAATAAAGAACCGATAGATCGGACTTCCGATTTTTTAGACCGTACGGTTGATTATACGGTGGATAATCGTTGGACTTTAAAAGCAACTACCGGGGAAGTCGCTACCTGGACCCGTTTGAAGGGAGAGAAACGGAATCCTTATTTAAGTATTCCTGTTTGTAAACCGGAGGACGGAGAAATAGCAGGTGAATCATTCACTTATACAGCTAATGATTGTAGTGTAGGTGATCTGGATGGTGATGGAGAGTATGAGATTATTTTAAAATGGTCTTCTTCTAATTCAAAGCGACCGCCACAACGTGGCTTTACCGGTAATACCTATTTGGACGCATATAAAATGGATGGAAGAAGATTGTGGCGTATTGATTTGGGACCGAATGTACGTTCCGGAGCAGCCACTACTAATTTCTTGGTTTTTGATTTTGATGGAGATGGATGTGCGGAAATCTGTTGTAAGACAGGAGATGGTACTGTCGATGGGCTGGGACATCGGATAGGAGATGCCCAAGCCGACTGGAGGACATGGGATAAAAAAAGTCCTACGTATGGTAAGATAGTAAATGGCCCGGAATACCTCACGGTTTTTGAGGGACGTACCGGAAAAGAACTGGATTCGAAAGAATATATTCCAACCCGTTATCCCTTGGATGGTTGGGGAGGTGTCGGTGGCAATTGTGGTAATGATAATACTGGTGGTCGTTCAGACCGTTTTACAGCTGGAGTAGCTTTTCTGGATGGAAAAACGCCTTCACCTATCATGGTAAGAGGATGGTACGGACGGACGGTGGTGGCTGCATGGACTTTTACAAACGGGGCATTGAAACATACATGGACTTTTGATAGTGCGGCACCGGGGTGGGAGGCCTATTCGGGCATGGGAAATCATAGTGTGACCGTAGCGGATTTTGATGGTGATGGTTGTGATGAAATCTGTGTGGGGGCTATGACTGTAGACCATGATGGTAAAGGACTGTTTACTACGGGCTTGCGTCACGGGGATGCTTTACATGCCGGACGTTTTATTCCTTCCCGTCAAGGTATGCAGGTTTTTGGCGTGCATGAAAATGAAGGCGATAATGAAATTGTAAAGTGTACTCCTGCCGTAGCTATGTTTGATGGAGCGACCGGAGAAATTATCTGGCAGGATGGTTTGGGACAAGATGCCGGTCGTGGAGTAGCTGCTGATATTGATCCGCGTTATGATGGAGCAGAGTGTTGGTGCAATATAGGAGGTTTGAGAAGAGGGGATACCGGAGAAATAATCAGTAATAGAAAGCCTGACTCCTGTAATTTTACCATTTATTGGGACGCTGATCCCTTAGCGGAATTACTGGATCATGTTTCCATCAGTAAATGGAATTGGAATGCGGAAAGTACAGATTTATTATTGAAAGCCGAGGGAGTTGTTTCCAATAATGGAACAAAAGGTAATCCGTGTTTGTCGGGTGATATTTTAGGAGATTGGCGAGAAGAGGTCATTTGGCCTTCCGAAGACCAGACGGAATTACGTATTTATTCTACTACCATACCGGCTGTGGACAGACGTGCCACATGGATGAATGACCGTCAGTACAGGTTGGCGATAGCTTGGCAGAATGTAGCGTATAACCAACCGCCGCACTCTAGTTTCTAGCCTTGTCGCTACTCTGATTAGGATATATGTACTATTGGTTGAACGAATAAACAGGAAAATGAATGAATTTCTATTCTCCGGTTTGTTCGTTCATCTTATTTTTGTGAGAAATTTGAAATGCAATAAAAGAAAAACACTATAAATGTCATGAAAGGAAACAAACTTTGTTTATGCTTTTTGTTAGCTGCCGGAGTAGGATTGGGAGCACATGCTCAAAATAAAATAGCTGCTCCGATGAAGGATGTGAATCAAGTCGTTGATAATACACTTGATAGTTTGAATGTGGCGCGTTCCGCCCGTCCTGTTTCAGGTTCCAGCCGGAAAGGGGATAATCCGGTGTTGTTCCTTGTTGGAAATTCAACGATGCGTACCGGTACGTTGGGCAATGGAAATAACGGTCAATGGGGATGGGGATATTTTGAACACGAGTATTTTGATGAAAATAAGATAACCGTTGAAAATCACGCATTGGGAGGAACCAGTAGCCGTACTTTTTATAACCGGTTATGGCCTGATGTGTTGAAAGGAGTTCGTAAAGGTGACTGGGTTATCATAGAATTGGGACATAATGACAATGGTCCGTACGATAGTGGCCGTGCCCGTGCCTCTATTCCGGGAATTGGCAAAGACAGTCTGAATGTGACTATTAAAGAGACAGGAGCAAAAGAGACCGTATATACGTATGGGGAATATATGCGTCGTTTTATTCATGATGTGAAGAAAAAAGGCGCTCATCCTATTTTGATGTCCCTGACTCCTCGCAACGCTTGGGAAGATGCAGACAGCACTATTATTACCCGGGTAAATCAGACATTTGGATTATGGGCGAAGCAGGTAGCTAAAAAAGCGAGAGTTCCTTTTATAGATCTGAATGATATCTCGGCGCGCAAATTTGAGAAATTCGGCAAAGAAAAAGTAAAGTATATGTTCTATCTGGACCGCATTCACACAAGTGCTTTTGGCGCACGTGTCAATGCAGAATCAGCAGCCGAAGGAATCCGTAATTATAAAGGGTTGGAACTGGCGCGTTATTTGAAACCGGTAGAAAAAGATACGGTTACGGGGGCTACCCGTAAAAAGGGGAATCCTGTATTGTTTACGGTGGGAGACAGTACTGTGAAAAATGCCGATAAAGATGAAAAGGGTATGTGGGGATGGGGAAGTGTGATTCACGAACTGTTTGACACGGAAAGGATCTCTGTAGAGAATCATGCGAAAGCGGGCCGCAGTGCGCGTACTTATTTAGATGAAGGGCGTTGGGATAAAATCTATCATGCACTTCAGCCGGGAGATTTTGTTTTGATACAATTCGGACATAATGATGCAGGTGACATAAACACAGGGAAAGCGCGTGCGGAATTACCCGGTTCAGGAAATGAAAGCAAGGTCTTCAAAATGAAGAAAACCGGCAGCTATCAAGTGGTTTATTCTTTCGGCTGGTATTTGCGTAAGTTTATTATGGATGTAAAAGAAAAGGGAGCTGTTCCTATTGTCCTGAGTCATACACCCCGCAATAAGTTTGATAATGGTGAGATAGAGCGCAATACCAGTTCTTTTGGTAAATGGACGCGTGAAGCGGCAGAAGCGGCCGGGGCTTATTTTATAGATTTGAATAAAATATCAGGAGACAAGCTCCAGGATATGGGATACAATCAAGGTTTGCGTGTAGTAGGAACATATTTCAATCATGACCATACCCATACCTCTTTGAAAGGTGCCCGTATGAATGCCCGGAGTATTGCTGACGGGCTGAAAGCTACGGACTGTCCGTTAAAAGACTTTTTAAAGTAAATGAAAACAAAACAACATCGTATGAAAAATCTGTTTCTGTTTTTATTTCTATTAGTTGTCTTTACGTCAAAGGCACAGGATAATAGGGTTTCCGGTTTAAATTCCCGTCAGTTTACTAAATACTGGAAGGTTGAATCGGAATCGCCTGATTATAAAGTGACGTTTCAGGGAGATACCGCTGAAATAGTATCTCCCAAGGGATTGACTCTTTGGAGAAAAGAGAAGATGAGTGGAAAAGTAACCATTGAATATGATGCATGTGTGGTGGTGGAGTCGGATGGAGATCGTCTGAGTGATTTGAACTGCTTCTGGATGGCATCAGACCCTCAATATCCCGATAATTTATGGAAGCGAGAAAAATGGCGTAGCGGTATATTCCTGAATTGTTATTCTTTACAGCTTTACTATTTGGGATATGGTGGCAATCATAACTCTACTACACGTTTCCGTCGTTATGATGGGGATGAGTCGGGTATTACAAATCCTAAAGCCCGTCCTGCTATTCTAAAGGAATATACGGATGCCGGACATTTGCTGAAACCGAATCATTGGTATCACATCAAGATTACCAACGAGAACAATAGGGTCAGTTATTACATAGACGGTGAGCGCTTGGTGGACTTCAGGGATGCTGAACCGTTACGGGAAGGCTGGTTTGGTTTTCGTACCACCTTGTCGCGTACTCGTATTACAAATTTCAGTTATGAATGCTCATCGCAAGAGGCGACTGCTGTTCCTTTGCAATGGATTGGTGAGACTCCCCGGCAGGATAAGGCCGTAAGTTTCGGAGTGCCTTTTGATAAAGGGGAAGTTTTTCCGGAAAACAAGTTACGGCTATCTGCAGAAAGTGGTGAGGATATTCCTATTGATACCTGGACTTTGGCTTATTGGCCGGATGGTTCTGTAAAGTGGGGAGGAATAGCTGGAGTTATTCCTGCCGGAACAGAAAAACTGACTCTGGAAAAGGCGGTAAAGAAATCTAAAGCGAAATCCAAACTGCCGGATACAGATAAAAAGAAGTCCGTTTCTGTTACAGAAACATCACAGGGTATTCATATTTCTACCGGAGCCATTTCAGCATATATACCTCGTCAAGGCGAATTTTTGATAGATAGTCTGTTATATAAAGGTGTGAAAGTAGGAGGAAAGGCTAGGCTTATCTGCCATACGCAAAGCGAACCGGTACTTGAAAGTACTTCTCAAGTTTCTTTCACTAATTATATAGGAGAACTGAAATCTGTAACTGTAGAGCGTGCCGGTTCTGTGCGTGCGCTTGTTAAATTGGAAGGGGTACACAAAAGTCCGAATGGTCGTGAGTGGTTGCCCTTTGTGGTACGGCTTTATTTTTATGGTGGCAGTGAGCAAGTGAAAATGGTGCATAGCTTTGTATATGACGGAGATCAGAACAAAGATTTCATTCGCGCCTTGGGAGTTCGTTTTGACGTTCCTATGCGTGAGGCTTTATACAATCGCCATGTAGCTTTCTCTTGTGCCGATGGTGGAGTCTGGAGCGAGCCCGTTCAGCCTTTGGTGGGACGACGCATACTTACATTGGGTAAAACCGGAAATGGAGAATCTTCGTTACAGCAACAGCAGATGGAAGGAAAACGCATTTCTCCTTATGAAGCTTTTGACGAAAAGAACCGTGCTTTGCTTGATCATTGGGCTTCTTGGGACAGCTATCGTCTGTCCCAACTGACAGCGGATGCATTTTCAATCCGTAAACGTGCCAATGACAATAATCCTTGGATAGGTACTTTCTCCGGTACACGTAGTGAGGGTTATGCCTTTGCCGGAGATATAACCGGAGGCATGGGGCTTGAGTTGCATGATTTCTGGCAGTCTTATCCGTCTTCTATTGAAATCTCGGATGCAAAAACTCCGGTGGCTGCTCTTACCGCATGGATATGGAGTCCGGATGCTGAACCGATGGACTTGCGCCATTATGATAATGTGGCCCATGACTTGAATGCCAGTTACGAAGATGTGCAAGAAGGAATGAGCACCCCTTACGGGATTGCCCGTACAACGACTCTTACCTTGATACCTCAGGGTGGTTATAGCGGAAAGAAAGCTTTTGCAGAACAAGCTAAACAACTTGCCGGACCGGGAGTGCTGATGCCTGTACCTGACTATTTGCATGCCAAGCAGGCATTTGGTGTTTGGAGCCTTCCCGATCGTAGTACTCCTTTCCGTGCCCGGGTGGAAGACAGGCTGGATGCTTATATCAGCTTCTATCAAAAAGCGATAGAACAAAACAAATGGTATGGTTTCTGGAATTATGGGGATGTGATGCATGCATACGATCCTGTCCGCCATACCTGGCGTTATGATATCGGAGGTTTTGCATGGGATAACACGGAACTGGCTTCTAATATGTGGCTATGGTATAATTTCCTGCGTACCGGACGTGCTGATATCTGGCGCATGGCAGAAGCCATGACCCGTCATACGGCGGAAGTGGATGTATATCATATCGGTCCGAATGCAGGATTGGGTAGCCGGCACAACGTCAGTCATTGGGGGTGTGGAGCTAAAGAAGCACGGATCAGTCAGGCTGCCTGGAATCGTTTCTACTATTATCTTACTACGGACGACCGATGCGGTGATTTAATGACCGAAGTAAAAGATGCCGATCAGAAATTGTACACGCTGGACCCCATGCGTCTGGCGCAACCTCGCAGTCAGTATCCTTGTACGGCACCTGCACGTCTCCGCATCGGTCCCGACTGGTTGGCATACGCCGGAAACTGGATGACTGAATGGGAACGTACCGGCAATACGGTTTACCGTGACAAAATTATAGCCGGGATGAAAAGTATTGTGGCACTGCCCAACCGTATCTTTACAGGTCCGTTGGCTTTAGGTTATGATCCGGCTACAGGGATTATTACCAGCGAATGTGATCCCAAGTTAGAAAGTACAAATCATTTGATGACTATCATGGGAGGTTTTGAAGTCATGAATGAAATGATCCGTATGGTTGATTATCCCGAATGGAATGAGGCATGGCTTGATCTTGCCGCCCGTTATAAGCAGAAAGCATGGGAGTTAAGGAAAAATCGTTTCCGTATATCCCGTTTGTTGGGATATGCAGCCTATCATACCCGTAATGCAAAAATGGCGGAAGAGGCTTGGACAGATTTGTTTTCCCGCTTGGAACATACTCCGGCTCCACCTTTCCGTATAGAAACTGTTCTTCCGCCGGAAGTTCCCGCTCCTTTGGATGAATGTACAAGTATCAGTACCAATGATGCCGCCCTTTGGAGTCTGGATGCCATTTATATGCAGGAAGTGATTCCGGTGGATGGTATGAGATAGGATATTTTCGTATCTGTTTGATGATATCATTGTATAGCTTATCATCCTGAACATGAGTGAAGAATCTGTTTACAACAACTCTTTTATTGTTTACAGATTCTTCACTGATATTCAAAATAATAGAAATGACAGAATCATTATTCAACAATCCATTTTTCAATATTCCGTGTTTCAGCACTGAAGTTCACTCCTATTTTAAACAGTCTTCGTCCGTCTGTTTCAAAAGGAAGTGCGTAATGCTTGTCGTTAATCTGCTGTAAGGCTTCTTCCGCTGTTCCGTTCAGTTTAAACTCCATTATATAGATAAACTTGTCTGTCTGCAAAACGAGGTCTATGCGGCCCCTGCTGGTGTGATACTCCACTTTGACATAGAAACCTACCAGCTTAAAGATGATGAAAAGTACATTCTCGTAATGCAGTTCCTGTTCACGGATAATCTCGTATGTAGTGTCTGCAAAGAAGCTTTGCAGGCGTTGGAAGAAAGAATTGTAGTCGCCGGAACGTATTTCACGGACAAACTTTTGTATCTCAAATGGAGATTCAACGTTGTTCATGCTGGTATAATAAGGTACAAGAAACTGTATGAACCCTTCTTCTACTTCTTTGTTTGGAAAGCCCAAATGATAGATACCGAACTCTTCATCATATCCTTTTATAGTAAGATATCCACTTTGATAGATAACAGGAATGGGACTGGTTGACTCCGAATCAATGCTGTTCAACACTTGGGCATTGGTCTCTTCGTGTGCCATCCGTTCCAGATTGTAATGATGTCTTTTTAGCAGTTCCACCAAGTAAGTAGGAGTCCCCGTCTCGAACCAGTAACTGCCAAATTCCTTGCGCTTGAAAGCATTGAGCAGACTGAACGGATTATACATGCCGATGGAGTTGTGGGTGAAGTGATAGCCATCATAATATTGTCTTAGTTTTTCGCAGAAGCTGTCATAGGTCATCTTTTGTACATCTGCAAATTCATGAAGTTCGGTTTCCAAATTCTTATGAATTTCTTTTTCGCTGATGCCACATAATTCTATATATTCATTCCACATCGAAATATCATCCAGGTTATTCAGATCACTGAATACACTTACTTTTCCAAACTTAGTTACTCCTGTCAGCATGGCGAATTTGATGCAGCCATCCTTGCTTTTCAATGCTCCGTAGAATGCTTTAAGTGTTTCGCGAAAACTATTTTGCAATTCTTTATTGCCGATGGCTTGCAACATGGGCTTGTCATATTCGTCTACCAGAATCACTACACGTTGGCCTGTTTGTTCATAAGCGCGCTGAATGGTGCCTTCAAAACGCATGGACAAGGAATCTTCGGCAGGCTCGTTTCCATATAGCTTTTCCCAGGTTACCAATGTACGGTTCAGTTTGCTTTCCAAACTTTGCGGACTATCATATTTCTGTGTATTCAGGTCAATGTGCAGTATGGGATATTTTGTCCAGTCCTTTTCCAGTTTTTCCATAGCCAGTCCTTGAAAAAGTTCCTTTTTCCCTTGGAAATAAGCTTCCAGAGTGGAGATAAGCAGGCTTTTTCCGAAGCGGCGTGGGCGGCTCAGGAAATAATAGCGTCCGGATTTCACCAATTGATAAATCAATGCTGTTTTATCAATATAGAAATAGCCATCCAGGCGGAGACTTTCAAAATTCTGTATACCGATAGGATAAATCTTATTGCCCATACTTTTTTGTTTTTAAATGATAACATACAAAGTTACTGATTTCCTTTTTATTTCCTGTATTTTCAGCGAATTCTTTTGGAATAATGTTTTGTTTTTAAGTAGGTATGTCACAGAGGGGAATACAGAAACTTTTCATCTTTTGTTCTCTCCTAAAAGGATTTTATGATCTTTTGTTTCTTAATTTATGTCGATGGTTGATGTGGATAAAGTATAATTTATGAGATACCTTATTAGAAATAATCAGTAACAGGCAAAAATGGGTTCATCTGAAGAAATTTATTGGAACATGGACAAAAAACAATAGAAAGTTGGACGCGAAAATGCCCTCATTTTTTGCCATAACTTATTTATAATGAACTGCTTATTAGTGGTGGTAGCATCGGTGTTAGTGAGGGCATTGCCCTCACTAACACCGATGCTTAAAAATAAATTATTCAGACTTTATCGCATGATACAAAGTACTTTTATTGCTGGCTTTTGGGGGAATGCTCAGCTTGCAGAGAATGCGTCTGGAATAATTTATATTGTTGATTTATAGTTCTTTTTATGCGTATGTCCTTTCGGGTAATTGAAAATCTTCATGAGCGGTCTCCCTTCTTCCTTCTTCTCTGAAGTAGCAGAAGAAAAGTGATATTTGAAAAACTGCTCCAAAGGCAAAATTTGCTCAAATTCGGTGTTGTTTTGCCACAATACCCTACTCTTTTTCATCATTCACCCCCTAACGTTCGTTCTTATAAAGTCAGCTGCATGGCTTGTGAATCGAGTTGGTGGTAGTCTATGTGTGCATTATTTCCCTTGTTCCTTTTTCTTTCTTTTTCTTTTCTTTTTCTTTTTCCTTACTTTTT
>ENA-OQKK01000168-OQKK01000168.1-human-gut-metagenome-genome-assembly--contig:-NODE-168-length-22475-cov-4.455298_pt1 | contig 22475 bp, 18 predicted proteins | sample MGYA00242648_ERZ504797 | MGnify/ENA primary metagenome ERZ504797 (study PRJEB26092, sample SAMD00036412) | human gut metagenome | host: Homo sapiens | study: EMG produced TPA metagenomics assembly of... | reverse complement strand
GAAACTCAACTCAATGTCAGTGCTTCATATAATAATATAAAAGCGCGGATGAATCGCGAAGCCAGTCAGAAGAATATCTGCCTAACGGTAGCCAATATGCCTATAATAATGGCTTGAGTACGGGTAGGAATCGTTCTTTTTGGGAGAATATATATCTGACGGGAAGTTTGAGTGACCGGACGGAAATTAATTTCAGGCATAACATCAATCATAGCCGGTTAAATTCGGTATCAGAAAATATTTCGGCGACTTTCAGTACCAATCCTTTGGACTATGTTTCAGAGCCTTGGAGGGACGATGCAATGATTCCTCCTGAGTTCAGGATAAATAAAAATACGGGAAATTCTCAAAATAAGACGAACAATCTGATGATAGGCAATAATCTTTTGCTCACTCATAAATTGAATGATATCGGCCGGAAACTCTCCATAGAGTTAAGAAATGATTATAGTAATCAGGCGAGTGGTAATTATCAGCAATCGTCTATTACTTATTATCAATTGAAGAAATGACCTGGGGGCAGATTCGGTTTTATATAGAAATCAATACCGGGAGTCACCTGCCAGAAATTTATTATTGGCGGGGGAGGTCAGCTATACGGAGCCAATAGGAAAACAAATGCTTCAGGTTTATTATCGGCATGAGTATCAACGGCAGAGTAATAATGCGGTTACGTACAATTTGGATGAGGATGCTTTGTGGGGAAGTCTTCCATCTGGTTATGAGGCAGGAAGGGTGGATAGTTTAAGTGATTATACTCGTAATGATCTTCATTCCAATGAATTCGGACTGCGCACCACACTTAATTGGAGAAAAGTGAGGTTGAATATCCGGTTTGGGCTGTCGCCTCAGAAGTCTACGACGAAAAGCAACAGGGGAAAAGTGAAGATAGATACGACCATTACCGTGTTGAACATAGTGCCCGAACTGCATTTTGATTATGATTTGGGCAATAACCATAATATGAGTGTGTATTATAGCGGATACACCCGGCAGCCTTCCATTTATGATTTGTTGTCTGTGCCCGATTATACTAATCCTCTGAACATAACAATGGGGAATCCGGGGCTGAAACCCGCTTTCGGGCAAAGTATATCTGTGAATTATAGAGGAGGAAATATGGAAAAGCAGGAAATGTTATATTGTGGTTTGAGATATAATAATACGATAAATGATATAAGCCGGAAAAGAACCTATGATGAGAAGAGTGGGGTATATACCAGTCGGCCCGAGAATATAAATGGTAATTGGGGCATTGGCGGGAATATATATTATACGAATAAATTATTCAAGAAAATTTTCGCTCGTCTTGCTACCAATGCAAATTATAACCGGAGGGTTTCGTATGTGCAGATAATGGGAGAAGCCAATGAGAATGATCGTAACACCTCCCAAATGCTTTCCTTGATGCAGGATGTGGAGTTTGCCTATAAATTGGAAGAGCATGAGTTTAAGATAAATGGAGCAATCACTTATCAGCAAGCCGATAACAGTTATACAAACAATTCGGATTACAGGACGTATGATTTTTATTATGGCGCGGAGTGTCGACTGAAGTTACCTCTCAACTTGAATCTTTATACCGTTGTGAGAAGTATGAATCGCAGGGGATATAAGGATGAGGCCTCCAATACGACGCAGTGGCTTTGGAACGGTGAGCTGACTTACAGTTTTCTGAAAGGGAAAAAAGGGTTGCTTAAATTTCAGGTTGTTGATATTCTGCAACAACGGGATTTTGTCAATCGTTGGATGAATGATACCGGACAGGGAGAAACTTGGACTTGGGGATTGGGACGTTATGCGATGGCTACTTTTACTTATCGTTTTAATGATCTTTCCCGTTAGGAGATAAAAAAGGAGCTGATTCAGGAAAAACGAATCAGCTCCTTTTTGAATATCCCTAAGAAAGATTATTTGTAATCTTGCCAGCTCTTTATCTGAATATCCTTTTCACTCATTTCACAGAATGCTTCAATGAAAGCACTTGCCAAACGGGCGTTGGTAATCAAAGGAATATTGTGGTCGATTGCTCCACGACGAATTTTGTAACCATTAGTCAGCTCACGTTTGGTATGGTTTTTCGGAATGTTGACTATCAGGTCGAATTTATGTTCGGCAATCATCTTCATGACATTGTTTTCTGCATCGGGCTTTTCATCCGGCCAGTAAACCGGTGTGGTATTTACTCCGTGTGCATTCAAGAAAGTTGCGGTTCCGGCAGTTGCATAGATCTCATATCCTTTTTCTGCCAGCATACGGCTTGCTTCCAGCAAATCTACTTTGGATTTGGTGGCACCTGACGAGAACATGACAGATTTTGTAGGAATCTTGAAACCGACAGCAATCATAGAGTTCAGCAAAGCTTCATGGAAGTCATCACCGATACAACCCACTTCACCTGTTGAAGACATATCTACGCCCAATACAGGGTCTGCCTTGTGCAGACGGGAGAAAGAGAACTGGGAAGCTTTCACACCGATCCAGTCAATATCGAATGCCGACTTGTCCGGTTGGCTGTATGGAGCACCCAACATGATGCGGGTTGCGGTTTCAATGAAGTTGCGTTTCAATACTTTGGAAACAAACGGGAATGAACGTGATGCGCGCAGGTTGCATTCAATCACTTTCACTTCATTGTTCTTAGCCAGGAACTGCATGTTGAACGGACCGGAAATGTTTAATTCTTTAGCGATACGGCGACCAATCTTCTTGATACGGCGTGCTGTTTCGAAATAAATTTTCTGAGCCGGGAATACTAATGTGGCATCACCTGAATGGACACCTGCATATTCAATGTGTTCGGAGATGGCATATTCCACTACTTCACCGTTTTGGGCTACAGCGTCGAATTCTATTTCTTTAGTATCTTGCATGAATTGGGATACGACTACCGGATATTCTTTAGAAACTTCTTTAGCCATCTGCAAGAATTCCTTCAGTTCATCTTCGTTATAGCATACGTTCATGGCAGCGCCAGAGAGCACATAGGAAGGACGGACCAATACCGGGTAACCTACTTTGTTTACAAATTCTTCCATGTCTTCCAGGCTGGTCAATTCTTTCCATGCCGGTTGGTCAATACCCAGTTGGTCAAGCATGGCCGAGAATTTATGACGGTTTTCCGCACGGTCGATAGAAAGCGGAGAAGTTCCCAATACAGGTACCGACTGACGGTGAAGCTTCATCGCCAGGTTATTAGGTATTTGTCCACCTACCGATACAATGACACCACCCGGCTGCTCCAGATCAATCACGTCAAGTACACGTTCAAATGAAAGTTCGTCAAAATACAGACGGTCGCACATATCATAGTCGGTAGAAACTGTTTCGGGGTTATAGTTAATCATGATGGATTTGTAACCCAACTTGCGTGCGGTTTGGATAGCATTTACAGAGCACCAGTCGAATTCCACGGATGAACCGATGCGGTAAGCGCCTGAACCTAATACAACTACCGATTTTTCGTTTTTATAATAATTGACGTCATAACCCGTAGTAGCGTATGTCATATACAGGTAATTGGTCAATTCGGGATGTTCAGATGCGACGGTATTGATACGCTTGACAGCCGGAAGGATATTCAAAGCTTTACGACGGGCGCGTACAGCCAAGTTCTCCTTTTCCATATTGCCACTGGCTTTCAATACGAAGCGTGCAATCTGGAAGTCGGAGAAGCCTAATACTTTAGCTTGGCGAAGCACATCTTCGGGCAGATCCTCAATCTTATTATAAGTCGAAAGTTTGGCCTTATAGTCAACGATGTTTTTTAACTTACCCAGGAACCACGGGTCGATTTTGGTCAGTTCGTGGATGCGTTCAATGCTGTATCCTTCTTCCAATGCCGAGGCGATGGAGAAAATACGGAGGTCTGTCGGGTTGGCCAGTTCCTCATCCAGGTTTTCAAATTTAGTATGGTCATTTCCTACGAAACCATGCATACCCTGACCTATCATACGAAGACCTTTCTGAATGATTTCTTCGAAAGAGCGGCCTATAGACATGATTTCACCCACAGACTTCATGCTGGAGCCAATCTGGCGTGATACACCTGCGAATTTAGTCAAGTCCCAACGGGGGATTTTACAAATCAAGTAATCCAACTGGGGAGCTTCGTAGGCTGAGTTGGGAGTACCCATCTCGCCAATCTGGTCTAGTGTGTAGCCTAAAGCGATTTTGGCGGCAACGAATGCCAGAGGGAATCCGGTTGCTTTAGAAGCCAAGGCAGAAGAACGGCTCAGGCGTGCATTTACTTCGATAACACGGTAGTCATTCGTTTCTGCATTGAAAGCATACTGGATATTGCATTCACCCACAATACCCAAGTGACGGATACATTTTGTAGACAAATCTTGCAACATTGTTACTTGTTCTTCTGTCAGAGAGCAAGTGGGGGCCACCACGATAGATTCACCGGTATGGATTCCCAGCGGGTCGAAGTTTTCCATGCTTGCCACTGTAAAACAATGGTCGTTGGCATCGCGGATTACTTCGAATTCTATTTCTTTCCAACCTTTCAATGACTCTTCAACCAGGATCTGTTTAGAGAATGCGAATGAACTTTCAGCCAGTTTGATGAAAGCTTCTTCATCCGGACAGATGCCGCTGCCTAAACCACCTAGTGCGTATGCGGAGCGTACCATAACCGGATAACCGATTTCGCGGGCAGCTTTCAGAGCCTCTTCCATACTTTCCACGGCGTGGCTCTTCGGGGTTTTCATCGGAATTTCATCCAGCTTCTTTACGAATAAATCACGGTCTTCAGTGTACATGATGGCTTCTACCGAAGTACCCAATACTTCTACACCATATTTCTTCAGTGTACCGTTCAGGTAAAGTTCGGTACCGCAGTTCAATGCAGTTTGTCCACCGAAAGCCAATAAAATACCGTCCGGTTGTTCTTTTTTGATAATTTCTTCAACAAAGAAGGGAGTGACAGGAAGAAAATAAACCTTGTCGGCTATGCCTTCCGAAGTCTGGATAGTTGCGATGTTAGGATTTACCAACACCGAATGAATGCCTTCTTCGCGCAATGCTTTCAGCGCTTGTGAACCTGAGTAGTCAAACTCTCCTGCCTGGCCTATCTTGAGTGCACCCGAACCCAATACCAGGACTTTCTTTAAATCCTTTTTCATTGAAAGTTTCTTTTATTGTAATAGTTGTTTTAATGTCGCTAAATATTAAAAAAAATAGCGTCCATCCTCGTACGAGGACTAACGCATTTGTTCGTATGTCTATATTATCTTTGTTCCTGTAGGATACATAGCATTACTAAATTTTGTGCAAAGTAACGACTTATTTCCAAGATAACAAAATAAATCAAGATCTTTGTCAACACAAATTAAAATAAAAGTCTGAAATCCTCTCCGAATGTTCTGTTTTTTGTATATTTATTCGGATACTTCTGTATCATCGGCATACGAAAAGCGGAATGAATATCCTATATTTTCCGATCCGCCCATCAGGGTCATATCTTTTAGTCTTCCATCCTGCCGGAAACTATAGTCGTATATATAATAAGTGTCTTCCAGAATATTGGCGCTTCTTTTCCCTAGAATTTCGGCCATCTGTCCGAAAGTGTTCATTACGGTGGTATAGTTTTCACGGTCATCAATCCATTGTGCCAGTGTGTTCAAGTCCAGACTATAATCATTGGCGATATTGGAAACTCTGTAATCACTGTTGTAAGTTCCTCTTGGAGTAGTGGTTATGGAAGATAGATTTCCGCTTTCCCAATTGTATTCCAATACGGTTCCATTGTTATTGCAGCTTTTCAGATAACCTTCATTGTCATAAGAATAGGTTACCGGATTTTCCCGGTTGGAGAATTTGCATACATAACTTCTGCCGTTTTCCAACGAGGTGCTTATTTCTACCAAAGGAGAATTTTCCGTAGAGTAAGTATAACTGACTTCAGAGTTCTCTTTGTACGTGTAATTTACTGCCGCTAACGGTGAACTGCTATAAATGCGGGTCAGCCGTTTGTTGTTGTCGTAAGTGAGGCTTATCATTCCCTGATAAGTGATAACATCTGAAATTTTATGCACTTTAATTCCGGTAATCATCCGTGAAGGTTCCGGTACGGGAATACTTTTATCGTCATCATCGGAACATGCGGCAAAGAACAGGCTTGCTACAGAAATAAATAGAGCTAGTTTAATGGTCGGTCTTAGTTTATTCATCGAAACAATTATTATATGTGAAATAGCGGTTCAAAGTTAAGTGTTTGTGTCAGAATATTCCTATCTTTGCGTAATTTTTAATATAAGATAATATTTAAGAGATATGGGAAAAGAAAAAATCATACTGACCGGTGACCGTCCTACGGGAAGATTGCATATCGGTCATTACGTAGGTTCGTTGAAGCGCAGAGTTGAACTTCAGAATTCCGGACTGTATGACAAGACTTTTATTTTCATTGCCGATGCGCAGGCATTAACCGATAATATAGAAAATCCCGAGAAGGTGCGTCAGAATGTGATTGAGGTGGCGCTTGATTATATGGCTGTCGGTCTGGACCCGATGAAGTCCACCATCTTTATCCAGTCTCAGATTCCCGAATTGTGCGAATTGACTTTCTATTATATGGATTTGGTCACAGTGTCACGCTTGCAGCGTAACCCGACAGTGAAAACCGAAATCCAGATGCGTAATTTTGAAACCAGCATCCCGGTAGGGTTCTTCACTTATCCTATCAGTCAGGCTGCTGATATTACCGCTTTCAAAGCAACTACCGTTCCGGTGGGTGAAGATCAGGAGCCGATGATTGAGCAGACCCGTGAAATTGTACGTCGTTTCAATCATATTTATGGTGATACGTTGGTAGAACCCGAAATCCTGTTGCCGGACAATGCGGCTTGTCTGCGTCTGCCGGGTACGGATGGAAAGGCTAAGATGAGCAAATCATTGGGTAACTGTATTTATTTGTCGGACACAGCCGACGAGGTGGAAAAGAAAGTGAAGAGCATGTATACCGACCCTACTCACCTGAAAGTTTCTGATCCGGGTAAATTGGAAGGAAATACAGTATTCACTTATCTGGATGCTTTTTGTAAGCCTGAGCATTTTGGACGTTATTTGCCCGATTATCCTAATTTGGATGAACTGAAGGCACATTACACCCGTGGTGGATTGGGAGACATGAAGGTGAAGAAGTTCCTTGCCGCTATTATGCAAGAAGAATTGACGCCTATCCGCGAACGTCGTAAAGAGTTTGAAAAGGATATTCCGGCTATTTACGATATGTTACGTAAGGGATGCGAAACAGCCCGTGCTACGGCAACCGCTACATTGGATGAAGTACGCAAGGCGATGAAGATTAACTATTTTGATGATGTGGAATTGATTGCCGAACAGGCAAAGCGTTTCGGGCAGGAATAAAATAAATTCAAAAGGAAAAAGGGGAAACTATATATAATAAGGTATAGTTTCCCTTTTTTGTTTCTTGAATGATAAGACAGGATTTGTAATTTATCCTCTGTATTTCAGTGTGTTAAGTGCTTAATTGAAAAATAAATGAAAAAATAGTGTGCATAAAATTTGCAGTTATCGGAAATAGCCGTATCTTTGCAACGCTTTTGAAACAAGAGGCTATCGGGCGTTTAGCTCAGCTGGTTCAGAGCATCTGCCTTACAAGCAGAGGGTCGGCGGTTCGAATCCGTCAACGCCCACCGAAGAATGAAGCCTTGCACACAATGATGCAAGGCTTTTTTGTTTCAGTAAGTTTCCCTAGTTAAAATGTATGGGCATGAAAACATTGCTACTTATCGATAATCAGGATATTACCCGTGAAGGTATGAAAACGGTGGCCGGTCGGATAGGAGGGTTCGCCGCAATAAAGGAAGCCGGCAGTCAGAGTGAATTAACCGGACTTCTTGTCGATAATCCCAATGCCGTTGCAGTGTTGGACTATACATTGTTTGATACTTCGGCTGAATATTTGCTTATATTGCAGGAACGGTTTAAGGAGGCACATTTTGTTCTGTTCAGCGATAATCTGAGTGAGGATTTCATCCGGCGTATGGTTTTTAGCGGAACTTCATTCAGCGTGGTGATGAAAGATGCGCCGATGATAGAGATAGAGGAAGGGCTGCGGAAGGCAAAACAGCATTTACAATACATGTGTACGCGTGCAGTCTGGCTGTTGCAGCATAAAGAAGACAAAAAAGATAAGTTAGTTTCACCGCTTACGGTCACGGAGCGTGAAATTCTGAAACTGATGGCATTGGGCAAGACTACGAAAGAGATTGCGGCTGAGCGTTTCCTAAGTGTATATACGGTAATGACTCACCGCAAAAATATCTTTCGCAAGCTGGAAGTGAACAATGTGCACGAAGCAACAAAATATGCCCTTCGTGCAGGGATTGTGGATGTGGTGGAATATTATATTTAGGATAAAGTGATTTCACCGCTTCCCACACAGATTTCCGCATTCTTGTCATACAGCACACCGAACTGTCCGGGGGCTATACCCTGTAAGGGGACGTGGCTGTGGATTCGGAACAAGTTATCTTCCCGTGTCAATATTCCTTTCATGAAAGTGTCTGTATGCCGGATCTTGAAAGAAACATCTGCGGAAGGTGCTCCCTTCCATAAGTCCTCTGTGATGAAATGAAAATCATGCAAGGCAAAGTCTGTCCCATATTGTTTGTCTGTATCATAACCGTGTGAGACATAAATGATATTCTCGTCTATATCTTTGCGGATAACAAACCATGGTCCTCCACCTAATCCCAATCCTTTGCGCTGTCCGATGGTGTGAAACCAATATCCTTTGTGAGTGCCAATCCGTTTTCCTGTTTCCATTTCAATGATATCCCCTTCTTTTTCACCCAAGAAACGGCGGAGGAACTCATTATAGTTGATTTTTCCTAGAAAGCAGATACCTTGACTGTCCTTGCGTTGTGCACTGGGCAGTTTGGCAATGCGGGCGATATCCCTGACCTCATTCTTCATCAGACCTCCCAAAGGGAACATCAGTTTTGAAATTTGCAGATAATCTATTTGTGCCAGGAAATCTGTTTGGTCCTTGACGGGGTCTTGTGCGGTTCCCAGCCATATTTTCCCGTCTTTTTCAAGAATACTGGCGTAATGTCCGGTAGCTGTCTTGTCATATAAATGCCCTGCTTCCTGCTCAAAACATCCGAATTTGATGAGCTTGTTGCACATTACATCCGGGTTGGGAGTAAGACCGCGTTTCACTTTATCGATGGCGTATGCCACTACATTATCCCAGTACTGTCGGTGCAGGTCAATGATATTCAGGCTCAGACCGTATTTGCGGGCGGTGGCGGTACATAGTTCAATGTCCTCTTCTGCCGTGCAGGTGAGATCTTCGTCACCGTCCATTCCGATTTTAATATAGAAAAGATCCGGTTTGTATCCTTGTTCGCAGAGGAGATGTACGACAACCGCGCTGTCTACTCCTCCTGAAATTAATGCAGCTATGTTCATCTCATTTTATGATAATGGGTATTCTTCAAAAGCATAAAGCACAGTAGACAAATATCGTTCCCCCGTATCGGGCAAGATCACTACAATTTGTTTTCCTTCATTTTCGGGGAGTTTGGCCAGTTCCAATGCGGCATAGGCGGCTGCTCCCGAAGATATTCCGACCAATAACCCTTCCGTTAGAGAGAGTTCGCGTCCTGTGCGGATGGCGTCATCGTCTTTCACCCGGATTATCTTGTCTACTAATTTTTCATTGTAGGTATGAGGGATAAATCCGGCTCCGATACCTTGTATCTTGTGCAGTCCCGGATTTCCTCCTGAAAGGACGGGGGAGTTATCCGGCTCTACAGCTACAATCTGTATATGGGGATTCTGTTTTTTTAATCCTTCCGCTACTCCGCTTAAAGTGCCGCCTGTACCGACTCCGGCAACAAAGATGTCTACCTTTCCGTCCGTGTCGTTCCATATTTCCTGTGCAGTGGTACGTGCATGGGCGGCGGGATTCGCAGGGTTTTCGAATTGTCCCAGAATGACGGCTCCCGGAGTCCGGTCACGCAATTCCTCCGCTTTTTCTATGGCTCCTTTCATTCCTTTTGCACCTTCGGTCAGTACCAATTGTGCTCCCATGGCTTTTAACAGGTTCTGGCGTTCCTCGCTCATGGTTTCGGGCATGGTCAGTATGGCTTTGTAACCTTTCACGCTGGCAACCCATGCTAACCCTACGCCGGTGTTGCCGCTGGTTGGTTCAATGATAACCGCTCCGGGTTTCAAGATTCCTTTGGCTTCTGCATCCTCTATCATTGCCAGGGCTATACGGTCTTTTACACTTCCTCCGGGATTGAAGTATTCCAGTTTGGCAATTATTTGCGCTTTCGCATCGTGTTTTTTACTAAGGCGTGACAGTTCCAACAAGGGAGTTCCTCCGATGAGTTCGGTCAATTCTTTTTTTATTCTTGCCATAATCTTTTCATTTAGTGGGTTCTGATTTTATAATGCAAAGATAGGGGAAGATGTTCATGGCGGAAATACCCTATTTAGGGTATATTTTATAGTGTTGTCTCCTGAATAATTCACTATCTTTGTCCGGAATTAACAAGTCTAATCTATGATGATAACAAGAAATTTTATTGGGGTACTAGCCCTTTGCTTGTGTGCATTGGCAGCTTGCACATCTTCAAAAGAGTCGAAAAAGACGCTGACTGTCCTTTCATGGAATGTATGGCATGGCGGTCATTCAAAAACTTATTCCGGAAAAGGGTGTGAGGGAACTATTGATATTCTGAAAAAAAGTGAGGCTGATGTGGTCTTGATGATTGAAACTTATGGAGCTGCCCCGATGGTAGCCGACTCATTGGGATATTCGTACAATCTCATTTCTGATAATCTTTCTATTTATAGCCGTTATCCCATTATTCGGAAATATGCTTTTGCCGACAGCATAAGTACCTTTAATTTTGGCGGAGTGATGATAGATGTGGATGGGAAACCCGTCCGTGTTTTTAATACTTGGTTGCATTATCTTCCTGATATGCGTTTGGTCCCGACGGATAAATCCAAGGAAGAAATATTGGCTTGGGAGATGGAGGGAACACGTGATGAGGAAATACATAAGATTTTGTCTGTTCTTCAACCCTTGTTGGCAGAGGCCGACAGTATTCCAATTATAATGGGCGGTGATTTTAACGTGCATTCTCATCTGGATTGGACGGAAGCTACCCGTAACCTGTATCTTCATGGTGGTGCAGTGGTGGATTGGCCTGTTTCCATTGCTATGGAAGAGGCGGGATTTAAAGATAGTTTCCGTGAGATGAACCCCAATCCGGTGGCCAATCTGGGAGTAACGTGGCTGACAGATGCGGATTCGTTGGAAACCGAGTGTCGTATGGACCGCATTGATTTTATTTATTATCAGGGAAAAACCATTCAGGCGATAGCATCTGAGTGTTATGACAATAGTTTGGGTAAAACTTTTACTTTTAAAGGAGAAGATTTTTTCTATCCTTCAGATCATGGTTTTGTCCTTTCGAAATTCGAACTTGATTAAAATAAGAGTTGATAAAAATAGATATTCATGAAAAAGACCTTTTTATTATCGTGCCTGATGTTGGCCGCAATGCCGGTGATGGCTGCTTACACGGGCCATGTATATGTAGATAAAACAAGAATGGCGTATTTGACCAAAGTGAAAAACCGCTGGCGGGCATCAAAGTATCCGATGGCTTGAATGTGGTTGAAACGGCTGCCGACGGTAGTTTTACTTTACCCGGTCATGAGCGTGAACGTTTTATTTTCATTACCACTCCTTCGGGGTATAAAACATTTAACCGTCATTATCATAAAATAGAAAAGAAACAGTCCGGTTATGATTTCGGTTTGATCCCTTACAGTGGACGGATTCGTAAAGACGGCTCCCACAGGTATATTCATATTACTGATACAGAGATATTTAATACGGAAAACCATGCAGACTGGGTGAATAATGTGCGTGACTATGCCAGGAATGAACAGGCGGCTTTTATCATTCATACCGGGGATATCTGCTATGAAAAAGGCTTGAAGGCTCATATCAAACTGATGAATACGGAAAATATGGACTGTCCTGTCTTTTATTGTATCGGAAATCATGATTTGGTAAAGGGGAAGTATGGCGAAGAACTTTTTGAAAGCATTTATGGGCCGGTATATTATTCTTTTGATGCAGGTAATGTGCACTATGTTGTTACGCCGATGCCCGGAGGAGACCATGCTCCAGGCTATACTTCCGATGACGTCTGTCGTTGGTTGAAGAACGACCTGACTCATATCCGCCCCGGAACTCCTGTTGTTGTTTTCAATCATGATTTGCTGACATACGAAGATACCTTTATTTTTAAGAGCAAGAATGCCGGAAGCATTAATCTGAATGAGTACAACTTGAAAGCATGGGTATATGGTCATTGGCATATTAACTATATGAAGAAACAGGGAGATGTTTACAGTGTTTGTACCTCTTCATTGGATAAAGGAGGCATAGATCATTCCACTACTGCTTTTCGTGTGATGCACGTAGATAGTAAAGGAGATTTCACTTCCGAGCTCCGTTATACCTATTTGGACAAGAATATCTGTATCGCTTCGCCTGCCGGAGTAATGGCTTCGGGTGTCCTTCCGGTGGCTGTCAATGTGTATTCTTCCGTGTCGCCGGTGAGAGAAGTGCTCTATACTTGTCTGGCCGACGGGAAACCTGTGCTGAAAAACAAGCGATTGCTGCAAAGTACTGACTGGTCATGGAACGGGGAGCTTCCCTTGTCTCATAAATATGTGGGTAAGGAACTTACTTTGCGGGTAACAGCCCGTTTTAATAACGGAGAGATAGCTGAAGCAGAAAGTAATTTTATCTGCCGGACTGAAAAGGCCGTTCCTTTGTTTTCTGCTGACTGGGATAATCTGTCAGGCAATGCGAAACATTCCGCCCCCGTTTCCGCTCCATTGAATTTGCCTTTGCAGCTGGCATGGACTAACAATGTCGGAGCTAATCTTTATATGACTTCTCCACTGATACACAAGGGAAAAGTAATTGTTGCCTCTGTGGATGAGGATCTGAAAGGTGCAGGCCATGTGTATGCTTTGAATGGGAAGGACGGTACAATTCTTTGGAGTTGTCCTGTTCGTAATTCTATTAAAAACTCCATTGCGGTTGATAGTGACATCGTGTTTGCCCAGGATGCCCAAGGCTTTTTGTATGCCATTGATACCGAAACCGGCAAATTGTGTTGGGAAAAGCAATTGCCCGTAAATGGCTTGCCGGCCCTTATTGACGGACTGGTGGCCGGTGAAGGAGTGGTCTATGCGGGAACCGGAAAGGGGCTTTGTGCTTTTGAAGCCCGAACGGGCAAACAACTTTGGAAAAATGAAGGCTGGGGACAAGGAGAAGGGACTACGAGCACGCTAACTTTGGGTAACAACCTGCTGGTTGCCGGTGCACAATGGAATGCCCTTTACGGCAATGATGCCAAAACAGGTGAGAAACTTTGGGCGGTCAGCGATAACGGCTTGCGTAATCGGGGAGCATCTCCTGCCATGCATGGTGCCTTGTTGTATCTGATCTCAGATAAGTCTTTCTTTATATTAGAGGCTGCTACCGGAAAAGTAATAGTCCGTAAACCATTACCTTATAATGTGGACGTTACTTCTACTCCTTTACTCACTGACAAGGAGATTATCTTTGGTTCTGCACAGAAAGGGCTGATAGCCTTGGATAGTGAGACATTGGAAGAAAAATGGACTTGTCCTGTGGGGGATGCTTTGGTTTATACCTGTCCTTATAGCCGTCAGCCTTCCGCTACGATTGAAACCAGTGCGGTATGGGCGGGAGATATTGTTTATGTAGCCGCTTCGGACGGTACGGTATACGGAATTAATAAAGAGGATGGCAAGGTGGTATGGAAACATGCTACAGGAGCTCCTATGTTCGGGTCGGTAGCCCTGTCGGGTAATGCATTGGTGGTTTCGGACTTTGGTGGAAATGTTTATTTGTTCTGTAAGTAGAGTTACGTAGATTACGATATGATATGGGCGGTAAGTGTGAAGCATCTTCTTTCTTATGATGGAACTATTCAATGGATCAAACAGGAACTATCTAGTTAAATAACCATAAAGTCTGCCCGGAAATACTTCCGGGCAGAATCATTACTGTACCTTTGTTCCCATAAAATAGATACAGGCCGTGAGGCCCAATTTAATTATTTCACATGACATTTAAAGAATTAGATCTTATAGAGCCTATTTTGAAGGCTTTACAACAAACCGGCTATACAACGCCGACCCCCATTCAGGAACAAGCAATTCCTGTATTATTAAAAGGTAAAGATTTGCTGGGATGCGCCCAGACAGGAACAGGAAAAACAGCAGCGTTTGCTATCCCCCTTATACAACGACTTTATCAATCAGACCATAAAAAAGGTATCAAAGCATTGATACTCACCCCGACGCGTGAGCTTGCTATACAGATAGGCGAGAACTTTGACCAATATGCCGGATATACCGGAGTGAAGCATGCCGTCATTTTCGGTGGAGTGCCCCAAAAGGCGCAAGTTGATGCTTTGAAACGAGGTGTGCAGGTATTGATTGCCACTCCCGGACGTTTGCTTGATTTGCAGTCGCAAGGCTGTATTTCATTGAAGGGGTTGGAGTATTTTGTATTGGATGAGGCAGACCGTATGCTTGATATGGGCTTCATACACGATATCAAGAAAGTATTGAAACTGATTCCTGCCCGGCGACAGACTTTGTTTTTCTCGGCTACCATGCCTTCTGAAATAGAGAAGCTGGCAGATTCCATGTTGACTAATCCGGAGAAGATAGAGGTGACTCCAGTTTCATCTACTGTTGATACTATCCGGCAGAGTGTTTATTTTGTAGAGAAGAAGGAAAAGAAGGACTTGTTGCTGCATTTGCTGAAGAATCCTGAGATAGAGTCAGTGTTGATTTTTACCCGTACCAAGCATGGTGCGGATAAATTGGCGAGGATTTTGAACAAGAGTGAGATCGGGGCGGAAGCTATTCATGGAAACAAATCGCAGAACGCACGCCAAAGGGCGTTGACAAACTTCAAGGATCATACCACAAGAGTGCTGATAGCCACAGATATTGCAGCCAGAGGCATTGATGTGAACCAGCTTTCTCACGTTATCAACTATGAGCTGCCCAATATATCGGAAACTTATGTGCACCGCATCGGTCGTACCGGGCGTGCCGGACACGACGGAATAGCCATCTCTTTTTGTGAATCGGAAGAATTGCCTTATTTAAAGGATATCCAAAAACTGATAGGACTACAGATTCCTGTTGTGAAAGACCATCCTTGGGTGACCGTGGAAGGGGAAAAAGCGCAGGCCGGCAAGACCGAAGAACTGAAAGAAAAAGCAAAAGCCAATAAGGTGTACCGGGGCAGCAAAAGCAATGGTGATTATTGGCGCAGGAAGAAACAGGCTCAAAGCAGACAAGGGCAAGGCAGGCAGAGTTCGGATAGAAAGGCTTCCGGCAGACAAGGATAAAGAATAACTTGTCTGCGTTTCATTATAAAATAAACACATAGCGAAAAAGTAAATTTGGGCAAAGCGTAGCGAATTAGCTGATACAGCGTTCGTTACGCTTTGTTTTTCTATGGGACAGAGCCAACGAAAAGCCAGTATGAAGCCAAATAGCGCAAGAGTTCAGTTACCACCTCATTACCCCCGTAATGGGTGCGGATTTCTTGCTAAATAGTTCTGTTTCTGTGATTTGCGTAATTTTGCATAGCAGTCGGTAACTCACTAATAACTAATTTTGTAACCAAAAAAAGGAGTGAGTTATGCGTAGTACATTCAAGGTATTATTTTACGTGAAGAAAGGCAGCGAGAAGCCGAACGGCAACCTGCCTCTGATGTGCCGTATCACGGTGGACGGCGAGATTAAACAGTTCAGTTGTAAGATGGACGTTCCCCCACGGTTGTGGGACGTGAGGAACAGCCGTGCTTCGGGCAAGAGTGTCGAAGCGCAGAGAATCAACCTTGCGGTAGATAAAATCCGTGTGGAGGTAAACCGCCGCTATCAAGAGTTGATGCAGACGGACGGTTATGTTACCGCCGCCAAACTCAAAGACGCCTATCTCGGTATCGGCGTCAAGCAGGAAACATTGTTAAAGCTGTTCGAGCAGCACAACGCCGAGTTTGAGAAGAAAGTCGGGCACAGCAGGGCGCAGGGTACATTTACCCGTTATCGGACGGTCTGCAACCATATTCGGGAGTTCCTGCCCCATACCCACAAGCGTGAGGATATTCCGTTAAAGGAACTCAACCTCACGTTCATCAACGACTTCGAGTATTTTTTGCGCACGGAGAAGAAATGCCATACCAATACCGTGTGGGGCTACATGATTGTGTTGAAACACATCGTTTCCATAGCGAGGAACGACGGGCGTTTGCCGTTCAACCCCTTTGCAGGATATATCAACTCTCCCGAAAGCGTGGATAGGGGCTACCTCACCCAAACGGAGATACAGACGCTCATGGACGCACCGATGAAGAACGCCACCCATGAACTTGTACGGGACTTGTTCGTCTTTTCGGTGTTCACGGGTTTGGCGTATTCCGACGTGAAGAACCTCACCACCGACCGCCTGCAAACATTCTTCGACGGCAACCTGTGGATAATCACCCGAAGAAAGAAGACCAACACCGAATCGAACATCCGTCTTTTGGACGTTCCCAAGCGTATCATAGAGAAATACAAGGGGCTGGCTCGGGACGGTCATGTTTTCCCCGTTCCGAGCAACGGAAGCTGCAACAAGATACTCAAAGAGATAGGCAGACAATGCGGCTTCAAGGTACGCTTGACCTACCATGTTGCACGTCACACGAACGCCACGACCGTACTTCTGTCGCACGGCGTACCCATCGAAACGGTGAGCCGCCTTTTGGGACACACGAACATAAAGACCACCCAAATTTACGCCAAAATCACCGCCCAGAAGATAAGCCAAGACATGGAAACCTTGTCGCACAAGTTGGAGGATATGGAGAAGAATATCTGCCGAGCCATCTAATTAAGAACAGAATACCGATGAAAGAAGAAAAGAACATTATCACGATGGACGGGCAGGGCAATATCTCCCTGCCGAGCGATATAGGCGCAACCGCCATGACCGAGCGGGAAATCTGCGAACTGTTCGGGGTTATCGCCCCGACGGTTCGGGCAGGGATAAAGGCACTCTGCAAAAGCGGAGTTTTATCTATATATGACATAAAGCGCATTATCCGCCTATCGGACAAATACAGCGCGGAGGTTTACAACCTCGAAACGATAGCCGCCCTCGCTTTCCGTGTCGAATCGTTCGGGGCGGCGAAAGTCCGCAGGGCATTATTAGAGAGGATTATACACGGGCGAAAAGAGAAAACGACGGTATTCGTGTCGGTTGTTTCGGACGGCAAGCCCAACAGCCGTTGGAAAGCATGATGATATATCAACATACCAACATGCAAACATACCAACATATCAGCATACCAACATACCAACATGCAAATCTATCACTATGGTGATAGATATTGCAGGTTCTATTCCTCTTTTCAGAGGAAAGCGGAGCAATCATTTCCGTTTACAAAGGCAAAGCAAGCACGGGGCTTTATGTCGGCTAAAAGGTCAGGCGGCTGCGCCGTTTCCCGATAAATCTTCCTCTCGCTTCGCTGCGAGCGTATTTATCGGGAAAACCTTGTATCCGACCGCCCCATGCAAAAGAGCCTTTGAAAACGGAAACGACCGCCCCGCCACCCACCGACCGAAGGGAAAAAATAAGTGGGGTTATATGGGTAAGCAGGTGGTAGGAACAGCCACAGCCGAAAGGCAGACGGCACGCCGCAGGGTATTTACGGAGAAAATACCGTAGCTTATTAGGGAATTTTCCGAGCCGCAATACTACGTATCGCTGAAAATTCCCCAATAAGGCAAGGGGCAAGCCCCTCTGCACACCCCATCGGGGACGGCATTTGCCGCCCCCGAAGATACAAAAAATCATTGTTTCACAAGCCAAAAAAGAAAGGAAGAATATATGGGTTTCGTAGTTTTACACATGGAAAAGGCGCACGGCAGCGACAGCGGAACAACCGCACATATCGAGCGTTTCATCATACCGAAGAACGCCGACCCCACACGCACGCACCTAAACCGCAGGCTCATCGAATACCCCGACGGGGTGAAAGACCGTTCGGCGGCTGTTCAGAGAAGACTGGAAGAAGCGGGGCTGACACGCAAAATCGGAAGCAACCAAGTACGGGCTATCCGCATCAACGTGTCGGGAACGCACGAGGACATGAAGCGGATAGAGGAAGAGGGGCGTTTGGACGAGTGGTGCGCCGACAATCTGAAATACTTCGCCGACACGTTCGGAAAGGAGAACATCGTGGCGGCTCACCTGCACAGGGACGAGGAAACGCCGCACATACACGTTACACTCGTCCCTATCGTCAAGGGAGAGCGCAAGCGCAGGAAAAGGGAGGAACAGACGAAGAAGCGATACCGCAAGAAGCCGACCGACACCGTGAGGCTGTGCGCAGACGATATTATGACACGGCTGAAATTGAAGTCCTACCAAGATACCTATGCCGAAGCGATGGCGAAATACGGGCTGCAAAGGGGCATAGACGGCTCGAAAGCTCGCCACAAGTCCACGCAGCAGTATTATCGGGATATACAGAAACTCTCCGACGACCTCAAAGCGGAAGTGGTGGATTTGCAGCAGCAGAAAGAAACGGCACGGGAGGAACTAAGACGGGCGAAAAAAGAAATACAGACCGAGAAGCTGAAAGGGGCGGCAACCACCGCAGCCGCCAACATCGCCGAGAGCGTCGGTTCTCTTTTCGGCAGTAACAAGGTCAAGACGCTGGAAAGGGAGAACACCGCCCTGCATAGGGAGGTAGCCGACCACGAGGAAACCATCGAAGCCCTGCAAGATAGGATACAGACCATGCAGGCAGACCACAGCAGGGAGATACGGGAAATGCAGCAAAAGCACGGCAGGGAGATAGCCGACAAGGACACAAGGCACAAGCAGGAAATATCGTTTCTGAAAACGGTAATCGCAAGGGCGGCGGCATGGTTTCCCTATTTCCGTGAAATGCTCCGTATCGAAAACCTCTGCCGCCTTGTCGGGTTCGATGAAAGGCAGACCGCAACGCTCGTCAAGGGAAAGCCATTGGAGTATGCAGGGGAACTCTATTCGGAGGAACACGGACGGAAATTCACGACCGAAAAGGCAGGTTTCCAAGTGCTGAAAGACTCCACGGATGGGACGAGATTGGTTCTTGCCATTGACCGAAAGCCCATTGCCGAGTGGTTCAAGGAACAGTTCGAGAAGTTAAGGCAGAACATTCGCTGACCTATACAACCGCAAAGGAAAGGCAAGGGATTCAAGCTATAAATGTTAAATCCTGCCCGATTTGCCGAAAAAAAGTGCGGTACGCCGTTCGTGGTGTACCGCACTTTTTTTATATTTGTTCGCAAGGTGATATACTTGAAGAAAATAACAGCCGATTTCGCTGTTAGCACAACATTACCAGCAAAAAAGAAAAATAAAATGAAAAAGGAAAAGAAATTTTTTTATACCAGCAAATAACATAAAAGATCTCCTTACAGATTGGAATGAAGCAGGAGGATGTTTTGCAAGCGATAGAATAACAGTCGATGGTCTTCCCGTAGGATATATGTATCGAGAAATCCCAGATGGTGAAAGTCCTTTTGGCGAGTATGACAGCGGATGGAGATTTTTTGCTGGTGATGAGGATGATGAGTATGCAAATAATCCTGAAAATTTAGACATTTATAGTCTAAATACAATTTGTAATTACTCGCCAGATATTATACCGCTTCTTCACGCTCCATACGGTACCGCATACGGCAGAGATGAAAATGGAATGTTTCAAGAAGAATCTTTGGAATCTTTAGAAGAATAATGCTGGTAACATGCGGATTAATCTCCCTTAAAGGTCGATTATCCGCCGAACATTAGTGATTATGAATCAAAAAAAGGAATATTAGAAAAATTGGCTTTCATAAGACGCCATAAAGAATTTGCATCTTTTGGAGTAAAGGAACAAGAGGTGTCTTATAATCCTTGTCTATCTGAAGAAGATATTAAGGAGTTTGAGCATAAACATTGTATAACTCTTCCTGATGATTACAGAACTTTTATTTCTGAAATAGGAAATGGAGGTTTCGGACCGGGATATGGATTATTGCCTCTTGATAAAGCTATTGTTGATTTCAAATTAAAAGATAAACCTAATATTTCCTTGAATGAAAAATTCCCATATCAAGATAGTTGGAATGAAGAATGGATAACTTCCTTTAATTGGGACGAGGGATACCCGGAAACGGAAATTGTTGATGCGTATATTAGTACCTCCCATATTGCAGGCAGTCTGCAAATAAGTCATTTCGGACATGGATGTACATTTCTATTGGTGGTGAATGGAAATGAAAAAGGACATATTTGGTTTGATGGACGAGCTGATTATAGTGGACTTGTACCGAAATTGAAAGATGGGCAAAGAATATCATTTATAGAATGGTATATAACCTTTCTTGATATGGAAATTGAGAACATAAATGAATCACTAACAAACAGCACTACCGCTTAAAGCGGAACGCTGCCAAACATTAGCACCCCATAAAGCGAAAACAAGATGATAGTAGAAATAGAACAACTTACAGAAAAAGATTTTGTACAAGGAAGTCTGTCTTATGAGTATAATTTCCATATTTCAATATGGAATGAATCAACTCGTGTCGAAATATCTAATAAACAAGGAATTGACAATATATCTATTCTCCCTATAATTAAATCTGTTTTAGTGTGGGTAAATAATAATAAAGAAATCTGCACAGAAACAGCAATAGAGGAAGGAATGATTAGACTTGCTGAAGAATGGATAAAAGATGAAGATTCTAAAGTAACAAACGAAAAAGATTGTTATTTGACGGCATATGAGGAAAAGTATTTTTACCTATAACTCAAACTGATTTTTATAATAGCTTAAAGGTGCAATCTATTTATTTTTCTGTTGAGGAAGGGATAACAGATATAAACATGTATATAAGTTGTTCCCCTGATTATTATGCAGGTCATGTTATATGGTATAGTCTATATACCAAAGAAAATGGAAAAATTGAATGTGAATGTAATGGATTAGAAGGATAGAACAGGTTGCTAACAAACAGATGAAACATTGAAAATGGTTTATCTGCCGAACATTATCAACCTCGAAAAGCAAAAATACAATGAATAGAATATTAACACTATACCTCTTTTGGCTATTGTGTGGCACGGCTTCCGCACAACAAATAGTAAAATGGGACGATTTACAGACTATAACGGATAACGCACGGCGCACGGTCTATTATGAAAAAGGCAGTAAACAGCCGTTGCAGGGAGAATATCGCATTATACGAGGGTTTGACGAGGAGCGTGTTAAACTTTCCGACGGCATAATAAACGGTGATTATCTCCGCTATCGTGATGGGGTACTGCGTGAATCGGGCATATATGCCAAAGGAAAGCGCAACGGCATATTCACGGAGTATTACCAAGATGGCGTTACTCCCCGAAAAGAAACACCCATGCAGCAAGGCAAGATAGACGGAACTGTAAAGACCTATTTTCGTAACGGCAAAATAGAAACCGAAAAGGAGTATAGGCAGAGTGTGGAGAGCGGAAGGGAACGCCGCTTTGACAGCAAGACGGGTGAGCAGATTTTTGAATCTCATTATATAGACGGCAAAAAAGAGGGTGAGGAATGGGAAATTTTTGAGGATGGGCGCACGCTTCGCAGCAGGACTACACGACACTACCGTAACGGAAAACTTGACGGCTCTTATCGTGTGGAATCGACACGGGACGGCAAACCCTATATAACCATCGAGGGACAATACACCGACGGCGAGAAGTCGGGACGTTGGAAACAGTACAACGCCACCGATGACACAACCCATGAATGGGATGAATGATTTTCTTTTTTCGCAAGTTGATTTTATAAAATCGCCACCGAAACTTCGTACTTTCGGAAAAAGATGTTATATTTGCAAATGAAAGAGTTATTTGACAGCATAGCAACGCAAAACACTGAAATTCGCACAGTTGCTAAATCGTTACCTCTATTTCTCAAATAATTCGCTAAAAGTTTATTTCTCAATCGGTTAAGTCAAACCGAGAAAAATCTAAAATATAATCCAATGAAGAATGCAATGATAAATATTTCATAACCAGCACCAAACTTTTTTGCGCGTGTTTCTTGATAACTGGTTGTACCTTTACCATAATTACAAAAACTTTGATAATAGTATCTTCATATTTTGTCTCCCATTCTGGATTGCGCTTTGCCCAAATTTCTAATATTTTTCTGCTGCCATTATTTAATCGGAGTTATTATTGTTCTTATTGTTGACAAATCTTCTTGATCGTACCCGGCTTTTTCTCAATTCTATATACCGAGCAAGTCATACTCTCAATTTTTCAGTGT
>ENA-OQKK01000167-OQKK01000167.1-human-gut-metagenome-genome-assembly--contig:-NODE-167-length-22588-cov-3.185744_pt1 | contig 22588 bp, 17 predicted proteins | sample MGYA00242648_ERZ504797 | MGnify/ENA primary metagenome ERZ504797 (study PRJEB26092, sample SAMD00036412) | human gut metagenome | host: Homo sapiens | study: EMG produced TPA metagenomics assembly of... | reverse complement strand
ATATTTATTTCTTTTCTTTCTGTTTTTTGTATTGGTAATATTAAATCAATGGCATTCGTTACTTTTCTATTGGTGAGAGCCAAAGCCAATACTTCCTTAATATCCGTGACATAATGGAATGTCAGTCTTCTAGATACATCGGCTGAATTTCTTCAATGTTCTTGCGGTTTCCTCACATAAAATGATGTCTTTGATTCCGGCGCGTTTAGCGGCTAGGATCTTTCTTTGATACCGCCTACGGGCAGGACTTTTCCACGTAATGTGATCTCGCCTGTCATTGCCAGATTTGCTTTCACTTTACGCTGGGTGAGGGCGGATGCCAATGAAGTCACCATGGTGATACCGGCTGACGGACCATCTTTAGGGATGGCTCCTTCAGGTACATGGATGTGGATATTCCAATTGTCAAAGATATCTTCCTGTAAATTCAGCAGTTTGGTATGTGCCTTGAGATATTCCAAAGCCAGCATGGCCGACTCTTTCATTACGTCACCCAAGTTCCCGGTCAATGTCAGTTTACCGCCTTTTCCTTTGCTTAAACTGGTTTCTACAAACAAAATTTCACCTCCGACAGCTGTCCACGCCAGCCCTGTGACAACACCGGCGTATTCATTTCCTTGGTATTTGTCGCGGCTATATTCTGGCGTGCCCAGGTATTTGCGTACATCGGCAGGTTTTATTTCATGCATCACTTCATAGCCGTCACGTGCAAATTCCAACGCTATTTTACGCATTACCTTGTTTATCTTCTTCTCAAGTTCGCGCACCCCGCTTTCACGAGTATAATTTTCTACGATACATTCCAAGGCAGCTTTAGAGAACTTCACATATTCTTTTTTAATGCCGTTGGCTTCCAGTTCTTTGGGAACAAGGTGCCGGCGGGCTATTTCTACTTTTTCTTCTGTGATATATCCGCTGACCTCTATCAACTCCATACGGTCCAGCAGAGCAGGAGGAATGGTACTCAAATTGTTTGCCGTAGCGATGAACATTACTTTAGACAAGTCGTAATCTACATCCAAATAGTTATCGTGGAAAGTGTTGTTCTGTTCGGGGTCAAGCACTTCCAGCATAGCGGAACTGGGATCTCCGCGGTGGTCACTGCCCAGTTTGTCTATTTCGTCCAAAATGATAACCGGATTAGAGGACTCGGCTTTTATCAAACTTTTGATGATACGGCCCGGCATGGCACCGATATAAGTTTTACGATGGCCACGGATCTCGGCTTCGTCATGCACACCACCCAATGACATACGTACATATTTACGTTTCAATGATGCCGCTATGGAACGTCCTAAAGAAGTTTTACCGACTCCCGGAGGACCATAAAGGCAGATGATGGGTGATTTCATATCACCTTTTAGTTTCAGCACTGCTAAATGTTCAAGGATACGCTCCTTTACTTTCTCTAGTCCGTAGTGGTCTTTGTTCAATGTCTTTTCGGCATTACTTATATTCAGGTTGTCAGTGGTAAAGACATTCCAAGGTAATCCTAACAGGGTTTGCAAATAGGTAAGTTGCACATTGAAATCCGGTGATTGGGAATTTGTCCTTTCCAATTTGGAAACTTCTTTTTCAAAGAGTTCTGCCATTTCCGGACTCCATTTCTTGGTTTTTCCTTTTTGGCGGAGTTCATCTATTTCATCTTCCTGTCCGGCACCCAGTTCATCCTGTATGTTTTTAATTTGTTGCTGCAAGAAATATTCGCGTTGCTGACGGTCAATATCTTCGCGTGTACGCATTTGAATGCTTTGTTTGATATCAGCCAATTGTACTTCACGATTTAAGATCTTGACCAGCATATACAGGCGGCTTTGCAAATCGCCAGCTTTTAGCAATTTTATCTTTTCTTCTACCGGAATAGGGAAGTTTGCACAAATGAAATTTACCAAAATTTCCGGATTGTCCAAGTTCTTGATTGCAAAAACCGTATCCGGACTCATCTTCTCGGAAGCCTCTATGAACTTACTCGTCAAATCCTTGCAGGTGTCAATCAATGCTTTGAATTCGTCCGTTTCCAGTTGGTCATTTGCCTCCGGAATAGGAGTCACCATCCCTTTCAAATATGGAGACGTTTTGGTGATACTGTCCAAATGTACTTTGGGCCCGTTTGACTGCATAATTACTGTGGTATTTCCACCTGGCATTTCGAATACACGGAGAATCTTCCCGATAACTCCTACATGGTACACATCATTAAAACCGGGATCGTCCATATCTCCCTGTATCTGACAAACTACCGCTATGGGAAGTTTTTTCTTGTATGCAGCATTTATCAATTTCAATGTGCTGGGGCGTCCAATGGTCACAGGCATTACTACAGATGGAAACATTACCATGTTGCGTAAAGGCATAACAGGTATTTCTTTATTAAATTCCATAGCAGTTACTTCATCCGGATCCGTTTGGATTTCAGCTAACATAGAGATGTCATCGTTATCAGTATTCAACAAAATATCCTCTTTCTTATTCCTCTTCATAATTTATTCCTCTTGTGTTAAAATTGAGCCCAATGCCCAAAACGGGGACAAAGTTAATCATTCCTTGTCGAATAAGGAAAATTCATGGGAACTAATTGAGTTTTAAAAATCAAATATTTCCTAATAATTGGAGTATTAAATGGATTTTCCTATTTTTGACAGCTAATTTAATAAATATAGTATGCCAAATCCTTATTTTTCTTTTAAGCAATTTACTGTTTATCATGATAGATGTGCCATGAAGGTTGGTACGGACGGAGTTTTATTGGGAGCTTGGGCCGATGTGGTTTCCGCCCGTAATATTTTAGATATTGGTACTGGAACCGGATTGATTTCTTTGATGATGGCACAGCGGTGCAATGCCCGGATAAGAGCGGTTGATATAGATGCGGATGCTGTGGAACAGGCTCGTGGAAATGTGGCGGCATCTCCGTGGCAGGATAGGATAGAAGTGGAGTTGCAGGATATTTGTCATTTTACATCGGAAACACTCTTTGATGTCATTGTTTCCAATCCTCCTTATTTTACCGATTCATTGAAATGCCCAGGGAAACAGCGTAATATCGCCCGACATACAGATTTTCTTGATTTTGACAAATTAGCAGGATCTGCCGCCCGTTTGCTTCATCCCGAAGGCGTTTTTTTCTGTGATTATTCCTGCTGATGGTAAAGAATCTTTTTTGATGGCTGCCACTCGTTACGGATTACATCTCTCACATCAGACTTTCATTCATACAAAACCTGGATCGGAGCCCAAACGGGTGCTGCTTGCTTTCAAATTCTCTGTGGATAAGTGTGTTATAGACGATTTGACCATCGAATTATCACGTCATGTGTATAGTGAAGAATATATAGCCTTGACTAAAGAATTCTATCTGAACATGTAGAGAGCGGATTATTCTGAACATCATAAAGAAACTGTTTTTATTTGCAGAGTCTTTACTGATGTTCAGAAAAAAGATATTTTTTATTGTTTTTTGGATAGACGACGCAATAAACTTTTGTTAAGTTCAAATAAATGGCTGTGCCGGAAAGCAAAAGTTTACAGCTTTAGGTTTCATACCACTGAATATTTCGGATATTGCTGTAAGAGACTAAAGGTTCGTTCTCTTTTTTTTTATCAGAAACAATGATGTTGAGTCCGTGTGGAATCAATTCTACCTCAATATCTTTTCCTCCCATGATCGGATCTCCGTCATAATGCATAACTCCGGGTTTTGAACGATGTATTTTAATCTTTTTAGTACGGAATGTCTTGATCCGGCTGTTTTGGTCTATGGTTTTGTTGAAAAGTTGAAAAGATAAAGAAGGAACATCCAGCACTGTGAACGGCTCTAATATTGTGACATCCATCAACCCATCGGTTAACGAGGCCTGTGGAGCAATATATGCGTTGTTCCCATATTGGGAGGCATTGCCGCAGGCTATCAGGAAAGCTTTGTATTTTACCGTTCCTTCTTCATTTTCTATTTCATAAGTTTCAGGTTTGTAACTCAGACTTTCATGCAAGGTATTTTCCAGATAGGTTAGTAGTCCGCGTTTACCTGAATCAGCAAACTTTAAGCTGACAAACGCGTCAAAACCTACTCCGCATGTGCAGAAAAAGGGTATATTGTTTATTTTTCCGTAATCAATACAGGCAACAGAACTTTCGTTTATAATGTCAATAGCAGCCTTGGGTTCCAAAGGAATTTGTAAATGCCGTGCCAGTCCGTTTCCCGATCCGCAAGGTATAATGCCTAATGCCGTATCCGTATGTATCAATGCACGTCCTATTTCGTTTATAGTTCCATCTCCTCCAATAGCCACTACTATATCTACTTTCTCTTTGGCAGCTGTAGCCGCAATCTTTTCAGCATGGCCGGCATATTGTGTTTTGACAATCGTATAATCATAAAGTGTACGGTTTATACGTTCGTCAATCCATTTTAATATGGCTCTTTTCCCCTGTGTCCCCGAGATAGGATTAACGACAAATACAATTTTCTTTTTCGTGGTCATACTTTTACTTTGGTAGTTTAGCTCTTTATTAAACGCAAAAGTAATACATTTTGTTTATAACTGCCCTAAATCCTAAAAGTTTTGATGCCCCTAAATATTTTTTTTGAAAAAAAGTACAATCGGTTGTAGAATTTACTATCTTTGCAGCCTGTTTTGACGGGAACACCTTGAAAACAGAATGTATTAGTGAGTTTATATACATTATTTTAAAGTAGGCCGACGAGGCTTACATATACAATAGGATATGGGATTATTACAAGACAAGTTAAGTAAATTCAGATTGCCTCAACTATACATGGAAAGAGGCGTTTACCCTTATTTTCGTGAGATAGACAGCCATCAGGATACAGAGGTTATCATGGATGGTAAAAAGGTGCTGATGTTTGGCTCCAACTCATATATGGGGTTAACCTACGATGAACGGATTATTGAAGCAGCTGTTGCTGCAACCCGTAAATATGGTACAGGTTGTGCAGGTTCACGCTTCTTGAATGGTACGCTTGACCTGCACGTTCAGTTAGAAAAGGAATTGGCGGAATTCGTAGGGAAAGATGATGCATTGGTTTATTCTACCGGTTTTACTGTAAATGAGGGTGTGGTATCTTGCCTGACAGACCGCAATGACTACATTATCTGTGATGACCGTGACCATGCTTCCATCGTAGACGGACGTCGCCTTTCTTTCTCCACCCAGTTGAAATACAAGCACAATGATATGGAAGCCCTTGAGAAAGAACTTCAGAAGTGTAAACCGGAATCTGTGAAACTGATTGTGGTGGACGGGGTTTTCTCTATGGAAGGTGATTTGGCTAACTTGCCTGAGATTGTTCGTTTGAAAGACAAATACAATGCAAGTATCATGGTGGATGAAGCACACGGCTTGGGTGTGTTCGGTCGTGACGGGCGAGGTGTCTGTGATCACTTCGGACTGACAGATCAGGTAGATGTTATTATGGGTACATTCTCAAAGTCACTGGCTTCTATCGGTGGTTTTGTTGCTGCGGATAAAGATACAATCAACTGGTTGCGTCACAACTCACGTTCATATATATTCTCTGCAAGTAATACTCCTGCTGCAACAGCTGCTGCACGTGCTGCACTTCATATCCTCAAGAGTGAGCCCGAACGTCGTGAGAATTTGTGGAAGATTACAAATTATGCTTTGGATTGTTTCCGTCAGGCCGGTTTTGAAATCGGTGATACTGAAAGTCCGATTATTCCACTTTATGTTCGTGATACGGATAAGACATTCGAAGTGACTAAACTGGCATTTGACGAGGGTATATTTATTAATCCTGTTATTCCACCGGCTTGTGCACCACAAGATACTTTGGTGCGTGTTGCTTTGATGGCTACTCATACAAAGGAACAAGTTGACTATGCTGTGGATAAACTGACTAAATGCTTTAAGAAGTTGGAAATCATAAAGTAAGATATCACAGGTTGCCTTTACAAAGGCAACCTGTTTTTTTATTATGTATTATTGTCTATCTTTGTATCCGCTTTACTTGAAAAGGACATGAATCGGATAAAAGGTATTTTATATGCAGCAGTGTCTTCTGCGACTTTCGGATTGGCACCGTTTTTTTCCATAAGCTTGTTGGCTATTGGATATTCTTCTTTCGAAGTGCTGACTTATCGTTGGGGAGTTGCTACAGTTGTCTTGCTTGTTTTTGCTTTTCTTACCAAATGTGATTTTCACATAGGGTATAAAGATTTTAAAACAATTTTCGGACTGAGCTTGCTGCGTGCGCTTACTTCGTTCAGTCTTGTCATAGCTTATCAGAATATTGCAAGTGGTGTTGCTTCTATCATCCATTTTATGTATCCGCTGGCTGTTGCAGTAACAATGGCTGTTTTCTTTAGAGAAAAAAAGTCTATTGTGACTTTCGCTGCTATCGTTTTATCATTAGTAGGAGCATCTTTATTATCTTCCGGAAATATAGAATATAATGGTGGAAATAGAATGATGGGATTGATAGCGGCCTGCATATCGGTTTTCTCTTATGCCGGTTATATAATAGGTATAAGAAAAACCAGAGCAGTGGAAGTTAATTCTACGGTATTAACTTGTTATGTGATGGGGCTGGGAGCCTTGTTCTTTTTGCTGGGAGGACTTTTCTATGATGAGGGGGTCCGTTTGGAAACCAATGTAATCACTTGGCTCTATATCGGAGGACTGGCACTTCCTGCAACTGCGATCTCTAATATTACGTTGGTGAAGGCTGTAAAATTGGCAGGACCGACGTTGACTTCCTTATTGGGTGCATTGGAACCTCTTACGGCAGTCCTGGTAGGGGTATTTGTATTCAAAGAACTCTTTACTACATACAGTGCTTTGGGCATAATCCTTGTTGTGATTTCTGTAAGCTTGGTTCTTTTTCAGCAAAAGAGAACATATACATAGACGTTTGCTATTCAGCTTTCAGGCTGTTTACCGGATTAGTGCGTGCACTGAGATAACTATGTATTGTTATCGTAATGGTTGTAATTACCAATACAATAAGAACAGGGGTCAGGAAATTCCATTGTGTGGCTATTCATGGATAAAAAAAGTCATAAGCAGATTGGTGCATCCTAATCCAGCTGTAAGACTGAATAGCGAAATCAGAAAAAAAAGTTTGTTTCGCCACCAGTTGCGGGCAATAAGTTTGATGTTTAAGAAGACGTTCATTGTTATAATATCCTTTTGTTATTATAGAGGTGGTTTAACCACCTCTATAATAAATTGACTTATATTTTTATTTCATTCACCACCTGCCCGTCAAACAAATTAATGGTTCTCCCTGCATAGCCGGAATCGTGTTGGGAGTGGGTAACCATAACAATTGTTGTTCCTTCTTTATTCAGTTCGGTCAGAAGTTCCATTACTTCCTTGCCGTTTTTGGAATCCAGATTGCCGGTAGGCTCATCTGCTAGAATCAGTTTCGGATTTGCTACTACAGCACGGGCTATTGCAACACGTTGTTGCTGTCCACCGGATAGTTGTTGTGGGAAATGTTTTACCCGATGGGCAATAGCCATACGGTTCATGGCATCTTCTACCCGGCGTTTGCGTTCTGCCGCCGGAATCCCCATATACAATAAGGGTAATTCGATATTTTCGAATACATTCAATTCATCAATCAGGTTAAAGCTCTGGAACACGAATCCGATGACCCCTTTACGTAAATTGGTGCGTTGTGCTTCGGTAAATTTGGAAACGTCTGTTCCGTTCAGTTCGTAAGTGCCTTCCGTAGGATTGTCCAAAAGGCCGAGGATATTCAGCAGGGTGGACTTTCCACAACCGGATGGTCCCATGATGGCTACAAATTCGCCTGCTTTGATTTCTAGATTGACATTGTTCAATGCCCATGTTTCGACTTCTTCTGTTTTGAAGATTTTCTGTAAGTTTACTGTTTTGATCATAATCTTATATTTTATAAAGTTATTCGTTCTTGATTACTTTTGCAGGGTTAATTCGTGCAATTCCCAGAATACGGAATAATACCGTGAGGGCCGTAATAAATGTTATTCCGATGAAAATTCCTGCCCAATATATGATACCGTCATTAAAGAATACAATATATGCTTTTTTCCATATTTGTATGACTATATAAATTAATGGAAATGCAATAATTGCGGAAACAGTCAGCAGTTTTATATAAAGGCGGGCAAACAATAAAATAATCTGTTTCAATCCTGCTCCATTTACCTTCCGGATAGCTACTTCCTTTTGTCTGCGTTCCGTATCCAATGTGATGGTCGAATAAACTCCCAACAAAGTAATGAGCAGGCTGACGATAGAAAAGAATAGAATAATCCCTTTCAATTTATTTTCTATTGCTTGTGCTTCATATATATCTTCCTGCAATGTAGTGACATGAGGATGAATACTTTCCGGGAGTGTTTCTTTCAATGTCTTTTCTATCATTTTTTTTATATCAGCCGTTTCCCCCGGTTCGCATTTCAGATAGCAATGACCTACATAATAATTGAAGTCGCTGGGTAAGAATACAAATCCAGGACTTTGATTATATACATCGGCGATAAAATCGTCACATACACCGCAAATGGTATAGCTTTCCGAGTAATTGTATAAAATAGTTCCTAACAGATCTTTTTTCTGGCGTTCCGCCCATGTTTTGTCTACTACCAAATCCTCTTTGGCTTTTAATGTGTGTCCCGATAGTAAAGGTATGTTCATGAATTGGAAGAAGTTAGTGGAAACATTCATGACATTTACTTCAAAACTGCTTTCCGGGTTACCTTTTTCCATTTGCATCCCAGTACCTGATATACCTTTCAGATAACTGATGTCTGCCAATAATTTGTCTTGTACACCGGAAAATTTGGATATACGTTCTATTAAAGCCAGTTTCTCTTCATTCTTCATAAACATATAATCTATGGAGAAACTTAGTATATTGGCTTTTTCTTTTTCAGTCAATGTGTTGAATAGGGTAGATTCCGTTTTCTCCGCTTGCATATAAAGAGCTACGGTAAATGCGACAAAAACCCAGCATATAAAAAATTGGATGCCTAACAGAATATTCCGCATTCCATGTTTATGACGTTTTATCTCACTGCCATGAATCTCTGTCTGGATGGGTGTGTAATGTATGCGCAATACAGTTATAAAGCATAATATCATACATAAAAATAAGATGAATACCATATACTCTGCGGTCTGTATAAACAAGAGGTTCTTTTCAATGATAAGAACGTAATTAAATAAATTGAAATTCAAATAGGGACTGATTATTTCAATCAAGCAGAACGTAAACAAGAAAGCGATGAATGCAATGATGACAGACTGGACAAAGAGTTGGTAAAAAAGTTGCTGGTTTCCACTGCCCATAACTTTGCGTATCCCGTATTCACGGTTACGATTCAAAAAAGTTCCCATAAGAAAATGGAAGAAATTAAGAAGTCCGGTCAGTAAAATCAACAGGCCTACTATCATGGTTATTCCTGCAAAATAAGGAGCAATGGACTTATCCCAAAATTCCTTTCCAAAGGGCGAGGCGGTTATAGCTGTTTCTTCGTCATATATGTGGTGCTTCATATTTATGGAGCGAAAACGGGCTTCTAATTTTCGAGCTGTTTTACCCGGATGTAGCAGGGCAAAACCAAAACCTCCGGTCATATTATTACGACCGTTGAATTGCAATGTTCCTTCACTGTCATTCAAAGTCAGCATGTCCAGTTTCTCAAGAAAACTCAGGCTGGTATTCAGGGGAATATCTTCTATCACGGCTTGAATGGTATAGGCTATGCCTCCAGTACGAGGAGTGGTATCCGGTGCTGTAAAAAGACGTTGTGTCAATATCATACGTTTGCCTATGGGATTTTCTGATTCACCGAAAATCCTTTTTGCTAAAGAGCGGGTCAGTATGATGGCATTGGGGGTGTTGGAGGCTACTTCCCATGATCCCTGTAGTATTCGGGGAGTGAATACTTTCCTAAAAAGAGAGTCTACTTCCATTGTCATCAAATGATCGTATGGCAATTCTTTCCCTTCTTTTATCTCTACGTTGTAACTCCGCTCTCGGGGATAAACGGTAAAGGTAAAATCTTGAACCTCATCGAATCTAAGTTTGCGCAATTCTTCAATCGTTGTTGCCGGAATACCAGAATACAAATCTCCCCGTGTTGTACATAAATTTATGTCTGCTATGCGTTCCTTATTGGAAAAGCAAGAATCTACTTCGCTGATGAACCGGCTACAATAAAGACAGATACTAAAACATAATATCCCGACGGATAGCCCTACGATAGATATCAGATTTTGTATCTTATTTTTTAATAAGTGGCGCATTGCCATTTTTATATAATGCCTTAACATATTTCCGTTGTTTTATAAAATTATTCTGTTTTCATGATTTGCGTCGGATTAATATATGCCGCCTTTTGTATTTGGTATGCTAAGGTGCCCAGTGATATGATTATTACCAACAGCAATGATATGATAAAAATGTCTATACTGACAGGTGCCCTTACTGCAAAATTTTGAGTATAGGTATTTATCAGATAATAAGCCAAAGGAATAGCTATGATAAATGCTATAATTAAAACGGTTATATATTTGCGGAATAACAGTCGGTAAAGGTCTTTGGCACTTGCACCGTTCACTTTACGAATCGCTATTTCCCGATATCGTTGGCGAATGTCAAAAAGAGAAATCCCTAACAGGCCAAGACTGGAAATAATAATAGCCATACCTGCAAAAATAGAATAAATAGTGGCTGTTTGGCGGTCTTGTGTATACATCGCTTTGATATCATCTTCCAGGAAAGTATATTCAAAGTCTTCACTTCCATAGACTTTATATTCCAAATTACGTAAGAAATCAATCACTTCTTTCTTTTTGCCGGGTGTATAAGCTATCTGATAAAGATCACCACTGAACCGTGCTCCGACAGGATAGATAGTAGGCTTGATTCCAGATGTCAAATGTCCTTCAAAATAATCCTCTACTACTGCAACGATAGGTTGAAGAGAAGCGTTAGCATTAGCCCTTTTTTGATTTTCTTCAATCACTCCAGCGCCATTGATTGAAGTATAGCCTAATGCTTTCAGTGCGGCTTTGTTTACAACAAAAACAGTGCGCCGGTTTTCTTTATTTATATCGGGTATCTCACCTTCAATTACTTTTATATCATATAATTTGAAAAATGCAGGAGTGGCGTAATGAATATTCAGAAACACCTTTTCTCCTTTATTGTTCAGATAGTTTGTACCTAAAGGTAGGAGTAAGGATATTTTTCATTGCTAGGTTCGTACAATTCAATAAAAGGACATGCATTAAGTTCATTATCCAATTGCATGACACGTTGGCGACGTTGTTGCATACTTTCATAAGTATAACTGCTAAAATCTTTCGATTCATATACTAAATTTACATTCATTATGTTTTTAGTACGAAAGCCGGGTTCGGTATTTAACAACATTCCAAGTTGTCGATTAAAATAAAGTGATAATACCACTAACAAAAAAGTTATAATATACTGTGCCCCTAGAAAGAACATACGAAAATGTTTGGAATGACTTTGGACACCGATAGAGCGAATGGAAAGAATGGGGGAGGTGTAATTGTATTTAATGTATGGATAAATAGAAGTTATTACTGGTAACAATAATAAAATACTTGCCGAAAGCCATCCGTCGAAAGCCGTATAAGAAAAGTGAATGTCGAACAAATATTCAGTAGGGGCAGACATTATTTCAATAATAAGCCAGGATACTAATAAGGCGCTCAGAACTAGTAATGTATTTTCAATCCATATATTGGCAAACAATGTTTTGCCGCATACACCAAATACTTTCTTCAATCCATATTCTTTTCCGCGGCGTAATAATGCTACCAGGTAAAGATTAATAAAATTCAAGATGCCGGTGAGGAGCAATAACAGGCATACGCCCGACAAAATGATTAAGTGGGAATGGTTTCCCGAAAGAAACATAGCAGGTTCACGGTCTGTTAAAGAACCGTCCCAGTAAATATCCTTCACAGAAATTAAAGAAAATGTATGTGTGCGAGTGTCATATTTAGGGTCATTTATATACCGTGGGACGCTACCTGTCTTATTTATGGCATTTATATCTGTACCGGGTAGGAAACGATAGAGCTCTGTATTCATCCTTTCCCAATGTTGGGATAATTTAGAAGAGAGGATGATATCAAAGTTAATTGTAGTTTTACACTCAGGTTCTCCTACAATGCCTTCTACGGTAATATCTTTGCCATTGCTATAACGTAGTACTTTACCTATCGGATTTTCATTACCGAAAATCTTACGGGCGTATTTTTCTGTTAATAATGCCGACTGAGGTGTTGTGAGAGATAGCTTCCTTGCACTATAGGATAATGAAATAACTGGAAAAATACACTGTCGGTAACGAGACTACGTGCCGGAATACGGTTGGTACCGGAAATGACATAGTCCTTTTCCAATGGAATATAGGTGGTCATAGCTTCTACGAAACGATTGTCGATAGAAATGGTATCATAGTTATATTGTTTCAGTCCACTCAGTCCCCGGTTACCTTCTGTATTGGTACAGATAGCATACACATGCTCCCTGTCGATGCAATGTGTGTCCACTGTCAGTTCCCTATGGATATATCGCATCAAGATGATACTGCATGCCAGACTGAAAGCCAGTCCCAGCAAATTAATGATAGTATACGATTTAGAACGCATTAAAAAGACGCCAGGCATATTTCAGTGTTTTCATATTTAATGTGTGTTTATTCTGATCTTATAATTTTTGCGGGATCAATTTGAGCAGCTTTGTGTATTTGCCAAATTAATGTGCTTGATGAAATAAAGGAAATGATAGCTAGAACTGTTAAATAAATTCCTATATCTACAGGTATTTTTAGTGCAAAATCCCGTGTATACATATATATGAGGTAATAAGCAAGTGGAATAGCCAATACAAATGCACAACCTATTACTTTGATATATTTGCGGAACAATAGCAGGTAAAGGTCTTTCATCCCTGCGCCATTTACTTTGCGGATGGCAATTTCACGATAACGTTGTCGGATATCAAATAAGGATAATCCAAATAATCCCAAACAGGAGATGATGATTGCTATCAAGGCAAAGACAAAGTAAATGTTTGCTGTTTGACGGTCCTGAGCATAAAGTTTGTGGACTTCATCTGTCAACCAAGTATAGGTGAAGTCTTCGGTATTATATATTTCTTTCTCTGTTTTCTTCAGATATTCTATGACTTCTTTTTCTTTATCGGGATTGACGGCAATCAAAAAATCGCTGTTGCCGCTGCTGGGCCCTACGACAAATGCCATCGGTTTTATTCCTTCAGTGAGATGGCTTGGGTAATAATCGGCTATTACAGCCACTACAGGCATAAGTTTGGTTCCACCTTCTTCCATTTCTCCTTTTTCGCTGACACTAATCCAAAGCGGGGATTCGCTGCGTACAAAAGCATCTTCTAGCCGAGTATAGCCCATAGCTTTCATTGCTGCTTTGTTCAGTACCATTTTATAGTCACTCCAACCTTCAAATTTTTGGGGGATTTCTCCTTCCAGTACTTTTAAATCATATAGTTGGAAGAATTGTGGAGAAGGAAATAGGGTGAGCATGGGTTGACGGGTATCCTGGTCATTTAACAACATGCAGATAGAGCCTCCCCTTAATATAGAATAATGGGAATTCATCCACATTTCAATGTGAGGACACTCGTTTAATAGTTGCTTGATACGGTCTTGGCGGGCAAAGCGCTCATTGCGCTTTTCTTCTGTATCAGAGCGCAGATAATTTTTGTTTTCGTGTAACAACTCAGCTCTGAGAATTCTTTCTGTCCGATATCCGAGAGAGGTATTCAGCAGGAAATGCAGTTGCTTGCCAAAGTAAAAGGACAGGATAAGGAGTAATATGGTTATAATGTATTGAAAAAAAAGGAATGTCATACGTACAGTGATAGCATGACGGTTTGATGTTATTGAACGGATAGACACAATAGGAGGGAGATAATTATATCTGATGTATGGATAAATAGAAGTGACCAAAGGTAATAATATGATGAATCCCAAAGACAATTGCCAGTCGAATGCCGAATAGCTAATTTGTTCATTCATCAACCGGCTGACTGGTACTTGGGTTGCTTCTATCAACAGCCAGGCGGTTAGCAATGCGGCAAAGGCTAATAACAGATTTTCTATCCATATTTGTAAAAACAAAGGCAGACGCTGCAAGCCGAATACTTTCTTTACTCCATATTCTTTAGAACGTTTCATCATAAATACCATATAAATATTGATGAAATTCAATATACCTACCAATAATAGCAATATGGTTACTCCTGAAAGAATATACAGGTGTGTACGGTTACCGAATTGCATGATGGAATCGTAATCGTCATCGTGACCAATGGAATTTCTCCAGTATAAATTTTTCCAAGTAATAAATTCCCAGCGTATTCTGTTTCCCCTTTTGTCCTTTCTGTACACATTGCTTGCTTTGTTTATCTTATCCAGATCTACACCGGGGAGTATGCGCATCAGTGATATATCCATACGTTGCCAGTGTTCCACCAATCTGTATGATACCAGTAGATCGAACCGAAGTAATGATTTGCATCCCAATTCTCCAATCACTCCCTTGATGGTGATGTTTTTACCATAATATTCCAATACTTTTCCTATCGGATTTTCTTTACCAAATATATTACGGGCATAGCGCTGGGTGATGATGGCGTCACCAGGGGCATCTAAATGGGCCTCACCGGCTGCAACCGGGTAGTGGAAGAAATGAAAAAAAGTGGAGTCAACTGCTGCTATATTCATTGCATAGTTACTGTTTTCATATACCACATTGTCTCGCTGCTGTAACATCAGGCGGCATTGTTCCACTATTTGATGGTCAGGAATATAAACAGAATCAGTTTCAGACCAACCTTGTTGCAAACTTCCCGGATGAAGATTTCCTTCTATATCCCGTATAGGAATGATGATATGTTCCGGATCTACGCTATGTGCATCCACCGTCAGTTCCCTATGGATATATCGCATCAAGATGATGCTGCATGCCAGACTGAAAGCCAGTCCTAGCAAATTAATGATAGTATACGATTTAGAACGCATTAAGAAGCGCCAGGCATATTTCAAAGTTTTCATGTTGCATGTTTTATTTTAATATCAATTCTTCTGCGTCACCAAAGGTATCATATTCTGTGATAATTACAAATTCTCCAGGCTGTAAACCTTCAGTGATTTCATATTGAAGCGGGTTTTGGCGTCCTATATTCAATGGAACTTTTACAGCTTTTGTTTTTGATGGGTTTATTTTGTAAATCCATTGTCCTCCAGTAGACTGGTAGAAATTTCCACGTGGGATAACTATAGCTTGTTCGGGTTGGCCCAATTCTATTTGTACCCGGAAGCTCTTTCCTACACGGACATTCTCGGGCATTTCTCCGGTAAATACCAAATCTACATCAAACATACGGTCTTTTACCTCAGGAACTACTTTAGTAATTCTCAGGGGGTAGCGTTTCCCTTGATAGTTTACGGTAGCCGGAAGACCTGTTGTGATGCGGTCAATGTAATATTCACTTAAAGAAGTATGAATTTTATATTGATCCAGCACTTTTATTTCAGCTATACTTTCTCCCGAAGCAACCTGTTGGCCGGGAGTTACTTTCACAAAACTTAGTTGGCCGCCAATCGGAGCTTTTATTATCAAATCCTCCAATCGTTCTTCCGCACGTTTCAGTTTTTTGCTTTCACGTTCCAGATCATTTTTCAATAATTCTTTGCGGATAAGGGTTACGGATGAATCATGTTTCAGGCTTTCCATTTGTAATGCCGTATTTTTCAGTTTATACTTATATTCATCTTCAGATACTTGAAGCTCAGCCTTGCTCTTAATTCCCATTTTGAATTCCTCTTTGTCCAGTCCGAAGCTCTTGCGCAGTCGTTCCATCTCATATTGTGCCTGTAATGTCTGTTGCTTCAGTGTCAGACTCTTTTGTTCCATTTCTATCTCTTTCTCTTTATAGGTGATTCGTTGTTTTTCCCATTCGTCACGTTGGTCTTCAATGGAACGAATCAGATCCGGATTAGTCAATATCAACAAGGTGTCACCTTGTTTCATCATATTCCCTTCTTCTCCAACAATGCGGTCTACACTGCCGGCTTCACGAGTGTTTACTTTGATGGTAAGAATGGGTTGCACCAGTCCTTCCACATCTACATACTCCATAAATTTGTCATCTTTTACTTCGGCTATCTGAATGTTGTCTGTTTCGATACGCAGCTTGCGAGGACCTAATGAAAGGCTTATCACATAGATAAGGAAGATAATGAAGGCCAGTGCAGCTATCATATAGTAGCGATAGCGGATGTACCACGGTTTCTTTTCAATTTTTATATCCATTAGTTTATGTTTTTTGATATAATTTTTTTATTTCTTTTTTTAGTATGGCGATAATACAAAGATCATTTATATCTGCCGTGTAGTTAAGGTTTAGGTATAGTACATGAAATCTCTGCTTTTCTGAGGAAATCATATCCCGTCATACTTCTAATACCATAATACAGACTCCAATAAGTTTTCAAAGCTGTTATATAATTTCTCCGTGCGGTATCTTTTTCTGTAATGGCGGCATTGAGGTCTAGAATTGTCGATTTTCCTAAGATATAAAGCCGGCGTGCTACATCGTGGCGCCGGTCGGCCGTCTTGTCCGTCTTGGCGGCTACTGCTACACGGTATGCTTGAAGATTGAATTGACGGACCATTTTACATACATTCAATTCAAAATCTTTCATTCCCTGTTCAGCCTGTGTATCTACTAAGTCTACATTGGAACGAGCTACACGAACGCGTCCTTTTCCACGACCCCAATCCAGGATAGGTAAAGAAATACCAATACTGGCATATTGTTGGTTCATGGGGTTTCGGTAAGAATCTGCAAATTTATTTCCGGTTTGAGAAAGCCCGAATTGTACATACAGGTCGGCTTTCAAACCTGCATTGGCTTTTGCAGAAGCTAATGCGCTGCGGCTTTCTAATTGTTTGCGTTTATAAGTGTCAGGATCGGGACTGTTTTTGAATGCCAGTTGTAATGCTTTTTGTAAAGGGATTTCGAGTTGAGGAATGCTGTCTTCCGGAACAACTTGTAAATTTATTTCCCGATTAATGCCAAGGAAGGAACGGAGTGTTTGCATTTGGTCTTCTACTTCGATGCGGGCATTCATCATATTGGTTTCTTCTGTCAGTTTGTTTATTTCCAGCTGTAGCATTTCGTTTTCAGTTATGGTTCCTATATTATATCTTCCCTCGGCATACCTGTATAAAGTATCGGCAGAAGCATAGTTGTAGGCGGCTATGTCAAGATTAGTTTGTGCAGTTGCCAGGTTGAAGAAAAGAGTGCTGGTTTCTGAGGCTACAAGTTCCAATGCTTCTGCATATGCTTTACGGGCTTCCCGGTAGCGAAGGGGTTCGATACGGTGATCCCATTTTAAAGAATTATATCCAAAAAGTTGCTGCTCGTAACCTATTACTATGGGTTGGGTGTTATACGCTGTATGATTATCTTCAAATTCATCAATGCGTTGGGTGGTAGTTTTTACAAACAAGCTGCCACCGGTAAACCATATATTTTGATTTATTTTAAGGCTGAGATCTGTGCTTAACTGGTCTTGCTGGATAAATTGATTTGTTCCATCCGGTTGGGTAATCTTGTTTATCTCCCGATTTAGGGTAGGAGATGAAGTTAATGTGACGGAGGGAAGATAATTCGCCCGGAAAAAACGGTAGTTCCAATAAGCTGCCCGATAGGTATGACGGGCAGCTTGTGCTTCCGGTGAGTTTTCTTGTGCTATTTCAATAGCTTGTTGCAAACTCAATGTTATTGATTCTTCTTGTTGTGCTGTGGCTGTTTCCGGGCGAAGCAGAAGAGAAAGTGCTATAATACAATATAGTTTCATGTTCGTTTTTTTATGTCTTTATACCTATAGTACTTTTGGCTTATAGTTAGGTGAACAGGAGTGGGTCTTCGGTGTCTTCTTTGGATAAGTCGCTTTTTATTTTGCTTAATGCTTCCTTTGCTTTTTCATGACCGTTGTCTATAGCTTTTTGGAACCAGAACCGGGCTTGTTGTAAGTCTTTTTCTACGCCTTTGCCCCACTGATACATGCGTCCTAGGTTGTATTGTGCAGGAGCATTCCCCTGTAAAGCAGCTTTGGTCAGCCACTCGACTCCTTTAGCAAAGTCTTTTTCCATTCCTTCGCCATAACAATACATATTTCCTATATTATATTGAGCTATCGGATTATTCTTATCTGCTGCTTTTTTAAACCAAAAATAAGCTTCTTCAAAGTCTTGGGGAACCCCAAGTCCGTTTTTATATAAATAACCGATATTGTTCATGGCGTCCGTATTACCATGAGCTACAGAACGTAGGTACCAAGTCATAGCAATGTAACAATCCTTACGTACTCCCCAACCGTTTTTATAAAGGCTCCCCATACCAATTTGAGCTTCTGGATTTCCTTGAGTGGCAGCTTTGTTCAACCATTTGAAAGCTTGGCTGTAATCCTTAGTGACTCCCAAACCATATGTGTACATAAAGCCTATATTGTTTTCAGCATACGTGTTTCCGCCCGCTGCCGATTGATGAAAAAGTTTCAAAGCCTTATCATAATCAATTTCACCTCCTAAGCCTTTTAAATACATATCGCCTGTCAGATATTGGGCATGATGGGCCGTATCAATGCGAGCTATCTTTTCTAATAACTCGCGTGCTTTTTCATATTGTCGATTAACATAGTGAGTTTGTGCTTCTTCCCACAATTGATGGCAGTCACCTATATAAAGCATATAGATCTTATTGCCGAATAGAGTTACTATGCTTGCTATAAGGCATAAATTGATAGCTATTACTGATTTTTTTTTCATAACTTAATATATTAGTATTGTAGACTAATCAAATAGCGTGCCATTATCTTATCTCTTTGTTTACCAGTTTTTTGTGGGATAAAAGATAATGATGTCTCTGTGCGGATACGCACAAAAATAGTGCGTATCCGCACAGACAACACATTAAAAAAAACAATATCTTTGCAAAAAAGCGGATAGAAAATCTTTTATTCGTATAACAAGATATATTGAGGATAAAATAATGAATGCAAAAGGAAAAATATTGATTATAGATGATAATGAGGACGTGCTTTTTGCACTAAACCTTTTATTGGATCCCTACGTGGAAAAAATAAAAGTTACTACTCAACCGACTCGTATTGAGCATTTCATGACTACTTTTCAACCTGATGTTATTCTGCTTGATATGAATTTTCGTCGGGATGCTATCAGCGGGCAGGAAGGATTCGATTGTCTAGAGCAGATACTAAAGTTAGATCCGCAGGCTATTGTTTTGTTTATGACTGCTTATGCGGATACAGATAAAGCAGTACGGGCCATTAAGGCTGGAGCTATTGACTTTATTCCCAAACCTTGGGAAAAAGAAAAACTACTTGCTACGCTTTCATCGGCTATCAAACTTCGTGATTCTCGTAAAGAGGTCAGGCAACTGAAAGAACAAGTTGTAGCATTGAGCGCGCAGGATGAAGAGATGCCTCAAATGATAGGTCACTCAGCGCCTATGCGAGAGGTTTTTGATACTATTCGGAAATTATCGGATACTGATGCTAATATTTTGATATTGGGTGAAAATGGAACCGGTAAAGATTTGGTGGCCCGTTCTCTACGTTATTTTTCTCCTCGTCGTGAATGTCCTTTTATAACGATTGACTTGGGGAGCATACCTGAATCATTATTCGAAAGTGAATTGTTCGGCTATGAAAAAGGGGCTTTTACAGATGCCCGCAAAGCAAAGGCGGGACGTATGGAGGTGGCATCAGGAGGAACGCTTTTTTTGGATGAAATAGGGAATTTGTCATTACCTATGCAGGCCAAATTACTAACAGCCATAGAAAAACGGCAGATTTCACGTTTGGGAGCAACGGATATAATTCCTATTGATGTTCGGTTGATAAGCGCAACAAATGTAAATATCCGAGAATTGGTGGAGGAGGGTAATTTCCGTCAAGACCTGTTGTATCGTATCAATACGATTGAGATTACTATTCCTCCATTGCGGGAAAGGGGAGAGGATGTTCTCTTACTGGCTGATTATTTCTTACAACGGTATACTCATAAATATAAGAAAGAGATAAACGGACTGAGCCGCGAAGCCAAGCAGAAACTCATGCGTTACCATTGGCCGGGTAATGTCCGCGAATTGCAGCATGCCATAGAACGGGCAATTATTCTTTCGGACTCGCCATTGTTAAAGCCTGCAAATTTCATGTTGCAGCCACAACTCGAGAAGAGGGTGAATACGGATGAGATACTGAACTTGGAACAATTAGAACGCAATGCCATAGAACGTGCTATGAAACGCAGCGAAGGGAACTTGAGTCGTGCAGCGGAATATTTGGGGATTACCCGTTACGCTCTTTATCGGAAACTTGAAAAATTAGGGTTATGAGTCGTTTACAAACTTTACGGATGATAGCTTGTATGTTATTAATGGGGGTAGTAGCTATAGCTGCATATCTCTTTTATCAACATTCGCTCTATTTTTGCTTGTTTTTTTCGCTGATGATTATGGCAGGTATTATCATTTATATCTGTCAGTGGCAGTATAAAACGACCCGTATGATATCGCGAATGATAGAAGGTATTCGTTATGCAGATTTCTCTTTGAGTTTTTCTACCCAGCACAAAACTCGTACAGAACAACGATTGGCACAAGAAATAAATAATGTTGTTGCTGAATTCCGTACTCGGTTGTCCGAGAATGAAGAGCGATATCAATATTATGAAACATTATTGAATACTGTTGACAGCAGTTTGCTGGTAGTAGATAGTCAGTGCAATATACATTGGATGAACCGGGCAGCCATGCAGGATTTGTGCGGTTATCGTATTCATTCTGTCAGGGAATTGGCTCTGTTAAATTCTGATTTTCCTACTATTATCCTGTCATTACAGCCTGGAGAAATTAAAACAGTACGAATACATAAAGGAGATATTATACAAGAATTGGCTGTTACGGTATCTGAATATTCCGCTCAACATGGTACGGAACTCCGGTTGGTTAATTTAAAGAATATCCATGCTGTATTGGAGGAAAATGAGATGGAAGCATGGCAGAAGCTGATTCGTGTACTCACTCATGAAATAATGAACTCCATTGCGCCCATTATTTCATTAAGTGAAACATTAAGTGAGCGTGCTGTACAAAATGGTATGAATGAGAGAGATTACAATATCATGTTGCAAGGGATGCAGACTATTCATAGAAGAAGTAAAGGGTTGCTGAATTTTGTGGAAAACTATCGTAAACTTTCTCGTCTGTCTGTTCCGATACTGGCTCCAGTAAATATAGGTGATTTACTGAGTGATATGAAAAAACTGTTTCCTAATAAAAACATACAATATATATATAAAGTAGAAAACCCAGAAACGACACTGATGCTGGATCGTTCACAGATAGAACAAGTATTAATCAATTTACTAAAGAATGCAGGTGAGGCTTGTGTAGAGCAAATCTATCCCGAAGTTATCATTAGCACACATTGTGATTTAGAAAAACATCTATTTTTCCTTTCTGTCTGTGATAATGGTAGTGGCATTCTTCCAGAAGTATTGGATAAAATCTTTGTTCCTTTTTTTACAACGAAGCCAACAGGTAGTGGTATAGGACTCAGTTTATGCAAACAAATTATGAATTTACATGGTGGAAGTATCTCGGCGAGTAGTGAAATCGGAAAGGGGAGTTGTTTTACACTGAAATTTCTTTGTTGCGGATAAAAAAAAGTTTTAAGGTTAATGTTTTGATTTATAATTTGATAAGTAATAATGCGAAAAAAAGTAGAAAAAAAATCGCTTTAAATATTTGCATATATAAAAAAAAGCCGTACCTTTGCATCGCTTTTGAGAGATAAAGCGATTGAAAAATAAAAAAAAGATTCGGGGTGTAGCGCAGTCCGGTTAGCGCACCTGCTTTGGGAGCAGGGGGTCGTGGGTTCGAATCCCGCTACCCCGACGGATGAGAGTCAAGGAGTTACGGTAAAATGTAGCTCTTTTTTTTATTCTCCGAATGGGGCGGTTTACCTTTGGTTTAACCAAGTGAGTTAGGGTCAGCGGATTTTCTCGGTTGGCAAGCTTTCTTTTAAGCGTATAGCCTAGCCAGTCTGAACATGAAGAATTTCCATCAGCCACCCCTCTTAACTGGCTTCGAAAAGCTTTGATTTTAGCATTGAACGACTCCGCTGAAGCATTTGTCAATCGTTCTTCAAAATAATTTATGATGGTCGTACTATGGTTTGAAAAGGTGTGTTAAACCAAAAATGAACATGAATGCTACAATTTCCGCTGAGCCGAAATTTCGGCTCAGCGGAAATTTCTGGTTGTTAAGTTTTAAAATTAGCTACCTTTGCTTACCTTTGTTTTATGAAACCCGAACGACTCCTTCGTGCCATCCTTCCGGATGTGCTTATAGACAACTTTGATATTGTCAATTTCGACAAGAGTGCTGACCGTTTTGATATTTATCTTGATGAAAAAAAAGTTCAGCTAAAAGAAG
>ENA-OQKK01000166-OQKK01000166.1-human-gut-metagenome-genome-assembly--contig:-NODE-166-length-22615-cov-3.587691_pt1 | contig 22615 bp, 20 predicted proteins | sample MGYA00242648_ERZ504797 | MGnify/ENA primary metagenome ERZ504797 (study PRJEB26092, sample SAMD00036412) | human gut metagenome | host: Homo sapiens | study: EMG produced TPA metagenomics assembly of... | reverse complement strand
GGAATCTGCTACCGTCACTTTGCAACAGGAAGGGGATGGCAATATCATCAACTATACTTTGACAGATGTTGACGGACGTTTTCAACTTTCCTCTTCATCCTTGAAAGACAGGATAATAACGGTGTTTTATATGGGGTACAGGAAAAAGACCGTACCGGTACTTGCCGGTCGTCCGCTAACTATCGAACTGGAGCAGGAAGCTATCATGCTGAAAGAAGTACAGATTCGTTCGGGGCGCGTATGGGGACGACAGGATACCTTGAAATATGATCTCACCCGTTTTGCATCTTCCAAAGACCGGAATGTTAGCGATGTGTTGAAAAAAACTTCCCGGCATCAATGTGGAAGAGAACGGAACTATAAAATATAATGGAAAAGCGATCAGTAATCTTTATGTGGAGGGAATGGACGTGAGTGGCGGGCGTTATAATCAAATAAATAATAATCTGAAAGCGGATGCCGTACAGGCAGCGGAGGTCATTGAAGGGCACCAACCCATTAAGTCCTTGCGTGGCAAGACCTTTACGGATGACGTAGCCTTGAATTTGAAACTGAAACCTGAAGTCCGTTCCAAATGGATTTATACCGTTATGGCAGGGGGAGGTTATGGAGAGAAAGCACTTTACGACGCTTCGTTCAATGCATTGCAATTGAGTCGTAACCGGCAGACTGTCTATACTTACAAGGCAAATAATACAGGCCGGAATCTGTTTTCCGACCAACAGAAACTGGCATCCGGCAATAGCTTTGACCGGGTGACGGACAGCAATCTTCCCATTTTTCTTCCTTTACCCGAACCGGCCATGCCCTTGTCGCAAAAAAGGCTGTTATTCAATGAAACGCATACAGCCTCTGCCAACCGCTTGTACCGATTGGATGAAGAAAAGCAATTACGATTTCAGTTAGGGTATATCCATGACCGTACAACCCGGCAATATGGAAGTGAGGAAATCTATTATTTTGTACAAGATACGGTGCATACGGCTACCAATCGGCATGACCGTTTAAAAACCGATTGTCTGAATGCTGAAGTGAATTATGAAGATAATACTGTAAGCCGGTACACTCGTGAAAATTTTTCGTTTGCAGGAACATGGAAATCAGGAGTTTCGGATATAACGGGTGATAATGCTATTTTTCAAAAGATAAAGAACTCACAATGGGAATTGAAGAATTATTTCAACCAACTTTACACCAAAGAAAAATACACTTGGGGAATCCGGTTGTATATCCGCTACACCCATTGCCCCGCTTCACTGACAGTGGCTCACCGCAACTTGCCCATTTTATTTGCTGATAACATGCTGATTGCCAACTGTATCTACCATAGGAACGAATTGAGTTCGCCCGATAACATCAGCGAAAACACATATCGAACTGTCATCGGACAGACACATGAGTCTATCCTTGCGGAATATGAAGAAATGAACACCGGCAATGCCTACACGGATAATGTCCTTTATGGGATGAGGAAAATAAATGGAGTGAATTATCAGCTTACAGGTGGTTTCTGTGGCGAACTTTCTTCGGTGAAACAGGAGAATGCTTACTCAGCCCATAGCTATTCTTTCTATACCGTTCCCCGTATCGAATGGGAGAGAAATGATTTTTTGTTCACTGCCGCCACTACTGTCCGGTGGAGTCATCTGCCAAAGCAATCTTATAGCCGTTTTTGTGTCTCCCCATTCTTTTGTTTCCGTTATAAATTTACTCCCCGTTGGAAAAATGTCCTTACTAGGAAGCTTGGATGAGAGTGAAGGAGGATTGAAGGATATCTACCCCTTTCGGTATCGTGAAGATTACCGGACTGTGGTGAAGCATACAGGAAAAGTTCCTGTAACGGTACGGCAACTTTATACCTGCTATCTGGAATACAAAAATACTATCAAGGAGTTTTTCTGGACTTTATCAGCTTCCTATTCCCACAATCGTTATAATCTGATAACAGAACGTAACTATAAGGACGGTAATTTCTATCTTTCGTCTGTGGAAAGAAATCATTCCTCTCATAGTTACACCTTGAATACCATAGGGTCGAAAGGGATCTATGACTGGAATTTGAAGACTTCTTTGGAATTGACTTTAGCACGCAACGAGGGGAAACAACTGAATGAAGGCATCGTTCAGGATTACAGGTATGACTATTTGTGCATCGAACCTAAAATTGTGTGGGCTCCTTCTGTATTTTTCGAGGCTGAATACAAAGCGACGGTCAGTTGTGTGGGAGGCGGAATAGGAGAGGATACTAGTTTGGATCCTTTATGGGAGGTGGCTCAACGGCTGACTCTCAGTTTGGAATTTCATGATACGGAGTTTCGTTTATCCGGAGAGCATTTTTATAATGATTTAAGTAAGAACCAGCATCTGAATATTTGGCTTGCAGATGTTTCATTGATACATAAAGTCGGAAAATGGAGGTTTGCCGCTTCTGCTATAAATCTGTTTAATAAGGAACAATATCGTTATACTCTTTATTCTGCCGTGCAGAGTTATACTTCTTGGATAAAACTTCGTCCCCGTGAATTTATGGTATCTGTGCAATATCAGTGGTAGAAAAAGGATTGGGATGGAGTCAAATGTGTAGTTTTCAGGTAAGGACAGTGCTGTGTGTTACTGAAAGTATGAGGTGGGCTGTATCTTTTTAGTATTGCATAATATATCCTCTTCTATCTCTTCTGTTGTTTCTTCATGGTATTCTTTGTAAATACCCCCTTCGTTCAGATAGTGGATAATATCACATATTTCCCTTAGCGAGGCAATGAGATGTGAGGAAATTATCACCGTCTTTTCTTTTGCTTTCAGTTGCCGGATGAGTCTTTTCATCAGGATACATCCCTTCAAGTCCACCCCATTGAACGGCTCGTCAAGAATAAATACGTCATTGTCTTGCAACAATAATGCCATAAATCCCAGTTTCTTTTTCATTCCGGTAGAATATTCGGCAGCATACCTGTCAAGGGGCAGTTGGAAAATTTCATTTAAATGTTGAATGGTGGGTGTATTGACCGGCAGATCTTTGGCCTTCATACAGAATTCCAAGTGTTCAAGACCCGTGATTTGGGAATAAAAGAAGTTGGATGCAGACAGATAACCTGTTTTTAAAGTTTTGCTTTTGGTTATGCTTCCGGTATAATCATAGATTCCCATTATACAATTGAATAAAGTAGTCTTTCCGGCTCCATTCTCGCCCACCAAGCCATATATTTTTCCAGGGTGATACTCCAAATGAATGCCGTTTAATACTTTGACCTTACCGAAACTTTTATGTAAATCATTCACTTCTATCATAATAATCTTTTTAAGCGTTTGTGCGCATGGCAGGTCAGCAATGCTGTAAGTGCTATGCCGGGTATTAAAATAATTGGAACAAAAAGAGAGCCTAAATAAAAAGGCATTAATATACTTAATTGCACAATAAACAGCAATAGGGGGGATGGGATGATATGGCGCAACATACCGATACCAATGGCATAAATTAAGGTGGCAGTATAATAAGATAAGAAAAAGAGGATTTCATCTTGGTCATAGGTAGACGCTATAAGCGCTAAGCTGAAAGGAATGGAGGTGATGAAAACATTCCATGCTATGCTTTTTAGTTGGAAAAGGCATAAAGTCTTGAAATTTTTGAAATGAAGAAGATATCTGTTGTCCATTGTTTGCAGATAGCCTGATGCCTGTACCAATCCCCATAGTATGAGACATACTTTGTTTATTTTTATATTTCCGTGTACGGTTCCTGCGGTTGCAAAAAGAAAGAGTAGGATATAGACCCAGAAAGATTGGCGGAATATTCGTATATATTCATAACTTCCTTTGTAAAGAAAAGGAAGACGGACAGGTTTGTGTTTCAGTTTTATTTTTTTCAGGCAAGGTAATAAGGCGGCGAACAGCCATAAGCCGATAGCGTCGGTAAATTGTCCTTTTATTATTTCTATTCCGGCAAAAGGTAATGCGATCAAGGTGTATTCTTTTATCAGGAACACAGAAAGATGAGGTGTTAAAGTGCGTAAAAATTCTTTGTCTTTCCGGACATTATGATAACCGGCTAATAAGAGAACGCATACCACAGGAATAGCGAAACGGTTTTCTGCCAAGAACAATATCATGATGGCAGCCACCGTTAAGATGGTAAGGAAGACTATTCTGAAGATACCCAATTCTATAACTATTCTTCCAAAATTTTTCAGACGAAGCAGCAGATACAGTTGAAACATAAAGTGCTTTTTTATTTTGATTGAGGGTACAAAGGAATAAAATATCCGGCTAAGTACCCTCTGTATTTAAAGTAGGTATTACAGGTCTGTTCTTTCAAATGCAATGATTTGTAATTTTCTTGATGTAGCAGGCTGGATTACTTTTTGCGGACGTTAAAGCATTTGTCGAAAAAGTCTTTTTATTTTTCCCGTAAAAACTACTGTCCAGTCCTTTCCATGTCTTGGGAAATATCTTTTTAGTGAGTTCCACCTCTTCTTCAAGAATCGCTATATTATCAGTCATCAATGCCATGTTCAGTGCGCGGTTGATGCGGGAACCGGCATACCTGAGGCTGTCTGTAGCATATTCTTTTATGAGGATGGCATAGGCGGAATCGGCAGACCGATAATTTTTTTGGGCGGTAAGGCTGTCTCCGAAATAATCTTCAAACATCGCTTTCATTGACCATAAGTCGGCATTGAGGGTGGATTGTTTTTCAGCTTGCCGGAGTACAGACAGAATCTCATGGTACTTTTTGCAGGCTGATAAATAACTGATTCTTCCCACATATACTTTTATATTGGTAGGGTCAATGGCTAATGCGCTGTCAAGTTTGGCCCATATTTCCTTGTCGTTTATAGATATATGTTCACTGTCATTAAAGAAGAAAGTGCTGTCTAAAGGAGGCAACCATAGGTTCCTCGCTTCTGCTACCAGACGGTTGGCTTCTTGGGTGTGGAAGTTTTCTTCGGTAGTCACGGGGTTGGAATGGTGTTTGCATGAAACAGTAAGGGTCAATAATAAGCCAAGTAAAATAGTGGTTTTCATCAGTTTGTGTATTATGGTATTAGTTTGTTGCCAACACAAAAATAGGATAAAAAAATGATATTCTTTCTTTTGCATCAAATATATTTCCTTTGATGTTTGGTTATAAACCGTTCTGTCTGTCCGCAGAATACAATGAAACCGTTGTTCTCCGCAGATACCCAATCTTTTTATCAGGGTATCTCCCTGTATATCGCGTATCCTTTTGTTTATTCATTTAGTTTTTTAAGAATGGGTCGACTACCTGATTATTTTTCTCCTTAATCCATCTTTTCCTTTATATTAAGCCTTTTTCCCCTAAAGATTAAGTATCTTTGTCCAGATGTGTTCTATCTCCATAGGTTGCGGAGTTGACTCCATAACCTTTGGAGATAACTCCATAGCCTTTGGAGTCAAGTCCAAAGCTTATGGAGATAGAATACAAAAGGAAGAGAACCCTTAACCATAGAGCAGAAAGGGCTTGCGGATACAGATCAAATCTTTTAATGATGGATATAAAATATGATTTCAAGGCCAACCCTTTCAAGGAAAAGGACGGCAAACCGGTGCTTTATCCGGCGGTAGTGGTGAAGGAAACGATTACTACCGATCACATAGTGAAGGAGTTGTCCAAGCATAGCGCATATTCGGCGGGCTGTGTGGTGGGAGTGCTACAGGAGGTGGCCGATATGGTTGTATCCCATTTGCGGCAAGGAAAAAATGTGCGGTTGGACGGCCTGGGTACGTTTTCTCTTGCCTTGTCCTCGCGTGAGGTGACAGACCGGAAGGAGATACGTGCGGCATCCGTGAGGATAAAGAAGGTGAACTTCCGTCCGGTGCCGGAACTGGTGAAGCGGGTGCGGCAGGAAACAGACATCCTCCGTGCCGAGTTCGGCTTCTTGCCTACGGTGAAAAAGCGTAGCAAGGAGGAGCGTTGGACGTTGCTGGAGGCTTATCTGAAAGAACACGGTTCCATTACACGTCTGGCCTATTCGGAATGGTTGGGGGTGGCGCGCACTACGGCGGCCTACGAGCTGAAGGCTTGGTATGAGGAGAAGAGATTGGACAAAGAAGGAAAGCATTCTCATGCGGTGTATGTGCTGCGCAGGCAGGAAGGTATAGCCGAAGTATAGCCCCTTTTTTATCCGTTTGGGAATAAAAAGAGAGGGAAAGTGGTGGTGGCAGCACTTTTTACCCATAAAAAAATGTGCTGCCACCACCCGTTGAAACGCCTTGTTCATGGTGGTTCCAGTAGAGTGGGTGGTAGCAGTGGCAGCACATTTATAAAACTCCGGAGAAGGAGGGATTGCTTGTATTTGTACTCAATCTGAATCCGGAACAAGAGACTTACAGCTTGTCATGCAAGGTCCCTGCTGCTTTCAGATAGGCCACGTAGTTCAGATAAAGTTGGAAACGGGCGTCAACTTTCGTTTCGTAAGCCTGTTGCCATAACGCTTGGGCTTCCAAATGGTCGGAGAGTGTTTCCAGACCTACTTCGTACTGGCTTTTGCTGACACGCCTGTTCTCTTCCGCCTGTTGCAGGGAACGGTCGGCAAGTTCGCTTTCCAGCTTTGCTTCGTCCAGATTGTTGGCGGCTTGGGTCAGTTCCAGTAACATTTGTTCGTTCAGGTTTTGCTGTTGAAGGCGGGTTTGTTCCAGTTTGGCTTTGGCTGCACGTACTTTGTTGCTGCGTTCTCCGAAATGGAACAAGGGGATGCTTACATTCAGAAGGACAGAGAAACTGGCATCGTCCAGGAAATTCTTGTTGTTCAGTTCCAAACCATGTACATAGTCGTATGAGCCTTTGATCCCTACTTTGGGAAGCAGTTCACTGCGGTTCAGTTTCACCTGCTGGCGGGCTATCGCCACTTGTTTGTCCAGTATTCCGTATTCCGGACGGCGGGTGATATCCAGTACCTGTACTTCCAGGTCTTTCTCTATCTCCGGGAAATCTCCGGAAACATGAACTTGTGTGGTCAGTGGTTTCCCTATCAGGTGGCAGAGGTTCATGGTAGCCAGGCGGAGAGCATTCTCGGCTTTTCGGATACCTAGCTCGCTTTCATTCAGCTTTACTTGTACTTTCAATACATCATTCTGAGGTTTAAGTCCATGTTTGTAAGCACTCTCTACGTTATTTTTTAATTCCGTCAATACAGCGTGGTATGCATCGGCTACTGTTTTCATCTCCTTTGCTTTTACTACCAGAGCGTATGCCTGATCTGTTTTCTGAATGACTTCTGTTGCGGTCAGATTTTCATTCATTTGTGCCATTTCTTTGCCCAGCAAGGACATTTTGTAGGCGGCACGGATTTTACCGCCCATGTAGAGGGGCTGTTCCATTTGCACGCCGCCCATATAGACCCATCCTATTTTATAGTCCAGGTTAATGCCGGGGAAGTAGGCAAAGCCTGCGGGTTGTCCCGGATTGAACTGTCCTGTTCCATCGGGCAGAAAGACGGGCAGGTTGCCTCCGGCTATGCCGTAACTACCGTCGGCATTACTGTAAAGTCCTGTTCCGCTGACGGTGAAGTTGGGGAAGAAGTTCCCTTTGTAACTCTTGGCAGTATAACGGGCACTTTCCGTCTGTTTCACGGAAGCCGCCATTTCCTTGTTGTATTTTAATGCCATTTCGCGGCACTCTTTCAGACTCAGTGTTTCCTGTGCCCATGCGGGGGTGGCAAGATGCCACAGCAGACAGCAGAGGGGGAGTATCATTGTCTTTTTCATTTATTCTCGGTTTTGTATGTCAGTGAAATGAATCAATTGTTTTTATCTTGAAGAACAAGGCATATAATATAGGGATAAAGAGCAGCGTGATCAGTGTGCTGCACAGCAATCCACCCATGATAGCTGCCGCCAAGGAACCGAACATGGCATCGGACAGCAAGGGAATCATACCCAGAATCGTTGTCAGCGAGGCCATCATGACCGGGCGGAGACGGCTTTGGGAACTGTCTATCAGTGCGGTGATCGGTTCTACTCCTTCATTGATCTGAAGGGTGATTTCATCCATCAGCACAATACCGTTTTTAATCAGCATGCCGATCAATCCCAATGTGCCTACAATAGCCACGAAATTGAAGACTTTTCCTGTGAGCAGCATGACCGCTACCACCCCTACAAATATCATCGGAATACAGCAGAAGATGATGATGGGTTTGCGATAATCTTTGAACAGCATGATGAGGATGGCAATCATCAGAATGATGGCTAACGGGAAATTTTGGAACAGGTACTTCATGGACTGGTCGCTGGCTATTTTTTCTCCTTGCCATACCAGTGAATAACCTTCGGGTAATGGTATGTTTTCTATCTGTTCCGCGATGGCAAGACGTGCTTTTTCCGTTTCAATGCCGGGTGCGGGCGAACATTGTGCCCGCTGGCTTCTCTGCCCGTTGTAACGGGACTACCGGATCTTCCCACCGGATATCAATCTCTTTGCTGATTTGTTTCAGCGTGTACTTCCATGATGCTTTCCACCAAATCTTCTTTCGAAAGTAGTGCCGGCTTTCAGCTTCACCTACTGGTTTCCTCGTTCAACAGTCCGTTCAGGGAAGGCAGAGACGAGAAGACTTGTGCGTTGCCCAGGTCCTCTATCGGTTCTCCTTTCTCGTCGAGGCATTTCAGGTAGATGTTGTTTTTGTGGATACCTTCGTAGAAAGAGCCGATAGGAATGCCTCCGGTGGCTGTGAGCAGGGAAAGGCTGACATCATTACGGCTCAGGCCGAGGGCACGGGCGGACGGCTGGTCGTATTCGATGGTCAGTACGGGTACTTGAGGTTCCCAGTCGGTGGTGATGAGGCAGACTTCCGGAGTCCTTTCCATGATGGCGCGGGCGCTGTCGGCCAGTTGGTGCAGGATGGCAGGATCGGGACCCAGAAATTGCGCCTCTATGGGATATTTCTTGAACATCAGATTATATCTTTTCAGTTTGATGTATGCGTCCGGATAGGCTTGGGAGAGGTAAGCTTGGATTTCGTCTATATGTTCTACCAAGGTTTCCGGTGAGGTGAAGTCGATAATCAGTTCGCCGTACGAAAGTGAGGGGTTGGCAATGCTCCGTACCAGATTATAGCGTCCGGGCGTACCGCCTATGGAGGTAGTGACGTGGGTTATTTCCTCCCGTCCTTTCAGATAGGTTTCTATTTCTTCCAAATCTCGAACCACACGTGTATAGTTATTCCCTTCCGGAAGTTTGTATTCCATATAAAGCTGGTCGTAAACCATGTCGGGGAAAAAGCCCTGACGCATATATTGGTAGCCGAAAACGGAAAGCAGCAACAGACCGGTCATGGCAAATACAAAACTCCACCGGTGGGCCAGACCGAACCGCAGTGCCGAACGGAGGGTGGCATAGATTTTACCTTTGTATACTCGCTTTCCGGTACTGTCAGTATCTATGGCAGGATGCAGCCGGCGGTCGGCCATCAGTGGTACATGGATCAGTGCCAATATCCAGCTTAGCAACAGGGAAACGGCAAGTACGATGAAAAGGTCGCGCGTGTAGACGCCTGCGGTGTCGGGGGACATGTAGATGGGTAGAAAGGCGATAATGGCTATCAGTGTCGCGCCCAGAAGAGGCATGGCTGTCTGTCTTCCGATGGCGGTCATGGCTTCCATCCGGTTTTTGCCGGCTTTCAAGTCTACCAGTATGCCGTCTATGATGACGATGGCGTTGTCTACCAACATTCCCATTGCCAGTACAAAAGCAGCCAATGATACGCGCTGCATGGTTCCGCCTGCCGAATAAAGGAACAGAAAAGAACCGAATACGGTGATGACCAGGCTGATACCTATGATAAGGCCGCTCTTGAACCCCATTGCTATCATCAGTATCAGTACTACGATGATGACGGATTCTATCAGGTTGATGACAAAGGTTCCCAAAGAGCTGCCTACCCGTTCGGGCTGATAGAAGATTTTGTGGCATTCCACTCCTGCGGGCAGACGTTCGGCTTTGAGTTCTTCCAATTTGCTTTCTACGGCATGGCCTACTTTTATAATGTCCGAACCACTGGAGGCAGCGATGAGTATACCGAGAGCGCGTTCATGGTCATAGAACATTTCATTGCGTGTGGGGTTCTCGTAGGCTTTCTCTATACGGGCGATGTCACTCAGGCGAAGCTGGTCGTCATCGTGTCCTTGAATCAGCATTTTTCCGATATCTTCTACGGTTTTGAATTTGTCGTTTACTGTGACGCGGATACGGTTTTCACCATTTTCATAATATCCTGTATAGGTGGTTTTGTTCTGGCCGTTCAAGGTTGCCAGTACTTCTGCAGGTTTAACACCGAGGTTTGCCATACGGTCTTGCAACAGGGAGATATTGATGCATTCGGAACGTTTGCCGTAGAGTTCCACACGGTCTACCCCTTCCAGTTCGTTCACTTCCCGTTTTACCAGTTCGGCATAGTCGGACAGTTCACGGTCGGACAGTCCGTCACCTGTCAGGGCATAGAACATGCCATATACATTTCCGAAGTCATCTTTGACTATCGGGGTGGTGGCTCCTTCGGGCAACAGGGCGCGGGCGTCGCTTACTTTGCGGCGCAGCATGTCCCAGCATTGTTCCACGTCATCGTCCGGCACGGTGCTCAGCAGTTCTATCTGTATCAGGGACAGGTCGTTGTATGAATAACTTTCTATATTGTCAATGTTGCCCATGGTGCGGATGTTCTTTTCAAGCACATCCGTTACTTCCAGTTCTACCTGGTGCGCGGAAGCACCCGGATAGGTGGTGACCACCATGGCAAGTTTCACTTTTATTTCGGGGTCTTCCAATTTGCTCATCTGATAGCAGGAGTAGGCTCCGCCGAGCAGCAGAACCGCTATCAGGAAATAAATCAGATTCCTGTTCCGGAATGCCCATTTACTGATGTCCATTATAATAATCCTCCTATATTTGTGTTAGTGACCGGTGACAAAGGTTTTACAATTTCTCCATCCTCAATGTGGTGTACGCCCGAGGATACAATCTGCTCTCCCGGTTGCAGTTGTCTGGAAGTGATGAGACTGTGTCCGTTGTTCAACAAACGCAGTATGGATACTTCCTGTCTGTGTACGGTATTGCTGGATGGATGAAAGACGAACACATACGCTTTGCCTTCTTTTTGCAGGATGGCGCCGGTAGGGACAGAAAGAGTATTCTCCTGCTCTGTACGGCAAAGGATGGTTACCATGGTGTTCATGCCGGGAGAAGGGATAGCCCGTGTGCCGGGTACTACTTGCAGGCGCATGGTGTATAGTTGGTTTGCGTTGGCTTTCGGGGTGACACTGATTAGTTTCAGCGGGTAGGTTTCGCCCGGATAGATATCAAATGTGCAGTGATAATTGTCGAACTGCTCCCGGCGGATATATTCGGCCGCAGGCAGATTTATTTCCACTTCGGGGGTTCCGCCGCTGATCATGGCAATGACGGGCATTCCGGCTCCGATGGTTTCGTGAGCTTCGAACAGGCGTTTCTGGACATACCCGTTGAAAGGAGCATAGAGCCGGGTGTAAGCCAACTGATCTTTATGGTGTTTGTACTTGGCGGTGATTTGCTTGAGCCCGTATACGGCTTTGTCATTGGCGTTGGGGGTGGTTCCGTTGTCTTTGTAAAGAGCCATGACCCTTTCTGCTTCCGCTTTTATTTGCTGGTATTCTGCTTCAGTAGCATCCAGTTGTACTTGATAGTCGGTGGGGTCCAGTTCGGCCAGTAATTGTCCCTCTTGTACACGGGCGCCGTCTTTTACATGTATTTTGCTGATGGTTCCGCTTACCCGGAAGGCAAGGCTGATATCTTGTGCGGCTTTTACCTTTCCCGGAAATTGCAGGAACGTTTGTTTGTCGGCAGAAACAACTGTGTCTATTTTTACTGTCTGATGACCTTTGGCTTCCCGGGCACGTTGTGCGCAGGAACTTAGTAAGATCAAGGAAATACCTGTTAGAATAAGATAAATTCGTTTCATACTACTATGATTTTCGTGCAATTAGTTTTCTGATACAAAGTTATTCCGAAGCAAGAGGATAGAAAAGGTTGATATGAATGATAAATTGTCCGATTTGTATATTTTTGGGTTGTTATGTAGCTGGAAAGTTTACGATTTGTATTTATTTTGCAGTAAATTAAAGAATGTATAGATTGATGGACAGACAACAGATGCCTTTTCTCTTTAGATTTCTTTCGGATAGTGAACTGTATGCCTTTAAAGACGGACAGATTATTTCGACATTTAATAAATGTGGCCTTTTCTTTTGCCGGAAAGGAAATGTGGAGGTTTCACTGGAAGATAAGCATTTTCAGATAAATCCCGGTGATGTGTATATTTACATGGCTTCTACCTTGGTGCATCTGCTTCATAAGAGTGAGGATGCGGAAGGGGTTATGGTTGAAGTGGATTTAGATTATATCATTCCTATCGTCAATAGGGTGATCAATGTGGAAAACCAGCTTTTTATGCGGAAGCATCCTTGTATATCACTTTCGGATAAGCAACGTGCTCATTTGGAGTATCTGTTGGATAATTTGCGGGAGAGGATAGAGGCGGAGGATGTGCAAGAGGTGAATTTGCAGCAACAACGCCTGACTTTGGAACTGATCAAGTCGATGGGGCAGACTTTCTGCTATGAGATATTGAATATGTATTTTGCCAACCAACCCATGCAGCCTTTGCCGCAGAACAAGAAGGATGTGATTTTTCAGAATTTCATGCTGGCTCTTTTCCGTTTGTATAGAAAGGAGCGTGATGTAGCTTATTATGCGAGGATGCAGCATATTACTCCACGTTATTTTTCCACCATCATTAAAGAGAAGTCGGGAAATAGTGCTTTGCAATGGATTGTGCAAATGGTGATTACCGAGGCAAAACAGTTGCTTGAAGGATCGGATCTGAGTATCAAGGAGATTGCAGACCAATTGAATTTCCCTACGCAGTCTTTCTTTGGAAAGTATTTTAAGCAATATGTGGGGATTTCACCTAAAGAATATAGAAAAGGCAAGTTGAGGATTAAGGATGGAATTTGATTTCTGAAAATGCAATCTATTTTATTTTAATATACCTTTGTGTACAAATCATAAACGTTTTATTTATGACCCGAAAGAACGAACAAGAGCGATTCATGTCTTATATTACAGAACGGCAAACTCATGAGAGCCGGATGGCGGTGGCTGATTTTTTGCGGAAATATGCTGACCGGTATCATAACTCTGATTTTATTTCTTCTGATCCGGTACAGTTCCCGCATCGCTATCATTTCAAAGCGGATATTGAAATCAGTGCTTTTCTGACTGCTTTTCTTAGTTTCGGAGCCCGCCCTCAAATACTGAAGGCGGCAGAACGGCTGGATTCCATAATGAACCGGCAGCCTTTGCAGTATGTGTTGTCCGGGAACTGGAAAATTGATTTCTGTGGTGAGGAGTCGTTCTATCGGACGGTTTCAAAAAATAGAATGGCACAATTGTTTCATTGGCTGTATACTATATATGATAGGTATGAGAGTATGGAGAATGCTCTTCTTTGCGAAACGGATGGAACTCCGATGCAACGTCTTTGTCGTTTGTTTGGAGTGTCGGATAAGGCGCCGCAAAAGAAATTGAATATGTTTCTGCGCTGGATGATCCGTCGCGATTCGGAAGTGGATTTTGGAATCTGGAGGAATTTCTCTCCATGTGAGTTGATTATCCCTTTGGATACACATGTCAGTGAGATGGCTTTCAGATTGGGGCTGACCCGAAGTAAATCTTATACGCTGAATAACGCAAGAACTATTACTGCGGCTTTGGCTGAGGTTTTTCCCGAAGATCCTTGTCTGGGGGATTTTGCTTTGTTTGGCTATGGGATTAATGAATTATGAGATGTAGTTTGGGGTGTGTTGCTCGAAGCAGGTAGCTGTGGTGAGGATGACTATGGGATATCATTTGCAATAAATGGAAATCTAAAAATAATCCCCGAGGGATATCACATCCGTCGGGGATTTTCGGTTTTTTGGTTAAAGGTTAGTATAAAATTAGGTTAGGTTGTTTCTTAAATTATAGGGGTACGTATTCTACGAAGGCCTCCATTGCTTCATAACATGCCAAACCAAGTTGGTCATACAAAGCAGCGGTACCCCGGTTGCGGTCTTCACTTCTTTGCCAGAACAGACGTTCGTCGTTGCCCAGGAACGGTGCGCTTTCCATCTGAGACTGATGCTTTAAGATGGAGTTACGTTTAGCACGCAATTCTTCCGGACTGAACGGTACGGCCATTTCAATGTTTTCAATTTCCCATTCCGCCCATGCGCCACGATACATCCAGATGCGGCAATCTTTCAACCATTCGGCACCGGCTTCTTTTTCGATGTCGATAGCGGCAAGCACTGCGTCTGTGCAGACACGATGGGTTCCGTGCGGGTCGGCAAGGTCACCGGCCACATAAATTTGGTGGGGTTTTACGTCACGTAGTAACTGTAAAACGATTTCCACATCGGCTTCACTGATAGGGTTCTTCTCGATTTTTCCTGTTTCATAGAACGGCAAGTCGAGGAAGTGGACACGGTTCAATGGAATTTGATTGTAAGTACTTGCAGTACGGGCTTCGCCACGACGGATCAGTCCTTTAATGGTCAGGATATCGCGGCTGTCCATATCGCCTTCTTTCTTGGCGGCAAGGAATTTCTTGATTTCAGCGTATTTGTTTTTGATGGTTTCGTTGGAGTTTTCATCAAAAAGTTGGTTGAAACCGTTGATGAAGTGCATGAAACGTACTACTTCTTCATCGCCTACGGCAATGTTTCCGGAAGTTTCGTATGCTACGTGTACTTCGTGACCTTGCTGAACCAAACGCCGTAAAGTTCCACCCATTGAGATTACGTCATCATCCGGGTGCGGAGAGAAGACTACCACGCGTTTCGGGAATGGTTTTGCCCGTTCGGGGCGATAGGTGTCATCTGCATTGGGCTTGCCGCCGGGCCATCCGGTGATGGTGTGCTGCAAGTCATTGAATATTTTGATATTTACGTTGTAAGCAGAACCGTAGAGTGCCAGCAGTTCGCTCAGTCCGTTTTCATTGTAATCTTTGTTGGTCAGTTTCAGAATCGGTTTTTTGACACGCATACACAACCATACAATAGCGCTGCGAATCAATTTGTCGTTCCATTCGCAATTGGTTACCAGCCACGGACGTTGGATACGGGTAAGGTGAGAAGCCGCTGCCAGATCTATGCAGACATTTGCATTGTTATGCATTTGCAGATAAGAAGCAGGCAGAGTGTCGCTCACTTTGTCTTCCACCGCTTTCTTGATGATATCGGCTTTGTCATCTCCCCATGCCAGCAAATAGATTTTGCGGGCAGCCATAATAGTTGCCACACCCATCGTGATGGAACAGGGAGGGAGATTGTCCACTCCCAAGTTGTGTGCAGCTTCAGCACGCGAGGTTGAGTCAATCAAAATCAGTCGGGTAGGGGAGCTCAAGCTTGATCCCGGCTCGTTCATGGCAATATTGCCTTCACGACCAATGCCCATTAATACGATGTCTATACCGCCAAAAGTCTGGATACGTTGTTCGTACAGGCGGCAGTATTCGATGACAGCTTCCTGCGGAATCGTTCCGTCGATGGTGAATACATTTTGTTTATCGATGTCGATTTGGCTTAGGAATAAGTCGTTCAGCTGTGAGAAACTGCTTCCAGCCCCTTCGGAAACCAAGGGGTAATATTCATATAAATTGAAAATTACTACGTTACGGAAACTTAGTCCTTCATCTTTATGTTTACGGACCAGTTCGGCATAAAGCGGCCGTAATGAAGCACCGGTTCCAGCCCCAATCACGCAGAACTTTCCTTCGCGCTGACGTTCCTGGATTTTTGCCGTAATTTCGTTGGCAATGTGCTGCACGCCTTCCTCCATCGTTTCATAGATGTCGGTAGGCACTTTTTCGCAGCGGGTCAAGACAGAACGTTCCACCGCATTTTCGGGTTTATAATATTTCGGAGATACTCTGTTCAGAGAAATCTGCGAACTTAAGTTTGTTCTCATAAATTACAAATTAGCTTTTTCGATGTCTTTGAAATATTTGTAGGTACCGACTTTCAGTTCGTCTGTAGCGGCTTCGTCACAAACAATAATGCCATGCTGGTGCATTTGTAATGCACTGATAGTCCACATTTGTGTAATACCACCTTCAACGGCATGTTGCAAAGCACGTGCTTTGTTGTGCCCGTTGCAGATAATCAGAACTTCTTTGGCTGAAAGGACAGTCCCTACACCTACTGTTAACGCAGTTTTAGGTACTTTGTTCACGTCATTGTCAAAGAAACGTGAGTTTGCAATGATTGTGTCTGTAGTCAGTGTTTTGATACGTGTGCGTGAAGACAAAGATGAGCCCGGCTCGTTGAATGCGATATGTCCGTCGGGACCGATACCTCCCATAAACAGGTCGATGCCTCCGATTTCGGCTATTTGTTTTTCGTAGTTGGCGCATTCTGCTTCCAGGTCTTCGGCATTTCCGTTCAGGATATGTACATTTTCTTTCTTTATATCAATATGGTTAAAAAAGTTTTTCCACATAAATGTATGGTAGCTTTCTGGATGATCTTCAGGCAAGCCTACATATTCGTCCATATTGAAAGTAACGACATTCTGGAAAGATACTTTTCCCTGCTTGTTCAGTTCTATCAGCGCTTTGTACATGCCTAGCGGTGAAGATCCTGTGGGACAACCTAAAACAAAAGGTTTTTCAGGAGTCGGATTTGCCGCATTGATTTTACTAGCTACATAGTTTGCCGCCCATTGTGACAGCGCTTGGTAATCAGATTCAATAATTACTCTCATGGTTCTTTCTTTTTTAAGTTTTAAGTGTTAAGTTAACTATACGGGTTATTCCATATTATCCGTTTTGGGACGGAGGAATGTCAATTGTACTACCAGTGCGATAAGCACAATAATAGCCAACATGGCAAATCCCAGTCCCAACTTACCTCCGTCTGTCCACTTTCCCAAGACTTCGGTAATGGCTGCTCCCGCAAACACGCCTGTCATATTCATGATACCATAGGCGGTAGCACGGTGTTTGGATGATACGAACTGGCATAGAATCGGCATATTGTTGGCATCGAAGATACCATAACCGATTCCGAATAATAATCCAGCTCCCACAACAGCTACGAAACTGTGTCCGAACCCTAGTAAAAGCAGGGATGGAATAGTAAGTCCCAAGCCGATAGCACCCGTGTACACACGTCCTTTTATATTTCTTTGCACCCACTTATCGGATAAGGTTCCACCAATAATTACGCCAATGAACGAGGATAGCGCGATGGTGATAGTCGACATGGGGCCGGCTTGTGACATCGGTATATTCAGGTTCTCGGCGAACAAGGTAGGTAACCAGTTTTTGGTTGCCCATCCCGGTAAACTGGGGGCTGCGAAATATAGCAGAATCACCCAGAATGCAATATTACTGAAAAGTAATGATAATCCCTTCAATAAATTGCTTTTTTCTTTACCGGAAGGTGAATTTATTTGTTCAATTTGTATTCTATCCTTCTTTTCATGTAGAAAAAGCATCAAAATTACGGCGTATGCGATGCCGGCGATGCCGAACCAATGAAAGGTTGTATGCCAGGAAAAAGCAGCGGCTACTGTAGCGCCGAAACCTCCGATGGCCTGCCCGGTGTAGAGCCCGGTCATGTGAATACCGATGGCTAATGAACGTGACTTATCGGAGTGATAGTCGGCGATCAGTGACAATCCGGCAGGAATATAGAGCGCTTCGCTGATTCCCATCAAGGCGCGAAGGAAAAAAACTTCATTATAGGTGTCGGCGATTCCCATCAGATAAGTGACGGCCGACCATACAAACAAACTGCCAACAATAAGCCATTTGCGGTTCATGCGGTCGCCCACCATTCCGGCTATAGGGCTCATACAGCCATATATCCAAAGAAAGACTCCCATCAGTCGCCCAAAATTGGCAGCTGACTGAAGCTCGGTGATATCCACCGCCATGGCATCTCTCATTGTGGACAACATTTGCCGGTCCATGTAATTCAACAGGGCGACACCCCATAATAATCCTACTACAACCCAAGGATAAATTTTACTGTTTTTCATGCTAATAGATAAAGGGCTTTATAAATGTGATTTTTTGCTGTCGAGTATTTCCTCGCATAATGTATAGCCCTTGATCATCATTCTTGGAATGTGGAACGGGCCTTTGAACAGGTTACCCTTGGCCATTTGTGCAGGCGTGCCGTCACGATGGAGATATCCAAACCATTCTCCACACTCTTTATCAGGGAAATGGGTGTATGTCCAATCGCTGATTTGCTTGTGCATGTCAAGGTATTTTTCATTTCCGGTTGCTAAATATGCATACAAAGTAGCGATGATAGCCTCTGTCTGAGGCCACCAGAATTTCATGTCTTGGGAATAATCCTGTGGCGGAAGGTTCTTGCAGTCTTTGAAGTTGATGATACCTCCGAATTCTTTGTCCCATCCCCACTCCCAAGACCAATCAAGGATAGTGAGGGCCAATTCCGTAATATCTTTGTCCCAATTACGGTATTTGGCTTCTTCCAGCAGAAACCAGGCTGTCTCGATACAATGTCCCGGATTGATGGTGCGGCCCATGTTGCTGTCGATGAATTCTCCATGGGGACCTACCGTTTCAAGCAACGCCTTGAATTCGGGATGCATGAAATCTTTGCGCAGTTGGGCGATGGAAGCGTCAATCTGTCCGTTGAAGCTTTCATCTTGAATGGCCTGGCGGATACGTGATGCTACATTAATCAGGATCATTGTGATGGAATGTCCTTTCATAGGAAGAGTATCCAGATATTTTGGAGGGAGTATGCCTGGTGTTTCCATAAAATACTGCATCCGTTTGAACAAGTCTAATGCTTTTACGGCATACGTCTGGTCACCGGATGCGATGGCATATTCCGACATGGCGATGGCTGCGAATGACTCCGAGAAAATATAACGGCGTTTGCGCAAGGGAGTGCCTTCGGCAGTCACTTCGAAATACATACGTCCGTCAGAGTCAAAACAATGCGCTTCTATAAAGTCTATTGTACTTTTAGCTGCCGCCAGCCATGCTTCGTTCTTTTCTATATTATTATATGCATAGGAACAGATAAAAGCAAATCTTCCTTGGAACCACACTGATTTGGTGGTGTCCATCAAGCTGCCGTTTCGGTCAACGCAGGTATAAATACCTCCATTGACCTTGTCCAGCCCGTATTTCAGCCAAAACGGCATGATATTGGTGGTCAGATCTGTTTTGTATGATTCCGACCATTCTTTTATATAGTCTATTGAAAACATCGTGGTTCAGGTTTATTTGTTACATCTTTCGAAGAAATTGATTGCTTCCAGTTCGGCTTTCATGGCAGCTTCTTCCTCATCTGTCATGTTCTGGAACGGAGTCCGGTTCTTTCCTAAATCCAGCCCGATCAGTTTCATGATGCGTTTACCGCCAACGATGTTTCCACGATAGTGACAGATGACATTGATAACTTCCTGTGCGAAATTCTGGCGTTCGCGTGCCAGTTCCAGATCACCGGCTTTCCATGCTTCGATAATACCTGTGAGTTCTTTGCCGTTATAGTTGGTTGTTCCACCGATACCGCCCTGTGCACCGCCCATAGCCAGACATGGAAGGATCGTTTCATCCTGGCCGTGCAACATGTCGAATTTGCCATTTTTATATAAACGGCATTGGTTGTATTCATACAGGCTTTCGAAAGTATATTTGATGCCGGCGAAATTAGGAATGCGACCGTCTACGGCTTCCAAGAATGCTACCATTGAGAGGTATGCTCCATTGAAAGCTGGGATATGATAAAAATAGAAAGGAAGTGCAGGAGCGACCGCATGCTATTTCTTCGCTAGTATTTCACCAATTCTTCAATGCGTCCTACGTTTGGGGAAAGGAGGTGCCATTTGCTCCGATACCCCATGCTCCGATTTTCTGAGCGTGTTCTGCTAGACGTTTGCTTGATTTTACACAAGTGCTTCCTACATGGACAATGACTTTTGAATCCTTCGGGTGCTACTTCCATCCAGCGTTCAGCCAGTTTCATGCGTTCGTCTTCTGTCAGCATATAGCCTTCTCCGGAAGAACCATTGATAAATACGCCTTGAAGTCCGTTTCTAACCAATAGTTGGCAATAGGCTTCAATCGGTTCATAATTTACTTCTCCGTTCTCATAAAAGGGAGTAAAAGGTGCGTCAATTAATCCGTGAATCTTTTCCATAGCCTTTAATTTATTTGAAATGAATATTTTATATTACTTAATCATGTTGCGTGCAAATATATAAATGATTTATGAAAACACAAGTGAAAACTAAATTTATTATTAATAATCACTCTTTTAATAAATAGAAAGATAAATAAGCGACTTAGAAACGTTCTTTAAATGTATATGGAAAATGGAATTGTTACAAAAAATGATAATTAGCTTACATCTTCAAAATAATTTTGAAAATTCTCTTTAAATGTGATTTGATTTCATAAAAAATAACTATATTTGTGGACATTAACGGAATTATTTTATTTATGGGTGAGAATTTGTTGAAAGAAATTGAAAAGGGCTCAAAGATGGCTGTGATGAAGAAGAAAATCATTACCCATTATATTTATAATGGAAGCTCTACGATTACTGATTTAGCAAGAGAGATGGATTTAAGTGTGCCTACAGTTACAAAATTCATTGATGAAATGTGTGAGGAAGGTTACATTAACGACTATGGAAAGCTGGAAACCAGTGGGGGAAGACATCCCAGTTTGTATGGTTTGAATGCAGATTCCGGATATTTTGTAGGTGTTGAAGTGCGTCAGTTTTCCATTAACTTAGGGTTGATAAATTTTAAAGGAGATGTAGTTCAGCTAAAAATGAATGTTCCTTTTAAAGCGAAGAATACCCCTGAGAGTTTAGACGAATTGTGTAAGTTGATTAAACATTTTCTTCAAAAAGTCAGTGTTGAGAAAGATAAGATATTAAATATTAATGTAAATCTTTCCGGGCGTGTGAATCCGGATTTGGGATATAGTTACAGTATATTCAATTTTGATGAGCGCCCGTTGACGGATGTCATATCAGAAAAGGTGGGTGGTTATCGTGTCTCTATTGATAACGACACTCGTGCTATGATTTACGGTGAGTATATGCAAGGTGTTGTGAAAGGTGAGAAGAATATCATCTTTATCAATGTCAGTTGGGGATTGGGTATGGGAATTATCATTGATGGAAAGATTTATAAAGGAAAATCCGGTTTCTCTGGCGAATTCGGGCATAATTTTGGATATGAGAATGAGATTATCTGCCATTGTGGGAAAAAAAGGATGCATAGAAACGGAAGTTTCGGGGGCTGCTTTGCATCGTATTCTGTTGGAACATATTAATAATGGTGAAAACTCTATTATCTCCAATACCAAGAAAAATTTGGAAGATTTGACCTTGGATGATATCATTGATGCGGTAAATAAGGAAGATTTGCTGTGTATTGAACTGGTGGAAGAAATCGGAGTGAAATTAGGTCGCCATGTAGCGGGACTTATTAATATATTTAATCCGGAGCTAGTCATTATTGGTGGTGCATTGTCACGTACAGGTGATTATTTGACACAACCCATCACTACAGCTATTCGAAAATATACACTGAACTTGATGAACCGTGATTCTGTTATTGTAGAATCTAAATTGAAAGAAAGAGCCGGGATCATCGGTGCTTGTATGTTGTCGCGCAGTAAACTGTTTGAATAAATATGTAGGTATTATAAAATAAGGGATGAGTCCATTACATGATTCATCTCTTATATTGTCTTCTTGTTAAGTTTAACTCTGAGCAAGCTTAATAAGTTAAGGAGCTAGTATTATGGTTGATAGAACACATGGTGAAACTAAACTTTGGGAATCTTTCATTAAAGGAGAAACGGCGGCATTTGAAGAAGTTTATCGACGCTATTATTCGTTATTGTATTCCTATGGAATTCGTATGGTAGGTGACAGAGAGCTGGTTGCTGATACCATACAGAATCTGTTCGTCAAGTTGATCTTAAATTGTAGGAATTTGCATTATACTGATAATGTAAAAGCGTATTTGCTTTGTTCTTTTAGAAATAAACTGCTGGATGCGTTTCAGTCTTTACGTCCTATGGAAGTGATTGAAGAATGCCATGAATTTTTTCCGATGGGCGAAGAAATAATAAATTCTTTATTTAAGAAAGATGATGTGGATGTGAAGAATGAAAGAAGGCTGGCTAAGGCAATTTCACGTCTTTCCGGTCGTCAGCGTGAAATTCTGTATTTATATTATGTAAAAGAATTGAGCCATCAGGAAATATCCGCTATCTTAGGTATGAATCCTCAATCAAGCAAGAATCTTTTGTCGCGTACATTGGCACGTTTGCGTGAATTCTTTTTCTCTGTTTCAACCATATGGATTTTCAGTATCTTGGTGCATTGTGTTCATGTGCCTGTGCGTAGTGTTTGGGCTTTTCACTTCTCTTGATTTAGCGAGTAGTCAATCATTGTTGTTTTATCATTTGGGCATGTTTTCATGGAATGAAGTGATATTTGTGTGATGAATAAGTTCTTTTATTTGTCATATAAGGTTTGTCTATTGGTTTTGTCGAAGGCTCATGCAAAG
>ENA-OQKK01000164-OQKK01000164.1-human-gut-metagenome-genome-assembly--contig:-NODE-164-length-22716-cov-3.471291_pt1 | contig 22716 bp, 19 predicted proteins | sample MGYA00242648_ERZ504797 | MGnify/ENA primary metagenome ERZ504797 (study PRJEB26092, sample SAMD00036412) | human gut metagenome | host: Homo sapiens | study: EMG produced TPA metagenomics assembly of... | reverse complement strand
CTGCAATACCTCGAGAATCTCCGAAACCTTCCTGTCTGTTGACTCCATGTTTGTACGTGCAACAGACTCCATTGACTGTGCATGAGCCTTCATATCCTTGGTGTATCCGGTCAGTTCATCTGTCTTTAGTTTAGCAACATTGTTTTAAGGGATATTCTGTTTTTTATTTGTAAGTTTGCGGAGAGATTCAAAATTTTTGTGATGAGTTCTCCATAAAATAAAGAAAATGACTTTACGAAATTATATAATCATAGCAGCTTTGGGCAGTGTTCTTGCTGTACGGGCACAGGAAGAACCGGCTGCTCCTGTATTCCGTCCTCCTTTTGATTTTCCGCTTATTCTGAGCGGTAATTTCGGTGAACTGCGTTCTAACCACTTTCATGGAGGAGTGGATTTTAAAACCCAGGGAGAGGTGGGAAAACCTATTCATTGCATTGCCGACGGATATGTGAGCCGTGTACTGGTTACTCCCGGAGGATATGGGCAGGCTATTTTTATTACGCATCCCAATGGATATACTTCAGTATATGGACATGTGTTGAAATTTGCTTCTGCAGTGGCAAAAGTGGTGGAGGAATATCAATATCGGCATGAAACTTTTGCTGTGGATTTGAAATTCGAGCCTCATCAGGTCAGTTTCAAAGCTGGAGAAATCATTGCTTTAAGCGGTAATGAAGGGTATTCTTTCGGACCGCATCTGCATATGGAGATACGCCGTACGGATACTGGTGAATTGATAGATCCCTTACAGTTCTATACCGATAAAATTAAAGACACTACTCCGCCACGTGCGTCAATGATTATGCTTTATCCGCAGCGGGGCGCTGGAGTTGTGGAAGGCTCGCAAAGAAAAAAATCCGTATCTGTTGCTTCTTTGGGACAACCGGTTTCTGCTTGGGGGAAAATAGCCGCTGGCATTAAGGCATACGACTATATGGATGGCACACATAATAATTATGGTGTGCGTTCCGTGGTACTCTATGTGGATACGACAGAAGTTTTTCGCAGTACGGTGGATGGCGTTTTGCCCGAAGAGAACCGGATGATTAATGCCTGGACAGACTATGAGGAGAATGTAAAGAGGCATAATTGGGTGATGCGCTCACAGATTCTTCCCGGAAATAGTTTGCGCATGTTACAAGCCAATGATGAAGGAGGGGTGGTTACGATTGATGAAGAACGTGATTATCATTTTCGTTATGAATTAGCTGATTTATACGGGAATAAGTCGACTTATCGTTTCATTGTGCGTGGCCGTAGGCAGCCGATAGAGGAATATCATCCGCAGGTAAAACATTATTTGGCATGGAATAAAGGTAATGTGGTTCAGGAACCGGGTATGGAACTGGTTATCCCCCGAGGAATGTTGTATGAGGATGTGGCACTGAACTGTCATGTGGTTAAAGATACAGCCGCAATATCTTACGAGTACCAGTTGCACGATGAGCCAGTAGCTTTGCAGGCTGGGTGCACGCTGATGATCGGGGTACGCCATCTTCCTGTAGAGGATACGTCGAAATATTATGTAGCCCGTAAGTGGGGAAAAAGGAAAGGTTCAGCAGGAGGAACTTATGAGAATGGTTGGATGAAGACTTCCATCCGTGAACTGGGAACCTATACCGTAGCTATAGATACCTTATCTCCACGAGTAACTCCATTAAATAAGGCACAATGGAAGACAGGTAAGGTTCAGTTCAAAATAGGAGATGCGGAAACGGGTATTAAGGATTATAAGGTGAAGATAGACGGCGAATTTGCCTTATTCGGTTTCAGTTCCAAAAATGCGAAATTGTGGATGAAGCATCCTGAACGGTTAAAAAAAGGAGTCGCCCATAAATTGGAATTGGTGGTGACAGATTATTGTGGAAACGAAACAAAAGAGGAATATGAATTTTGATGGTAAAATAAGTATTATACACAATTAAAAAGTTATATATTAATGAAGAATAAACTGATTTTAGGTGCTGCCTTTCTATTGGCGGCAATAACAGAGAGTTTGGCATGCACTAACCTGATTGTAGGTAAGGGAGCCTCGGTTGATGGTTCTGTTATCGTTTCTTATTCCGCTGATTCATACGGAATGTTTGGCGAGTTGTATCACTATCCTGCCGGTATGCATGAAAAAGGAACCATGCGTGATATCTATGATTGGGATTCGGGCAAATATTTAGGGCAAATAAAAGAAGCGCGTCAAACCTATAATGTGGTAGGTAATATGAATGAATTTCAGGTAACCATAGGTGAAACTACTTTTGGTGGACGGGAGGAATTGGTTGATTCTACCGGTATTATGGATTATGGAAGTTTGATTTATGTAGCTCTCCAGCGTTCTCGTACAGCTAAAGAAGCCATACAGGTAATGACGGATTTAGTAAAAGAATATGGTTATTATAGCAGTGGCGAATCATTCAGTATCGCTGATCCCAATGAAGTCTGGATTTTGGAGATGATCGGTAAGGGTCCCGGTGTGAAAGGTGCTGTATGGGTAGCAGTCCGTATACCGGATGATTGTATTGCCGCACATGCTAATCAGAGCCGGATTCATCAGTTCAATATGAATGACAAGGATAATTGTCTTTACTCTCCGGATGTGATTTCTTTCGCTCGTGAAAAAGGTTATTTTGACGGTATGAATAAAGATTTCAGTTTCTCGGCGGCATATAATCCTTTAGATTTTGGTGGTGTACGGTTCTGTGAAGCGCGTGTATGGAGTTTCTATAATATGTTCAACAAGTCGGTGGGAGATACCTATCTTCCTTATATTCAGGGGGACAGCAAAGAACCGATGCCTCTTTATATCAAGCCTTCCCGTAAACTTTCAGTACGTGATGTACAAGCGGCTATGCGCGATCACTATGAGGGTACTCCACTGGATATAACTAATGATCCCGGTGCCGGTCCGTTTAAAACTCCTTATCGTCTGTCTCCCTTGAGTTTTAAAGTAGGAGATCAGGAATATTTCAATGAACGTCCCATTTCGACTCAGCAAACGGCTTTCACTTTTGTGGCACAGATGCGTGCTAACCTGCCCGATGCAATAGGGGGAGTATTATGGTTTGGAACAGATGATGCTAATATGACAGTGTTTGCTCCTGTATATTGTTGTTCGGATCGTATTCCTGACTGTTATAGCGGTAAAGAAGCCGACTGTGTAACTTTTTCATGGGACTCTGCATTTTGGATTTATAATTGGGTGGCCGATATGATTCGTCCACGTTATAGCCTGATGATTGATGATATGCGTGCCGTTCAAAATAATTTGGAAGATACTTATGCGAATGCACAGGCTGGCATTGAATCTTCTGCCATGAGCTTATATGAGAAAGATCCTGTAAAGGCAAAAGAGTTCTTGACTAACTATAGTTGCATGACAGCCGAATCGGCAATAGACAGCTGGAAGAAATTGGGCGAATTTTTGATTGTGAAGTATAATGACGGTGCTGTGAAAAAGATGGCAAAAGATGGAACCATACTTCGTCCTGAAACCGGTCATTGCGCTCCTTTGGTACGTCCGGGGTATCCCAAAGAATTTTTGGAAGAACTGGTAAAGGCCACCGGTGAACGCTATAAGATGAAATAGGATATATTTTTGTATGTTCTGAAAGTCTGATTAATTAGTGGAGGGGCAGGTTATGATCCTGCTCCTGTGCATAATAAGATAGTTTTTTAGATTGTATTCAGGATGCCTGGGAGCTTTCCCGACTGTTATATAGTAGTGTTTTTTTACCTTGTATGGTCTTCTGCTTTTTTATGACAGATTATTTTAGGGGGATAATCCTTTATATCTCTAATTTTCTTCTTTCAAATTTCTAGGATTTTTTAATTTAATTCTTTTACATTTGTCAAGACGTAAAAATCGGATGTAATTATAAACCTTATAAATAACAAAAAATTATGGAAAATGAAGAATTGATAAAGCAAGTGACAGAGAAAGCAGAGAAATGGTTAACACCTGCTTATGATGCCGAAACACAGGCTGAAATTAAGAAAATGTTGGCGAATCCCGATAAAACTGATTTGATTGAAGCATTTTATAAAGATTTGGAGTTTGGGACAGGTGGTTTGCGTGGTATTATGGGCGTGGGCAGTAACCGTATGAATATTTATACGGTAGGTGCTGCTACTCAAGGTTTGTCCAATTATCTAAATAAAAATTTTAAAGATCTCGATCAGATATCTGTTGTGGTAGGTCATGATTGCCGTAACAACAGCCGTTTGTTTGCGGAAATTTCTGCCAATATCTTTTCTGCGAACGGTATTAAAGTATATTTGTTTGAAGATATGCGTCCTACTCCTGAAATGTCATTTGCTATCCGTCATTTCGGTTGCCAGAGCGGTATCAATATTACTGCCTCTCATAATCCGAGAGAATACAATGGTTACAAGGCTTATTGGGATGATGGTGCACAAGTATTGGCTCCGCACGATAAGGGTATCATTGATGAGGTGAACAAGATTTCATCGGCTACCGACATCAAGTTTGAAGGTAACAAGGATCTGATTCAGATTGTGGGCGAAGAGGTAGACAGCGTCTATTTGAATAAAGTGAAAACAATTTCTATTGATCCTGAAGTGATCAAGCGTCAGAAGGATTTGAAAATTGTGTATACTCCGATTCATGGTACAGGTATGATGTTGATTCCGCGTGCATTGAAGCAATGGGGATTTGAAAATGTACATACCGTGCCTGAACAAATGGTGAAGAGTGGCGATTTTCCGACTGTTGTCTCTCCGAATCCGGAAAATGCCGAGGCTTTGTCTATGGCTATTGATTTGGCTAAGAAAATAGACGCTGACATTGTAATGGCTAGCGATCCGGATGCTGACCGCGTAGGTATGGCTTGTAAAAATGACAAAGGAGAATGGGTGCTGATCAATGGTAACCAAACCTGTTTGCTGTTCTTGTATTATATAATAAAGAACCGTATTGCGATGGGTAAGATGAAGGATGATGATTTCATTGTGAAGACTATCGTTACTACGGAACTGATTAAATCTGTCGCAGACAAGAATCACATCGAAATGTTGGATTGCTATACCGGATTCAAGTGGATTGCACGTGAGATCCGTTTGCGTGAAGGCAAACAGCAATACATCGGAGGTGGTGAAGAAAGCTACGGATTCCTGGCCGAAGACTTTGTCCGTGATAAAGATGCTGTTTCTGCTTGTACATTGTTGGCGGAGATTTGTGCTTGGGCAAAAGACCAGGGCAAGACCTTGTTCGAAGTTTTGCTTGATATTTATGTGGAGTATGGTTTCTCAAAAGAAACTACTGTGAATGTTGTGAAACCAGGAAAGAGCGGGGCAGAAGAGATTAAGGCAATGATGGAAAACTTCCGTTCTAATCCTCCGAGAGAAATAGGCGGTTCTAAGGTTGTTCTTGTCAAGGACTTTAAAACTTTGAAGGTGACTGATGGTAACGGGAATATAACAGAAATAGATATGCCGGAGGCTAGTAACGTATTGCAATATTTTACGGAAGATGGAACTAAGATTTCAGTTCGCCCGTCAGGAACAGAACCTAAAATCAAATTCTATGTGGAAGTAAAAGGTGAAATGGGTTGCCACAAATGTTTCGATGCCGCTAATGCAGCTGCTGAGGAAAAGGTGGAAGCCGTAAGAAAATCACTGGGAATTTAATCGAGTATAAGCATCGGGCGAAAGTCTGAGAGAATATTCATAAATAAAAGAAGGGGTGGTGGAGATGTATTTCTCTATCCCCCTTTTCTTTTATTTCCGTGCCATTTATATCAAAATCTACACTTCTTTGTTTATTTTTTGTTGTAACTTTGCCTTCTGTTTTAAATAAGGTAAAAGATATGATGTGGTTACTTCTGGCATTTCTCTCGGCTGCATTGCTGGGATTCTATGATGTATTTAAGAAACAGTCGTTGAAGGACAATGCGGTTATTCCGGTATTATTTCTGAATACGTTGTTCTCTAGTTTGATATTTCTTCCTTTTATTGTATTGTCAGTGTGGAGGCCGGGAATATTGGAGGATTCTATTTTTTATGTGCCTGTTGCAGGGTGGGAGGTGCATCGTTATGTAGTGTTGAAATCTGTTATTGTCCTTTCGTCGTGGATATTGGGATATTTTGGGATGAAGAATCTGCCTATCACAATTGTGGGACCTATAAACGCTACTCGTCCGGTGATGGTGTTGGTGGGAGCTTTAGTGGTCTTTGGTGAGCGATTGAATTTTTACCAATGGATTGGTGTGCTGATGGCTGTCTTCTCTTTTTTTATGCTGAGCCGCAGTGGAAAGAAAGAGGGAATAGATTTCAAACATAATAAATGGATTTATTATGTGGTAATGGCAGCTGTGTTGGGAGCGGTCAGCGGGCTTTATGACAAGTATCTCATGGCGCCTGTCGATCAAGGAGGTATCGGACTGGATAGAATGATTGTACAGTCATGGTATAATATCTATCAATTGTTTATGATGGGAGGTGTTTTGATGTTGTTATGGTGGCCGAAGCGCAAATCTACCACTCCGTTTCATTGGCATTGGTGTATTATTCTGATATCTATTTTTCTGTCGGCAGCTGATTTTGTTTATTTCTATGCCTTAAGCTTGGATGGTGCAATGATTTCCATAGTATCTATGGTAAGGCGTGGCAGTGTGCTTGTTTCTTTTCTATTTGGTGCAATGGTATTCCGTGAGAAGAATCTTAAAAGCAAGGCTGTGGATTTGGCACTGGTACTTATTGGTATGATATTTTGTATTTGGGAAGTCGGTAAGCAAAAAAGACGGGGTGTGACTCATCGTGCATACCCCGTTATTCTTGATTACTCTATAATGATTTTATATTCTACATCAAACGTTTCTTTTGGTTCCAATTTCTGTATCCATTCACGGTCCTTTAATTCGCCCGAATACCCTACAGAATCGCAACTTCCATACCATGGTTCAATGCAAACAAATGGGCAATCGGGGATGTGTCTTGGTAGGAGACCACAAAGCTACCAATGGAGAATTAAATTCCAAACTGATATGGGGCTTTTTTCTTTTTATCCAGTAAGGTTATTTTTTTCAGTTGTTTATTGTCAAAAATATAAGTGTCACAATCAAAAGTATGAATATCAATTGGCATCAGCCCTTCTTTGTTTAATTTTAGTACATGACGTTCTGGTGATACGCACCCCTTTTCGGTTGGCATGATATATTCTAAGTCAGACTTTCGGTCAAAAACAAAGAAGCCACGATCCTTTGTAGCAGCATCGAACTCGGGGAAATAGAAAGCTGGGTGTGCTCCAATCTGGAAATACATATCCATGGCTCCCAGATTTTCTACACGCCATTTTACGGTGATTTTATTTTCTTCCAATAAATATCCCACCAGCAGGCGGAAGGGAAAAGGAAACTTGCCCAATGTATCAGGAGTGCTTTCCAACCAATATACAGCTCCTTTGTCTTCTTTATAGGTTAGTTTGAAGTCCATATCACGTGCAAAACCGTGTTGTCCTATTTCATAAGTATTTCCGGCATGACGGTATTTATTGTTCCACACACGTCCTACTATAGGGAAAAGGACAGGTGAACGCCGTCCCCAAAATTTAGCGTCGCCCTGCCAAAGATATTCTTTGCCATCCTTTTTGATACTTTGAAGCTCGGCACCATGCTCGGCTATTTGTACAGTCAGGATAGAATTAGATAGTGTTTCCATGTTTCTTCGTTTATAAATTCTTTTTTCAAAGGTAGGGATGTTTCATGACATGACAAAGTGAATCTTCATCTTTGTGTAAATTTTATCTAAAAGGCTGTTTGGGTCAAATAAATTTTAATAAAAGTATATGGTTGTGTTTATTTTTGCTTATGTTTGTCAATAAGCTATGAAGGAGGATAAGATGGAGAACATACATTTGATATTTAAATTTTTATGGTATAGTGTATTATTTTGTATATGGGGAGTATCTTGTACAAGTTCCGGAACTTATAAAAAGACCCAAATGGATATCTATATGCAGTATTATGATTTTATAATTGATTCATTGTCAAAAAATCCTAGTTATGTATGTACCCGGACTGCCAGGCAAATGTCGGTTGCCACAGATAGTGTGGCGTATTACCATTATCTTGTTCTTTTGGCAAAAGCATATATGTTTAAATCCGAGATGGATTCGGCTAAACTTAGCATGGATAGAGCGGAAGTATTTTGCGAAGGAGCTGAACCGTCATCGTTAATTAATGATTTGTATGCTGAGATTTACAATATGCGGGGTAATGTATGTGCTCGTCAAGGGTTGACAGATTCTTCAGTGGTATGTTTTCAAAAAGCATTTGATTATCGTTTGAAGGGTAGTAACAGAGATATGCTTCATGATATTTCTATTAATTTGGCTGATGCTTTTGTCCGTACCGGTCATTATGATAAAGGCGCGATGTGGTATCGTAAAGCTTTGTCTTACTGTGATTCATTGAAGATTCCTGAAGAAAAACGTTTTCCTGTTTATTACGGATTGGCACAGGTTTATATGGAACTTCGTGATTTTACTTCTTGTGATCATTACTATGAACTGGCTGCCCGGCAATATGATAAGATGCTTCCATTTGAGAAACATATTTATTTGAATAATCGTGGTAATTCTTATTATTTTCGTGCTGATTATCCTAATGCTTTGGAATTTTTCAGAAAATCATTATTGTTAGCTCGTTCTTATCCGGATATGATTTTTGAGGAACATCTGACTGAAATGAATTTGGGAGAAACTTTTCTATTGATGAATCAGGTTGATTCTGCCGCATACTATTTAAACCTTTGCAGTGATTTTTTTCGTTCTATCGAAAATCAGACGGCTCTCTATTATTTGGATACCCAATTGATTGAACTTGCCTTGAAGCAGAATAATTTGTCTTTAGCACGTAAACGTATGTCTGAGGCTATACAGCCTGATTATGTGGAACCGAATATGCAGCATATCCGTAACCGTTACCTGCAACATTATTTTGAAGAGGTGGGGGATTTCAAACAAGCCTATTATTATCAAATGGAAAATCAGCGTATTGATGATTCTACACGTAATGAGCGTATTAAAATGCGTACAGCTGAAATTGATCTGAAATACAGTCAGGACACCACGCTGATGAAGCAGAAAATTTTTATCCAGCAAAAAGAGAATGAAGTACTGGCGCTGAATCAGACGCTTTACCTGTGGATATTTGCCTGCATCTGTATTTTGGGGCTCGTTGTTTTGTTTACATGTACAACAAGAGACAGCGTTTCCTGCTGCAAATGAAAAGTCAGAATATGATTGCCACTTTGCGTATGGAGAATATCCGTAACCGGGTTTCCCCCCATTTCATTTTTAACATTCTGAACCGTGAGATGGGAAACTACACCGATGAGCAGGCCGGAAATATGCGTGGGTTGGTAAAGCTGATGCGGCGCAACCTGGAACTGACCGAACAGCTGTGCGTTACCATGGCCGAGGAACTGGACTTTGTCAATACGTTTATCAACCTGGAACGTGAAGCATTGGGAGATAGCTTTATACTGTCCACATCCATAGATGCTGCCATCCATCTTGACCAAGAAATACTTCCTTCCATGATGATACAGATTCCGATAGAAAATGCCATCAAGCATGCCCTGAAGGACAAAGAGGGGATGAAAAGACTGTGGATTGATATCAAGAAGACCGGGGAGGGAATCTGCGTCAAGGTGCGTGACAATGGGGGAGGTTACCGGATAAACAGTGCCAACCATGGTACAGGCACCGGTATAAAAGTGATTCTTCAAACCATACAGTTGTTGAACGCCAACAATAAAAAGCATATCGACATATCCATAACCAATGTGCAGCTGGAAGACGGAGAAACCGGTTGCGAGTTTGCTGTCTTCCTGCCTCAAGGCTATGATTATAATTTGAAAAAGATGGTTTAGTTATTATTTTTGCTAGGATAGTGTCCGAAACGGTCGCTATAGTTCCATAACCGGAGTGTCGGGTTTGTGCGTTAAAACATGTTTTAATACTTTTGTTCCGTTAATAACTAAAGCAGGATTGTTTACTATGGATAAACTATACAGGGTCGTAATAATTGATGATGATGAGTTCTCTGCGGACAATCTTTGTCTGGAGCTGAAGAAATATAACAGGCTGTCTATAGACGGGATGGCACGTAACGGTGCGAATGGCCGGAAACTGCTGGAAAAAGTTCATCCGGACTTGCTGTTTCTGGACGTGGAATTGCCGGACATGAAGGGCATGGAACTGCTGGAACAGCTAAGGGGGGCAATCACTTGGAATATGCAGATTGTGTTCTATACAGCTTATGATAAGTACATGATTTATGCTATTCGTGGAGCAGCTTTCGACTACTTGCTGAAGCCTATAGACAAGAAGGAGCTGGAAGGGATCATTGACCGCTTCATGAAAAAGGCGGAAGAGTCGGCAGCCGCATCTTTGGTTATCCCTCCGCGTGTGTATTCGGCCGGCGAGCATACTTTTATGATATCCACACCCATCAATGACTTGCGCATTCTGCGCTCCATTGACATCGGTTTTTTCCGTTATAACTCCGACCGGAAACTGTGGGAAGTGGTGCTGAACAACCAGCTGCCTTTGCTGCTGAAGAAAAATACTACGGCCGATCATATCAAGGGATATGACTCCTGCTTCGTCCAGATCCATCAGTCGTATATCATTAATATCAATTATCTGATGATGATTAAGGAGAACCGCTGCGTCATGTTTCCCCCGTTTGAGAATATTACGGAACTTCAGGTTTCCAAGAAGTTCAGAAAAGAATTGCAGGATAGGTTTTATTTGTTGTAGTGAATCTATTGATGACGTTGAAAATACAAGTTTATAGAAAGTGATTTTAAGTCACAGTGGAAAAGCAGGAGTCGTGAGATTGCTGCTTTTTTTGTTTTTAGTGCTTAATTTTCCCTTTGCGGTATATGGAAATGAGGCTATATAGTCGTTAATTTAGATAGAATAGTATGCTTGTTAGGCTGTTTGATACTTTCTCTTGGTTTTGTGAATTTGTAAAATGACGTTAATTGTTTTTCTTTGAAGCCGCATAAGGTTAAAAAAAGACATGTATATGAATGAAGTAAAAAAAGTAATATTGTTTTTATTATGCTGTGCTATACCTTTTAGTTTTTATGCACAGAAGGCGCGCCAAAATGCTGTAACAAAGAAATGGGGATATGAGCAGACCGAAAATAAAGGATGGTGGGAAAATTCAAAATATAGGGGTAATTCTATGTTTGGTGGATGGGATGCGGCTTTAGTAAATCAGGATTATGAGATAAATTGGTTGATTTCTCCACAATATGAAGGGGTGACCAAGAGATTTACAGAAAAGTTGGCAGGAGTAGTTTTAGGAGGAAAAGTAGGTTTTATAGACATACACAACCGTTTTATAATTAAACCGCAGTTTGAAAATGCAGATGATATTCATGGATTTAATTTAGGACTGTCTGCGGTAAAGAAGAATGGCAAGTTTGGCTTTATAAATAAAAAAGGAGAATTTGTCATTGAACCTCAATTTGATTACGCTGATAATTTTAGAGATAACATGTTGGCTACAATCAAGCAAGAGGGTAAGTTCGGGGCTATTAATTTAAGGGGAGAAATCGTTGTTCCATGTAAATATATTCTAGAAGAAGCAATGATAAGCGTTCCTATATCCAATAAGGTATATCGCCAGAAACAAGAAGAAGTGAAAAATGCGAAAGGGAACGGTGATTTTGATGATTTGCTTGATAAAATCGCTGAATGTAGCAGAGAGGTCAATGAAAAAATTAATAATCCTGGAGCAGAAGTTATAACCGATTCTCTCAGAATAAGGGAAGATAATGGTAAAATGGGCCTTGTAGTGGGAGGACAAACTGTAATTCCTACAGAATATGAGGAGCTTATAATAGCAGAAGATGGATTTGTTCTTGCTTGCAAGCAGGATAAATGGGGGGCTTTGGATATATATGGGCGTACTATATTGCCTTGTGTTTATCAATGGGTATATTATGATGTATCGGCAAAGGTCTGGATTGCCAAAAGTCTTGCAATGGGGCTATATAATAGTCAAGGTGCTTTATTACTACCGGGAAGGATTGATTATATAGGTAGTTTTGTGGATGGCAAAGCACCTGTTTGGCTGAATTCCGTACTCGGTTGGATAGATACGAAGGGACAACTCTCTGATGGCTTTGCAGAGGATGTGACAGAATCCTTTTTGAAAGAAGAAAAAAAGGGAGTGGCAGGTGCTTGGGGTATGTTTAATTTATTGACAGATTTGATTCCGGACTATGCCATGGCCCACTATTATATGGGAAAAGGGCAAGTGACTGATGGCATTTATTCTAAAGGAATGGAGCATCTGAAGATAGCGGCAGAATTGGATCCGGATAATGGAGAAGTAGCGTTAGCGCTGAAGCAAGCCAAAAAGGACAAGAAGAAAAGAACGTTGAATACGATTGGTTACATTGCAAGTGTGCATAATGATTTGGAATCTACAACTCTAATTCTTTTAAAGATGAAAGCAGAAATCAAAATAAGCCTTCATCCGGAATTAATCTGGGAGTTTCTATGGATGAGGTAGATGCCCTTGGTGGGTCTACAGCTACTGCTATAGCAGGAGGTAGTAATCATTGTGGTTTTTTGAAATATGTGTTAGAAGATCTTGAAGAAAAGATTCAGAAGAATACGGGCGAATTGATGGGAGAGTATTATCGGAAAGTGAAGGATGAATATTTGCAGTTTGCCGGTAAAGAAGGGTGTGAACAATAATATATAATTAAAGAATAGAATTATGAGAGTAATGAATGTGAAATTTGTCGGTAGAATCATTATGACGGTTCTTTTTGTATTCATCTGTATTGGAGCGCACGCAGATGATGCCCCTTTAAAATATGAGATAGAGGGAGAAGGAGTAGGTGCACAAGGTACTTATTTGGTAAAAGTGACAGTAATCCAGAAGAAAAGTAAATTGGATGCCGATGTGATCAAGAAGTGTGCAGTTCATGGGGTGCTTTTTAAAGGATTTTCCAGCCAGACTTCACGCACCCGGCAGAAACCTTTGGCAGGAAGTATGGTGGTAGAACAGCAACATCAGGATTATTTTGATGTCTTTTTCCAAAAAGGAGGTTCTTACATGAATTTTGCCAATATGGTAGGAGAGAATCTTTCAGTGGTGAAGATGGGAAAGCAGTATCGAATTTCAGCAGTGGTTTCCGTTGCGAAAGACGCCCTCTATCAAGAGCTGGTATCAGCCGGAGTTATTAAAGGACTAAATAATGGATTTTAGCTTATGTATAAGAGGTTGATTGTTACTTTTCTGATACTGGCTGACGGATTATTGTCTGCTTTTGCCCGGCAGGCTCGTGATGTGATTAATCTGAATAATGGTAACTTGTATCATTGAAATTAGACTATGAATTTTAAAGAAGAAAAAATTATGAAACATCTGTTTTATACGTGGAAATTGGGATGTCTGCTTTTACTTATCCTTGCCGGATGCAGCAGCAAAAAAAGTGTTTCTTCCTATCATTCCTTTGAGAGTGAATGTTTGGGAGTAGAACTGGATGGGTCGGAAACACTTCGCGCCTGGGGCAGAGGGAAAAATCGTACAGATGCTATAGAGCAGGCAAAGAAAAATGCAGTAAGAGATGTCTTGTTCAAAGGTGTTGTTGCCGGTAGTCGTGAATGTAGTGTGCGCCCTTTGATAACAGAAGTGAATGCACAGGAACGGTATGCATCTTATTTTAACGACTTTTTTAGAGACGGAGGGGAATATCTGAAGTATGTAAGTATGGAAGATAAGAAAACAAATTCTAACACGAAGGCTTCTAATAAAACCCAAATTTCTTATTCCACTACGGTGCGTGTGCTTCGTTCTCAATTACAGCAGAAACTGATAGAAGATAAAATTTTAAAACCATAAAGACAGAAAAACATGAAAAAATTATATGCTATTTTATTTCTTGTAGCACTTATACACACCGGAGTGTATGGGCAGGCTAAAAAACCTACCATTATGGTTGTTCCCGCTAATGTGTGGTGTACCATAATGGTTATACACAAAAATATAACAATCAAGGCACTATTACCGAAATTCCGGATTATAAAAAGGCATTGGATAATGATTTGAACTTGGTGAATGTCATAACGAAAATAGGTGAATTGATGGCTGAAAAAGATTTTCCGTTGAAGGATATGGCATCTTCTATTCGTTCCATAGAGCAGAGTTCGGCGGAACATGAGATGACTACCAGTTCTACTTCGGGAGCTTCACTGGCAGAGTCTCCTTTGGATCGGTTAATGAATAGAGCTAAAGCTGATATTCTGATTGAAGTAGTTTGGAATATTAATACAATGGGTCCCAAACGTTCTGTTACTTATACTTTGCGAGGCTTGGATGCCTACACTAATAAGCAGGTCGCAGCGACGCAAGGTACGGGAGAACCTTCTATGGCTGCTGAAGTGGCAGTATTGTTGGAAGAAGCGGTAGTAGACAAGATGGATGCTTTCGTAAGTCAATTACAGAAACATTTTGATGATTTGATGGCTAATGGCCGTGAAGTGGCATTAGAAGTCCGTGTGTTTGATAATGGGAGCGGCGTTAATTTGGAAAGTGAATTTGGGGGGGATGAACTACAGGAAATCATAGAAGATTGGGTGGCGCAGAATACGGTGGCTCATCGTTTTAGTTTAACTGATGCAACTGAGAATATGATGCTTTTTGAGCAGGTACGCATTCCGCTTTATCGTGAAAATGGAATGGCTAGAGATACAAGAAGCTTTGCAAATGATTTGCGCAAATATCTCAATCAGAAAGCCAATCTTACCTGCAAAGTAATGACGAAAGGGTTAGGTAAAGCTGAATTGGTTATCGGAGAAAAATAGAAAAGATATGAAAATAAGGAATATGATATTTGCCGCTTGGTGCGCATGTTGTGTCATGTCTGTGGCAGCACAGGATTGTGAGATAAGCCTTACCATAGCTAAAGCTGCCCAGAAAGAGGAACTTCCATCCCAGGTACAAGAGATTTTAGGAAATCGTTTAGCTGCGGCAGTGGCCGGTCAGGGGAGTGTTGCCAATTCCAATTTTACACCATTCTTTATCACAGCTAAGACCAATACTTTATATAAGGAAACATTGTCCGGTCCTCCTGTCAGTACAGCGCTTACTGTTCAATTGACTTTGTATATAGGCGATGCAGTAGGGCAGAAAGTATTTTCTACTCTCACTGTGGATGCAAAAGGAGTAGGTACTAATATTAACCGGGCATATATCAATGCTTTCCGTGCAATAAATGGCAATAACGTGAAAATACAAGAATTTATACGCGAAGGGAAAGAAAAAATTATCTCTTGGTATAATAGTAATTACAGGCAAATATTGGTAAAAGCGCAAAAAAGTGCTTCTATGCATGAGTATGATGCTGCATTGTATTATGTTACCTCTATTCCTGAATGTTGTGTCGGCTATGAGGAAGCTAGTAAACTGATAGACACTTATTATACTCAATATGTGAATTATAATTGTCAATTGATTATGCAATACGCCAGATCCGAATGGGCGAAGTCGCCCGATGCGGAAGGTGCTTCAAAGGCTTTTGACTGGTTGGTTTTCATTGAACCGGGAAGCAGTTGTGAAGGTGAAGCTAAAGCTTTGTATAATGAAGTAAAGCAAAAGGTGACCAGTGATTGGAATTTTGAGAATCGTGAGAAATATAAGGATGAAGCGGGGCTGAAAAAGCAGAGGATAGAAGCTGCCAGAGCTATAGGTGTAGCATTTGGTAATGGGCAGCAACCGGTTACTACTAATATTACTTGGCTCCATTAATTCAAGTTCAAATGATTTTAAATAGAGAGAATATGAGAAATAAAAAAGTTATCCTAATTCTATGTCTGCTGGTGCTGGTCAGTGGCTCTGTGCAAGCTCAGAGGTTGAAGGCCGTGCAGAATGAAAAGGGGCGTTATGGCTTTATGACGGAAGACGGGACGGTAGTGATAAAATATAAATATGATGAAGCTACTCCCTTTAAAGACGGTATCGCTAAAATAGGAAAAGATGGAAAATACAGTCTGATTAATGAAGATGGTGAAATCATTACAAACGGAAATATACATATATCGGTGAATTTTATAACGGGGTTTGCCCCGTCGCTGAAGGTGGAAATACTAAAAAAGGAGTAATGCTAACCACGGGTGGGCTCATAGGCAATAAAGCTAGTAGCAATACAGGTGAAAAATGGGGGTTGATTGATAAGACAGGTAAGGAAATCCTGAAAACCGATTATGAAGCAATGGGAGATTTGAATAAGAAACTGATATATGTCTTGAAAGGCAAGAAGTTCGGGTTCATTGATTCAGCTGGCAATATCATAGTGAAGCCTACTTATAATTTTATTGGCAGTTTCAATAACCAAGGAATCTGTTGGGTTAATATCGGTGGCAAATACGATAAAAAGAACAACATGGTGTCTAAAGGTAAATTCGGGTTAATCAATGAAAATGGGCGGGAAATAATTCCTGCCAAGTATGAAGATGTGGGCAACTTCCCTGTTTTGCGAGATAAGAAAACCGGAGCTTTGCTTGATGAGGCTGCCTTTTATACCAAGGCAGACCAGTCTGCATTTCCGGCTACCAAGCAGGAAATACAGAGCTTGCTGCTTCCCAAACCTCATGCCGCTGAGTCCCAGTTGCCTTCATCGAGGGTCGATTATTTTTATTTCATTAATAAGAAATCCCAAGGGTTGGTAGATATCCATGGAAATACTATTATTCCTTTAACTGCCAATCAGGCTATTCTTCCTCCTTCAGACAATATGCTTAGGCTTGCTAAAGTGGAAAAGAAGCAAATAGCTAAAGCTTATTATGATTTGGATGCTGAAGTGATGGTCAGAATATCTTCTTCAGAAAAGGGAAAGTTTGGAGCTTTCAGCCATAATTTAGCTCCGGTTTCATTGGATGATGAGTTGTATTTCATAGATAAAAAGGGGAACAAGGTGATTGGTGGCCTGTCAAAGGCTTTCCTGAGTAATGAAGGATACCGGGTGGTACAAAAGGGATCGGCTTTTGGCGCTATTGATTCTACAGGGGCAGTTGTTATTCCTATTGAATATACCAATTCGCTTACCAGCGTGAACAATGGACGTTTGGGAGTACAAAAAAATGCTTCTTGGTTTTATGTGGATATGAAAGGACAAATCGTATCCGATAAGTATGACCGTATAGGCAATTTTCATCAGGGGTATGCATCCGTATGCCTGAACAAATTATGGGGGGCTATTGATTTGCAGAACCGGGTTGTCGTTCCTTTAGAGTGGCAAGGTGTAGCTCCTATAGTCGATCCGAAATTGATATGGGTGAAAAAGGATAACCTGTATTATCTTTATGATGGGGTGCAAAAGTCTGTTCGTCTGAAGCAGGGATTTGCCAATGCGTCCAACTTTGATAATGAGATGGCTTATGTGATGTCTGATGGAAAGTGGGGGATTATTGATCCGGATGGCAAGGTACTGGTGCCTTGCTTGTTCGAGAAGAAGAGGATATGGTCTTGGCCAAACAATATATGTTAGCGGAAGACAAGAAGAACTTGACCGAAGTAGAGGCTCTTCGAGTGATTGCACGTTTTGACCCGGATACAAATATGTTTAAGATAACCTCTGTCATTCCGGATAAACATTGGGATTATTAATTATTGAATGTTTGAAAAATGAAAAGATTCATTATAATACAGCTGTTGGCGGTGGTATTCGCCGCTCAAATTCAAGCCCAGGGAGACGGCGAAATAAAATATCGCCGCAGTTCTCTTTATAGCATGATGATCAATCACGAAGGAAGAGAATTTGGTGATGAAATAAAGGATGTTTTTCTCAAAATTCCTGTCCCTGATAAATATAATAACCATGATTTAAGTGTAAAAGTAATCTATACTTCTGAAAAGAAATTGGATAAAAACCATGAGGAGATAGATGAATTTATCAGAAACAATGGTATTGCCAGCCGTATGGTAGGACGCTGGTTTAACCGTGATTACATGACAGGGATCTGTGATGTGGAACTGGTGAAAGAACGAGGGCTGTATAACGCTTCCGAACTGGACAAGGCTCTGGCATCCAAGACTCAACGCGGAAACGCTCTGCTGGAAGATGCCGGTGAGGACTTGATTGGAAATACTTTTCTTATTGTGAATGACATTCGCTATATTGACCGTTCAAAAGGTTCAAGTGTGTGGGGAGGAATTGTCAAAGGACTGGGTGCGGCAGCGGCTATTTACACCGGTGAGACATCCTATATGGATTTAGGTAATTCTACGGGAGATATGGTTGCATCCTATAAGGGGTTTAAAGTAAATATTGATACTTATCTCTATCAACTGGTTTGGGATGAAGAAACTGCAACAAAATTCTATACTCAATATTATACTGATAAGGATAATAAGGAGAAGGTGAATGCTTTCAATAATAACCGTAAGATGTTCAAGTTGAAGTATGTGGGCAGCCAGCATAGTGATGGAAGTAACACTTCCTTTTTGGGTATTAACTTGGATGAGCCCCAGCAAATGGTGCGAAAGGCATGCCAACGTGCCATTGATGAAAATATAGCGAGTCTGCAAAAGAATTTTGACCAGTTCAAAGTGAATACTCCCTTAATCAGTGTTTCTCCCCTGAAAGCTTATATTGGCTTGAAAGAGGGAGTCACTGAAATGTCTAAATTTGAAGTGCTGGAAGCTGAATTGAGCAAAGAAGGCAAAATGACTTATAAGCGTGTAGGAGTGATTCAGCCTAAGGAAAATCTGATTTGGGATAATCGCTATATGGCTTCCGAGGAACAGGCTTATGGTTCGGACTTTGGTTTTACCACTTTCCGAAAAGTATCGGGTGGCGATTTTTATCCGGGAATGTTGATTCGTGAAATAAAATAAGTGTTTAAGTTAGCCGGCTTCGTCAACAGAAGTGAAAATAGGTTACTTGCCAAAAAGATTTGTTGATATGGCTGAATAGTGAAACATAAAACAAACAGGCGTTTATTCTTTGGAAATGAACGCTTGTTTGTTTATGTTTTAAATGGTTCTATACTGCCAGCTTGGAGAGGTGTGAAAAGTAGAACTGTTTTTTTGATGGCTCTTCCAATTTCATATCATATAGAGCTGGAATGTGAAGCTTAATTTACAAATTTTCAAGCTTGTCTTATTGGCATAATTTATTTATTGTATATATAGTCGTTAATTTTAGCTGCTTGGTATCTGCTTTAGTGTGTTTAGTGTAAATCTTGACAAATGATGGTTTTTTGAATATAAAAGTTGCAATACATTTGCAAATGTAAACTTATAGAGTCAATTGTTACGAAGTATGGAAAAGACAATTATTGCAGCACTTTTAATGCTGATTTCGTTAACATCGTATGCACAGGGTTTAATGTGGACTGCGAAGGCTGAACTCAATATGAGCAGCATGTCTAACGTAGAGGAATCTAAAATGCATCCAGGTTTCTATGCAGGAATAGGAGCTGGGTATGTTATTGATGAAACTTGGTCTGTCCGTCCTTCTTTATTGTTCACTATGAAAGGAGTGAAACAAGATTACAAATTTTAATAAAAATACTGCATTATGAAGAAACTGTTTTTATCATGGCTATGTCCGTATGTGCATTCACGGCACAAGCACAAACAACTTCCGGTATTCGTGTGGGGTTAAATATGACCAGTGCTACAGGGAAGTATAATGATCTTATGGCAGATCAAGATTATAATAATAAAAGCTATATGGGTTACAGTATCCATTATTTTATAGATGTTCCTGTGATTGGAAACTTCAGTATTCAGCCTGCTGTTGGACTTTCTATGAAAGGTATCACTTATGAGTACGATAAATTTACCACTAAAAAGTCGCATCGGCTCGATTTGGATTCTTATAAGAAATATGATGTGACGGAATCTCGCGGCACTAGTGTCACTCAGAAACATAATCTGGGATATTTGGACGTTCCTATTTTATTTGCTTATGCTTTACCTTTGTCAGAATCGTTTAGGGTTCAGTTGGGAGTAGGGCCTTACTTCTCTTATGGGTTGTTTGGTAAGTTTAAATATGAGTCGGATAAATATTTGACAGTATCCCCCCGATAAATATGGAGAAAATAAACATACCATAACCAAAGATGATTATCCCTCCTTTGGCAAGAATGATGATGCGGACGATCCTAAAGGTAATATTAACCGTTTTGATTGGGGAATTGCCGTACAGGGCAGCATTTATTGGAAACGCTTGTTTTTGAATGTCGCTTATCAAAAAGGTTTGAAATCGGCTAATATTACTGACGAGAAGAATGAAGGGAAAGATAAATTGGCCCTTTCCAATTTGTCGTTAGGGTTAGGCTTTATATTTTAAGTTGTGAACAGGCTGAGGAACTGTTGGAAAATAGAAGAATAGAGAGGCATCAGAAATTTGATGAAACTTGTGCACCCTTTCTTGCCGAAATGAAGAATCTGTCGGATGTAAATGGAGGTTCACTTGGAAACGTATGTGTAGAAACCCGTTTCCGGTCACAGTTCCGTATCGTTCCGAAAGTCTTTATTCTTTTCGGAAAAGACAAGGACGTTTACAAAAAAGATGAAGACGTCTGATAAAAAGAACAAGACGTTTCATTCCAAAGATCTATATCTTTCAATCTTTAGTTTAAGTCTTTCCGGCTCTACCGGTTTAGCCTTCTCCTCCGAAAGGGAAGGATGCTGGATGTGACGGCAAAACTTGGTACAGGATTTCGTGGAACTTGCTGCAAGATCCGACAGAACTTGTATCAAGATTCTGAATACTTTAGCAAGGAAAGTCGCAGTTTCGAGGCTGCACAAGCTTACCGTGTTTATTGCACAAGCCTGCTTTGTCCACCGGACAGGGCAGGCTTGTACCATGGAACAAGGTGGATAAAGTGGTGGCTGCAGGCATTTTTCTTGCATAAAATAATGTATTGCCATCACCTCTCTAACTCCCTATTCATAGGGAGTACAGGGAAAAGGTGACAGCAGTGGCAACAGAATTATAAAACTCTGTTGTAGGAAAGTGGGGCAATTGGAAACGACTCCTCTGTACAACACACGTTATCTTTTATTTTCTTTTTCCGGATAATGAGGTCCATAAAGCATGGTCTTCTCCTTGACCACCAATCGGCCGTCCTTCACGAACTCTTCGCCGCGTTCACTTAAGTGGCGAATCATTTCATTACGCATTTCCGTCAGCTGCTTCCTGTATTTTTTGTCATTGACGGCATTGTGCAATTCCTGAGGGTCTTGGGTCAAGTCGAATAATTCTTCGGTACCGGTATGGATACGCCATATATATTTTATTTTGCCGTCAGTCAGTGCACACCAATAGTTATCATCACTGTAACAGGTGGCATGCTCCAGATCCAGATACTTGCGCCAGTTTGTTTCCATGCCTTTGGCAAGCGGTAACAAGGAACGGCCGTCCATGTCAGTGGGGATGGTCACATCGGCTGCATCGAGGAAAGTGGGAAGAATATCACGCAACTCTACGGGAGCGTCTGTTTTTCCCGGTGTAACGTGGTTGGCAGAAGGCCATTTCACGATGTATGGCACATGAGTGGAGCCCTCGTATGGATAGGTCTTTCTCCAGTGATAATGGTCGCCCATCATATCGCCATGATCGGAAACGAAAACGATTAATGCGTCATTATACATATCCTTTTCTTTCAATGTTTGGATAATTCTGCCTATCTGTTCGTCAATGAAAGTGATGTTGGCATAATAATGACGTCTGGAATTGCGTGCATATTCATTGCCAAAATTACCGTATGGAGCGTCTTGTGCCGTTTCTTCAGGATTTAGTTTCTTGGCGTATTTGCCACACCAGTCTCCGATGGCAGGATCGGGTATTAGGGCATCCTTATACATGTCCAGATATCTTTGTGGTGGATCATACGGACTGTGCGGACGGGCAAAAGAAACTTTCAGAAATAACGGTTTGTTGGTCGGATCGTAGTTGCTGATAAGTTCACAGGCCATTTCTCCTGTCCAATAGGTAGGATGGAGGTTTTCGGGCAATTTATAGATACTTGCCGTATGGTCGTTCCAGCCTATGCCGGTGGCGTCAGGATTCTTTCCGGGGGCTTTTGTTTGGAACCATTGGCGGTAATCACTGGTGAAATTCTCGTCCTCCACGCGTCCGCTTTCATCTAGCAGAGTGCCTTCGAAACCATGTTTTATCCGTTGGGGATGCCAGTGCATTTTCCCGATTCCAAAAGTATAATAACCAGCGTCTTTTAGCATCTGTGGCATTTCGTATTTATATTCGGGAGATACTTTTCCATATCCCAACAAGCCATGATGCCAAGGAGAAAGTCCGGTCAGCAGACCTGCACGTGCCGGAGTGCTGCTTGGACAAGAAGAATAACCATTCATAAATAATGTTCCCTCGGCAGCTAGTGCGTCCAGGTTAGGGGAGATAACCGCATCGTTCCCCATACAGCCTATGGCATCAGCTCGCTGTTGGTCGGTCATTATCAGTATGATATGAGGATGTTTTTGTGCGTATGCAAAGAGGAGCACACTCCGGCTGTGACAGCCAATGTGTATTTCAGGTTGATTAGAATATTCATGTTTATAGGTTTTTCATAATGTTATGTGCAAAGGTAGGAAATTTTTGGTAACCTTAAGCCATAAATGGTGATGGTTACAGTAGAAATACTTGAAATTGAAGTCTTGTTTTGTACATACGTATGGGTGACCTCATATATACTAATGGTAG
>ENA-OQKK01000163-OQKK01000163.1-human-gut-metagenome-genome-assembly--contig:-NODE-163-length-22848-cov-2.930637_pt1 | contig 22848 bp, 26 predicted proteins | sample MGYA00242648_ERZ504797 | MGnify/ENA primary metagenome ERZ504797 (study PRJEB26092, sample SAMD00036412) | human gut metagenome | host: Homo sapiens | study: EMG produced TPA metagenomics assembly of... | reverse complement strand
CCAACATCGACGCCCTGCTGCAGGCGGGCGGCGGCGAGGACGGCTCCATGTACAATCGCGCCATGGACGCGCTGTACACGCCGGGCTCCACGTTTAAGGCGTTACGCTTTCCGCGGCACTCGAGACCGGTACCGCCAGCCTTACCAGCACCTACCAGGCGCCCGGCTCCATGGACATCGGCAACGCACCGGTCACCAACTATGCCAACGAGAGCTACGGCACCATCAGCCTGCAGCAGGCCTTTGCCGTGTCCTCCAACGTCGTCTTTGGCCAGGTGGCAAACGAAGTTGGCGCAAACACGCTCGTGCAGTTTGCCAACGCCTTTGGCTACGGCCAAAAGCTCGGCCAGGACCTGACCTCCGCGGCCTCCATCATGGCCGACCCGTCGCTCATGACCGAGTGGGAGACCGCCTGGGCCGGCGCCGGCCAGCCTGTCGGCATGGACCACACGCCCGGGCCGCAGACCACCGTCATGCAAAACGCCGTGATTGCCGCCGCCATCGCTAACAGTGGCGTGGTCATGGACCCGTACTTTGTAGCCCAGGTACTCGCCCCGGACGGAACTGTGGTCAAGACCACGCAGTCCCGCTCGCTGGGTCAGGCCGTCAGCTCCGCCACGGCCGACCAGGTCAAGCAGGCCATGCTCGCCGTCGTCCAGTCCGGTACCGGCACCGATGCCCAGGTCCCCGGCGTCAAGGTCGCCGGCAAGACCGGCTCGGCCGAGACCGGCGGCACCAACGTCAACTCGATGTTCGTTGGCTTTGCACCTTACGATTCACCCACGGTCGCCATCTCGGTGGCCTTGGAGGATTACGACAAACACGACGTCAAGGCGGCCAAGATTGCCGGCATCGTCCTGACCGCGGCGCTCGCCGCACAGGGAGCGTGATGCCCATGATCGAATCGGACACCCGAGGCGCGCCGCGGCCGAAGAGTTAGCGGCAACGCGCCACACGGCCCCAGCGGCCACATCGTAGGTACTACACACATCGTTGAGCGAATAGTTATGTTAGGAGCAGGAATGGAACAGAGGGTCCTCGGGGGAAGATACCTCCTCAAGGATAAGGTGGGGACAGGCGGCATGGCGACCGTCTACCGTGCACAGGACCAGGTCCTCGACCGCACGGTTGCCGTCAAGATCATGCTACCGCAGTATGCTGGCGACGCAACCTTCGCCGCACGCTTTAAGCAGGAGGCCCAGGCAGCAGCCGGTCTCTCCTCCCCCTATATCGTGGGCGTCTACGATTGGGGCAAGGACGGCGACACCTATTACATCGTCATGGAGTACCTGCGCGGTACCGACCTTAAGAGCGGCATCAAGAGCCACGGCGCCCTCGACCCCAAGAAGGTCGCCCAGATCGGCTCGCAGATCAGCTCCGCGCTTTCGGTCGCTCACAAGCATGAGATCATCCACCGCGACATTAAGCCGCAGAACATCATGGTGCTGCCCGACGGCAACATCAAGGTGATGGACTTTGGCATCGCGCGCGCCAAGAACAGCCACCTCACGCAAGACAACAACGTGCTGGGAACCGCCCACTACGTCAGCCCCGAGCAGACCCGCGGTCAGGACCTCGGCCCCACCTCGGATATCTACTCGCTGGGCGTCGTGATGTACGAGTGCGCCACCGGCCGCGTGCCCTTTGACGGTGATGACGCCATCTCGGTCGCACTCAAGCAGGTCAACGAGCTGCCTATTCCGCCGAGCCAGATCAACTCCGGTGTCGACGCCGACCTTGAGCGCATCATCCTCAAGTGCATGGAGAAGGACCCGGCAAACCGCTTCCAGACCGCTGACGAGCTGCGTCAGGTGCTCAACAGCTACCTGTCCGGTCGTGCCGTCAACATCTCGGAGCCCACGCGCATCATCCGGTGCCCCCGGCGAGCTTGGCGCCACCAAGACTCGCGAGCTTTCCGATCAGACGCGCGCCATGGTGCGTCCCGTCTCGGGCGTGAGCGGCCAGAATACCGCCCGTAGCTCGGTTTCGGGTTCCACCGGCTCCTACGAGGTCGAAAAGCCCAAATCCAACAAGAACAAGATCATCGCCGCCGTGGTGGCAGCCGTTGCCGTCATCGGCATCGTGGTGGCCTTTGCCACAGGACTCTTTGGCGGCGAGCAGGTCACCGTTCCCGATGTACTGGGCAAGGACCAGCAGACTGCCGTCGAACTGATCAAGGAAGCCGGCCTCGAGGTCGGCACCATCGACCAAAGCTACAACGACGATGTCGACGAGGGCAAGGTCGCCGAGCAGACGCCCAACGGCAACACCAAGAAGGCCAAGGGCACTAAGGTGAACCTGGTAATCTCCAAGGGCCCCAAGCCCTCCGAGAAGGTTGAGGTTCCCCGGCTTGTCGGCCTGACCAAGGACCAGGCAGAAGCCGCGCTGGCAAGCGTTGGCCTGAAGGGCAACGCCTCCGGAAGGAGGCCAACGAGGCCGATGAGGGCCAGGTACTTTGAGCAGGGCACCGAAGCCGGTAAGGAAGTCGCGAAGGGCACGACCATCTCGTACAAGGTCTCCAGCGGCCCGGATACCACGTCCGTCCCCGACCTGACCGACATGACCGAGGCCCAGGCGCGCAACGCCCTCGATATGGCAGGCTTTGGCGTCGACGTGAGCTACCAGGAGAACGACTCAGTTACCGAGGGAACCGTGATCAGCTGGAACCCCAGCGGCAAGCAGAAGCCCGGCGCCACGATTACCGTCGTCATTGCCAAGAAGTCCGGCAAGGCCAGCGTTCCGGGTAACCTGTACGGCAAGAGCATCTCCGCCGCCGTCACCGCGCTCAACAACGCCGGGTTCTACAACATCGCGTTCTGCGACCAGAACGGCAACCCCGTGAGCGGCAACGAAAACGCCACCGTTACGGGCGTCTCCCCCACCGGCAAGCAGTCCACCGACAACACGATTACGCTGACGGTTTCGATTTCTGGCTCGGGTTCGGGCTCTGGCTCGGGCACGAGCACGGGCGACGATTCTGGTACGACCAACTAGTCGCCGCCCCACCGCCCATTACGGCTCCCGCCGCAAACATATTCGCTCACAGGCGCCCGCTTGCTCCCCCAGCAAGCGGGCGCTTCGTTTTTGACATGACATGAACCAGAAGAGCCCGGTACCGTGGCGGTGTACCGGGCTCGACAAATCTCTGGTGCCCCCGGGCGGATTCGAACCGTCGACACCCGCTTTAGGAGAGCGGTGCTCTATCCCCTGAGCTACGGAGGCATGCTGTACTAGTGTAGCAGATTTACGCCGCTGTAATGCAACGTATAGCCACTCTTCGAAGTTGCGGTGGAACAGCCCTCCGGAAAGTGCGTCCCACTATCCAGGCAAATTCTGGGTCAGACTTTCCCCATGAGACTTCGCTGGGAAACTGTGACCCAGAATTTCGGCTCGAAACGGGACACGGTTTCCCAAACGACCCCGTTCCGGAAACTACATCCCGGAATCGACGCTCGAACTGGGATGCACTTTCCCGATCGAGCCACATGGGAGACTGCGCCCCACTTTGAGGGGGCGCTCTTTAATGACTACTTGCCTTTGTGGAAAAGGTTTTTGATAACGGAGGGGATGCTCTTGGCGCCCTTGGCCGTCACATCGATAAAGTCGGGCGAACGCACGAGCTTATCCTCGTCGACGTACTTACGGACCGCGCGAAGCGTCTCTTTATCGTCGCGCGTCGAAACGTAAAGTGGCCGTTGTCCTTGGTGAAGATAGCAAAACGCGTAATCTTCTTGGTGCCGCGCAAAACCTCGGCGGCAATATAGTCGACCTCGTCCCACGGGATTTGGATATAATCCTCGGGATTACGCTCGTTATAGTACTCAAACGCCTTATTGCCCACCATCACGTTACCGTGACTGGTAAGCCCCATCAGGCAGGTTGCCGGCGTTGCCAGATCGACCGTGCTGTTCTGAGATTGCGCCATACGCGCCTCGCCCTCCAAATAAAACAATCGGACCGCATCCAGTGTACCCACCGGGTGCGGTCCGTTTCAATGGCTCAAAAGCCCTTGCCTAGCAACTCTCGGTCTTAAGCCGAAGCGTGCTTACATGAAGCCGCAGACGCGACCGATGATGCCGACGGCGAAGAGAGCCAGGATGATGACGATCGGGCTGACCTTCTTCTTGAGGAGCTTGCAGACCAGAAGGGTCAGGCACACGGCGGCAAGGCCGGGGATGAGCTGATCGAGGTTGGCCTGAAGCGTGGTGACCTTCACCGGGTCGAGTGCGTTGGCACCGACAGAGCTGTACATCGTCAATGCCTGCTTGATGCCCTCAGAACCGGCGGGCAGGTTGGCCCAGTCGATATAGGCGCCAGCGGACTGCGTGACCTTGGAGACGACCGGGGTGAAGGAGATGGACACCCAGCGCTCGACCAGGGCGCCGATGATGAACATACCCAGGATGGAAGCACCCTCGGTGACCCTTGCCCATCAGACCGCCGGAGAGGTCCTTGGCGATGGAGGAGCCGACCTTGTTAGCCAAACTCCTGCGTGTACCACAGGAAGGCGTAACGGATGATGTTCCACGCGAAGAAGAACAGCAGCGGACCGGCGATGCTGCCGGACAGGGCCAGGGAAGCGCCCAGTGCACCCAGAATCGGGCGAAGGGTGAACCAGAAGGCGGGGTCGCCGACGCCGGCGAGCGGGCCCATCATACCGACCTTGACGCCCTGAATGGCGACGTCGTCAATCGGAGCACCGTTGGCGCGCTCCTCCTCGAGGGCGAGGGTAACGCCAATGACGGGGGCGGAAACATAGGGGTGGGTGTTATAGAACTCCAGGTGGCGCTTAAGAGCGGCAATCCGGTCATCCTTGCTGGTGTAGAGCTTCTTGATCGCAGGGATCATTGCGAAGCACCAGCCGCCGTTCTGCATACGCTCGTAGTTCCACGAGCCCTGAAGGAACTGATGACGGAAGCAAACCTTCTTACGGTCAGCCTTGGTGAGCTGAATCTTGTTCTCTGCCATATGTATCACTCCCCTCCTACTCGTAATCGTTCAGAATGTCGCCGAGCGGGTCACCGGAGCCACCGCCCATGCCGCCACCCTGCTTGGCCAGATCCTTAAGGCCAAGGTAGATGAGGGCAAGGGAGATGCCGATGAGGCCAAGGGCGATCAGCGTGAGCTGAGGGATGGCAGCAAGGACAAAGCCGAGGATGAAGAACGGCCAGGTCTCCTTGGTGGCCATCATGTTGATGACCATGGCGTAACCGACGGAAGCGACCATGCCGCCGCCGACAGCCATGCCGCCGGACAGCCAATCGGGCATAGCGTTAAGCGCGTTGGTAACGGCCTCGGCCGGGATGATGCACAGAAGTACTGCCGGGATGGCGATACGAACACCCTGCATGAGGATGCCGGCGTACTGCCAACGCTCGATGCCGGCGAAGTCGCCCTTCTCGGCGCAGGCGTCCATGGCGTGAACCATAGCGGTAGCCAGGGTACGGCAGATCATGGTCAGGAACAGACCAGCGACCGACAGCGGGACGGCGACGGCGATGGCGGCGGTAACGGCCTTGGCCGAATCGGTGGCGCCACCGTTGAGGGCGAGCACCATGATGATCGAAGAAGCGACCGAGGCCAGAGCGGCGTCAGGCGCGACGGCGGCGCCGACGTTAGCCCAGCCAAGGGCCATCATCTGGAGCGAACCGCCCAGGAGGATGCCCTCCTGAAGGTGACCGGTTACGAGACCGATAAGCGTGCATGCCACGAGCGGCTGATGGAACTGGAACTCATCCAGAATGCCTTCCATACCGGCAAGCAACGCGACAATCGCAACAAGCAGAATAGTGATTGCAGACATGTATCGGACCCTCCTTTACTATGCTTGAGCGGCCAGTTCGGCCTTAGCTTTCTTCAACATGGCGTCGAGATCCTCGGAGGAATCCGAAGGAACCTTGCGGACCTCGAACTTGACGCCCTTGGCCTTGAGAGCCTCGATGGTCTTGACATCGTCATCGCCCATGGCGACGGCGTTAGTGACGACGACCTTGCCCTTGGAGTGGGCCATGGAACCGATGTTGGCTTCCTTGATGTCGACGCCGGCCTCGATGGCCCTGAGCAGATCCTGCGGGTTCTCGAACAGCAGCATCGCCTTGGTGTCGCCAAAGCGCGTGTCCTTGACGACCTCGGCCATCTTCTTGATAGGCACGACGTTGGCGTGGACTCCCGGAGGGGCAGCCTGCTCGATCATGGTCTTGCGGAGCTCGTCGTGAGCAACGCCGTCGGAGACCACGATGATGCGGTTGGGGTTGATCTGCTTGGTCCACGTGGTGGCCACCTGACCATGCAGCAGGCGCGTGTCGATACGGACGTGGGCGATCTTGATGTGCCCGTCGCCGATCACCGTTCCCGGAGGAATGGCACCCGCAGGAGCAGCGGCGGCCGCAGCCGGCTTCTTCTCCTCGGGCTCCAGAGACTCGGGCTTGACGCGCACGCCGGCCTTAGCCTCAGTCACGAGATGTTTTGCGATCGCATGTGCAGTGTTCTTTGCGTCAAAGCGCTGCGAATATGCCTCGATGAGCATAGGCAGGTTGACACCGGTGACGATAGCCCAGGAATCGTGGCCCTCGATGAGCCCGCTGATCTGGTTGAACGGCGTGCCGCCCCACAGATCAACGAGGAAGAGCACCTGCTCCTGGTCCTCGAAGGAAGCGATTGCCTCCTCGACCTTGGCACGGAAGTCGTCGGGGCCCATGCTCGGCTCGAGCGAGACCACGGCAACAGACGGCTGATCGCCAAAGACCATCGAGCCCGTCTGCTTGATTCCAGCCGCCAAGTCACCATGGCTAGCAAGAACAATACTTACCATCACATAACCTCCTTTTTGTCTACGTAATTCCTACACGACAGTTATGGAGTATAGCTGCAAATACAGCAGAATTGTTTGAAAAACTGCAAAAGGTAGCAATATTTGTTTAAACGTCTTGTTTTGTTACAAACTGATTACATTCCAGTATTTTGGCTGATTTGCTGCTGAGGATTGATAGCTGATCTATTTACATGACCGAATTGAGCACGCTGTTCATTATTGCCGGTTTTAAACAGACACAAATGTGCTCGCGTTGAGGCTATTTCGTTTAAACAGATGGTGCTTGACTAATGGTAAGAAATATGATCTAGCAAAGTAGTCGTTAGGGACGTTCTTTAATGACTAGTCGTTTAAGAACGTCCCCAACGACTAAGTTAGGCGATGTGGAGGGGGTTGGCGGCGTCGACGGCATCGGGGGCATCGGATAGGCCGTCGGGGCAGCGTCTGTCGGGTCCTCGTCGGGGGTCTCGATCTGCTTGATCATGACCTCCTGGCCCTGCAGCAGATAGGTCTCGCCGCTACCGCAATGGGGGCAGGTCTTGCCGTGCTCGACCGTCGCGTAGTCGCAGCCGCACGCCTCGCAATGCGTCACGGCCTCGACAGGCTCCACAATAAGCTCCGCGCCCTGCGTGATAGGCTTTTTATCTGCCGCCCAGCGCCAAGCATCAAGCAGCAGATCGGGAACGACGCCCGAGACCTCGCCCAGGAGCAGCGTCACGCTCGAAACGCGACTCACGCCATTGGCGCGCGCCACATTCTCGACATCGCGAATGATGTGATAGACGATTCCTAATTCATGCACTTTTTCTTCCGCCGTTCTAACGAACGGCGGTCGACTTGACGCTGCGCGAGCCCCAGACGGACGATCTGCCTTTCAATCGTCGGGCATGGGCAAAAGCCCTATGCCCTCCTCTTTCAAGGCACCTCGCCACGCCTGGGACTCGCTCGCTGTCCAACCGTTCTCTACGCCGTTCTCTTGTTTGTTGCGTTTTTTATTTCTTCCCAAATTTGATTTTGATCGCACGCTTCAAAGCGTACTTGCCGAGGCTGGGGAGCTTTTGCTCGTATTTGACCATCGTGGAGCACTCGGGGCGGTCGCGATCCAGATGGATGGCGTCAAACGCGCACTTGGTGGTGCACAGGCCGCAGCCGATGCACTTGTTGGGGTCGACGATCGAGGCACCGCAGCCAAGCAGCGAGCGGTCTCGGCGCGCACCTGCTCCTCGGTAAAGGTCTCGACGTACTCGCTAAAGGGCGCAGCCTTCTCGCGCTCGCGGTCGACACGTGCCACCTCGCGGCTTGCGTTGTCATAGCTCTCAATCACAACATCGTCGCGGTCAAGCGCGGTGTAGCGGCGCTGGTTGCGGCCGATGGTGAGCGTGGAGCCCGGCTGCACAAAGTCGATGGATGGACACGGCGGCCTCGTGACCGGCGGCGATGGCGTCGATAGCAAAGCTGGGACCGGTGTAGACGTCGCCGCCCACAAAGATGTCGGGCTCGGCGGTCTGGTACGTCTGCGGATCGGCAAGGGCACCCTGGCTGCGGCCGAGCTCCACCTTGGAGCCAGCCAGCAGGTCGCCCCACACAATGGACTGGCCAATCGACATGACGACACGGTCGGCATCGACACGGCGCAAGTCGTTCTCGTCATACTCGGGCGCAAAACGGCCCTCGTCGTCAAAGACACGCGTGCAGCGCTTAAAGGTGATACCGCACACACGACCGGCCTCGTCCAGGTGGACCTCCTTGGGGCCCCAACCGCAGCTGATGTGCGCGCCGTCCTCGATGGCCTCGCGACGCTCTTCCTCGCTGGCGGGCATCTGTGCCTCGCTCTCCAGGCAAAACATCTCAACGTGCTCGGAACCCAGACGGCAGGCGTTGCGGGCAACGTCGATGGCCACGTTGCCGCCGCCCACCACGATGGTGCGGCCGGGCAGCGCGTCAATCTTGCCGCTGTTGACCTCGCGCAAAAAGTCGACGGCCACGGTCACACCCTCGGCGTCCTCGCCCGGAATGCCGGCAAGGCGGCCACCCTGGCAGCCAATGGCCACGTAAAAGGCTTTAAAGCCCTGCGCGCGAAGCTCGTCGAGCGTCACATCGCGACCGACCTCCACGCCATAGCGGAACTCGGCGCCCATCAGGCGAATGACCTCGACCTCGGCCTCGATAACGTCCTTCTGCAGCTTAAAGCTGGGAATGCCGTAGGGAGCATGCCGCCCGGGCGCTCGTTTTTCTCGAACACGACGGGCTTGTAGCCCTTCTCGGCCAGATAGAAGGCGCAGGACAGACCGGCCGGACCGGCGCCGATGATGGCGATCTTCTGGTCGAAGCCGCCGGCACGCGTCGGGGTCACCACAGGTGGGACATAGCGAGTCGCGGCATCCAGATCGCGCTGGGCGATAAACTTCTTGACCTCGTCGATGGCCACGGCCTCGTCCACGCGACCGCGGGTGCAGGCATCCTCACAGCGGCGGTTGCACACACGGCCGCAGATAGCGGGCAACGGGTTCTCGCGCTTGATGAGCGCCAACGCCTCGTCATAGCGGCCCTGCGCCGCGAGCTTCAAATAGCCCTGAACGGCAACGTGCGCGGGGCAGGCCGTCTTGCAGGGAGCGGTGCCGGACTCATGCGTCTCGATACGGTTGTCGTTGCGGTAGTTGGGCGACCACTTGGTGTGGTCCCACTTGGTGGCATCGGGCAGCTCCTGGCGCGGATACTCGGGCACCTGTCCGCCAGCCTTTTTGCTACAGAGCTTCTGGCCCAGTTTGGCGGCGCCGGCCGGACACACCTCAACGCAGCGACCGCAGGCCACGCACTTGTCCTTCTCGACCTTGGCGACGTAGGCCGAGCGCGACAGGTTGGGCGTGTTGAACAGCTGCGAAGTGCGCAGGGCGTAGCACACGTTGACGTTGCAGTTGCAGATGGCGAAGATTTTGTTCTCACCGTCGATGTTGGTGATCTGGTGCACAAAGCCGTTGTCCTCGGCCTGGCGCAGGATGTCGTAGACCTCCTCGCGCGTCACATAATGGCCGCGGTCGGTCTCGACCACGTAGTCGGCCATATCGCCCACGGCGATGCACCAATCGGCCGGGTCGTCGGCGCAGCCCTCTCCCATCACGCGACGGCTCGCGCGGCAGCTGCAGGTGCTAGCGGCATACTTACCTTCGTATTTGTCGAGCCAATGCTCGATATGCTCGATCGGCACCGAGGTGCTCGCAGCATCGATGGCCTTCTCGACCGGAATGACATGTCATGCCGATGCCGGCACCGCCGGGCGGCACCATCGGCGTGGCCTTGGACAGCGGTCCCTTGGACGCCTGCTCAAAGAACTTGGCATAGACCGGATGCTCCTCGAGCTGGCTCACGCGCATGTTGAGGAACTCGGCGGAACCCGGCACCAGCATGGGCAGCACCCACTGCTTGGCGCGCTCGGGGTTTTCCCAGTTGTACTCGAGCAGACCCGTGTAGCTCATGTCGTCGAGCATTTTTTCGATATCGGCCTCGGGCATGCCGGTGAGCTTGACCATCTCGGGCAGCGTATAGGGACGGCGCATCTTCATCTTGCAGAGCACTTCGGCCTGCTCGTCGGTTGCGGCCTCGGCAAACGACCAGTACTCGTAGCCCAGCAGCTCGTCGCGGTGCAGCAGGCGGTTGGTGCAGTGCTCACACAGTTTGACGATGGCCTCGCGCGGATGCTCCGGTATCGGCGGCACGAACTCCGCGCCGATATCGGGCTCGGTATAGCTAATCCCCGGTCCGCTGAGAATCATAGTCGTCCCTTCTCTTGCCACAGCCCGGCGAGACCGCGGCGCCCCTCTTTGTACGGGTTCGACATGCCCCCATGCCGTTCACCCGCTATTGTTGACATTGTGTCAAAAACAGTATTGACGAACCGTCAACAATATTCAAGACTGTTAGGCGAACGGTCAGGCAAAAGAGGATGAAAGGCGGCAAAACATGGGCAACAACGCAGCAGATATCTCTGTGGTCGATGCCGTCCCCGCATCCGATAGCGCGGCAAAACGCCTGACGGGCGACGAGCGCCGTCGCGAGATCCCTGCCGCTGTGCGCGCCGTGAGCGCCGAGCTTGGTGTGTCCCATCTTTCGGGTATCGGCCGTGACCAAGCGGGCTGGCTGCGCGCGTTCGCTGTTCTACCACTACTTTGCCGATATGGATGCCGCCGTCACCGCCGTTATGGACGAGGCAATCGACGGCTTTATCGCCGAGCTCGAGCAGTGGAACGCCAGCCGCACGGTTGGCGACATCGAAGGCGCACTCGACACCGTTGCTCCGCTCTTTAAGCGCCTGGTCGTGAGCGGCCACGAGTTGCCGAGCACGCTCACCTCGAGCAGCGGCGCGCTCTACGGCGGCTTTTTGCACAACGTGGTCCAGCGCGTGGCGCAGTATATCTGCGATACCACCGTGGTGGATTTTGTCGCCCATCACGAGCTACGCATCGACCATGTCTACGAGACGTTCTACACCCTCATCATGGGGCTGCTGATGTATATCCGCACGCACCCCGATGTGCCCGACGAGACAGTCAAGGAAATCATCGCCTCGACGCTCCATATCGAGGGCTATACCGCCAAGTATCAGGAGCGCAAGCCCCAGAACTGACGACATTTGGCCAAACTGCCCGCGATCAGAAGAGGGGCCGCGGGCTTGTGAAAGGAGAGCAGCATGCTGTTCGATGTTTAGGGTAGCAATACCCTTATCCACTGGGCCGGCTGGGCCATGGTCTTTATTGGCCTGATCGTGCTCAACGAGGTCGGCCGCCGCACCAAGCTGGGCGCGGCCATCATCTTTGGCGTGGCTCCGCTGGCCATGACCATCTACTGCGTCGCTATCGCCATCGGCGTCTCACAGGGTGCCGAGTGGGCGCTCACCAACCCCACCCATGTGTACCAGAACAGCTGGTTCCACTACGCCAAGGTATACGCGGCGCTGGCCGGTTGCTGGGGCTTCATTGCCATTAAGTACCAGTGGGGCAAGATCGGCAAGGCGCATTGGTTCCGCGCGTGGCCGTTTGTGATCGTCGCCATCAACATCATGATCGCCGTCGTGTCCGACTTTGAGAGCGCCTATCACTTCTTTGTCCTGGGCGAGTCCACCTGGGTCACCTCCGAGGGCGCCACGCAGCTCGCCGGCTGGAACAACGTGTTCAACGGCATCGCCGGTATCATCAACATCTTCTGCATGAGCGGTTGGTGGAGTGTCTACGCCTCTGAGGACAAGACCGACATGCTGTGGCCCGACATGACCTGGGTCTACATCATCGCCTACGATATCTGGAACTTCTGCTACACCTACAACTGCTTGCCCACCCACTCCTGGTTCTGCGGCTTTGCACTGCTGCTGGCGCCCACCGTCGCCGCCTTTATCTGGAACAAGGGCGGCTGGATCCAGAACCGTGCCTTTACGCTGGCTATTTGGTGCATGTTTGCCCAGGTATTCCCGTACTTCCAGGAGGAGTCCATCTTTGTGACCCACTCCACGCTCGACCCCGGCGCCGCTACCGCGGTCTCGATCGCCGCGCTGGTCGCCAACGTCGCCGCGATCATCTACATCGTCTACCGTGCCAAGAAGCTCGGCCGCAATCCCTACAAGCAGGACGTCTTTGAGGGCACCAACGATTGGGAGAAGGCTACCGCTCGCCGCGCCAAGGTTGATTACGCGCACGCCGAGTAACGCGCTCGCTGCCGTCCGCATTTGGATGTAGGCGCGTCTCTTTGGCTCCGTAATCTCGCGTTATGCGCAGCCCCCGGAAAGCAATTCGTTTGCTTTCCGGGGGCTTTTTGCTGTCGCGCGTGCATTCATGCACATATTCACAATGTATCGCGCAGATAAAATCGAATTTCCGACTGCACGCCAGCTCTATGTGACCTTAATTTTGGGTACATTGTTGTCCCGATATTGAGCTTGGGGGATATATGGAAAATGAGACGAGGGGCCAAGAGGACGCGGCCCAAGATGCAGCGGCGTGCGCCGAGGCCTTGGAGAGCCTAGACCGGTTTTCGCTGGACGAAGTTGCGTTTGACGAGACAATCGTCGACATGCAGGACGCGGCGGGCGATGGCATACCGGATACGGGCGACGACGTCGAGGATGCTCGCGATGAAGCCGATGTCGAAAAAGGCGATGACGAGGGCAATGGCCAACCGGAACCCAACGCGGGAGATGAGACCTCCCTGCTTGGCGACTTGCCCGTCGACGAATCGCTCACCCGCGAGCTCCCCGGCTTGGGCTCTGCGCCAGTCGTCGACGAGACCATCGCCATGGGAGATATTCCCCTGCCGTCCGCTCCCTCGGCACACGAAGCCGAGGTTCGTCATCGTAAGATGTCGCCAAGCGCCGCAATCTGATGGTCGCCGGTGTCGTGGCCGTCGCGCTCGTCGCCGGCGGCGCGGGCTATGCGGCTTGGAACGGATACCAGCAAGAGCAGGCCGCCGTAGTTGCCGCAAACGCCCATACCATGATGTCGGTGCAAATTGGCGTACATGCCGCGGGACTCGACTGCTCCACCGGCTCAAAGATCCCCGTGCAGGTGAGTGGCCAGGACTCCGACGGCTCTTCTGTGAGCGAAACGCTCTACGTTGACGAGCACGGCCGCGGCATCAAACTGCTGCCCGGCGATTACACGCTCTCCATCGCTGCCTCCCCCATCGCGGCCGACGGCACCATCTATACCGTCCCGACCACCAAGACGCAGGTCACCGTTAAGAGCGATGGACAGGATTTAAGTGCCCAGGCTGCCTTTAAACTCAAGGTGCCTTCGGCCGACACGGTAACCGACGACCAGATCGATGCCGCGCCAAATATGCCGAGGAGGGAGGCGCGAGCTCCGCCGCCACCGCCAAGGTGCTCCAGCAGGCGGCAACCGCGCGGCGCGACGCCGCCGTCAATGCCCTGAGCGCGCAAAAGGCACAGGCAGCCCGTGATGCCGACGCCCGTCACAAGGCAACCGACCTCTACCAGCTCGATATCCCCGTCGAATGGTACGGCAAGGTCGAGACTTGGCAAAATGGCAGCACGCTATGCATCTATCTTGCCGGCGACAGCGATACGCCGATTGTGACGCTCGTCGCGGTGCGCGAGGGCGAGAGCTTTACGCCCGATGAGGGCGATACGGTTTTGGGTGCGGCCAATCTAGGCAACGGTTATACCGTCTACGCCAGCGGCCCCGTCTATCCGTACGTGGTGCCCCAGACCATCAACGGGCGCACGCAGAACCCCGTGTCGACCTATCCCATGGACACAGCCATTGAGCTTGTCGAGCTTACGACCGGCAACCGCTACACCTACAGCCAGATCAAGAGCGTGCTGGTCGGCAAAGACGGCAAGGCCGACGCTGCCACCAAGCTCGAATGCGACTACATCGCCCAGATTCTGCTGCCGAGCATCAAGGCCCAGGACTAGCCGGGCGCATCATGGTACTCCCCAACCGTGATGAAGGGGCCAGGAGGTCCTGGCCCCACAGATCCGTAGATGATTAGGCAAGGAGCCACTTCCATGCGGGCACAGCGTGTACCACACCGTGTTCACATGGAATATCGGCCTGTTCATCCATAGTAACGATTACCGACTCGCCAAGATCAAACTGGGCCATCGAGGCATCGAGGGCTGCAATTTCGCGTTCGCGCGTTTTCTCGCTTGCCATATCCACACTCACCTGAGTCAGGCTATAAGCCTGCATGAGAAGTGCATCCCCAGCCACAAAGTCAACCTCATGGCTTTTATTCTTCTCCTTGACCAGTAGGCGGCAGACCGAACCGACCCGCACCGCAGGAGTCCTTCTTCTGAGCGCATTGAACACCGCAGTCTCGAGCCTCTGGCCCTGGTCCAATGCCGATGCGGGAGAGAATGCTCCAAACATCGCAGGATCGACAGCGTAGACTTTAGACGCAGACCGCGTATTATTTGCAAGTGAACGCGTAAACTCCGGCACAGAAAACAGCAGGTAGGCGTCCTCGTAATACTCAAGTAAGTCGCTGAGCGAATTACGACTGACGGGTATCTGCCTGCTCTTGAACTCGTTGTACACCTTGTTCACCGACAGCTCTCGTCCCGAAGATGCCATACACCGCGTCAGAAACAGTGAGGCCAAACGAGGGCTCTTGACGTCGTAACGCTCCACAACGTCCATAGCGACCGTTCGCGACGCATATTCCTGTAGCAGCTGAATCGCGTCTGCGGGCGTCTGCTCAAGTGTCGCGATGAATCCCCCTCGCTCGAGATATCCGACCAGATGGTGTCGGAGCAACGCTGCAGCGCTTGAGGAGAAGGGCGCGTTCGACTCAGGAACGCTCCCCGTCTTATATCGGACGTATTCCGAAAAACTCAACGGAAAAAGCTCTCGCACAAGAGAACGGCCCCTGAACTCGCTCTTAAGTTCTGAGGACAGCATCTTAGAAGAAGATCCCGTCACGTAAACGGTCGCCTTCTCCGTATCGACCACGCGTCGCAGAAACGCACCCCATTCGGGTATTTCCTGGATCTCGTCAAAGAAAAGGTAGGCGCCCTCGCCTCGAGCAGCAGGATATAGTGCATAGAATGTATCGAGCACGTCCGCTAGTAGCGATGGCTCATACGGACGCAAGCGCTCATCCTCAAAATTGAAATATAGCATCCGGTCAAGCTCGACGCCTTGGCCCTGAAGCCGCCGTATCTCCTGATACAGGCGATACGTCTTTCCACAACGACGGGCGCCCACAATCACATATACGATGTTGTCGCGCTTTGGCTCCTGCGGGTTGCCCAGATCAAGGTCGCGCTCAAAGACCTGCGGAATCCCCTGTTGCTCAAAGTCCTTATTTTTTGAGCCACCAAGTCGTTGAATGCCATAATTCTCCAATCTTGCTCTCCTGCTAATCAAGATTATAACGATTCTTGATTAGCAGGAGAGCAAGATTATGCGTATCTTGATTAATGGATAAGCAAGTTTTCTATTAGTGGCCCCTCCCGGAGGATATCGAGCGGCCGAGGGGGCAGGCATGAACGCCTCTAGCCGAAAACAAAGTAGCTAAAAAAGCCCCGTCCCAAATCAGCTACTTAACGCCAGGGGTCGGCTTCGAAGAGGGGCTCGCGCTCGGGGCGACGATCGCTATAAGGATCGTAGCCGTCGTCATCCTCGTTCTCGGCACGAATGTAGGGATCGGTGGGCTTTTTCGTCTCCCTCTTCTCGCGCAGGGGCTGCTTGCACTCGTCCTTGCTATCCATGGCATGCACCTTTCCGTGTGGCTTGAATTCCATTCTTACACTATGACTGATTACGGCCATCGTAATGCATGGATACCGCGGGATGCGGTATCCAGAGCGCACACGTGCTTACGAATCGTCTACGCGTATCGGCGCAGACAGTGTATACATTGCTTTAAACCCAACGCAAGCCCGCCCGAGCGCACCTTAGGCACACTCGGGCGGGTAAACATCGTCTTGAAACTTGCAGCAACTAGCAAATCCCCGTCAGGCCAAGCACCAGGCCAATGATCATGGTGCCGATAATGATCCAGTTCACGTTGGTGTTCTTCTTGAGCAGCTTGAAACAACCCAGGGTGTACAGCAGCGGAATCAGGCCGATGAAGATCGTATCGAGATACGTCTGGATCATGACCGGATCGCCCTCGGGCATCGGAATTGAGATCGCGCAGTTGAACTTAACGAACGAGGCAGCCATGGCGCCGATCATCAGCAGGCCGAGCGTGCTTGAGAGTTTGGTTACAATACCCATCAAGCCGCTCTCGTAGATCTTGGTGATGAAGCTCGAACCGACGCGATACCCAAGAACCGTCAGCACCCAACGCGTAATCCACGACGGAATGTTGTAAATGAGCAGAAACGCGATCGGACCCAGAAGCGATCCGTTCTGAGAGCACAGCGCCATACCGACCGAGGCCGCGATAACACGGATAACGCCCCAGAAGATTGCATCGCCGATGCCCGACATGGGACCCATGAGCGAAGCTTTGACCGAGTCGATCGAATGCGTATCGAAATCAGGCTCGGCCGCGTTCTCCTTCTCCATCGAGGCAACAAGGCCCATGCAGAACGTACCGACATTTGACGTGATGTTATACCAGGTCGAATGGCGTACCAGGGCATCGCGACGCTGTTCTTTATCCGGGTAGAAACGCTCGATGGCAGGCCAGATGGACCACATGAAGCCTGAAGCGCCTCCGCGAGCGCCGCCGCCGTAATGGGCAAAGACGTTGAACGAGTGGAAGAAGATGCCGCGCAGCATCTTACGGTCTTCAGCGGAAAGATCCTTAGTGGAGATGCTGATCTTCTCGCTTGCGGTATCGGTGGTACTCATGCGAAGAAATCCTCCTCTTCGAGCTCGGCGACGGACTGGGCACCAGCTGCGACGCCCGATTCGCGCAAGGCCTTAATCTGGTTGCGCAGGTCGAGATTTTCAAGGTCACGCAGGGCCGTAACGACCAAGATCACTGCACCGACGGCGGCAATTGCGACCATGGGCATGTTGAGATATTGGAAGAGCACGAAGCCGAGCAGGAAATAAATTGCAATCTTGTTATCCCAGAGCATGCGCAGAAGTAGCGCCATGCCCACGGCGGGAAGCAGGCCGGATGCAGCATTGAACCCGTTCAGGACCGCCTGCGGCACCATATTCATAAGCTGCGATGCCGGCTCGGCACCGACCCACACCGCCAAAAACGTCGGGATGGCGAATAGACCGTTCATGACTACGGCGCCGCCAAAATGGCAGATGAAGAGCTTCTTACTGTCACCCGAGTTCGCGGCCCAATCAATAACAGGAGCCCAGAAAGACATGAGCACGTTGAGAACGAGCGAGTAGATGATGTTCGCAAAAATAGCCGCAGCCACCGCGAGCGGAATCGCTACGCCCTGCTCCATGCCAGACACGACCACGAAGCACACAGCGAGCACCGTTCCTGCCACCGTATCAGCCGAAGTCGCACCGCCCACGTTGACGCTTCCGATAGAAAATAGCCTGGAGCGCAGCACCGATGATAATGCCTGCGGTAACATCGACCAAAGATAATGCCCGCCACAAGACCCACGCCAGGGGCTGGTCAATCATGGGCTGTCCAAACGTCCATTGGACGAAATAGCAGATAAAAGCTGCCAAATATGCCAAGAGCGCAGTCGTCAGCATATCAATCCCTCCTTAGAGCTTTGCCAGCAGGTCGGAAACCTTGACCTTACCGTCTGTAACGCCGACCTGATGAAACACCGGCAGATCTTGCTCACACAGCTCGCGCGCTGCAGCCACCTCGTCTGGATTGAGCGTTACACCCGTTGTCAGCAGCACCTTGGCTGCATCGTCGCTTCGATCGAAGCGGCCGACATTCGCAACGTTCACGCTGCCGATCCTACCGGGAGCCCCTTTCACTAGTTTGAGTGCATCGGCGATGTTCCCAGTAAGGGCGAAGATGCGCATCTCGCCCGCACGCGGATCGTTAGCAATCTTGATAGCGTCGTCTATTGTACGGATGAGAAGCTTCTGCCCACTCGGGCAAGCCATCTTGAGCGTCGACGACTGGGTTTCATTTTGGGCCGCAGCGTCATTCGCGACTAAAATACCCTTGGTGCTCAGCTCCTTTCCCCACATGAGCGTGACCTGTCCGTGAACCAGGCGGTCATCCACTCGCAGCTGAACGATCATTTCGTTCTCCTTTCGTCTTCGCTCCGCCCGCCAAAGCGGACCACTTCCTATCCAAAGAAATCGTCATCGGTATCTGTCGCCCCGCCTGCCCGCAGGACCACACGCCGCATGGAGGTCGATGCCTGCGCGATTACGCTGTCGATATACTCGGGCGTGAACGCCTCGCCCGTAATCAGGCATTCGAGAATTAACGCGATGTTGAAACCGGTCACATGTACGATGCCGTGCTTTTCCGGCTGCATGGCCGTAACCATGTTGCAGACGCTCCCGCCCAAAAGATCGGTAACGATCAACGCATCGTCCTCTGGCCTCACGCCATCGATAAACTCTGCGATCTGCTCATTGGGATCCGATTCGTCCACATAGCAATCAACGACGGTTATGGCGCTATCATCATGAAGCAGCACCTCAGCCACACTTTTGACGCCACTTGCTAGGCGTCCGTGGGTTGCAACTAAAATTTTCTTCATAGCACACCCCTTAAGCCAAAGGAGCCGCGCCATTGGCGAATACTCGCACGACATGCTCGAATGTGCTGCGCAGGCTCTCGAACGCGACTGCCGTCATATCGTGCCAATAGATCGGAGCATCCGGATGTCCCTCAGTCTTTTCATCAACCATGGCGCGCACGGCATCGCCGGCATATTTAACGCCATACGTGTAGTAGTTAATCTTGCGGATGCCGGCATTGATGGCACGAGCGTAATCCTCGTCGGAAACACCGGAGCCACCGTGCATGACAAGTGGCACGTTCACACAGCTGCGAATGTCGGTCAGAACGTCAATGTTCAAATGGGGCTCGCCCTTATACAGGCCGTGCACCGTTCCGAACGAGCAGGCCAGGATATCGAGCCCCGTGGACTCAACGAAGTCACGCGCCTGGTCAGGATCGGTATAGATGGCGCCCGCCTCTTCCGCCGTGGACCCAGCATCAGGATCGCCACCCTCACGCGACCCCATAGAACCAAGTTCGCACTCAAGGCCTGCACCAAAGTCGGCGCACATCTGGGCAGCGTACTGGGAAAGCTCAACATTACGTTCGTAGGAAAGTGCAGAACCGTCGAACATGACGCCCGTGAAACCGAGCTCCAACGCACGACGAGCATAGGATAGATTCTCACAATGATCCAGATTCAGGCAGATATGCGCACTCGAGCGCTCAGCCAGTGCTGTAACCAGCGGAGCCACCACGTCAATCGGCACCAGCGACTCGTGAACCTCGGCATGCTGGATGATAATCGGATAACCTGTTTCCTCCGCCACGTCCACAGCGGCGCGGACGGCCTCAAGACTCGCGGAATTTACTGCAGCGACCGCCATATTGTTCTGTTCGGCGATGTTGCAGATATCTCTCATACTGACGAGCATCTGTTCTCCTTTCCTCAGGCAGACCATCGCTGTTTGGCTTTCTCCAAACGCAACATTTTGCGAGTTCATTATATTGCGTTTTGTTTTGCTTTGTTTCGGAATTGACGTCTGCTACCGCGAACGGTCGAAAACCTGCCCCGAACGTTCGATATGTTTTGTTTAGAGTTGTTTTATTTCATTTCAGGAATTGTTGTTCTGGTAAAACTGAAGGTAACAAGCCTTGTCCCACAACAAGCCCTGGGAGTTCTTATGAGTGAACCGCGTCCCTATTACCTGGAAGAACGGCAGGAAGAAATACTCGACTTACTCAATGCGAACAGCACTGTTCGCATTGTTGACCTCAGCGAGCGCTTCGGTGTTTCGGAAGCGACCATTCGAAAGGATATGCGGGCTCTCGAAGGCAGAGGACTTCTCAGGCGAACCCATGGCGGCGCGATCTTACCGAACCCCAATTCTCGCGAACTTTCGTTTGAAGACGCTTCTTCGACGGCCCAAGACGAAAAACGCCGCATCGGTTACGCTGCGGCGAAAATGGTGCGCGACGGCGACACGTTCTTTCTTCAATCGGGAACAACAACGGGCTGCATGCTACGCGCTCTCAAGGGCCGCAAGAATCTCACGGTTCTCACGAACGACCTATCTCACGCGATACTTGCCGAAGAATTGCTGGTGGACAGCGAGGTCATTCTCCTGGGCGGACAACTGAGATTTGGCTATCACTACACACAGGGCAACGAGACTATCCGGCTGCTTAACGAGTACTTTGTTCCCACTGCTTTCATGGGAACCAATACCTTCTCGTTTTCAAAAGGATTTATGGCGCATCGATTGGAGCAGGCGAACATGGTGAGCGCCATCGCGAACGCTGCCGACCGACGCATAACCCTCATGGACTCATCGAAAATCGGCGTCATCGGCTTGGTTCACGCCCTTGACCTCAATGAGATTAACTGCCTGATCACCGACACCGGTGTCGATGCGGACACGAGGCAGCGACTTGCCGAGCTTGCCCCCAACTTGGAGATCATCTACGCCTAGACTGCCCGGCACATTCGACGCAGCATGAAAAAGGGGCGACGGGTAAATCCCGCCGCCCCTTTGCTTGAGCTCAGCTATTCCTCGGGCGCCTCGTATATCGGCGTCGGCGTGTTGTCGCACACGACGGTAAAACCGCCGTCCTTGTCGACATCGACCGTCACCTGATCGCCCTCGCGCACCGTACCGTCGATGATAGCGGCGGCAATGGCATCCACGACCTCGCGCTGCACGAGACGCTTGAGCGGACGGGCACCAAAGACCGGGTCCAGGCCGCCCACGGCGAGCATCTGCTTGGCCGCCGGGGTGATGGCCAGCGTCATGCGCTCCTTGGCCAGACGCGCGCGGACGTCGGCGAGCTGGATGTCGACGATCTTCTCGATCTGCGCCATGCCGAGCGGATGGAACACCACGATATCGTCGATACGGTTGAGGAACTCGGGGCGGAAGGTTTGAGCCATGGCCCCGTCAACCTGATGGCGCATCTCCTCCTCGTCCTTGCCGGACAGATCGGCGATAGCCTTGGAGCCCACGTTGGACGTCATGATGATAATCGTGTTCTTGAAGGACACTTGGCGACCCTGACCGTCGGTCAAACGGCCGTCGTCGAGCACCTGCAGCAGCACGTTAAAGACATCCGGATGAGCCTTCTCCATCTCGTCGAGCAAGATCACGGAGTAGGGACGACGGCGCACGGCCTCGGTGAGCTGGCCGCCCTCGTCATAGCCCACGTATCCCGGGGGCGCACCGATCAGACGCTGGACGCTGAACTTCTCCATATACTCGGACATGTCGATACGCACGAGCGCGCGCTCGTCATCGAACAGGCACTCGGCCAGCGCCTTGGCGAGCTCGGTCTTGCCTACGCCGGTGGGGCCCAGGAAGAAGAAGCTGCCGATGGGCTTGTCTGGGTCGGAGAGACCCGCACGGCTGCGACGCACGGCCGCGGCCACAGCGGAGACGGCCTCGTCCTGACCGATAACGCGCTTATGCAGCTCGCCCTCCAAGCCCTTCAACTTGTCGAGCTCGCCCTGCATCATCTTGGACACGGGCACACCGGTCCAGGCGCTCACGACCTCGGCGATCTCGTCGGAGGTCACCTGTTCGTTGAGGCCCTCGCCGTCCTGCTGCTTTTGTGCCTCGAGCGCAGCCTCGGAATCCTGAATCTGCTGCTGCAGACCCGGGATCACGGAATAGCGCAGCTCGGACGCACGGCCCAGGTCGCCGTTGCGCGTCGCACGCTCCTCTTCGCTCTTGGCCGCGTCAAGCTGGCCCTTAAGCTCCTGCACGTGGTCGATGGCGTTCTTTTGGTTGAGCCAGCCGGCCTTTTGCACGTTGAGCTTTTCCTGGACTTCGGCAATCTCTTGGCGCAGAGCCTCCAAACGCTCCTTAGAGGCGTCGTCGGTCTCTTTCATGAGCGCCTGTTCCTCGATCTGCAGCTGGGTGAGCTGACGCGTGGTGGCGTCGATCTCGACCGGCATGCTGTCGAGTTCCATGCGCAGGCGGCTCGCGGCCTCATCGACCAGGTCGATAGCCTTGTCGGGCAGGAAGCGGTCGGCGATGTAGCGGTCGGAGAGGTCGGCAGCAGCCACGAGCGCGCTATCGGTGATGTGTACGCCGTGGAAGATCTCGTACTTCTCCTTCAGGCCACGCAGGATTGAAATGGTGTCCTCGACGGTAGGCTCGCTGACCATCACGGTCTGGAAACGACGGGCGAGCGCCGCGTCCTTCTCGATGTACTTGCGGTACTCGTCGAGCGTGGTCGCGCCGATCGCGTGCAGGTCGCCACGAGCGAGCGCCGGTTTGAGGATGTTGCCGGCGTCCATGGAGCCCTCGGTGGCACCCGCGCCCACGATGGTATGGAGCTCATCGATGAACAGGATGACCTTGCCTTCGGATTTTTGCACTTCCTTGAGCACGGCCTTCAAGCGGTCCTCGAACTCGCCGCGGTACTTGGCACCGGCCACCAGAGCGCCCATGTCCAGGC